>Ga0207678_10003544_pt1 | contig 14039 bp, 20 predicted proteins | sample KBSC63metaG_FD_184319 | JGI IMG/M metagenome (GOLD analysis project Ga0207678, IMG submission 184319) | Corn rhizosphere microbial communities from Kellogg Biological Station, Michigan, USA - KBS C6-3 metaG (SPAdes) (version 2) | ecosystem: Host-associated > Plants > Roots > Rhizosphere > Soil ... | reverse complement strand
AGCCCGAGCTATGGCTGTGCTTTGCGCCTAGATCGGCCACCTTCTGGCGCGCCGCTCGGGCACGCTCGAAAAACTCTCAGCCTCTGAGTTCTACCCACCAACCACAACCCAAGGAAAGTTAGAAATGAGCACAGCTATCAATCCCCTGGCCACCCTGGCTGCCGCACCCACGCTCACCGACAAAAGCAAGAGCGGGAGCTGGTTCGAAGCCATGGCCGATGCCTGGGGACAGACCCTGGACCGCGAGGCCGGCAGCATCGAAAACATCTCCAGCCAGATTTCGGCCGGTGACGACAAGCCCGCCACCATCACGCAGTTGACCGCCGAGACGCTGAAGATGGGCTTCCTGTCCACCGGCTCCCACACGGCCATTTCGTCGGCCGGCGAAGCGCTGAAGACCATGGCGCAGAAGAGCTGACGCGGACCATGATGACCAGCCCCGCTTTCCTACCCATGGCCCCGGGCGCCGGTGTCGCGCCCACGCCAATGGTGAGGGCCGGCTACGGCGCCTCGCTGACGGACGTGGGTGCGTTCGAGCAAGCTATTGCTCGTGCGCAAGCGAGCGGCGCGGCCGGCGGCATCACCGTCCAGCCTGCGCCCGTTCACCTGCCGGGCCATGCGATGCAGGCACTTTTCAAGCCGCTTGAACACATCAACGGCGAAGCGTCCACGCTGTCTGCGCAAGCGAAGTCGGCCGTGGACACCGGGCGTTCACTCACGCCTTCCGAGATGGTCCTGATGACGGTGAAGTGTCATGAATTCATGTTCCATTGCCAGCTCACGGCCAACGTTGCGAACCGTGCGTCAGATGGATTGCAGCAGCTCTTCCGTCAGCAGGCCTGAAGACATGGGCTCCTCCCGAAGCACCCTTGGCGCCTCCCCCTCACTGGGGCATCGCCAACAGCCATACAAACGCAGTTCCGAGGCGGCCGCTTGGTGGCGTCCCGTTGTCTGCACGTTCGCCTTGTCCGGCACGCTCTTGCTCACCGCATGTGGCGAGCAAGACGTGTTTGCCGATTTGTCGCAACGCCAGGCCAACGAGATGGTCGCGGTGTTGCGCAATGCCGGCATCGACGCCGACAAGCAAGGCCGCGACAACAACCTCTTCGCGGTGACAGCCCCGAAGGACAGCTTCGCGCAAGCGGTCGAGGTCTTGCGCGCAGCGGGCTATCCACGCGAAGGATTCGACACCCTCGGGCAGGTGTTCAAGAAGGAGGGCTTCGTGTCTTCTCCGCTGGAGGAGCGCGCCCGGCTCACCCACGCCTTGTCGCAGGAGATTTCGAACACCATCGCGAGCATTGACGGGGTGGTGATGGCGCGGGTGCACCTGTCGGTGCCCGAAAAGGATCCGCTGGCGGAAAAGGCACCGCCTGCCGCCGCGTCGGTGTTCATCAAGCACCGGCCCGGCGTGAATCTGGAAGCTCGCATGGGGCACATCAAGGCCCTGGTCGTGAATTCGATTCAAGGCCTGCCCTATGACAACGTGACGGTGGTGCTTTTTCCCGCTGAACCCTGGCCGACACGCACCGTGGCGCCCACGGGGCCTTTGCGATCGTTGGACACAACGCTGTGGTGGGTCGCTGCAGGGGGCGCACTCTCGCTGATGTCCGGCGGTGGATTGTGGTGGTGGCTGCGCAAGCGACCTGCACCGACGCAGCCTCGTCATGTCGTACTGGCTGCAGTCAGCGACAAGGGCACGACGCGGAGGCGCGCATGATGGAAGCGGTGACCACCACCGCCAGTGCGTCCGCGGTTCGGCATCGCCGCACGCAGGCCTCGAGACTGTTGGCCGATTCGCCGGATCGCGCGCGGCTTTCGTGGAGCGATCTGTCTGTCATACCTGACTGGGCCACGCAAGACCGCGAGACCTTGGATCGACTCGCCTGCGCCACCGGTACACGCGCGCACGCGACGAGTCTCAAGCGTTGCATTGACGGACGGATGCTGATTCGCCTGCGTGAACGGCTGGGGCCGGCCGCATTGAAGATCCTTTTGAGTGATGAGCCCGATATCGGGGCAACGGCTCTGCTGGAGCCCATAGCCATCGACGCAGCATCGCTCGAGCAACTGGTGGATTCGACTGGACGGGATTGGCTGCTCGCGAGCATCGAACAGTCCGGCTTGCGCGATGCCCTGCGCACGCGGCTGTGGCCCGATGCCGGGCCCTTGCTGAGGGCCATCCATGTGGGCGCCGCCGAGTCGGTCGTTCGCACGGCCCTTGGGGCGTGCGCGCTCCGCGACGAAGAACAGCCAGACGAAAAGAGGAGCGCGGAATGAGTTTTGTCGCGATACATCGCACGACTCGCACAAGCCTTGCCACGGACAAGCCCTGGCTGGCACCCGACGAATGGAGCGCTTGTTCATCTGCCGCGGAGCTCCTCGACCGCCTGCATCAACTGCACGCTACGCAGTCGACCCGTCTCGCGAATGCGATTGTCGAAGGCCGTAGCGCCGGGTTTGCGGCAGGTCATGACAAGGCCCTGCGCGAGACCAGCGCGACCCTCGCCTCCTCATGGCAAAAGGCCGCCGACGCTGCACGACTGGAGGCGCGAGACATTCGCGAGGCCATCGTCGCGTTGAGCGTGCAGGTGGTGCAGCGCATTGCCACCGATCTTGCCTGCGCCGATGTCGTGTCCGCACTCGCAAGGCGGGCCAGCGAAGAACTTCTGCCCGATCAGCCCGCCGTCGTTCGGGTCCACCCTGAAGTCGCCGCTGCCGTGCGCGAACGCCTGGCCGATGCACCACAACTCGAGGTGAAGGAAGACTTGAGCTTGTCTGCACTCGACTGTGTTTTCGATACGCCTACAGGGCAGCTCCTGGCCGGTTTGCAAACACAGCTCGTGCGAGTGGCCAAGTCCTTGAATGCGCGCCAGACGAAGGAGGCTGCATGAAGAGCAGCCGCCCCCGAGTGCACGGCAATGGTCCCGCCGAGCTGGCCGCTGAACTGATTGCATCGCTGCAGAACGCACACACGCTTGGCCAGCGTGGTCGTGTTGTGCAAGCCTTCGGCACGACCATGCGCGTGAGCGGACTGTCCGCGCGCATCGGGCAGCAATGTCTCGTGCGCGGAGCAAATGGTGTCGGGCTTCGCGCCGAGGTGGTGGGGCTGTCGCACGGCGAGGCCATCCTCGTGCCACTGGCCGGCCTGCACGACGTGGCAAGCGACGCGCAAGTCGAAGTCGTTGCCGATGCGCCTCTCATCCCTTGTGGCGATGCCTTGCTGGGCCGCGTGATCGACAGCTTCGGCACGCCGCTGGACGGCCTGCCGCTGGACACCGGCGAATGCACCTGGCGCTCGGTTCATGCAGACGCACCGAACCCCTTGCAGCGCTTGCGCGTGGACCAAGTGTTCGCCACGGGCGTTCGCGCCATCGACTCCGCCTTGACGGTGGGCGAAGGGCAGCGCGTCGGCGTCTTCGCGATGGCTGGCGGCGGCAAGTCGACGCTCATGGGCATGCTTGCACGACAGGCCGCAAGCGACGTGAACGTCATCGCACTCATCGGCGAACGCGGGCGTGAAGTGCGCGAGTTTCTGGACGAAAGCCTCGGTGAAGAAGGCTTGGCGCGATCGGTGGTAGTGGTCGCCACGTCCGACCGGCCGGCGATGGAACGTCTGCGTGCCGCTCAAGCCGCCACAGCCATCGCCGAAGGCTTTCGCGCCCGTGGGGCCAGCGTCATGCTGCTGATGGACTCCGTCACCCGCTATGCACGCGCGCTGCGGGAAATCGGACTCGCCATCGGCGAGCCCGCGGTGCGGCGCGGCTTTCCGCCCTCGGTGTTTGCCGAACTTCCACGGCTCTTTGAACGCGCGGGCAACGACGAGCACGGCTCGATCACCGCCTTCTATGCCGTGCTCGCGGAAGACGAAGACGGCAGCGACCCAGTGGCCGAGGAAGTTCGGTCCATTCTCGACGGCCACATCGTGCTCTCGCGTGAACTCGCGCAGGCCGGCCACTATCCCGCCATCGACGTGCTGGCAAGCGCGAGTCGCGTATTTAGTCAAGTGACGCAGCCGGCACACGCACAGGCGGCATTGCGGCTGCGTGCATTGATGGCCAAGCACAAGGAAATTCGCTTTCTGCTTCAGGTGGGGGAATACCGCAGCGGCAGCGACCTGCTGGCCGATGACGCCATCGAGCGCTGGCCGGCAATCGAGTCGCTGTTGAAGCAACCGCCGGATGAAGCCACCGCCTTCGAAGACATGCTGCAGCGCCTGCACGAGGTGCTTGCATGAGCGCGGCTTCAAGCAAGGCGCTCATCCTTGAAGTCGCGCAACTGCTGCGCTTGCGCAAGCTTCGAGCAGAGGCTGCGCGCATCGAACGCGAGACCGCGCGTGCCAAGCGGGATGCAGCGCAGCAAGCCGTTCTCGAGCGTGACGCCCTGGTGCAGCGGCTTCGGGTCGAGCGCAATGCACTGGGCGAGCGTGTGGTCGCGATCGCGCCGGCCATGGCCTTGCTCGCCCCGTTCGCCAGTGCACGCCGCGAGTTTCTCGACGATGCACTCGAGCGCGCCGAGTACGCGCTCATCGATGACGAGGAAGTGCTGGCGCAAGCACAAGCCGCCTTTGATGAGGCCCATGCCGCGTGGCAAAAGGCGGTGGCGCGCTGCGACGCGGTTGAGAAGCTCCATGAAACGACGCGGCGTGACGCAACTCTTGCGGCAGAGGAGCGCGCCGAAAGGGAAGTCGACGTGTCACCGAGATCGGTGATGTTGGAGGGAATGCCATGAGCGTGTCGCCTGCAGATTCGAGTCGTTCTGTCCAGCCCGCTCGTGACTTCGATGCGCCAACAGGCCTGCGGAAATCCAACGACGCCGCGGCAGCCAAGCATCACGATGTGCCCCGCGTGGGCCATGCGGGGCAGGAGAGGCAGCGGGCGGATTTCGAAGACGCGTTGCGGCGCGCCGCAGACGAGGATGCGTCGCACGACGAAGCGGCGTTGGAGGCCGCGATGGCCTTGGCGGAACCACTGGCGCAGCCCCAGCATTTCCTGGCCCTTATGCAATTGGGGGAAGCGCCTTTTTCCCAGGGCGATTCCCGGATTGCATGCGGGCTGCGAACGCAGGACGCAGTCCTGCGACAGACGGCACTCCCGCTCGTCGCTGGCAACGCCACGCATCGATTGCAACTCGAGTTCGCTGACGCCGGCGTTCCATTGCAACGCATCGAACTTGAGCGCACCCCGAGCGGCTACGTGGATGTGGCCGTCACCACCACGAGCATCCGCGGCCCACTCGGCGCAAGCGTCGCCCGCCTGCGCACCCGCCTCGTCGTGCGCGGCACTGCGCTGGGCTGCCTGCATGTGAGACAGCTCGACTCGAGCGAAGACGAAGCCAGCCACTGAGAGGCTGAGACGACCATGGACGCAATCCAGGCCATCGACGGAACAGTCAGCGTGACACTCGACGCGGTGCGTGCACTGCTGAGCGGGGATTCATCTGCGCCCACCGAGCCGCCCCCCGTACCGACTACCGCTGATCTCGGGAACATGGGACGAGACCCGGCAGTCAGCGCAAGCAGCACGGGCACGAATGTGGTTCGTTCCGATCCTTCGTCCACGGCCGCGACCATCCTGCCGGACACCACCCCCATCACCGACGGCCGCGCAACGCTTGCGGCATTGGCTGCGCAAACACAAGGCACCAGCAACGCGACTGAACGGCAGGGATTTACCCAGGCCGTGACAACGGCGATTCAAACGCCGATGGCTGCGGGTGCACCTGCGTCAACGCAGCCACATCACTCCATCATGCCGCACGGCACCTTCTCGCAGACCGCACCGCAGACCGCACCGCAGATCGCTGCGCAGCCTGCCAGCCAGGCAAGCGTCGCAGCGACTGCACGCGCTGGTGCTGCCGGCCCGCAGAACGCATTGAGCATGGCTACCGCCACATCGGCGATGGCCGGTGTTCAACCGGGAGGACAGGAAGCGGCATGGCGTGCCTTGAACGTGCGCGCCGACGTCGACACGGCTGCGGCATCACGCCCGCTCGACAGCCAGATCTTGCCCACGCCCACTTCACCGCTGCACACGCAGGCTGCGGAGTTGCAGAGAGCCACGCATCTGCCGACCCTCGCTGCCGGGGCCGAAGACGACACCGGGGACGCGTGGCATGACGAGGCCGAGTACATGCAGGACGAAAGTGCTGAGTACGATGCCGCTCAATACGGGGCGATCGACGACGAGGTCCAAGACACTGACGCCCTTGTGTTCGCCAACGACCCCGACTACACGACCCTGCGGCAATGGCTCATTGACGGCGAGCAACATGCCGCACTGCGAGAACTCGACATTCACCGCCGGGTGATCTTGATCGTTCCGAGTGAAGCCCAAGCGCGGCGCCATACCACTGCGCGCATGCATCTGTTATTGCCGCACGGAGCAGATCTCGCCAAGGCCGGCGGCGATGCCCATTCATTTGCTGCCCGTTGGTGGCAGGGCAATGGCGCCAGATCCGACTGGACCGCGTGGCGACTGCACCGTGAAGCTGGCATCGCAGGCACTGCCCGATGGCAGTCGCGCCACCACTCGCCCATGCCCAGAGGCGCGTGTGCACTTGTGCTGCGACTCGGCCCTGCACCTCCCAGCTTGCTCGACACAGTCAACGCATGCCTCGACATCTCCGACCAGCACCGATTTCAGCAGGCACTCGGCTCTCAGTGGAGCGTGCTTGCCCTGCTGTGCCCTCGCGGTCTTTGCTCATCGCGTTGACAACAACAAGACATGCCCCGAACGACATCACTCACGCTTCATGAGAACGCCATGAACACTGCCTTCGTCATCAACGACACCGAGTTGCTCTGTGCAGACCCCGCGCCCAAGACCAGCCTCGACAAGGCTGCAGCCTGCTCCAGCGACGCCACCCTAGCGCTCGACGCTTTCGATCGCGGCGTTGCACTCGTTGACCTGACGCACCGAACGTTGCGCTGGTGCAGCCCTGCGTTTCAGGCGCATTGTTGTGTAGCGGCCGAGGACACGCTGGCTTCCTTGGAACAACACCTGCCCGGCGTTCAGATCGCCCTTGGCAAGCTCGGCCGTGCCGACGCATTGCGAGGCGATGTCACAACCCGAGTCATTCAGTGGTGCAGTGCGGCCGGTGGGATCGAAGTTCAAGCGACAGCGGTGGCTCCCGGCATCGCCGCGCTGCGTCTGCTCGACGGGGACGGCCACACCATGGAACGCGAACGCGCGACGCGACGGCACCTCGAAGATCGAGAGAAGCTCTTGTTTACCTCGCGCGCTCTGTCGGTCGGCGAGATGGCGTCGACGCTGGCTCATGAGTTGAATCAACCCATCGGCACCGTCACGAATGTGCTGAGAGGAATCCGCACACGTCTCGAACGCAAAAATGCCGGGCACACCGACGCTGTCTCGTCACCTGCTGCTCTCATCCAGGGGGTTCAACTGGCGCTCGACCAATCGCTGTTCGCGGCGCGCATCATTGCCCGCATTCGCGAGTACACCCATTCGCGTCAGCCGCGTCGCGAGCCCTTGGACCTCGCGCACGTCGTGCGCGAATCGCTGGCCTTGCTCGATTGGGAAATCCTGCGTGACGGCGTGTCCGTCGACATCGACCTGACGCCAATACCCTGCCCTGTGATGGGCGACGAGGTCATGCTTCAGCAGTTGTTCGTGAACCTGCTGCGCAATGCGCTTGAAGCCATGCGCGAGAACGCGGCAAACAGCGACACACCGCTCGCTCGCAACTTGTCGCTTCGCCTGTCGGTGGAGCGTGACAGACGCGAGGCCGTGCTCGCCTTGCGTGACAACGGCTGTGGTCTTCCGCAAGACGCTCACCAGCGACTCTTCGTCCCGTTCCAGTCGACCAAGCCGAATGGCATGGGCATTGGTTTGAACATCTGCCGCTCATTCGTCGAACTGCACCAGGGCCGGCTGTGGTTCAGCGCGAATGGCGATGGCACAGAAGCCGACACCGCGCGCGGCTGCACCTTTCATGTCGCACTGCCCTTGGCTTGCGAAGCGGCATCAACCACCAACAAGGTTTAACGCTTCACATGGATACCATGAACACTCGCACGATCTTCATCGTCGATGACAACGCCGAGTTCCGAAGCTCCGCCCAATGGTGGCTTGAAAGCGCAGGTTACAACGTGGTGGATTTCGCCGATCCGGTTGTCGCCCTCGACGCCCTGCAGACCCAACCACCCTCTGGCCCCGCCTGCATGCTCCTCGACGTGCGCATGCCCGGCATGAGCGGGCTCGATCTGCATGACAAGTTGCAAGAGCACGGGGTAGACCTGCCCATCATCTACATGACCGGTCATGGTGACGTGGCGCTCGCGGTGCACGCGATGCAAAAGGGAGCAGTGAGCTTTCTGGAAAAACCCTTTGCGGATGAGGCGCTCGAGCAGGCGCTCGAGCGTGCTTTTGCTGCACGCCCGGCGCCCGGCCTCACATTCGGGCCAGGAGCGGCGCCCGAGCCTCAGCTCGACGAGGCTGCGATCGAATGGCAGCAGCGCCTGGACAGGTTGACGCCACGCGAACGCCAGGTGTTCGACCTGGTCGTGGAAGACAAGGCCAACAAGGTCATCGGCCAGTTGCTGGGCATCAGCTATCGAACGGTCGAGTTGCACCGCTGCCGGATGATGGAAAAGCTCTGCGCCCAGTCGCTGTCGCACTTGACGAAGATGAATTTCGCAGGACGAGCGTTATGAGTGAGCATCGAATTCCCGACTTGCTCTGCTTCGAGGCAAAGACGCCGCTGGGCCGATTGCAATTGGCGCTGCCTGTTCGCGATGCATGCAACGACTCAGTAGGCGCTGCGCTGGCATTGGCGATGGCAGAGCCTCTGCTTGCCGAACTGGAACGCTGGCTCGACGTCGACATTGACCCGGCTCCGTCTGAAGCAGTCCAACACGGTGCGAATGAACTCGACGCCACCGTTTGCGATTCGGCACTCGCACCGGTCGGTACCCGTTTGCGCCTGCCCATTGACTTGATTCGAGAATCCCGCGACTGGCCTGCGGCGCTGGACGGCGTCGCGTGGAACGATATCGTCTTCGAGCTCGAATTGGCGCGCTTTGCCAAGACGCCCCTTCCGCGCAACGCATGGAACACCGGCGGCGTCCTGCTTCTGCCCGGCTCCTTCGATTCGCCCTGGAACGTCCGGCTCGTCGAGCGGCGACTCGGCATCGAGATGCCGGCGGTGTGGGCTGGACCCGGCTCGCCATTGCAAATTGCAGGCGCTGCCGTTGCGATCGTCGAAGACCATCGGAACGACTGGCGCGTGATGCTCGCCACGCCACTGTGCATGGGCGTCCGGCAATGCTTCGGCATCGAGCACGGCTCGGGCGGACCTTCGTCCAATTTGACCATCGGCGAGGCCGAGGCTTGCGCAGTCCTCATCGCCCCCAGGCGTGAGACGGCGCTGGCGCGCGGCACGCTGATTCCCGCCCTGCAGGGAACGGGCCTGTGGCTCGCCGGGCCAGACGGCAACGCCGCCACGCAGGCGACCACAACCCCCATTTCAGAAGCGCAACCCGCCTGAGCTCAACCCTCCATGGACCTCACCCAGTTTTCACCGTCTTCCGCCCTTGTCACCGTTGTTGTCCTGGCGCTGGCGCCCTTCGTCGCGGTGATGGTCACGTCATTCACCAAAATCGTCGTCGTGCTTAGCTTGTTGCGCAATGCGCTGGGCTTGCAGCAGGTTCCGCCCAACGTGGTGTTGAACGGCATGGCGATCGTGCTCACGGTCTATGTGATGTATCCCGTGGGGCAGCAAATGGGCGACAAGATCGGCAGCATCGAGGGCCTTGGGACCAGCACCAAATCGCTGCTCTCAGCGGCCGATTCGGCCAAGGAGCCTTTGCGCGATTTCCTGATCAAGCATTCGCATCCGCGCGAGCGGACTTTCTTTCTTCGCACGGCGCAGAAGTCGCTTGCCGCGGACAAGGCCGTACAACTGAACGAGCGTGACTTCATCGTGGTGCTTCCATCGTTCACGGTGAGCGAATTGTCGACAGCGTTTCAGATCGGGTTTCTGATCTTCCTGCCATTTCTGGTTGTTGACCTCGTGGTGTCGAACATTCTGATGGCCATGGGCATGCAGATGCTCACGCCGACCACGGTGTCCCTGCCCTTCAAGCTGCTTCTCTTCGTGCTGGTCGACGGCTGGGTGAAGTTGTCGCACGGGCTTGTGCTGTCTTACTACTGAGGAGGCCGCCATCATGCAAGGCGACGCATTGCAACTGACCTACCAGGCGCTGTGGCTGGTGCTTGTTCTGTCTGCCCCGCCCGTGATCGTGGCGGCCATCGTAGGCCTCGTGATCGCGTTCATTCAGGCGGCCACGCAGATCCAGGAACAGACACTTCAATATGCGGCCAAATTCTTCGCCATCGTGTTGACGATCTTCCTCACGGCCAGCCTGCTCGGCGGCACCCTGCTGCAATATTCTGATCGCGTCATGACCGGCTTTGCCGGCATGGTGAAGCGCTGATGGAATCGCTCAGCACGATCCACTCGCTGGGCGATCTCGCGCTATTGCTGGGACTCTCGACCACACGCATCGCAGTTGCTTTCTTGTTGGTTCCCGTGTTTTCTCCTGACACGGTGCCGGCGATGGTTCGCAATGCGATCTTCCTGTCGATGGGCATGCTCACGCTCGCCTTGCAGCCCACCGTCGCCATCGACACACTCACCACCTCGCAATGGATCGTGCTCTTCGGCAAGGAAGCCATGATCGGGCTCGCACTCGGATTCGGCCTGGCCGCCTTCCTGTGGGCCTTCGAATCCGCGGGGCAGATCGTCGACACCAAGGTCAGCACCAGCAACACGCAGTTGACCGATCCGATGTCAGGTCAGCAGGTGTCCATCTCCGGCGCACTGCTTGGCCGATTCGCAGGATTCATGTTCATGTTCGGCGGCGGCATGCTGCTTTTCGTTGGCGTGGTCATCGAGAGCTTCCAGGCGTGGCCCATCGCGCAGATGAACGTGGTGCCGAAAATAGACGCGGTGCCGGTATTCGAGCATCACCTTGCCGACTTGATGACGCTGGCGTTCCTCGTCGCGTCACCAGCACTCGTTGTCATGTTCGCCGTGGACCTGTCGCTCGGGCTCATCAACCGTTATGCGCCGCAGCTGAACGTCAATTCGGTATCCATGTCGATGAAGGGCCTCGCATCGATCGCCATATGGATGCTCTTGCTTGCCACATTGGTAGAGGGCTTCAGCGATGCCCTCGCGACGCGCATCGCTGCGGTGCTGCCGTCGCTTGCGCGCTTGTTTTCCGCGGGCTGAGGCAGGCTGCGCGTCAACGGGGGAGGGAGCGGCTTGGTCGATGAGCGGCGTAGCTTGGTCGGCGAGCGGCCATTACGGAGCTTCACCACCCACGAGCGGCAGGACCAATTCAGGTCTTCCGCCGAGAAGCGCTGAGGACGCTCCCTCTCCCCCCTCGGCGGAGAGGGCTGGGGTGAGGGGTGGTCAGATAAGCGAACCCGTTTGCCCGCCACGTCACCCTCGCCCCAACCCTCTCCCTCGCCGGGAGAGGGAGTAGCTTGGTCGGCGAGCGGCCAGTACGGCGCTTCACCACCCACGAGCGACAGGACCAATTCAGGTCTTCTGCCGAGAAGCGCTGAGGACGGTCCCTCTCCCTCGGCGGAGAGGGCTGGGGTGAGGGGTGGTCAGAAAAGTGAACCCGTTTGCCCGCCACGTCATCCTCGCCCCAACCCTCTCCCTCGCCGGGAGAGGGAGTAGCTTGGTCGGCGAGCGGCCAGTACGGCGTTTCACCACCCACGAGCGACAGGACCAACTCAGGTCTTCCGCCGAAGCGCTGAGGATGCTCCCTCTCCCCCCTCGGGGGAGAGGGCTGGGGTGAGGGGTGGTCAGAAAAGTGGAACTGTTTGCCGCCACCTCACCCCATTCTCACCCCCCAACCCTTTCGCTCACCGACCCTCGCCGGGAGGGGCTCCAGAGGGCGAGGGAGCGAAGACATGGAAAGAGATGGATATCAGGGTGCACCCTAGCTCGGATGCACCCGAGCTGACAATTTCAACCTCAAGCCGTTATCGTTGCGTGCAACTTGCCCGCCGATCATGTCCAGCATTCAATCATTCCAGCCCGGCATTTACACCGCCTCATCGTTGTCTACCTTGAGCCGGGCCGAAGTACGGCTGTCAGCCGGAAGCGCTTCTGCCTGGCTCGATGCAGGCGCGTCCACAGCGCACAACGCACAGCAAGTGCTGCATGTCAGCGCGCATGACCCGCATATGAGCGTCGACCAGATCGAGCAAGACTTCGTCGCTGCGCTGTGCGGCGGCGCGGAAGCGACGCGTTAGGCCCCTACCCTCGCGCTGCCAGTTCCGTCATGCAGCAAGCTTCGCTTTCCCTGCGTTCAAACCCCGATTGGCACGCCGCCGCGCAGCTATTGATCGATGGGTGCGCGCATCTGGGTACTGCAGCATTGCGTATCGACCTGCTCGAGCGACTGTGCGGCGCCCTGGGTGACGAGTTGTACCCCGCCCTGCTGGGCGTTCTATGCACAGTCTCCGAACGCGGCACACCCGACGCACGCCGAGCGGTGGCTGGGGCCCTGATCGAAGGCCTTCGCAGCGGCCGCGTTCCGAGCGGCCGGCGGCCAGCCTGGGGAGCATCGGCGACACGAATCGATGAGAACGCCATGCGCCGCTTCGGGCCCATTGAATATCTTTGCGCCTGGTACGCACAGCCGAGCGACTCTGCACCGCCCAGCGCGACCAGCTTCGACCGTGCCATGCGCTTGCTGCTCAGTTTGGTGGCCGCCGACGACCGGGCACGAATGCTCTATTGCGATCGCTTGCGCGCCCTGGCAGATGACCCACTGAGCGGCACGCTCACACGCAGCACGCGCGACGGATTGAGGCAACTCGCGCAGGTGTGGGAGGTCGGCGAGAGGGGGCCGCAGGCGGCGGTCGACGCATTCTTGCAAGCATTGCAAGGCTCGGGGCTGAACGGGCTGCGAACCCTGTCGAGTGCACGACCTCAGCCATGACATCGGACGGCGCAAAGGCGGCACTGCCGCCTCTCTCGAACTACTGAACCGTCAAGCCCCGCTGTGTCATCAGCAGTCCCGTGACGTCGAACTTCAGGAACTGTTCCAGATGGCGCTTGCCCATTTTCATCATCTGGGCACGCGCCTTTGGATCCGGCTTGCGCACGAGCTCCTCGCGCTGCAGGGCCATTTGCATGCCGACGACTGCCATCTCTTCGTACAAGATGCGCTTATCGGCTTGCGAACCCTGGGCGAATGCTGAGTTCGCGCCAATGATTTCGCGCATCTGGGCCACAAGCGACGGGAAGCTGCTATCGGGGAAGTCCACGTCGCGGTATGCCATGTAGTTGCCGGCGATGAACGCGGCCACTGCACCCGCGGCATCTTGTTTGGGCAAGCCGAAACGTGCCTCGATCTGCTCGTACTTCGCAAGCATCTGCTCTGCGCTCATGTGTCACTCCCTTCTTCAGATCTGCCTGGTTAATTCACCAACTGAATTAGAGGCGCGGTGCCTTCACACCAGCTAGCCGTGCGCGCACTAGCTAGGGGTAGCACGCGAGCGATCGGCACCTGCGGCTGCATGTACGTGGTCTCCCGAAAGGGGTTCGCACGTTCTTACTTTTTTTTCGCCTCGCCGCTCAAATCCTGGCACGGCCCGCGACATCAACGCAGCCGCCGCAGCGCGCACATACGAGGCTTCCGCGCTGCGGACCTTCCACTTTCATTCCATCTCAGGGAGTTCAACCATGACCCAAATCCAGTCCAACATCGCCGTCGGCGGGTGCTACCACCCCAACCCCGTCGACGCCTCTAACCCGACCCATGCCAGCACCACCATGCAAGGTGGCCAGGCAGTGTTCGAGAACGACAACTACCGCATCACGATGGGCGACAACAACACGGTCACCATCAACAACAAGCACACCGGCGAGTGCTATCAGGCATGGGGTGACCCGCACATGAACGTCGACGGCCAGCACGCCTTCGACTTCTGGGGCACGACCACGCTCAAGCTCGAAGACGGCACCAAGGTCACCATCGAGACCACCCCTTG
>Ga0207678_10003539_pt1 | contig 14051 bp, 14 predicted proteins | sample KBSC63metaG_FD_184319 | JGI IMG/M metagenome (GOLD analysis project Ga0207678, IMG submission 184319) | Corn rhizosphere microbial communities from Kellogg Biological Station, Michigan, USA - KBS C6-3 metaG (SPAdes) (version 2) | ecosystem: Host-associated > Plants > Roots > Rhizosphere > Soil ... | reverse complement strand
TAGCCGAAGGGCCGCCCTCAACCGGGGGCGGCCCTCCGAACTGCTCAAGCGATCTGGTCGTCCAGGAACTCGTCCAGGTACCGCCACGTCGTGCCGCGCGCCTTCCGGCCCGTCAGGACGCCCAGGTGACCCCCGGGAGCCGTCTTGAAGCGGACCTCCGGGGCCTTGTCCAGCAGCTCCACCACGCGCTCGACCGACGGCCGGGGCGCGATCGTGTCGTTCTCGCCCGCCACCACCATGGTCGGCACGCGGACCGACGACAGCGAAATGATCCGGCCGTTCAGGTCCACCTTGCCCTCCGCCAGGTCGTTCGTGCGGAACAGGCGGTGGTACAGCTGGCCGAACGTGCGGCCCGGGTACGCGTACATGTTGCTCATGAAATGATCGACCGCTTCGATCTGGGCCAGATAATCGCGGTCGTCAAGGTGAGACAGGATCGCCAGTGGCTTCGTGATTTCCTTGCTGATGCCCGTCGCGCGGAAGACTCGGCTGACCAAATAGGACGGTGCGCCGCCGAACGCCCGGTAGATCGGGGTCAGCAGGTGTCCGCCGGTCAGGTCCACCAGGGGGCGGAACGGCGCCACGATCGGGATGGCCGTGAAGTCCACCGGCGAGCCGATCGCGGTGATCGACGCGATCGGGAGGTCCGGCTGGTCGGCGTTCACCAGCAGCGAGAAGATGCCGCCGAGCGACCACGACACCAGGTGGACGGCCTGTCCGCCGGCGTCCGCACTCACGCGCCGGATCGCGCGCGGCAGGACCTCGTCGATCCAGTGCTCGATGCCCAGGCGGCGATCCGAGAACGCCACCGTGCCGTAGTCGACGAGGTAGGTGTTGCGGCCGCGCTCGACCAGGTGCTCGATGAGGCTGCAGCCGCGGCGCAGGTCGAAGCAGATCGCCGGCGCGGCCAGCGGTGGCACCAGCAGGATCGGCGGCCCGGACACCGTCCCGCCGCTGTGGGTCATCCGGTACAGCGAGCGGTTGGGGCCCTGGTCGATCAGCACCCGCGGCATCGGGCGCAGGTCGGCGACGCCGCCGTGCAGCACCTTGCCGACCACGTTCGACGCCGCGGCGGCCAGCCGTGCGGGTGGTGAAATCATTTTCTCGTGCCTCCTGAGAACCGCTCCGGAGGCAATCTTGCCGGGCCGGGCGGGCGGACTCAACAGCACCACCCCCGCAGGCACGTCCAAATCGGACAGTCGCTAGTCCGTCCGAGTTACCCCGGGGCCGCTCTCCGCGGCCCGTGCTTCGTAGGCCGCGCGGGCCGGGGAATGGGCTGCTGAAGCCAAAAGCCGGTCCGCCTTCAGCGCCCGCGCGAACGCCTCTCCCGCCCGCCGCGGCAGCAGCCGCGTGAGCTTGCCCATAGTGCCCAGCGAGCGGGGCACGAAAACGTCGAAACGAGGCTTGCGCAGCGCGGATACGATGGCGTCGGCCACATCTTCCGGCCGCACGGACTTGAACATCTTCGCCTCGGCGAGGCCACTCGCGAGCTCTGTCCGCACGATGCCCGGCATCACGCACGAGACGTGCACACCGCTGCCGTGCAGCTCCAGGTGCACCGCCTCGGACAGCCCGACGACGGCGTGCTTGGTCGCGCAGTAGGTCGCCGCGCCGGGGAAGCCGGCCTTGCCCGCGAACGAGGCCACGTTCACGATGTGCCCGGACCGCCGCGGCCGCATCCGCTTCACCGCCTCGCGCGTGCCGTGGATGACGGCGTGCAGGTTGATCTCCAGCTGACGCCGGGTCGTCGCGTCGCTTTCCTCGTCGAGGTTGCCGAGCGGCATGATGCCGGCGTTGTTGACCAGCACGTCGATCCGGCCGTGGCGGCGTTCGACCTCGTCGAGGAACCCGGTGAACCCGCGGAGGTCGGTGACGTCCAGCGGCAGCGCGTCGGCCCCCAGCTCGCCGGCGGTCTTCTCGGCCCGGACCTGGTCGAGGTCGCCGATCACCACCTTCGCGCCGAGGCGGGCCAGCGCCGACGCGGTCGCCGCGCCGATCCCCTGCCCGCCGCCGGTGATGACGACGACCTTGCCCGCGAGCTCCTCGGCCATGGCGACTCCTTCGTCTGTTGGCACCGCGTCAACAGTGTCGCGCCTGAACCGGGACAGCGCTACCCCAGGCGCTGCTCCAGCACCTGGCCGACCCACTCTTCAACGTTGAAGCGGACGGTCGGCTTGAACCCCTGGCTCTCGTAGTACCGCTGGAGTTCGCCGTCACCCCCGGCCCAGCAGTCGACGCGCACGAGGTCGATGCCGCGCCGCCGCGCCTCGTCGAGCGCGTACTCGATGAGCCGCCCGCCGACGCGCCGCCCGGTGAACCGCCGTGACGTGATGAGCAGCCGGATGTACAGCTCGCGCTCGTCGACCGCCGGCACGTGCACGTCGTGCTCCTCCGAGACGATCAGCGCGCCGGCGGGTTCGCCGTCGACCATCGCGATGCGCAGGCCCGGGTCCGCGGCCATCCCCTTGACCCGCTCGACGCGCTTCGGGACACGGCTCCACGGCTCGGTCCCCCACTGCTTCGAGCTGCCGCGGGCGACCAGCCATTCGACGGCTTCGTCGAAGAAGCGCAGCAGCGTGTCAGCGTCCCCAGAATCACCCGAACGGATGACGATGTTGTCCATTCCCCCTGTCTACCGCACGGTGAGCACGCGCGGGCCGTCTTCGGTGATGGCGATGGTGTGCTCGACGTGCGCGGCCCGGCTGCCGTCCGCGGTGAGGATCGACCAGCCGTCCTGGGCGTAGCGGTAATCGTCGCCTCCGCGGGTGAGCATCGGCTCGATCGCCAGCGCGAGACCCGGCTTGAGCCGCATTCCGCGACCCGCGCGTCCTTCGTTCGGCAGGTGCGGGTCTTCGTGCATCGCGCGACCGATGCCGTGGCCGCCGTGATCCTCGACCATGCCGTAGCCCGATGCCCGGCCCGCCGCGCCGATCGCGTACGAGATGTCCCCGAGTTTCGCGCCCGGCCGAGCGGCGGCGATCCCCGCGGCCAGCGCCCGCTCGGTGGCCTCGATGAGCGCCAGGTCCGCGGGATCGGCATTGCCGACGACGAAGCTGATCGCGGCGTCGCCGTTCCAGCCGTCGAGGATCGCGCCGCAGTCGATGCTGACCAGGTCGCCGTCCTGGATGCGGTACGCGGTCGGGATCCCGTGCACGACGACGTCGTTGACGCTGGCGCAGAGGACGTTGGGGTAGGGCGTCGGCGCGGACCGCGGCTGGTAGTGCAGGAACGACGGCTTCGCACCGGCCTCCCGGATGACCTGCGCGGCGACGTCGTCCAGTTCGCGCAGCGAGACACCGATCGCGGCGGCCTCCTTGACCGCTGCCAGCGTGTTCGCCACCACCCGGCCGGCTTCGCGCATCGTCGCCAGCTCGGACTCCGTTTTGATCTCGACCATGCGGATAACTATACCGGTATAGTTATCCGTGTCCAGTGCCGGGCGCGTTCAGCCGGCGGCTCTGTCCGTGTCATCCGGAGTTCAACGAGCGCTGATTGACTTCGTTCGTTCACCACCTCTTTGGCGACGAGGACAAATTGACCCAGTCAGTGCCGTCCGGCGGCGATCCGCTCGCCGCGTTCACCGTTGAACTCGAGGAAATCCGGGCGAAGGCCGCGGCAGCGCAGGAAAGGCTCCGGTCCGCCACCGCCAGCGTGCAGTCACAGGACGGCGCGGTCTCGGTGACGCTCGGCCCGAGCGGCGTGTTGCAGGACCTCCGGTTCGGCCCGCGCGCGTACGACCGTCCCCCGCAAGCCCTGGCCGGCGTGGTACTTCAGCTGATCGGCCGGGCGCAGCAGAAGGTTTCGGCGGAGGTCGCCGAGGCGTTCAGCGGCATGGTCGGCGAGAACTCGGCCGCGCGCGAACTGCTCGGGGAGTTCCTGCCGGAGCCGGCCCCGGAACCGGATCCCGCCACGCCACCGCAGACGGCGGAGGAGCGCCCGCACCGGCCACCACCGGGCCCGCCGCAGCCGCAGCGTGGTCAGCCGCGCCGCCGTCCCCGGCCCGAGCGGGAAGAGGACGACGGCGAAAGCAACCCCTGGTAGGAGAGGAAAACCGTGGTTTCCGGAGCAGGTTTCTCGGTCGATCCGGCCGAGCTGCAGAAGTTCGGCCAGTTCCTGTCGGGCACCACGCAGCCGGCGGTGCAGGACGCCGCGAACCGGATGCAGGCCGCCAACGGGTTCGACAACGCCGCGTTCGGCATCCTGCTCGCGCAGGTGCTCGCCGTGCCCTCGCGGATCACGATGGGGGTGATCACCGGTGAAATCGGCAAGCTCGCCGGCGACATCGGGAAGTCCGCGGCCGACGTGAAGAAGGCCGCCGAAACGTACGCGACCCACGACGCGAAGACGGCACAGGGTTTGAGCACCTTCGAGACGGAGCTGGGCAAGTGACCGTTCCCATCACGGCGTCGAACTCCACGACCGGCGCCGGCGTCTTCGACAGCTGGAAGCAGGTCGGCGACTCGATCGGCAAGGTCCAGACCGAGCACGGCGGCGACCTCGCGGCCGTCAGCGTGGAGCTGGGCATCAACCTCGTCAGCGCCGCGCTCGACACCGTCGCGTTCGTCATGGACCCGTTGTCGAAACTGATCGCCGCGGGCCTGGGCTGGCTGATCGAGCACGTCTCGTTCCTGAAGTGGCCGCTGGACCAGGTCGCGGGCAACCCGTCCGAGGTCACGAAGGTCGCCAACGAGCTGCACAAGATCGGCGAAAGCCTGCGCAACACCGGCGAGGAGCTCGACAAGACGCTCAAGTCGACGATCACCCAGTGGCAGGGCAAGGGCCACGACAGCTTCGAGAAGTCGATCAACGACCGCAAGGGCTGGATCGACGCCAACGCCAAGGCGTCCGACGTCGCCGGCTACATGGTCGAGACCACCGGGGCGCTGATCGCCGCGGTCCGCGCACTGCTGCGCGACATCATCACGACGATCCTCGGCGACATCATCTCCACGATGCTGATCGCCCTGGCGATGGCCGCGTTCACCTTCGGCGCGTCGATCGCCGTCGGCGTGAGCAAGATCGTCGTGCAGGTCTCGGTGCAGGTCGCGGCGATGGCGGCCAAGCTCGCCAAGGTCGTCGCCTACGCCGGGCGCACCATGGCCCGGCTCACCGGGCTGTCGAAGCTGGTCAAGCCGAAGCCGAACGCGGGCCACGAGCTGACGCCGGTGCCACGGCCGGGTGGCGGGAACACGGTGCCGAACTTCTCGCGGCCGCTCCCGCCACCGCCGGGCACCGCGGTCACCCACAACGCGCCCGGGGGCGGCGGCGCCACGCCGAGCACCCGGCCCCCGGGCGACGGTACCGTGCCGAACTTCTCGCGGCCGCTGCCGAAGCCCGCGGATCCGCCGAAGCCGCCACCTCCGAAGTCACACCTGAGCGACCACGACTTCCCGATGATCAAGAAGCACGAGGACTGGCTCAAGACCAAGTTCGGGGACAGCTACCAGAAGACGAAGTTCGTCGAGGACTGGTTGAAGGCCAAGCACCCGGACTACTTCCCGATGCTGAAGGCCCTCTCCGACGCGAAGAGCTCGAAGAACTTCGTCGGCTGGGCGGGCAAGGACATCGTGCAGGTCGACCGCGGTCTCACCGACATCCAGATGCAGGCGGAAGCCGCCTGGGCCGAGGAGGACAAGAAGCAGCAGCAGCCCTGATCAGGCGACCCCGAGGTGCCGCGAGATCAGCATCTTCTGGACCTCGCTGGTCCCCTCGCCGATCTCCAGGATCTTCGCGTCGCGGTAGAAGCGGCTCACCGGGAACTCGTTCATGAACCCGTACCCACCGAAGATCTGCGTTGCGTCGCGGGCGTTGTCCATGGCCGCGTTCGACGCCACCAGCTTGGCGATCGACGCCTCCTTCTTGAACGGCTCGCCGCGCAGCATCTTCGACGCCGCCTGGTAGTACGCCAGGCGGGCGGTGTGGGTGCGGACCTCCATGTCCGCGATCTTGAACTGGATCGCCTGGTACTCGCCGATCCGCTTGCCGAACGCGACGCGGTCCTTGACGTACTTGAGGCACTCGTCCACGCAGCCCTGCGCCAAGCCCACCGACAACGCGGCGATCGCCACCCGCCCTTCGTCCAAAATGGACAGGAACTGCGCGTACCCGCGGCCGCGGACGCCGATCAGGTTCTCCGCCGGGACCCGGACGTCCGAAAAGGACAGCTCGTGGGTGTCCGAGCAGTTCCAGCCGACCTTGGAGTACTTCGGCGCCACCGCGAAGCCCGGCGTGCCGGACGGGATGAGGATCGCCGAGATCTCCTTGCGGCCGTTCTCCATCACGTCGGTGACGGCGGTGGCCGTGACGAACCGGGTGATGTCCGTGCCCGAGTTCGTGATGAACGCCTTGCTGCCGTTGACGACCCACTCGTCACCGTCGAGCGAGGCACGCGTGCGCGTCGCCCCGGCGTCCGAGCCGCCGCCCGGCTCGGTCAGGCCGAAGCCGCCCAGCGCGGTGCCCTCGCACAGCGAAGGGAGCCACTTCTCCTTCTGCTCCTGCGTCCCGAAGCGGTAGATCGGCATCGCGCCGAGGGAAACGCCGGCCTCCAGGGTGATCGCCACCGACGAGTCGACCCGGGCCAGCTCCTCCAGGGCCAGGCACAGCGCGAAGTAGTCGCCGCCCATGCCGCCGAACTCCTCGGGGAACGGCAGGCCGAACAGGCCCATCTCGCCCATCTTCGCGACGATCGCGTACGGGAACTCTTCCTTCTCGTACAGGTCGCCGATCACCGGCGCGACCTCGGCGTGCGCGAAGTCCTCGACGGTCTTGCGGAGGGACTCGTACTCCTCGTCCAGGCGGAAGTCGATCACTGCTGCTCCTCGTGGGGCGTGACTGTGCTGATCGTTACCAATCCGGCCACAGTCACGACTGAAGGCTACTTTTGGCCGGATTGGTAACTATGGCAAGGGTTTCGTCGAGCGCGACCTGTTGGCCGGCCCGGACGGGGAGTTCACTGACGACGCCGTCGATCGGCGCCGTGACCGTGTGTTCCATCTTCATCGCTTCGACGACCAGCAACGGCGTCCCGGCCTTGACGACGTCACCCGCGGCGACCTTCACCACGAGCACCGTGCCCGGCATCGGGCTGGTGACCGGGCCCGCCCCGGCAGCTTCGCCGCGCGACGCCAGCACGAACTCCTGTTCCCCGAACGGGAAGCTCAGCCCGTCGCGCGCCAGCCAGACCGTCCTGTCGGGACCGCAGGCCTGGCGGTAGCGGTGGAACCCGCCGGCGTGCCGGATCTCCAGGACGTTGCCGTCGCGCCGGGCCGAGACCTGGACCGGCTCGCCCTCGTCGACGAACACCGTCGCGGTGGCGGGCGTGCCCTGCACCCGGACCACCGCGCGGGCGGTGCCGGACTTCAGCCGGAACGTCACGCCGCCGGAGCCGCCCATCCGCCAGCCGTCCGGCACGTCCCACGGGTCGACCACGGGCCCGGACGGCTGCAGCTCCAGGAACCGGTCCAGCGCGGCCGCGACGAAGAACTCCGCGGGCACGTCCGAGGAAACGAGCTCCGACAGCCGCCGGTCGACGAGTTCGGTGTCGAGCTTGCCGGCGCGGACGTCGGCGTCGGCCAGCAGCCCGCGCAGGAACGCCGTGTTCGTGCCGATGCCGAGCAAGGCCGTGTCGGCCAGCGCGAGGTCGAGCCGGTGCAGCGCCGCCGCGCGGTCCGGGCCCCAGGCGATGACCTTGGCCAGCATCGGGTCGTAGTTCGAGCCGACCACCGCGCCCGGTGTCATCCACGAGTCGACGCGGACGCCGTCGCCGGACGGCTCGTGCACCGCCAGCACCGTCCCACCGGTCGGGATGAAGCCGCGCGCCGGGTCTTCCGCGTACACGCGCGCCTCGACGGCGTGGCCGTTCAACACGACGTCGTCCTGCGCCACGGAAAGGTGCTCCCCGGCTGCCACCCGGACCTGCCACTCGACCAGGTCGAGGCCGGTGACCAGCTCGGTGACCGGGTGCTCGACCTGCAGCCGGGTGTTCATCTCCATGAAGAAGAACTCGTCCGGGTCGTGGGCCGACATGATGAACTCGACGGTCCCGGCGCCGACGTACCCGACCGAGCGCGCGGCCTCGGCCGCCGCCGAGCCCATCTTTTCGCGCGTCGCGGCATCCAGCAGCACCGACGGCGCTTCCTCGATGATCTTCTGGTGCCGCCGCTGCAGGCTGCACTCGCGCTCGCCGAGATGGATGACGTTGCCGTGCGCGTCGGCCAGCACCTGGATCTCGATGTGCCGCGGGGTCGTGACGAACCGCTCCATCAGCAGCGTGTCGTCACCGAAGGACCCCTTGGCCTCGCGCCGCGCCGACTCGATCGCGGCGTCCAGCTCCTCAGGCGCGTGCACCAGCCGCATGCCCTTGCCGCCGCCTCCGGCCGACGGCTTGAGCAGCAGCGGGTACCCGACTTTCGCAGCTGCCGAAGCGAAGTCACCGTCCGGAATGTCCACATCGGACGCGCCGGGCACGACCGGGACCCCGGCCTTCGACACCGTCGCCTTGGCGCGGATCTTGTCGCCCATGGCGTCGATCGCCGCGACCGGCGGGCCGATGAACACCAGCCCGGCGGCCTCGCAGGCGCGCGCGAACTCCGCGTTTTCCGCCAGGAAGCCGTAACCCGGGTGCACGGCCTGCGCACCCGAAGACACCGCAGCGTCCACAATGGCCGGAATCGACAGGTAACTGCGAGCAGCCTCCGCCGGGCCGATGCGCACGGCCGTGTGCGCCTCCCGCACGTGCCGCGCGTCGGCGTCGGCGTCGCTGTACACGGCGACCGCGCGGATGCCGAGGGCCCGCAGCGTGCGGATGACCCGGACCGCGATCTCGCCGCGGTTCGCGACCAACACTGAGTCGAACATCATCACATCCGGAAGACGCCGTAGTTGACATCGGACAGGGGCGCGTTGGCCGCGGCCGAGAGGGCGAGGCCGAGCACCGTGCGGGTGTCCGCCGGGTCGATGACGCCGTCGTCCCACAGCCGCGCGGTGGAGTAGTACGGGCTGCCCTGCGCCTCGTACTGCTCGCGGATCGGGTCCTTGAACGCCTCTTCGTCCTCTGTGGACCATTCGCCGCCGCGGGCCTCGATCGAGTCGCGGCGGACCGTCGACAGCACCGACGCCGCCTGCTCGCCGCCCATCACCGAGATCCGCGCGTTCGGCCACATCCACAGGAACCGTGGCGAGTACGCCCGGCCGCACATCGAGTAGTTGCCCGCCCCGAACGAGCCGCCGATCACGACCGTCAGCTTCGGCACCCGCGCGCACGCCACCGCGGTGACCATCTTGGCGCCGTGCTTGGCGATGCCGCCGGCCTCGTAGGCGCGTCCGACCATGAAGCCGGTGATGTTCTGCAGGAACAGCAGCGGGATCGAGCGCTTGTCGCACAGCTCGATGAAGTGCGCGCCCTTCATCGCCGACTCGGCGAAGAGCACGCCGTTGTTCGCGATGATGCCGACCGGGTGGCCGTGGATCCGGGCGAACCCGGTGACCAGCGTCGCGCCGTACTCCTTCTTGAACTCGGCGAACCGGCTGCCGTCGACGATCCGGGCGATCACCTCGCGCACGTCGTAGGGCACGCGCGGGTCGGTCGGTACGACGCCGTACAGCTCGGCCGGGTCGACGGCGGGCGCCTCCGTGGGCAGGACGTCCCACGGTCGCGGGGCGCGCGGCCCGAGTGTCGAGACGATCGACCGGACGATCCGCAGCGCGTGCGCGTCGTCGTCGGCCAGGTGGTCGGTGACGCCGGACTGGCGGGCGTGGACGTCCCCGCCGCCGAGTTCCTCCGCCGTGACGACCTCGCCGGTCGCGGCCTTCACCAGCGGCGGGCCGCCGAGGAAGATCGTGCCCTGGTTCCGGACGATCACGGCCTCGTCGCTCATCGCCGGGACGTACGCGCCGCCGGCGGTGCAGGAGCCGAGCACCGCGGCGATCTGCGGGATCCCGCGCGCGGACATCGTCGCCTGGTTGTAGAAGATCCGGCCGAAGTGTTCACGATCCGGGAAGACCTCGTCCTGCCTGGGCAGGAACGCGCCGCCGGAGTCCACCAGGTAGACGCACGGCAGGTTGTTGTGCAGCGCGACCTCCTGGGCGCGCAGGTGCTTCTTCACCGTCATCGGGTAGTACGTGCCGCCCTTGACGGTGGCGTCGTTGGCGACGACCACGCATTCCCGGCCCGACACCCGCCCGACGCCGGTGATGATGCCCGCCGACGGCGCTTCGTCGTCGTAGAGCCCGTTCGCCGCCAGCGGGGACAGCTCGAGGAACGGCGAACCCGGGTCCAGCAGCGTGTCGACGCGGTCTCGCGGCAGCAGCTTGCCGCGCTCGACGTGCCGGGTGCGGGCTTTCTCCGGCCCGCCGAGCCGGGCGGCCGACAGGCGTTTGCGGAGGTCTTCCACCAGCTCCGCGTGCGATGTGGCGTTGCGGGCGTAGGCCTCGCTGTCCGGGGCAGCCGTAGTCCCCAGTGCCGGCGTGTCCATGGGCTCCCTCGAAGTTAGCGGGCGTTAACCTCCGCTCCGATGTTAGCGACCGCTAACGTGGGTGTCCAGTGGACGGCGAACGGCCACCCCGGCGGACCGGGGTGGCCGTCACCGGAGCGGTTCAGCCGATCGCCGCCCGCAGCGGGGCGTAGTAGCCGCCCGACTGCCCGGCCGCGGTCGGGTGGTAGGACTCGATCACCGGCCAGGTCAGGCTGTGCAGGTAATCATCCGCCGACGAGCAGATGTTGTGCCCGGTGAACGACGGCCGGACGTCGACGAAGGTCGCGCCCGCCGAGGCCGCCCGCGACTGGGTCACCGACGCGAGCGCGTCCGCGCCGGAGTTGATCGCGGACCGCTTGGTGTCGCTCAGCCCGACCCAGCAGGAGCCGGGCACGGTGTAGAAGCGCGGGTAGGACAGGACGACGAGCCGGGCGCCCGGCGCCTTGGCCTTGATCGCGTTGTAGGTGTTGGTCAACAACGCCGGCAGCGTGTTGTTCACGTACGCCTTGGCCGTGTTGACCCGGTTCACGCAGTCGGAATCACTGCCCAGGGTGCAGGTGGTGATCACGTCGGTGAACCCGGCGTCGTTCCCGCCGACGGTCACCGTGACGAGCGTGGCCGACGAAGGGATCGAGTTCGCCTGGTTGATCACGTCCCCGGTTTTCGCCCCCGAGCAGGCGAGGAACGTGAACGAGGTGCCGCTGTGGGCGTTGGCCCACAGCTGGGAGTAGGCCTTCGAGCTGCGGTAACAGCTCCCGGAACTGCCGTAGCTGCCGGCTCCGACCCCCGAGGAGTAGGAGTCACCGAGCGCGGCGTAGACGGTCCCGGCGGCGTGGGCGAGGCCCGTGACGCCGAGACTGGCAAGGACAACGGCCCCCAGGGCCGTGCTCAACCGTAGAAGGGATCGCCTGAAATTACGGGTGGGAACAGCCATGGGTCACTCCTTTGTGACAGGGCCGACCCAAATAGGACAGCAGGTGAGCGGCTCACAAGGAACCCCTGGTTACCGGTAGGTACCCACTCGGCCCACGCCGGAAGGAGGAAACGTCAGCGATCGGTCGGTCGTTGTTCCCCGAACCGCAAGATCAGCAGGTCACGGCGGGGCGGAGGGCGGTCGCCGACCGGTCGGCCCCGCCGCGGCGAGCCGCCGGCGCCAGGCGGCCCGGCGCCCCAGCGGCCGAGGCGTCGGCAGCCCTTCGAGGCGCCGGACGTTAGCGCTCGCTAACCTGCCGCTCTAAACTGACCGGATGCCGGCCAACCCCACCCCTCTCGTGAACGGCGAGAAGGCGAGCAGGCGCGAACAGATCCTGTCCGCGGCCGCCGAGCTGTTCGCCCACCACGGCTTCCACGGCGTCGGCATCGACGACATCGGCGCCGCCGTCGGGATCTCCGGGCCGGGGCTCTACCGGCACTTCCGCAGCAAGGACGCGATCCTCGGCGAGATGCTGAACTCGATCAGCCGCTACCTGCTCGACGGCGGCACCGCGCGGGCCGCCCGGCCGGGTGAGCCCGACGACACGCTGACCGGCCTGGTGCGCTTCCACGTCGACTTCGCGCTCGCGCACCCCGCCTTGATCACCGTTCAGGAGCGCAACCTCGCCAACCTCACCGACGCCGATCGCAAGCAGGTGCGCGCGCTCCAGCGCCAGTACGTCGAGGTGTGGGTGCGCGTCATCCGCGAAGCCGTCCCGGACCTGGGGGAACGGCAGGCCCGGTCGGCGGCACACGCCGTGTTCGGATTGATCAACTCGACCCCGTACAACCGCCATCTCGGTGACGATGAACTCGCCGAACTGCTCTGCCGGCTCGCGCTGGGTGCCCTTCGCGCGGCCTGATGGTCATCGGCCGATCAAGGTATCCCGCCGAGCGCGCTCGTGGTGTTTGATGGGGCACGTGGACCCGGACTGGAGCGAGCAGGAGCGCCGGCTCGTCGAGAAGGCTCAGCGCGCGTTGACCGCGCTGAGCCTCGGCGACGACGCCGAAGCGCTGGGCGAGGTCGCCCCCTCGGCCGCCGAGCCGCAGGCCCGCGCGGACGAGACGAAGGCCCTGATGCTGCTGCTCTTCGGCGAGTGCAGCGCGATGGTCTCCACCCTCGGCGACGGGGGCAGCGCCCCGGTGAAGGTCCAGGTGTTCGACGAGGACGGCGAAGAGGTCTCGATCGACCAGGCCGACCCGCCGGTGCGGACCGCGGTCCGGACGCTGCTCGCCGAGGTCCACGGCAACACCGAAGCCGCGCAGGAGCAGGTCGAGATCGCCCTCGCCAACGCGGCCCCGGACGAGGTCGACAGCCTCGTCCTGCAGGCGCTGCGCTGGACCATCCGGCTGTCGGTCGAGTGCCTGGACCGCGACCTGCCGGTGGCGCCCTGGATCTCCGAGGCCGTCTCCGACTAAGGCCCCTGAACCGGACATTCAGCCCAGCAGGTGCTTCACCAACGCCGCGATCTGCCCGGTTTCGATGAGGAACGAATCGTGGCCGTACGGCGACGACACGACCGACGGCTCCGGCGCGCCCGGGATACCGGCCGCGATCTCCGCCGACTGGTGGAGCGGGTAGAGCCGGTCGCTGTCGACGCCGGCGATCACCGCCCGCGCCGTCACGCGGCCCAGTGCCGCCGCCACGCCGCCGCGGGCGCGGCCGATGTCGTGGGTGTTCATCGACTCGGTCAGCACCAGGTAGCTGTTCGCGTCGAACCGGCGGGCCAGCTTGGCCGCGTGGTGGTCCAAATAGGACTCGACGGCGAACCGGCCACCGCGCAGGGGATCTTCGCCGTCCTGCGGAAGACGGCCGAACCGCTGGGCCAGCTCGGGCTCGCTGCGGTAGGTGACGTGCGCGATCCGCCGGGCGATGCCGAGTCCGCGAATCGGGCCTTCCCCAGCCGAGTAGTAGTCGCCGCCGTGGAACGCCGGGTCGCTGCGGATCGCGTGCAGCTGCGGGGCCGCCCAGGCGATCTGCTCCGCCGACGCCCGCGCGGTCGACGCCAGCACCAGCACCGAAGCCACCCGCGAAGGCAACGACACCGCCCACTCCAGCGCGCGCATCCCACCCATCGACCCGCCGACGACGGCCGCCCACCGGCCGATACCCAGCGCGTCCGCCAGCGCCGCCTCGGCCGCGACCTGGTCCCACACGGTCACCACCGGGAACCGGCTGCCCCACGGCCGCCCGTCCGGCGAAAGCGACGACGGCCCGGTCGAGCCCTGGCAGCCGCCCAGCACGTTCGGGACCACGACGAAGAACTCGTTCGTGTCCAGCGCCTTTCCCGGCCCGATCAGCCCGTCCCACCAGCCCGCGCCGGGGTGCCCCGGTTCCGCGGGCCCGGCCGCGTGGCTGTCGCCGGTCAGCGCGTGCTCGACGAGGACCGCGTTGGACGCGTCGGAGTCGAGCGTCCCCCACGTCTCGTACGCGAGCGTGAACGAAGGCAGCACGCCACCGGCCTCCAGCGCCAGCGCGCCGGGGCCGGTGACGAACTTCCGGCGGCCCGGCGGATCACCGACCCGCCAGGCGCCGGTCACGGTCACAGTTCCGCCTTGGCCGCCCGGAATCCGGCTTCGAGGTCGGCCTTGAGGTCCTCGATCCCC
>Ga0207678_10003538_pt1 | contig 14057 bp, 15 predicted proteins | sample KBSC63metaG_FD_184319 | JGI IMG/M metagenome (GOLD analysis project Ga0207678, IMG submission 184319) | Corn rhizosphere microbial communities from Kellogg Biological Station, Michigan, USA - KBS C6-3 metaG (SPAdes) (version 2) | ecosystem: Host-associated > Plants > Roots > Rhizosphere > Soil ... | reverse complement strand
TCGCCCGGCCGGGTCAGCAGGTGCGCCAGGCCGGCCCGTGCCCAGAACGCCGCGACGTCGAAGGCAGCGCGGCCGGCGTCGGGCCCGCTCTCGCCGTACCCGGTGATCAGGCCGTACACCAGCCGGGGATTGCGTGTCGCCACCGTCTCGAAGTCCAAACCTGTGCGCTTCAGGGCTCCTGGGCGGATGTTGGTCAGGAAAACGTCTGCGCCGTCAAGTAATTCGTATGTCGTGGCGCGACCGCCGTTGGTCGCCAGGTCGAGCACGATGCTGCGCTTGCCGCGGTTGTCCATCTCGAATGGCGGGCTGAGGCCGTCCTCGATGCCGAGCATCCTGCCGAACATGCGCGCGGGATCGCCGTCAGGCGGCTCGATCTTGATGACGTCGGCGCCCCAGTCGGCGAGTATTCCGCCGGCCGCCGGACCGGCTACCCAGACGCCGAGTTCGACGACCTTGATGCCCTCCAGCGGTCCGGCCATCATCACCCCTTCCGGGAGCCACTTTACAATTCGCGCCAGTTTTGTAAACATGGCGGGATGAATCGGGTTCCGCCGATCGTCGGCCTGGCGTCGCATCTGGGCCGCGGTATACAACGTATCGCCACCGACGCGGTCGTCGGCCGCGTTCGATCACTGCCTCGCACCGTCGGCGATCTCGACGCCAAGGCGCTCTCGCAGATCATGGGGCGCAAAGTGACGTCGGTGTCGATGATCGGCGGGGACGCGGGCACGTCGTCGCGAGCACGGCTCGCGCTCACCGGCGACGGCGTACCCGATTCGGTCTTCGTCAAGATGCCCGCCGAAACCGTTGCCACCCGGCTGATGGGCGAACTGGGCCGTCTCGCTGCAACCGAGACCCGGTTTTACACCGAGCTTTCGCCGGAACTGAAAGGCCTGCCCACGGCCTACGGGTCAGCGGTCGACCCACTGACCGGCCGCTTCGTGCTCGTGCTGGAGGATCTGGCGGTCGACGACTGCGAGTTCCCCGACACCTTGCATCCGTTGAGCAAGGACCAGGCCGCCTCGATCGTCGAGCTGCTCGCCCGTCTGCACGCCGCATTCTGGGCCCGCGTGCCCGGCTGGCTGTACACCGCGTCGGCCGACAGCACCTCGCTGCTCGTCGGTCTCCTGCTCAAGACGTCCGCCCGGCGCCTCGCCGAACGCACCGACATCCCCGTCGACAACGGCCGCTTCATCGACGAGAACTACCGCGCGGTGGCGCGGCTCATCGACACGCCACCGCACACGGTCATGCACGGCGACGCACACCCCGGCAACGTCTACTTCCGAAACGGTGAGGCGGGGCTGCTCGACTGGCAGGCCGTGCGGCGCGGCCACCCCAGCCGCGAACTGGCGTACACGCTGATCACGAGCATGACCACCGCGGATCGCCAGGTCTGCGAGCGCGAACTGCTCGACGAGTACCGCCGGGTGTTGGCAGGCGCGGGTGGTCCCGAACTCGACCGCGACGAGCTGTGGCGCCGCTACCGACAAGGCGCGCTCTACGCGTATGTCGCGGCGCTGATCACCGCAGGCATGGGCGGTATGCAGGCGGCGGACATTGCGATGGAGGGCATTCGCCGCGGTGTCGCCGCACTAGAAGACCTCGACACGGTCTCGTTGCTGGCGAAGTCACTGTGATCGACCATCTAGGATCATTTGGAGCAAAGGATTGGGGTCGGGGGACGTGAACGAACCGCTACACGACACATACGGAGGCGTTGAGGACACCTCGACGAGGCACCGGATCCTCGTCGCGACCGCGGAAGTGCTCGCTCGCAGCGGCCAGACGAAGCTGAGCCTCTCGGAGGTGGCGCTGCAGGCCGGTGTCTCCCGGCCCACGCTGTACCGGTGGTTCGCCTCCAAGGGTGAACTGCTCGACGCGTTCGGCGTCTTCGAACACGAGATGTTCGACACCGGCATGAGCCGGGCGACGTCCGGCCTGCGAGGGACGGAGAAACTCGACGCCGCGCTGCGGTTCATCGTGCAGTACCAGCAGTCGTACTCCGGGGTGCGGGTGGTCGACATCGAGCCCGAGGTGGTCATCGCCCAACTGGGCAGAGTCATGCCGGTGATGCGGGCGCGCCTGCAGAAGCTGATGCCAGGGCCGCACGGGGCGGTCAGGGCCGCGACGGCGATCCGGGTCGCGATCTCGCACTACATCGTGCGCAGCGACGACGGCGACCAATTCCTCGCGCAGCTTCGCCATGCCGCCGGGATCAAGCCGAACGGGTGACACTTCGCCAATAGTTTGTAAAGCTGTCTCCCATGACGGGAGTGCAGACTGAATCCGGCGTGCTCGCCGGTGACGAGCGGATGCTCATTGACGGCGAATTGCAGATCACAAGCAGCAAAGCGACATTCGACGTCGTCCATCCGGCAACCGAGCAGGTGGCAGGTCAGGCGACTGATGGAACGGTCGAGGACATGGCGCGCGCGGTCGGGGCGGCACGCCGGGCCTTCGACGAGACCGACTGGTCGCGCGATCTGGAGTTCCGCTACCACTGCCTGGCCCAGCTGCACGACGCGTTGGAACGCAACAAGGAGCGGCTGCGGCGCGTCCTCATCACCGAGGTCGGCTGTCCCGTCACGGTGACGGGCAGCCAGATCGAGAGCCCGATCGAGGAGGTCAAGCACTGGGCCGAGCACGGACGGGCCTTCGAGTACCTCGTCGACAACGGGGTGCACGAGACGCCGCTGGGCCCGGCCAGGCGCAAGATCCACTACGAGCCGGTCGGTGTCGTCGGCGCGATCACGCCGTGGAACGTGCCGCTGTACCTCAACATCGCGGAGACGGTGCCCGCGCTGATGGCGGGCAACACCGTCGTACTCAAGCCCGCGCAGCTCACGCCGTGGTCGGGCAGCGAGTACGGCCGAATCGTCGCGGAGGAGACCGATATCCCGGCGGGGGTGTTCAACGTTGTGGTGGCAGGCGCGAACGAGGTGGGCGCCGCGCTGTCGGCCGACCCGCGGGTGGACATGATCACGTTCACCGGCTCGACGGCGACCGGCAGGGCGATCCTGGCGGCCGGCGCTCCGACGGTGAAGAAGACGCTGCTGGAGCTGGGTGGGAAATCGGCGCACATCGTGCTCGACGACGCGGACTTCAATTCGGCGCTGCCGTTGGCGGCGATGATGGCGTGCGTGATGTCCGGGCAGAGCTGCATCCTGCCCAGCCGGATCCTGTTGCCGCGCAGCCGCTATGAGGAGGGACTGGCCATCCTGAAGGGGGCCATGGAGAACTTCCCGGTCGGCGACCCGTGGACTCCTGGCAACATGCAGGGGCCGCAGATCAGCGAGACGCAGCGGCAGAAGGTGCTCGGGCTGATCAAGAGCGGTCTCGACTCGGGCGCGCGGTTGATGACGGGCGGCGGCATCCCTGAGAACCTGCCGACGGGTTACTACGTGCAGCCGACGCTGTTGGCCGACGTTGATCCCGACTCGCAGGTCGCGCAGGAGGAGATCTTCGGCCCGGTGCTGACCGTGACGCCGTATGACGGCGACGACGATGCTGTTTCGATCGCGAACAACACGATCTACGGGCTGTCCGGTGAGGTCAGCAGCGCCGACGTGGATAGGGCGTTCGAGGTGGCCAAGCGGATGCGCACGGGCAACGTGACGATCAACGGCAAGAGCCACTTCGGGATCGGCAGCCCGTTCGGCGGCACCAAGCAGAGCGGGCTCGGCTATCGGAACGGCGAGGAGGGCTATAAGGAATACCTCGAGGCCAAGACGATCGGCATGCCGGACACCGCGGCGCGGTGAATCAGCCGGAGTGATGGACGAGGTCGCGATCGCCGCCCTGTTGTACCGGTATGCCAGGGCCGTCGACACCAAGGACTGGGAGTTGTATCGCTCGGTGTTCACCGACGACGCGCACATCGACTACTCGTCGGCGGGCGCTGTCGTGGGTGGCCGCGATGAGGTCGTCGACTGGTTCGCGGCGAACTTCGGGGTGATCCCGTGGAGCATGCACTACATCACGAACATCGAAAGCGACGTCGACGGCGATACCGCGAAGGTGCGGGCGATGTTCTACAACCCGATGCAGTTGCCGGGGATGGCGGAGATGAGCTATTGCGGCGGCTACTACCACCACGAACTGGTGCGAACACCCGACGGGTGGCGAAGCCGTCATCTCCGCGAGGAGAACGTGTGGTTCGTCAACGCGCCGGCGGGCGCTCCGCAAGGGCATATGTGAATTTGCTCGCGTAGCGAGCGACAACCCCTGACATGTCAGACGCGCCTGCCACGGTTCGGCCATGGAAACCAGGCACCAACTGAAGGGCATCGAGCTCCGCTACGCGCTCACGATGTACCTCTTGCAACACGGCCCAACGACCGTCGACGAGCTCATCAAGTCGCTGGAGTGGCAGGGCTTTGAGATCGGCGGGCGGCCCTCGAAACACGTGTCGGACGCACTGCGCTGGGAGCGACGGCGTGGCAGAGTCCGTCGACTTGCGCGAGGCCTCTACGGCCCGGGGTTCGTGCCACGCGGGACCGCGTACCGGATCTACAACCGTGTGATGGCCCTGCGCGTCCCGGCGAAACCCTTGTGGTTCAGGGGAACCCTGCTGTAGGTCCGTTTGTCGCTCGCTACGCGGGCAATTTCATCTATGCCCCTGGGGCCCCGCGCCGTCCCGCGGTCAGCCCATCGGCCGCCAATTGCCCACAGGCCGCGGCGATCTCGCGGCCACGGGTATCACGCACAGTGCAGGACACTCCCCGCTCCCGAACCCGCCGCACGAACTCGCGCTCGGCTGCCTTCGGGCTGGCGTCCCATTCGCTGCCCGGCGTCGGGTTCAACGGGATCACGTTGACATGCGCCAGCGGTCCCAGCGCGCCGTGCAACCGCTTGCCCAAAAGGTCTGCCCGCCACGGCTGGTCGTTGATGTCGCGGATCAACGCATACTCGATCGACACCCGTCGCCCGGTCACGTCGGCGTAGTACCGCGCCGCGTCGAGCGCTTCGGAGACCTTCCACCGGTTGTTGACCGGGACGAGCGTGTCGCGCAGTTCGTCGTCAGGCGCGTGCAGCGACAGCGCCAGCGTGACACCGAGTCGTTCGTCGGCGAGCTTGCGGATCGCGGGCGCCAGCCCCACCGTCGACACGGTCACCGACCGCGCCGAGATCCCGAAGCCGTGCGGCGGCGCCGCGGTGATGCGACGCACCGCCGCCAACACCCGGTTGTAGTTGGCCAGCGGTTCGCCCATGCCCATGAACACGATGTTCGACAGGCGGCCACCGCGCGCCGAGCCGACGATCCCATCTCCGTCGCGGTCCCGTAACTCGACGGCGGCAGCCCGCACCTGTTCGAGGATCTCCGCCGTCGACAGATTGCGGGTCAGCCCGCCCTGCCCCGTCGCGCAGAACGGGCACGCCATGCCGCAACCCGCCTGCGAGGAGATGCAGACCGTGTTGCGCTGCGGATAGCGCATCAGCACCGACTCGAAAGTGGTGCCGTCGATCGCCCGCCACAGCATCTTTCGCGTCTCGCCGGCGTCACACTCGATCTCGCGCACCGCGTCGAGCAGGCGCGGGAACAACGCGTCGGCCACCTGGTCGCGCACGGCGGCGGGCAGATCGGTCATCTGATGCGGATCCGCGATCAGCCTGCCGTAGTACTGGTTGGCCAGCTGTTTACCCCGAAATGCCGGAAGTCCCAGGTCGGCGACGGCGGCGGCGCGGCCCGCTTCGTCGAGGTCGGCGAGGTGCCGCGGCGGCATGGCGCGTCGCGGAGCGTCGAAAATCAGGGGCAAGGACGTGGGCATGATGTCTCGTCAGTATCTCATCCCGGGATGGCCGAAATTGATTGGCGACGACAGGCGTTGGTCGCAACTATGGGAACCGTGGCCATGCCCCCGATGCCGTTGCGCACCGCGTCCAATCTGACGTTCTTCTACGCGCTCGGGTATCCCATTGGGGCGCTTGCTGTTTCAGCGATGTCGCCGATGGCGGTACTGGCTTTCCGGTTCGGGCTGGCAGGTGCGATCCTCTCCGCCTGGGCATTGATCACGCGTGTGACCTGGCCCACTGGCCGCACCCTCGCCCACGTCCTCGTCACCGGCTTGCTCACCCAGGCGTTGCAGTTCATCTGCCTGTACCTGGCGCTCCTGCACGGGGCGCCCGCCGTGCTGGGTGCCGTGATCATCTCGATGAATCCCGTCGTCACCGCCTTGTTGGCGACGGCGTTCCTCGACGAGCGCCTGACCTGGACACGGGTCGGCGCACTGGTACTCGGTGTCGTCGCGGTGCTGGCCGCGTGCGCAGGCCGGCTGATCACCATCGGCGGGGTCGACACCGTCGTCCTGCTCCTGCTCGTCGCGTTGCTCAGCCTCGCCGCGGGCGGCGTCTACCAGCAACGGTTCTGCTCCGGCGTCGACTTCCGCGCGACCGCCGCCCTACAGAACGCCGTAGCTCTGCTGCCGGTGGCCGTGCTGGCCATGGTCATGCCGTTCACCGTGCACGACCCGTGGAAGGCGGCGGGCGCCGTCGCGGCCGTCGTGCTACTCAACGCCACCATGTGCATGACGCTCTACGTGCGGGCAATCAACAACTTCGGCGCCGCCGCGGTCGCGATGCTGTTCGCGGTCATCCCCGCGGTCGCGGGACTGCTGTCGTGGCTGATGTTGGGGCAACGACCTGATGTCGGGATTGCGCTCGGCCTCGTCGTCGGCGCGGCAGCCTGCTGGCTGAACGCGCGAGTGTCACGCCAGCAGCGTCAGCGTTCAGTCACATCGCCGACGGCGTCCATCATGCGGCCAAGCTCAACCGCGACGTCGGGCCCTGCCGGCTGATAGACGAGTTCCGTCACCCCGCCTGCTCCATACTCGGCGACCCGATCACGCAACTGTGTCGCGGTCCCGGTGAACGTGAACTGCGGCAACAGATCGGCCGCCAACGCAACAGCCTCCTCATCGACCGCGGTCAGCCGCACCAGGTGGCCCTCGTGGGTGACGAGGTGACGCTCCGCGGCCGGAATGGCCTGGATGGCGTCCACCCATTGGCGCCCGCCCGGTAGACCGAGCACGGCGTCGGCGCCGCCGCGTTCATACAAGGCGTGGAACACCACGGCCAGACCGTGCCCCGCTCTGTTCATGACATCGCGGCTGTGCACGTCTTCTCCGTCGTCGAGGACGGTGCCGAATTGGAGAAGGGAGTAAGGCCGCCCCGCCGCGGCCGGATTCGGAACCCCGGCCGCGAAGACTCCATCGCCGACCCGTTCGGCGACCGCAGTCCCCTTCGGGCCGTCGGCCCCGATCAGCACTTCGACGTCGACGGGCCGGTCGGCCAAAAAGCCATCAGTGTGCAACATACGGATCGCAGCGCCGTCCCACTGGACGGTCTCGCCTCTCAGCAGCGCCCGCAGCGCCGTCACATACTCCTCGACGAAGGCCCATCGCAGCGGCCGCTTTCCCAAGGTGTACCGCCCGGTGAAGCCCGATCCGATGGCCACCGCCACCCGGCCAGGGGCGATAGCGGCAAGTCCGGCGATGGCTGCTGCATTGGTCATCGGATGACGCAGGCTCGGCACGAGCACTCCGGGCCCGAGACCGATCGTGGAAGTGCGCTGCGCGGCCAGCGCCAGCGCCATCCATACGTCCGACGTGATCGCGGGCGAGTCGTACAGCCAGGCCCGTCGGTAACCAAGACGCTCGGCCTCCACAACGAGTTCCGGGGAATCGACGTTCGTAACCAGGGCGCACGAGAGCTGCATGCGCGAGAACTTACCCGGCCGATCAGGCCAGCAGCGTCAGCACGATCCAGCCCGCGACGGCCGAGGGCAGCATCGCATCGATCCGGTCCATCATGCCCCCGTGACCGGGGAGCAGCGTGCCCATGTCCTTGATCCCGAGGTCGCGTTTGACCTGCGACTCGACCAGATCTCCCAGCACGCCGGTGATCACCAGCATCAGCCCCAGCGGGAGGCCGACCCAGGCCGGCTTGTCGAGAAGGAACGCCACCGAAAGCACGGCCGCCGTGATGCCGAACAGCAGCGAGCCGCCCAGCCCCTCCCACGACTTCTTCGGGCTGATGGCAGGCGCCATCAGGTGCTTGCCGAACAACACTCCGGCGACGTAGCCGCCGATATCGGCGAAGACGACGGTCACGATCACGGTGAACGTCCGGGCACCACCGTGGTCCTGGAAGAGCAACAGCGCAGTGAAACTGGCGAAGAACGGCACCCAGGTCGCGAGCAGCACCGTGGCGGAGATATCGCGCAGATAGTTCACCGGCTGCTCGCGAAGCCCCTGCCCGACCAGGCGCCAGACCATGCACACCACGATCGTTCCCGCATATGCACCCGCCAGCCCGGCCGGACCATACGGCCATGTCAGCCAGATCATGGCCTGCCCGCCGATCAGCAGCGGAATCAAAGGAAGTGCGTATCCGGCCTCGCGCAGTCGGCGGACGACCTCGTGAGTGGCGATCGGCATCGCCACCGCCAACACCGGCAGCCACCACCGAGGGGCGAACAGCAGGATGCCGATCGCCATCGCTCCCAGCAGCACGCCGACGGCGATCGCGGCCGGCAGATTGCGGCCGGCACGGGACACCTTCTTGGGCGGCTCGGTCGGGCCGGCGTCAGTGTCTGCCACGGGAGTCGCTTGCTGATCGGCCACTAGACCTCCAGCAGCTCGCCTTCTTTGTGCTTGACCAACTCGTCGATCTGATTCGTGTAGGTGTGCGTGGTCTTGTCGAGGTCTTTCTCGGCGCGCGCGACCTCGTCCTCGCCTGCTTCGCCGTCCTTCTTGATGCGGTGCAACTCCTCCATCGCCCTGCGGCGGATGTTGCGCACCGAGACCCGCGCGTCTTCGCCCTTGGACTTGGCCTGCTTGACCAGATCGCGGCGGCGCTCCTCGGTCAGCTGCGGAATGGAGATGCGGATGACGTTCCCGTCATTGGTGGGATTCACCCCGAGGTCGGAGTTGCGGATCGCGTCCTCGATGCTCTTGAGCTGGTTGGCCTCATATGGCTTGATCACGACCAGCCGGGCCTCCGGCACGTTGATGCTGGACAGCTGGGTGATCGGGGTAGACGACCCGTAATAGTCGACGGTGATGCGAGTGAACATGCCGGGATTGGCGCGGCCAGTGCGGATCGACGACAGGTCGTCGCGCGCCACCGACACCGCCTTTTCCATTTTCTCTTCGGCGTCGAAGAGGGTTTCGTCGATCACGGTCGCTGCTCCTTTTCGCTCCTCGCGTGCGCGACCTACCGTCGCTCTCGCTCGCCTGGACTTCTCCCATTAGGTGGTGACGAGTGTTCCGATCTTCTCACCTGCCACCGCTCGCGCGATATTTCCGTCGGTGAGCAGGTTGAACACCAGGATCGGCATGCCGTTGTCCATGCACAGGCTGAACGCTGTGGCGTCGGCGACCTTCAGGCCCCGATCGATGACCTCGCGGTGGCTGATCGCGGTGAGCAGCTCAGCATCCGGTTCCACCCGCGGATCGGCGGTGAAGACGCCGTCGACGGCCTTGGCCATCAGCACCACCTCGGCGCCGATCTCCAGCGCGCGCTGGGCTGCGGTGGTGTCGGTCGAGAAGTAAGGCAAGCCCATGCCCGCGCCGAAGATCACCACCCGGCCCTTCTCCAGATGCCTGCGGGCCCTTAGTGGAATGTAGGGTTCGGCGACCTGCCCCATGGTGATCGCGGTTTGCACCCGCGTCGCGATACCTTCCTTCTCCAGGAAGTCTTGCAGCGCAAGGCTGTTCATCACGGTGCCGAGCATGCCCATGTAGTCGCTGCGGGTGCGCTCCATGCCGCGCTGCTGCAGCTGGGCGCCGCGGAAGAAGTTGCCGCCGCCGATGACGACGGCAACCTGCACGCCAGTGCGGACCACCTCTGCGATCTGCCGGGCCACCTGGTGCACGACATCGGGGTCCAGGCCCACTTCGCCGCCGCCGAACATCTCGCCGCCGAGCTTGAGCAGCACGCGGGAGTACATCGGCCGGATTGGTGGTGGTTCGACGCCGTTGGGGCTCGTGAGCTCGGGGTCCGCCATGCGACTCCTTCGGGGTCCTCACATGAGATCGCCCCTAATCCTGCCCCATAGCGACCGGAAAGCCGCTATGGGGACCCCCGTGGCGGGTTAGCTCTCGGGCTTGTGTGCAGTCAGCAGCCAGGCCGGGACCGACTTGCGACGGTTGGGTTCGTCGCGCACATCGCCGAAAGGCATCGGCAAGTCCTCGAGCTCGATGTTGTCCGGCAGGTTGGCGTGGATGCGGGCGGGCCGGATCTCGTCGATCGTCCAGTACTTGGAAACCACCTCGCGCAGTTCGTCCTCGGTGACGGGGTTGGCGGGCCCATTGGGCAGACCGGCGCGGTCAAAGACGAGCACATAATACGACGCCCCAGGCGCGGCTGCTCGTACGATCGACTGCTGGTAGCCGACGCGGGCCTCCAGGGGGATGGAATGGAAAAGCGTGGAGTCGACGATTGTTTTGAACCGGCCGTCGAATCCGCCGAACGCGCTGATGTCGGCGACCTCGAAGCTGGCGTTGGTCAGGCCCCGCTTGGCGGCCTCGGCCTTGGCCAACTCGATGGCCGTCGGCGAAAGGTCGAGTCCGACGGTGGTGAAGCCGCGCTCGGCGAGGTACAGATCGACCGCCGCCTCGCCGCAGCCGACGTCGAGCACGTCGCCGTGGAACTTGCCCTGGGCGATCAGCGCCGCGATCTCCGGCTGCGGTTCACCGATGCTCCACGGCGGCTTGGTGCCCAGCCCTAGCTCCGTGGCCTCGCCCTTGTATGCGTTCTCGAACAAATCCTGTGATGGTGTGATCATGTACCCGGTATATCAATCTAGTTGATATGTGTCAAGATACTTGATATGAGCGAGCCATTCGAGGATCAGCCGCTGGGCTATCTGTTGAGCCGGGTGATGTTTGCACTGAAGACCGATGTGACGGCGACGGTGCTGGATCCGCTGGAAGTGGCGTTCCCCGAATACCTCTGCATGCGGGTGCTGGCCAAGTACCCGGGGCAGTCCAACGCCGACCTGGCCCGCGCCCTGAGCGTCTCACCGCAGGCGATGAATATGGTGCTGCGCGGACTCGAGGATCGCCGCCTCGTGGCCCGCCCGGCCAGTGTGGCGTCGGGCCGATCGCTGCCGGCACAGCTGACCCGCGAAGGCGAGGAACTGCTGAAGCGCACCGATGCCGGTGTGCAAGCCGCCGAGCGCCGACTGATGGCCAATCTGACCGACAACGAGCGTTACGACTTCAGGCGAATCCTCGCCGCTCTGGGCTCGGACCCGATCTAGGGTTAGGACGCCAATGCCAGACAGCCTGATCTACGTTTCCCGCCTGTTGACCGATCGCGCGATGGCGCATCTGAGGTCTCTCGGGGTCGCGGTGCGCGTCGGCGACGAGAATCCGCCGAGCCGTGCGGAACTCGAGGCCGGGATCACCGGCGCCAGTGCCGCCGTCGTCACTCTCACCGAACGTATCGATGCCGAACTACTCGCAATCGCCGGTCCCGAACTGAAGGTCGTCGCCAACGTGGCGGTCGGCTACGACAACATCGACGTGGCTGCGGCGGCGGCCGCCGGTGTGACCGTCACTAACACACCGGGCGTGCTCGATCGGGCGACCGCCGACCATACATTCGCCCTGATCCTGGCCGCCACGCGTCGGATCACCGAGGGCGATCGCCTGATTCGGTCTCGCGAACCGTGGATATGGGGTCCACGGATGCTCGTCGGCCTGGACGTCAGCGCAGGTGCGACCCTCGGGATTCTCGGTTACGGCCGGATCGGCCGAGCGGTGGCGCATCGGGCCCAGGCCTTCGACATGAGCGTCGTGGCAACGAGCAGAAGCCGCGATCCCGGAACCACGCAAGACGGAGTCATGTTCCTGGACGCGCCCACACTCCTGGCGACAAGCGACGTCGTCACTGTGCTCACTCCGCTCACGTCAGAGACGCATCACCTGATCGACACCGCGGCGCTTGCGGCGATGAAACCGACCGGATACCTGATCAATACGGCCCGCGGCGGTGTCGTCGACGAGGACGCGCTCATCGATGCGCTGCACTCTGGTCAGATCCGTGGCGCAGCACTCGACGTCTTCGAAAACGAACCGCATGTCAATCCCGCGCTGCTCGACGCGCCCAATCTCGTGCTCACCCCGCATATTGCGAGTGCCGGAGAGGCCACCCGCGACGCGATGGGCATCCTCGCGGTCGACAACGCCGCCGCAGTGCTCGCCGGACGCGCACCGCTCACCCCGGTGCGCTGAGCGCCGGGACTAGTGGTGGTGGCAGGCCGCCGGTGGTGATGTACGAGCCCTCCTGCACCATCACCGGCACGACGTCCCTCGGTGTCAGCTTGTAGCTTCCACAGCGTTAACTCAGACGTGCTGCGGTTACGGCGCTGTTGCGCCGACACAACGGATTTCGTTGTCAAACTCAGCGGCGTCGGCCGATCCCGGCCATCATCATCGGCGTGAGGAGCCGAACATTCTCACCGAATCTGGCCGATGCCGCATCGGCTTCCTCGGCCGACAGCAGTCCGGCGTCCATGATGACGCCGCGAAGGCTTTCAAAGGTCAACCGGAAGAAATCGAAGCCGGGCGAGGACGAGTCGATCAGCCTGGCACGCCCCTCACCGCGAAGTTCGGTGAGGCCGGCGGATTCCATCTCGCCGACCACGCGTCGCCCGTAGTCACGTTCGAATCCAGCCTTGGCCATGAAATCAAGGATCACCTCGGCGACATCGCTGAATCCCGGTTTCTCGCCCTCGAATCCGAAGCAACTCCAGTCGTAGTCCTCGATCACGATCCATCCGCCTGGCCGCAGCGTCGCGACCAACCGGTCCAGGATCGGACGACGGTCGGCGAGGTGCTCGAGGACGAGACGCGAATGAACTAAGTCGAATTCGGCTTGTGGCAGCTCGTCTTCGCGGATGTCGACGCGACGGACCTCGATCGAATCAGAGGCCAGCTGGTCCACGAAGCGCGTGTCGATGTCGATCGCGGTAACGTGCGCACCGCGGCCATCCATTCGACGAGCGAGCCACCGCCCGCGCCGACCTCGAGGCATTTCCAGCCGGTGCCGATGCCGAGTTCCTCGAGCAGTGCGCGGCTGCCGGCATCCCACAGCGCCTCCATGCCGGAAAGCCTTGCCCGCTCCTGGGCGAAGCCTTGGTCGAGGACGTAGTCGCGGGTCATGACTGAATGCGCGCCCAGGGCCGCGCCTCTTCGAGTTCGTAGGCCAGTTCGAGCAGTCGGGCCTCCTGGCCGGCGACCGTCGAGAGCATCATGCCGACAGGCAGGCCCGATGCAGATTCGCCGAGCGGCAACGAGATTGCCGGGTCACCGCTGGCGTTCTGCAGTGGCGTGAACGACACCCATTCCAGGAGTCGGTCCATGACTTGGTCGTAGCCGGCCGTCGGGTCGAGGTGGCCAATGCGCGGGGTTGCCTCGTTCAGCGTCGGCATCAGCACAGCGTCGTAGCTACCGGACAATCGCTGCGTGATCTTGCGTGTCGCCGACAGCCGCGCAATGGCCAGCGGGACCTTGTGCAGGCCGCGGGCGGCATTGCGATCAAGCCCGAGCGTCAGGGTGTCCAATCGGGTGCGGTCGAAGCTTGGGCCGAACGTACGGCGTCCGCCCCGCACGACCGCGAAGGCCAGGAACGACCAGTACGCGAGGAAGTCGTCCTTGAAACGGTCAGGCACCGGATTGTCGATCTCGGTGACCTGGTGACCGAGTTCCTCCAGCAGTGCCGCCGTCTTGAGCGTCAGCTCGCGGATCTCCGGGCTAGCTTCTCGCAGAATGGATTTCGTGCAGACCGCGATGCGCAACCGCTGCGTACCCGGCCGCGTTACATCACCGATCGCAGGCAGCTTGGGGTTGCGGTACACCCGCTCGGCTTCCCGCAAGAAGGCGGCGGTGTCGCGTACCGACCGGGTCACCACTCCGTTCGCGACGAGGTGAAGCGGCATCCGGGCGGTCTCCTTGTCCAGCGGCAGTCGCCCACGCGACGGCTTCAGGCCGACGAGGCCGTTGCACGCCGCCGGAATGCGAATCGACCCGCCACCGTCGTTGGCGTGC
>Ga0207678_10003536_pt1 | contig 14062 bp, 6 predicted proteins | sample KBSC63metaG_FD_184319 | JGI IMG/M metagenome (GOLD analysis project Ga0207678, IMG submission 184319) | Corn rhizosphere microbial communities from Kellogg Biological Station, Michigan, USA - KBS C6-3 metaG (SPAdes) (version 2) | ecosystem: Host-associated > Plants > Roots > Rhizosphere > Soil ... | reverse complement strand
ATCAGGGCCGGGCACCAAAGTTGGCGTCTTCGATCCAACCGCATATCGCAGAGGAGGCATGATCATCGATTTGAGTTCGCTGTTAACGAGCTGGTCGATCTCGATCGGTTGCATCGCCGCGCCTATGGAAATCCCTCCAACTGCCGCGCTGACCTCTGCCGGTCGGCCGAGCGCGCTGGCAAATTCTTTTGAAATCAGGAGTCTTCCCCCGGTTATGCTGAGCAACTGGCCTGTGGCATCGTAATCGTATTGGTGCCCCTCGATGTTGAAAAACGTGAACCCGGTTTTGGCATCGCGCACCGCAAGGTCGAAAGATTGATCCGATGAAAGTTTTTCGATTACCAGTTGCTTGAGCGATGCGCCTAGCGTCACAGGCAGGCTGTAGCTGGGGGCGTTGCCCCCGCCCGCCGGGACGAGCGCGATGGAGCCCGGCTCTGGGCCGCGCAACTGGTCGTTGAAAATCAGAACAGAGAAGAAAGAATTGGCTGCGGCGCCGAAAAGCAGTGTGGTGGGTCTTCCCACTACGGAGCTGATCCCGTTCAACCGGTTGAGATCGAGTTGCATCGTGACACTGCCACTTTCGACGATCATTCTTTGAAGTGTCCCATTCTCGGCGTCAGCGTGCGCTGTTGTGAGCCCAATCGCTTCGGCTGCATAGTTTCTCGAGTTATTCACGAGAAACAAAAGTAATAGCAGAGCGAAACCTGGCAGAATTATCTTCAAGATTGGATGTTTCATCATTGCGGTTAGGTGGTTCGGTTGAGAGCGAAGTAGTTTGTCTCACGCGCTCCCGGCATAAGCAAAGGACTTTTTTGAAAAGTTTTGAGGACTGTGACATCGCGACTGAGCAACAGCTAACATTCGCTGCCCAGCGAGGGGATGGGCTTGTCCACAAAACGATTCCGAATCACCAAAGCGAAAATGTCAGGTGGTACCCCACGCTCCCTTGCAGTGCGTTCGGGCGAACGCGTTCCACCCCTGGTCACCGGTCCTGCGGCGACCAGTGACTGATGACGTTTGGACGTTAGCGCCTACGGATGAGGCGGAGGAGTGGGGCGAGGCCTCACCGGCGGACTCGACCTCGGTGTGGGAGTAGGCCGCGGAGTAGCGCTAGGTTCGGGCGGTGTTGGAGTCGCAGTCGGCGTCGGAGTCGCCGTTGCCGTAGGTGTGGGTGTTACGCCTCCAGAAGGCGCCTTGATTGCAACCGTCATCGGCGAACCTGTTTTGAAGAAACCGACATTTGCGTTGCTAATTTGCGGCGGTTGATCGGAATCAAACCGGAAGTTGTACAGTGTACCCCAGCGAATCGCATTCGCGTTCTGATTCTGAGCAAAGGTTGCAGTGTTCCATGTTATCGAATCGGCAGTTTGAGTAACATCCCAAGGCGCGTTGCTGTAACCCTGATTATTTTCGGTTCCATCATTTGACCAACCGGGCTCCTGTGGCGGCGCGTGAAAGCCGATGTTACTGATGTTAGCACCAAACCCCAACGGGACACTGAAGGACTGAATTGCCCGGTCCAGGTTCTCATTGTACAGGGCGTACTCATAGTGCCAGACACCGGGGCTTGGGTTTGTAACCTTGTAGCCCATAAACCAAATGCCGTCGTTTCCCGGGTCAGGCTGGAATTGGCTCAAAGAGGCGCCGGTTCCGGCCCACGCCGAGATGGCAGGGCGCCTCCAAATGGTGTTACCGACAGCGGAAAAATTGAAGTTCGTGGTCCCACTCACCATGAACTGGCGATAGGAGACGTTGTTAAACATGTTGCATTGGCCGGGATGGTCGTGGCACCACGCGTATTCGTGAGGGGTGACATATTGGGCTTCGCCGAAGTAGGTCGCACCCTGGTTAAGGTTCTGGTTTAGATCGTCTATCTCAACCCGAACACGGTGCGCGACGCCGTCGTGCGAGTGACCATTATGATTGTTGGCGCTACTTGGATAAGCACCGGTGAATGGATTAACCCAGCCACGCGACCCGATTCCGGTTTGGGTACCATTCAGGCTGGCAGAGTACGGGTCCGAGCAACCGGACCCGAGATGGGAGCCGCCTACGCCGTTGCAGCCGAAACCGCAGGCGTCTTGCGTTAATGCCGCAAAGGCGTGTTTTAGCCAGGATTGACCAATCTGTTCGAAGCGCTCGTTATTATTCGCACCGCCGCTCATGCGATATAGATTTTGCGGAATGACTGGATGATCGGTCTGCGGCAATGCGAACCAATCCAGGTCTTCGGTTCCCGCGTTGCAGGAAGTTGTTGCGATCGCAAGCCCTACCTGTGTTCCAGCGGTGCCGAACTGTTGCATCGCCGGCAGGTCACCAACAATCACGTCGGGACCGGGAGACGTTCCTGGCAGCGGCTGAGGCAATGACGGGATGACCGCAGATCTGGTTTCTCCGTTCACGATCGTCTGGACCTCGACCGGTTGCGTCGAGACGCCGATCGCGATCCTTCCAACGTTCGTGCCCGCGTCCGATGGCCGGCCCATCGCTTTGGCTAGGTCATCTGAGATCAAAAGCCGTCCGCCCTGGATCGTTAGCAATTGCGCACTTGAATCGTAATTGTATTCGTGTCCTTCGATGTTGAAGTAAGTCAGACCGCTCCTGACATCCTTTACGGCAAGGTCGAACGGTGCGCCGGCGGGAAGTTTCTCGACCGCCAGCTGCTTAAGGGCTGCGGCAAGCGTAACGGGAAGGAGCGGAGACGGCCGGCCTTGCGGGATGAGCGCGATCGAGCCCGGTTCGGGGCCACGCAGTCGGTCGTTGAAAACGAGAATTGGAAAGAACGAGTTCGTTCCTGCCCCGAACTGTAGCGTCACCGGTCTTGAAGTGAGATCGTTGCTTCCGTTCAACCCATTGACATCGACGTTCATCGTCACGCTCCCATTTTCGACGATCATTTTTTGAAGCGTCCCGTTCAGCGTGTCTGAACTCTTTTGTCTGGGTTGATCTGCGTAGAAGGTTTTTCCGAGCAACAAAACCGACACCAGTGCGAAGCATGCAGCCGTTGTCTTTAACATATGTGGGTCCTCCTGGTTAGGATGGGCGCGATGGAGTGGTAATTTCTCTCACGTCCTTGCGGTGGACGCAAAGAAACATTTCCAGCAAACTCTTCCCGCCAGGACACTCAGTCGAGGGCTAAGGACGCGGCTGTGGAGTTGGACGGGCTCTCGGGGACGGGTTGGCTCTTGGGGTTGGAGTAGGTCTTGGCGTAGCGGTCGCTGTCGCAGTTGCGGTAGCGGTCGGTGTGGCCGTTGGCGTGGACGTGGCGGTTGCGGTCGCTGTTGCAGTCGCAGTAGGAGTAGGAGTAGGAGTAGGAGTTGGCGTAGGTGTTGGCGTCGCGTCTGACATGAAAGGAGCGACGACATTAACAGTTACTGGCGAGCCGGTCTTAAAGAAACCGATGTTCGCAGTGGTAGCGGCCGGTGATGAGCTAGAATCAAACCGAAAATTGTACAACGTCCCCCAGCGGATCGCGTTCGCGTTCGGATTCTGCGCAAAGGTTTCGCAATTCCACACGGCAGAATTCGCAAAAGGCGGAGGCGGATTCACAGTGAAAATCCAGGGATTGCTGCTGTATCCGGCGTCGCCCTGGGTCCCGTCATGTGCCCATCCAGGATGCTGAGGCGGCGCGTGAAATCCGACATTGCTCAGATCTGGCGGAAAACCTGGAAAAACAACTTCGAAGGACTGAATTGCACGATCCAGGTTCATGTTAAAGACGGCATAGTCATAGTGCCACACTCCGGCGTTTGGGCCTGTTACCTTGTAAGCGACAAAGCATACACCATCGTTTCCCGGATCAGGCTCAACCTGCTGTATCGTTGCGCCTGTAGCTACCCAAGCCTGGATAGCAGGTTCCATTCGGATGGTCGAACCGACAGCCGGAAAATTAAAGAATGTCGGGCCGCCGGTGACTGAGAACTTACGGTAGGAGTAATTGTTGAACATGTTGCACTGCCCTGGATGCGACTGACACCATGTGTATTCATGCGGACTAAGGTAGGCGGCTTCGCCAAAATAGGTCGCACCCGGGTTGTTACCCGGGATCAGATCACTCGTATCAACCAGGATCCGGTGCGAAACGCCGTTGTGAGTATGGCCGCTGTGGTCGTTGGCTGTATTGCCCGAAGGGAAATTTCCAGTGAATGGGTTGACCCAAGCGCGTGAGCCGATGCTGTTCTGGTCTCCATTCAGGCCCGACACATACGGGTCGGAACAAGCCGGACAGAGATGTGAGCCTGTTTGGCAGCCGCTGGTGTTACAGTTGCCGCAGACAAAATCTTCCAATGCCAGGAACGTATGTTTCATCCATGACTGGCCGATCTGTTCAAAGCGGGCATCGTTGTTCTCGCCGCCGCTCATGCGATACAGGTTTTGCGGAACGAGCGGATGATCGTTGTCCGGCAGTGCAAACCAATTGATCGGCTGGTCGCCATTGTTGCAGGAATCTGTTCCGATGGCCAATCCAACCTGCGTCCCGACGGGAGCATCAAATTGTGCCACGTCCTCGACGTCTCCAACAATAACATCCGGGCCGGGTACAAGATTTGGGACGCCGGGAGTGACTGCATGTTGCAGAGGTGGCATCGCCATTGACTTCGTTTCACCCCTAACAATTTGATCGATCTGGATCGGTTGCATCGCCGCACCGATGGAAATTGTTCCTGCCAACGAGCCAGTCTCTGATGGGATACCGAGCGTATTGGCAAACTGTTTTGATATGGAAAGCCGGCCTCCAGTAATGCTAAAGGACCGGGCTGCGGCATCATAGTTATACTGGTGTCCTTCAATATTGAAAAACGTGAATCCCGTGTTGCTATCTCGAACTGCAAGATCGAAGCCCTGACCGGAGGGAAGTTTTTCCACGGCCAGCCGCTTAAGAGACAAACGTAATGCGGCAGGCAGATTGCCGTAGCCGGGGACGTCGACCTGGGCCGACGAGGCGTTTTGCAAGGACAGTGGCATCGAACCAGGCTGGAGCCCGCGTAACAGGTCATTAAAGACAAGAACCGGGAAGAAAGAATTCGGCGCCGCAGCGAAGTGCAACGTGACTGGCCGCGTCACAAGAGAATTGCTTCCGTTCAATCCGTTGAGGTCGAGCTGCATTGTTATGCTGGCGTTTTCGACGATCATCTTTTGAAGCGTTCCAGTCGGCGTTTCGGCAGCAGGTTGTTTTGATTGACCTGCATCATTTCGCGAAGCGTTCGCGAAAAGCAGGACTGATAGCAGGGCAAAACCGGCAACGAGTATTTTTGACATTGTAGTGGATCGTTTAGTTAGGGTTGGGCGTGGTGGAGCTTAAATGGTCATCTTCTCATGTGCTCTGGCTACAAACAAAAAAACATTCGTAACAAAGTATTTACCGTTTTTGCCCCGGTGCGCCCAAAGCAGAGCTAGGGGCGTGGCAAGGGCGTTGGACGAGGCCTTGGCGACGGAATCGATCGCGGTGACGGAGTAGGCCTCGGCGTAGCGGTTGGTGTTGCAGTCGAAGTGGCCGTGGCAGTTGGCGTTGGAGTCGCTGTGGCCGTGGCGGTTGGTGTCGGTGTAGGAGTTGCGCCCGCTGCAGGTCCCTGGATTGCAACCATCATGGGCGAGCCAGTCTTGAAAAATCCCACAGTCGCGTTGGCAGCCTCTGGCGGTTGATCGGCGTCAAATCTGAAGTTGTACAGCGTCGCGAAGCGAATCGCATTTGCATTTTGATTAGTCGCAAAAGTTTCCGTGCTCCAGGTGATGGAGTTCGATTCCTGGGTAACATCCCACGGCGTGCTACTGTAGCCAGCATCTCCTACAGTGCCGTCATGCGGCCAGGCGGGTTGCTGAGGCGGGGCGTGGAAACCAACGTTGGTGATGTTAGCTCCAAGTCCTACAGGCACGGTAAAGGATTGGATGGCGCGATCGAGGTTTTGGTTATAGACCGCGTACTCATAGTGCCAGACACCGGCAGACGGGTTGGTGACCTTATAGCCCATAAACCAAATGCCGTCGTTCCCTTGGTCTGGCTCGACTTGATTTACCGTCGCTCCGGTCCACGCCATGATGGCTGGCTGCTCTCGTACAGTCGAACCCGCTGGGTTAAAACTAAAGGGCTGGTTAACTCCGACTACGCTGTATTGGCGGTAGGAAGCGTTGTTATACATGTTGCACTCAGTTGGATGACTTTGGCACCAGATGCCTTCGTCCGGCACGATGTAATTCGCTTCAGCGAAATAGGTTGCCCCAGCATTTAACGACGTGTTCAAGTCGTCCACCTTAACAAGCATCCGGTGAGACGTTACATCGTGATTGTGGCCGGTGTGATCGTTCGATGTATTACCTGAAGGGTAAGTCCCGGTGAAAGGATTGACCCAACCACGCGAGCCAATGCCGTCCTGCCACCCATTTAAACCGGCGCCATATGCGTCAGAGCAGCCAGAACCAAGGTGATCGCCGCCGACGCCGTTACATCCGAAGCCGCACGTATTTGATGATGCGGCCGCAAACGCGTGCTTACCCCAGGATTGGCCGAGTTGTTCGAATCGCTCGTTGTTAGTGGCGCCACCACTCATTCGATAAAGATTTTGCGGAATAAACGGATGGTTGTTGCTCGGCAAGGCAATCCAAGCCGCGTTCTGAATTCCTTTATTACAAGCGTCGGTGCCCAAAGCGAGGCCAACGAAGCCGTTCACCTCACCAGTTTCATATTGGATGAAATCAAGCAGCTCGCCCACGATGACGTCGGGGCCAGGAACGGTCCCGACTCCAGGCAGCATCGTCGAGCGCGGTTCTCCGTTAACAACCTGGTCGATCTCGATTGGTTGCATCGCTGCTCCGACAGAAATTTTTCCGATGATCGAGCCTGCGTCTGATGGGCGACCCAGTGCATTTGCAAACTGTTTTGATATGAGAAGTCTGCCTCCTGCGATGCTAAACGACTTGGCGTCGGCGCCGTACTCGTAATTGCCGCCTTCAACCTTAAAAAAGGTGAACCGGGTGTTGCTGTCGCGCACGACAAGATCGAAACCCTGGTTCGAAGGAAGTTTTTCGACTACGAGGTGCTTGAGAGATGCGCCAAAATGTGAAGGGAGTGACGGAATCCCGCGACTGCGGGACGGGATCAGGGAGATCGAGCCCGGCTCAGCTGCACGGAGCTGGCCATTAAAAACGAGAATAGGGAAAAAGGAATTTGCAGCGATGGCGAATTGCAAAGTGACTGGCCTCGTTACGAGCGAATTGCTTCCATTCAATCCATTCAAGTCGAGTTGGATCGTTACGCTCCCGTTCTGAACAATCATTTTTTGAAGCGTTCCACTCTGGCCGTAGCCGGGATTACGTGACTCCACTTGGGGCGAGCCAAAAAGAAGAGTCAACGGGAGCATGAAACCGATAAGTGTTACATTGAGCTTTGACATGGTGCGATGAACTCCTGCCTAGCCCACGGTTTTACCGAATTTCATGGGGCAATGTCAAAACTTTTCTCTTCAAGCACTTGCAGCGGCGATGCCGACCGCCGACGGACTCAGATGTTTTTGCAGCCAGGCGGTGTACGAGAGGCTAATCTCCGCCGTTATTTTCGGCCTTCGACTAGAACTGCAGCATCTTGATCGAGCGCGCGGGCGTCAATTTTGCGGGGTTGCAAATAAAATTCGTCAATGACGATTTGCACCAGCGCAGCAGCAGGAACTGCAAGAAACAAACCCAGCAGGCCAAACAATTCGGCAGTAGCCAGGGTAAAAAACAGAATGTTTACCGGATGCAATCGCATTTCTTTGCCTAGAACGCCGGGCACAAGGACGTTCAATTCAACCTGGTAGACCAGAACGATCACGCTTAATGCGAGCCAGAATTTTGTGGCGCCCATGCTCAAAGCGACCAACAGAATGGGAATTGAGACGAGAAAGGCGCCGATGTTTGGCAAGAACTCACCAAAAAAAGCGAACACGCCGAATATCAATGCCGGTTGCACGCCAACCAGCCAAAGCAGCGAACCGATCGACACGCCGGTGATAACGCCATTGATTGCAACGCCTTTCGCCCAGGCAATCATTTGTCGCATCATACGTTCGAGCGTGCGACGCGCCTGTTCGCGGTAGCGATCGGGCGCGAGTGCCAGGTAGGCAGTTACGAGCGGACGTGGGCTCGCGAGCACGAACACAAGCAACAAAATCGCCAAAAGCACGCTGGCCAAACCTCCCACCAAACCAAGCGTCGATTGCAGTAGGAAATTTCCAACGGTAGCCGCCGCTGCCCCGACTTTACTGGCCATTTCATCCGTCCGTGGTAACGCTTCGCGAACTTCGGGATAATCTTTCGTCAGGGACTCGATCCGGGTGCGAAGACCTTGCCACATGTTTGGCGTGCTGTGCACGAGTTCCTGCAGTTGCCGGCTCAGCGGCGGAATGGCGAACAGGATGATCGTCGTCGTGACAGCGATTAGCGCCAGGATCACCAGGATGACACCTAGGAACCGTGGTACGCGTAATTTCTGTAACCAAACGACGACCGGGTTGAGAACCATCGCGAGAAGAAAGACAAGCGCGAACAGCAGCATTACCGGTTGCAGCGTGCGCACCATCAGCCAGAGGATAAATATGAAAAAGACCAACCAGACGATGCGCCGAGCGCCATAATAACTCAGCGGAGCGTGCGGGTCTTCGCGATGCGTTTCGTTCATGGCCCTGCCTTAGTAACCACGAATGGACACTAATGGACACTAATTTTTTCGTGCCCACGATGCTGCTGTTTGATGTAGCGGCAGCCGTGCCGGTGCTAAGGTAAATTCAAGCAGGCGACACGCCTGCCTCTACAGTTCCAACTATGGTCGGGATCGCGGAGTGGGGCGCGCCCTTGGTGTAGGAGTAACTCTTGGCGCAGGTGTTGGAGTCGCGGTAGGCGTGGCAGTTGGAGTTGGGGTTGCGGTGGGCGTAGCAGTTGGACTCGGCGTGGGTGTAGGACTAGGCGCGACGGGCACCATCGCATACGCGTGAGTCTCGCCGTTGTGCACACCTGTGCCTACGATGACGTCGTCTTCGCTAATGCCGTCTGCCGACGAGGAAGTGTTCATCGACAAATCCCAGCCCGAGTTTGGGGGAATAAGGTCGGCAAGGCGATAAGTGTTTGTTCCGTCATAAAGAAAAGGAATCGAGAAAGCTGACGAATCGTTTCCCACCACCCAGCCGGCTGAATTAACCGCGCGCGCGGAGCCCTCGCTGGTACCTGTGGCGAGTGGGATGGCAACCATTCCGCCTTGATCCGACCAGATGAATGGCATACCGGAGCCCTGGTTCAGCATGCTCGAGCCAACGACGTATCCGGTGTTACTCACACCGAACGCAAGCGCTCCATTGAATCCCGGCAACGCACCAACCTCGAACGCGTCGTTATCACCGATGTCATAGACGATCCCAACGTTGCGTGCAGCATTGTTTGGATCGATCCCCTGGCCCACGATCCGGGCGCGGATTGAGTCGTTGATGCCGAACGCGGTGACGAAGAAACATCCGGTCGGTGTGGTTGCAGTAATGATCCCGCCGCCGCCGCCAAGGTAGACTGCGCCCCGCTGGTTGCTTCCGGCATCCACAGAGCCGACTGCAATACCCGAAAAGTTCACCGAGTTCGCGTCGCCGAGCGTCTCGCCCGGTGGCAACGGCAGCTCGGAAACGACTCCATTGAACCACTTGATTGGCAACCGATCGCTGCCGAAAAGTGTGGTCGCTGCAGTCCCTACGGCAAGATTTTCAGCCGCGCTGTTCGCGACCGCGTGATTCCGCCCGGCCAGATTTGGCAATCCAACGATGCCGCCCTGCAGTGTCCAGGTAAACGCCTGACTTCCGCCGGTGCGTATCGAGCGGCCTACTGCCATTCCGCCGTGCGACACACCAAATCCCTGGGAAGCATCGTCCCCGGCATCGATGACGCCGATGTCATAAATCTGATATTGCGGAGTACCCGCAATAGCTGCGGGAACCGTCGCGCCAGCTAAGAGCGCAGCGATAATCGGTGCAAATAGGACATTCCATGGAGCGTTGGTTTTCATCGGCTTTCTACTAACCACGAATCCGCACGAAATGAACATCAATTTTTTGATGTCGCCCCGCATTGGAGTGTCCGACCCAGTCAGGCGGAGCGGTGGGCGCAAGAGGATATCCGCAGCGAACAACTTCGCCATGACCCTCGCTGCTGGGATCGTTAGGTGTTACCGCTTAAGGCCGCGGTACTGGGCTGGGGCGCGGCCTGGGCTCAGCCGTCGGTCTAGGAGTAGACGTCGGCCTCGGTGTAGCTGTAGCTGTTGGAGTTGGTGAAGGTATCGGCGCGCCCCCTGCGCAATAACGCCCTCCGGTATTAACATCCGCGCCGTTGGCCGCTCCGCCCCAGATGATCATTTGACTGCCTGTTTCGCTTCCCGTCCACACCCCGGTATGACCCTCTCGAGCCGATGGCGCATCAGTGGTGCTGGTCGCAGTCCAGGAGTCTGTGCCCGGTATGTATTGGCCACCCGTGTCGAGGTCGCCGGAGTCACCGGACCCTCCCCAGACGATCATTTGTGTTCCAGTCCAAATGGCAGAGTGATTCGTTCGACCGTCCGGTGCGATATCTGTCGTCGCTATCCAACTGTCGGAAACGGGGTTGTATCTTCCGCCAGCCCGCGGGAGACTGAAATTATCATCTCGTCCGCCCCAGACGATCATTTCACTTGCTGTCCAGACCGCCGTATGAAATTCCCGGGCAGATGGCGCGTTAGCGATGCTCGTAGCTGTCCAGCTATTCGCGATGGGATCATATCTCCCGCCCGTGTTCAGTGTGGTGAAATTGTTGTCCTCCCCGCCCCAAATGATCATCTGGGCGCCCGACCACACCGCGGTGTGAAAGTCTCGTGCGACCGGTGCGTTAGCTGTGCTCGTCGCCGTCCAGGTGTCTGTGTTTGGATTGTACCTGCCACCAGTGTCTAACAAGCCTACGTCACTGTTTCCGCCCCACACGATCATGTGTGTTCCTGTCCAAACTGCCGTGTGCAAATTACGTGGGTATGGTGCAATGCTGGTCATGGGAATCCAGCTATCGGTGGCTGGATTGTATCTTCCGCCACTATTAAAATTGACGAAATCGCCGGTTCCACCCCAAACGATCATCTCGCTGCCACTCCATACCGCTGTGTGCAAGTCTCGCGGCGAAGGCGCATCAGCCACGTTGGTGGCGCTCCAGCTGTCAGTGGCAGGATCATACCTGCCTCCATCGTTGAGCTGGGAAGAAAAAACATCTTGAGCGGTTCCACCCCAGACAACCATCTCGCTGCCGGTCCAAACGGCCGTGTGAGCTGTTCGAGGCACTGGGACGTTGTATGTGTTAGTCGGTGTCCAACTGTTGCTCGCAGAATCGTACCTCCCGCCACTGTTCAGATCTCCGCTGAAAGGAAAACCGCCAGTGCCTCCCCACACGATCATTTCGGTCCCCGTCCACACCGCTGTGTGTGAGCTTCGGGCTTCAGGTACGTTAGTGGTGCTGGTGCCTGCCCAACTGTTTGTCCCCGGGTTATACTTTCCACCCGTGTCAAAAGGCTGGGAGAAATCCTGTCCCCCCCACACGATCATTTCACTGCCGGTCCATACTGCTGTGTGAAGCTGTCGGGGATCCGGCGCGAAGGTTGAGGTCGCTGTCCAACTGTCCGTGTTGGGATTGTACCTTCCGCCCGTGTTCAAAGCTTCGAAAACCTCTTCATTGAATCCTCCCCAAACAATCATTTCGGTGCCAGTCCAGACGGCAGTGTGGTTTTCACGCGCCTCGGGAACGTTAGTGGTGCTGGTAGCCGTCCACGTGTTCGTGTTCGGATTGTATCTGCCGCCGGTGTCAAGATCGATGAAATTGAAATCGTCGAAGCCGCCCCACACGACCATTTCGGTACCGGTCCACACTGCAGTATGTGAGCGTCGGGCAACAGGCGCGTTACTCGTGGTAGTAGCTATCCAACTGTCTGTTCCAGGGTTATACCGTCCGCCGGTGTTCAAATCATCAAAGAATTCATCTACTCCGCCCCAGACGATCATTTCGGTGCCAGTCGAGACTGCGGTGTGCAGACTTCGCCCGTCAGGTGCATTCGTCGTGCTCGTGGGTGACCAGCTGTTGGTGCCGGGGTCGTATCTGCCGCCTGTGTTAACTCGAGAGGGGAAACCTGCTGTTTCGCCACCCCAGACAACCATTACGGTGCCTGTCCATACCGCAGTATGGTTAGCCCGCGCGCTGGGTGCACCGGCCGTGTTTGTAAATGTCCACGTATCTGTGGCAGGATCGTACCTACCGCCCGAGTTCAAAACGGAATTGTTACTCCGCCCTCCCCACACAATCATTTCGCTGCCAGTCCAGAGAGCAGTGTGAGAGTCACGAGCCTCTGGTGGAGCAGCAGTTGCCGCCCAGGTGTTTTCATTGCAACTGCCACCATCGGATAATTGCGGCAGGATATAGGGCGCCTGCGGAATTGTCATGGCAACACGCAGTTGTGGTTCTACTCGCGCGAGCCATGACTCCAAGGGCTCTTTCAACCATGCGACCGTAGCCAACTTGATCCGGTTATCGCTTTTTTCGAGCACTGCCAGCGCATAGTAACGGCTCCTATCTTCCTGTAATGGAGTTACTTTTCCTGTTGGGACAGCTTTGCCCGCCTGGGCAGTGTTGTTATTGGCAGGCTGCGCATGTGCGCGATCGCTGAATGTTGTAGAGAGCTTTTGTACGGTCTTAGTCCATTCGCCGCCATTCAATGTTAATATGCGCGTAGAATCCTGTTGTTGTAAGGCGGGCTCTCCGTTGGCCAATTGTTTGTTCGAAGGGCGATGTGTCTGCCCTGCAGTTTCTCCGCCATCGCTTTTAACGATTTCAATCTCGCTATAGGTGCCGGTGAGCTGTTTCATCTGGCCGACTGTGTTATGCGCCTGGAGGTCGGATTTTGCGCGTTGCTTTAAATCGCCGTGAATTTGTTGGTCGTCGGCGTACCAATTCGTCAGTAATCGATCAGCCAGGGCTGGTCTCGCCAGGCACTCGGCTATGATGAACGCGTCGTTTCCCAGCGCAGCAAACAGCTCGCGCAACACATCAGGTTTTTTGGTGTGAGATGCCATTCGTTCCATCTCGGCTTGTAGTTGCTCAGCGGTGATTGGCCTTTGCCAGTGATTTTCGAGTGCCTGTGATTTGCGCAGGTAATCTGCGACCTTCTTTTCCAGTTGAGCCTGTGACATCACCGCATCGAGCGATGGTTTGGTAGTGGGCGATTCTTTGGGCCAGATCCGATGACGCCAATAAACGTCTTCGATGGATCGCTGATAAGCTACGCGTTCTGCAAAGGTCAGGGTTCGCTGCGAAAGCTTCGCAGGTCTTTCGCCGTGGATAAATGCCGGCAATGTTCTCGCGGCGATCAAACATGCGCCTGCGCAGAGGAAAAGCGCTATCAGGAGACGGAGACTGAAAAACCCGCTTTGGCTGATGAGCTTTCGCGCGACGCTGAAGCGAGTCGAGAATCTACGATGAGCAGGTGTGGAGAGGGAGTCGGATTTTGTTTGCATGGGTGTTGGAGGGGTTGAAGCGCAGTTCTTAGTCAACTAGCCCGACCGGCGTCAATCTTATTTTGCTTAAGGATGTCCTGTGCGTCGACGATTCGCCGACCGGTAGCTTCCTGTCCAGAATGACTACAACGGATTACGGGCGCGGTGCGGGGGTAGGACGCGGCGAGGAGGGAGGCGGCACTGGTGTTATGTGCGGAGGCGGCGTAGGCCGCGGCCACGCGGTGGGGCGTGGCGACGTTGGAGTCGGTACGGGGGTGAGGTGCGGAGGCGGCGTAGGCCGCGTCCTTGGACTTGGGTGAGCTCTCGGTGTGGGAGTGATTCTTGGCGTGCTACTTGGCGTTACTGTTGTTGTCGGTGTTGGACTGACTGTGGGAGTACCCGTAGTTGTTGCTGTTGGCGTTGAAGTAGCGGTCGGCGTCGCGGTGGCTGATGGGCTGCCAGTAGGAGTGGGTGTGGGGGTGGGTGTTGGGCCAGATTGCGCGCAATATCTCCCGCCGGTGTTCAAAAGGAAGTTTCCATCAAAGCCTCCCCAGACAATC
>Ga0207678_10003532_pt1 | contig 14064 bp, 16 predicted proteins | sample KBSC63metaG_FD_184319 | JGI IMG/M metagenome (GOLD analysis project Ga0207678, IMG submission 184319) | Corn rhizosphere microbial communities from Kellogg Biological Station, Michigan, USA - KBS C6-3 metaG (SPAdes) (version 2) | ecosystem: Host-associated > Plants > Roots > Rhizosphere > Soil ... | reverse complement strand
CCGGGAAAGAAATGTTGCTGACCAGCGCGGTCGCCTTGGCGCGCAATGGAAAAGCCGAGTGGCACCACGTCGAGACGGCGCGGCTCAAGGTTCGTGAATTGTCGGACGAGTTCATCGCCGACTATCTCGATGCCGAATGGCCCGAGGTGGGTTACACTGTCGGCGTGTTCCGGCTGGAGGCGCGCGGGGTGCAGTTGTTCGATAAGATCGACGGCGACCATTTCACCATTCTCGGCATGCCGCTGGTCCCGCTGCTAGGCGCGCTTCGCGAACGGGGATTGCTGCTCGCATGATGAAGATCGCGCTCACCGGATCGATCGGCATGGGCAAGTCGACCGTCGCCGAGATGTTCGAACGCGCCGGCATTCCCGTTTTCAACGCCGACGCTGTCGTCCACAAACTGCAGGCTCCGGGCGGCGGGCTGGTCGAGAAAATCGGCGAGCATTTCCCGGGCTGCGTCCGTTGCGGGACATTGGATCGGGAATGCCTGGCGCAGATCGTCCTGGCCGACCCTGAAAAGCTGTCAACGCTCGAGGGGATCGTCCATCCGGCGGTGCGCGACGCGCGGGACGAATTCATCGCCGCCCATCGGGATTCGCCAGCCCTCCTGTTTGAGATCCCTTTGCTGTTCGAAACCGGCGGCGAAAAGGATTTCGAGAAGGTGGTGGTGGTTTCGGCACCGGCCGATGTGCAACGCGCCCGGGTGCTGGAACGCACTGGCATGACGGCGGCCAAGCTCGACTCCATCCTCGCCCGTCAAATGCCCGACGCCGAGAAGCGTGCTCGTGCCGATTTCGTCGTCGACACCGGCACCGACCTATCCACAACTGAAAGCCAGGTCCTCGACATTCTGGCTTGTCTCCGAATCACGCTCGACCGATAGATTCGAACCATGCGTGAGATCGTGTTCGATACCGAGACGACGGGGCTCAATCCGGCCGGCGGCGACCGCATGGTCGAGATCGGCTGCATCGAGATCGTCAATCGCGTCGAGACTGGCCGGACCTACCACGCCTATTTCAATCCAGAACGCGACATGCCGTTCGAGGCGCAGGAAGTGCATGGCCTCAGCAACCTCTTCCTGTCGGACAAGCCGCGCTTTGCAGAGACCGTCGAGGCGCTGCTCGAATTCCTCGGCGATGCGCCGCTCGTCGCGCACAATGCCGGCTTCGACTTCGGCTTCCTGAACTACGAGCTCGAGCGCTGCGGACTTCCCGGTGTCTCGATGAACCGGATGGTCGATACGCTGGCGCTGGCTCGGCAGAAGCATCCGGGTGCGAAGCACAGTCTCGATGCCTTGTGCATGCGCTTCGGGATCGACCGCAGCCATCGTGTAAAGCACGGCGCATTGCTGGACGCGCAGCTGCTGGCCCAAGTCTACGTCGAGCTAACTGGCGGGCGCCAGATCGGCCTCGGCCTGGTTGCCGAGACGGGCACCGTGTCCGTGCCGCAATCGGCCGGCCCGATCATCGCGCGGGAGCCTCGTCCGCCGCGGCCGCACGCAGCATTGGCTGAGGAACTCGAACGACATCGGGCGTTTATTGCCAAGCTGGTCAACCCGCTTTGGGAACGGTTCGCAGCCGCCCAATAAGCGCCGGTTGACGCGGGGTTCGGCGCGGTCCTAAGCGCGCGCCAGACGTAGGAGCGAGGCGAAGTGGACGTACGGGTCGCGGGTCATCAGGTCGACACCGGCGAATCTCTGCGCGAGCATGCTCAGCGGCGGGTCGCCGATATCACGGACAAATATTTTTCACGGTCGGTAGGGGCAAACGTCACCTTCGGGCGAGGTCCGAATAACGATTTTACGTGCGACATCCTGGCGCCGGTCGCGCAAGGAATGGTGCTGAAGGCCTCCTACAGCGCACGCGAAGCAGAGATGGCGTTCAACGGCGCCGCGGACCGGATCGAGAAGCAGCTTCGGCGCTACACCAACCGCCTGAAGGAGCATAAGGTCGACGAAGCCGCGCAGGCCTATGTCGAGAATGCGTCCTACACGATCTTCTCGGGTGCAAATCGTGAGAGCGAGCAGGCGGATTCTCCGGCGATCGTTGCCGAGACGCGGGTGGACGTCCCCGAATCGAGCGTTTCGGATGCGGTCATGCTGATGGATCTCCGGAACACGCCGGCGCTCATGTTCAAGAACAGCGCTACCGGCCAATTCAACATGATCTACCGCCGCGAAGATGGGAACATCGGCTGGGTCGAACCGCAAACCGACTAAGTCCGTTCAAAGCAAGAGCGACCAGGGTGCGGCCGGTCGCACCAGGGTTGAGTAACAACGCCAATGCAGCTTGCCGATTTCCTCGATTGCGACGCGATCAAGACCGCCCTCCCCGGCGGCAACAAGCGTTCGCTAATGAAACAGCTCGCCGAGCTTGCGGCACAGCGTGTGGGCGCCAAGCCAACGGACGTCCTGGCCAGCCTCAATGAGCGCGAGCAACTCGGATCGACCGGCTTCGGCCAGGGCGTTGCGATTCCACATGCGAAGATCGAGGGATTGTCGGGGATTTACGGGCTTTTCGCGCGGTTGAGCGAACCCGTCGATTACAAGGCGATCGATGGGCGGCCTGTCGATCTCATCTTCCTTTTGCTTTCCCCGCCCGACGCGGGCGCCGAGCATTTGAAGGCGCTCGCCTCGATCAGTCGGGTGACGCGCGATGCGGCCACCCTGGAGCGGCTGCGCGGGGCACGGAGCCGCGACGCCCTCGCTGCGGTGTTGATGGGCGCGGACGAACGGGACGCCGCCTGAGCGACCGCCTTCCCACACACGTTGAAGTCGCGGGCCTGCTTCGGCGCGTCGCGGCCGAGGGCGGATTCGCAACAGTAATGAGGAAGGGCGACGAGGAGCGTGGCGCACTGATCATGCTGGTCGCGAGCCGAGGCGTTCACGTAGCCGCCCTTGAGCGCGTGCTGAACCCCGATGGAAGCTACCGGTGGGAGCGCTCGGGCCCCGTCGAATCAGCGAGTTCCACGGAAATCGCCGATTTCCTCGCCCGTCGCGCACGGTTCGACGAGGATTCCTGGGCAATCGAACTGGATATCGCGGACCCCGAACGGTTCATCGCTGAAACGATGTTAACGGGTTGACCCCCCTCCCGGGGCGGGTGACACCAGTCCCAACAACAAGAGCGGGGGGCATTTCTTGCGCGCCAAATGCGCTGAAATGCCACGCGAGACGGGGAATCACCAACGGCGCTTCGGTAGTATTCGCGAAGTAACAGGCGCACGGTTTCAGGTGGTTGGCCGCACTATCTACGGTTGGAATGTTGGCTTCTTTTCGCTCAGCGCTGCTGATGATTGCGGCGCTTACCGCGACAACTATTGCCCCGGCTGAGGCCGGACCTTCCGGTGAGCCGTTGCTCCCGGCGACGGCGGCTTCGACCCCTGAGGTCGCAACGCCGCAATTGCTCGACCCGCAGGGCGAGCCGACTCTGTCCGAGCCGAAAACCACGGACACTCAAGACCTTGGTGACGAGCCGGCCGATCAGCCGGCGGTCAAGCCGACTGGTGATCTCGCCTCAATGGTTGCTCAGATGCGCGGCCCCGAAGCGGGCAGCCGCGAGCTCGACTGCCTCGCTACCGGCATCTATTTCGAATCGAAGAGCGAGCCGCTGGCCGGTCAGCTCGCCGTCGGCAAGGTGATTGCGAACCGCGCCGCCAGCAACGGCCGCTTCCCGCAGACCTATTGCGGCGTGCTGTTCCAGCGCGGCCAGTTCTCGTTCGTGCACGGACGTTCGCTGCCGAGCGTGTCGCACTCGAACCGCCAGTGGCAGACCGCCGTCGCGATCGCCAAGATCGTCGACCAGGACCTCAAGGAATCGCCCGTCGGTGACGCCTTGTTCTTCCACGCTCGCTACGTCGCCCCTGGCTGGCACGCCAAGCGAGTCGCCTCGATCGGCAATCACGTCTTCTACCGCTGAGCCTCATTCGGCGGGAAAAAGAGCGGGTGAGCTGCGGCTCCCCCGCTTTCTTTTTGTGCACGGTATGTTCTAATTGCGCCGTGGCTACCCTCCCCGAGTCTCCGTGTTTTACCGACGAATCGCCGATCGCGGCCGAAGTCGCGCGTGGGGTGACGCGCCTATTGTGCCGCCAGGACCTGTTTGCGGTTTGCGAAGTCCCACTCCCTAACGGTCGGCGCGCCGACCTGATGGCGATCGACGGCAAGGGCAGCTTCACCATCGTCGAGATCAAGGTCGCGAAGGCGGATTTGCTCGGCGACGGCAAATGGACCGATTATCTCGAGTATTGCGACCGCTTCTTCTGGGCAGTCCCGCCGCATCTCGCGCGGATCCTCGACCAGGAGCGCTATTTGCCTGCGCAGGCCGGCTTGATCGTGGCCGATCGCTATGACGCAGCAGTGGTGCGGGAAGCGGCACATCGACCGCTGGCGCCGGCGAGGCGCAAGGCGGAGTTGCTGCGGTTCGCGAGACGGACGGCGCGGAGGCTTGCCGCGCAGGTCGATCCGTCACTCGGCGACCTTACTTAGCCGCCGATGACGCCGCAGGCTTGGGTTTCTTTTGCTCGATCATCTTGAGGATTTCGCGGGCCCGCGGATCGCGGGTCGCATAATCGCGCGCCGAATAGCCGGCAGCATGATCCGTACGGTCGGGGTCGGCACCTTGGCCCAGGAGCACACGGACAATCGGAATCTGATGCTGTTGGACGGCGATAATCAGCGGCGTCTCGCCCATCCGGTTGGTCGCATTCACCTTGGCGCCGAGGCCAATCAGCCATTCGATGGCAGGTTCGAATCCGACGCGCGCCGCGACGATCAGCGGCGTGTCTCCGCCCTTGCCGCCAAGGTTGGGATCAGCGCCCCGGTTGAGCAAGAACCCAGTCCACTGCTCATCGCTGCGGTTGAGGGCGATAATGAGCGCCGTGTTGCCGTCATCGTCCTTGGAATTGACCAGGCCCTGCGGACGCGTGTCGAGCAAGTTCGTCGCCTTGCCGCCGTCGCTCTCTTTGACGGCTTTGACGAAATCATAGCCCGCGGAGGTAAGCTGCTGCCCAAAGGCCGGGCCCGAGGCACCTAACGATGCTGCAATCAAGAAGACAAAACCAAGTTGTTTCACGACCTTATGCCCCGATGAACCCGCTTGACCCGGCTGCGCTTAGCAGAGCAATGCTCGACTTGTCATGAACAGCGATCCCCCTTTCTGGGAAAAGCCGCTCTCGGCGCTGAATAGCGGCGAATGGGAGGCGCTGTGCGACGGCTGCGGACGCTGCTGCGTCCACAAGCTGGAGGATGAGGAGACGGGGATGCTCTACGCGACCAATGTCGCGTGCAAGCTGCTTGATCGCCGCAACGGGCGCTGTCTCGACTACAAACATCGGATGAAGCTGGTCAGCGATTGCGTGAAGCTCGATCGCAAGAACCTCGGCGGCCTCGACTGGCTACCCGACACCTGCGCCTATCGCTTGCGCGCTGCGGGAAAGCCTTTGTACGATTGGCATTATCTGATCTCCGGTAGCCGGGAGACGGTTCACGAGGCCGGGCAATCGACGCGCGGCTGGACGGTAAGCGAGGACGACGCCGGCGAGCTCGAATATCATGTGGTCGACCGCGCGCTCTGAGGCTGCGCTGGAAGCAGCGCTTCCGGTTCCGATCGATATCCGCCCCATGCGAAGCGCGCGGCGAATGCGGCTGCGATTTGACGAGGCCAGCGGGGCGCTGAAACTAACTTGCCCTTGGCGGACCAGCCGCCGGTCAGCGCTTGCCTGGGCGCTCGACCAGCGCGATTGGATCGACGCTCAACTCGCTCGTGCCGAGGCCAGCGAGCCCTTCGCTCCGGGGGCGACCATTCCGATCGAAGGAGAAGACGTGCAAATCGTCTGGGATGCGGCGGCGCCACGCACTCCAGTGCACCGCGATAGCGAGCTTCGCGTCGGCGGAACCGTGAGCGGCGTAGGCCGTAGGATTGAGCTGTTCCTCAAGCGCCGAGCGCTCGACGTGATGGGCGAGGAAGTTCGCGAATATTCCAAGGCGGCTGGCGTCACGGCGTCATCGGTTAGCGTCGGCGACGCGGGTACGCGTTGGGGCAGCTGCTCGTCACAGGGCAAAATCAGGCTGAGCTGGCGGCTGATACTCGCGCCGCCGAATGTCCGGCGCTTCGTGGTCGCGCATGAAGTCGCCCACCTTGTTCACCTCGACCACAGCGCCAGGTTCAAGGCGCTGGAGGCGCGGCTCTATGGACCGGGCCTCAGCGAAGCGAAGGCCGCGCTACGAAAGGTTGGGCCGCGGCTGCGTCGGCTCGGGCGTAGGCGCTAAAGGATCAGGCTGCTGGCGCGGCTGCAGGCGTCGCGGCGGTTGCTGTTGTGGCTGTTGCGGCTGCTGCTGGGGCGGGAAGGCCTGGTCGAGCTCCTGCTGGGTCGGCTCACCGGTCCCATCGGGTCTGACCATCGGTTGCTGCTGCGGATAACCCTGGGCCGGCGGTGGTGGCGTGCCGAGCGGAAGGCCGTTCTCGTCGACCATCGGCACCATGCCATTCTCATCGGGCGACTGATCGCCAAACATTTCCTCTTCGGGGCTCAGCTGCCAGTCAGGAATAGGAACCTGCGTTTCGAATTGCTCGACCGGCCGGTTAGCGACAGCGACGCTCATGAAATCGTGAAAAGCGCGGGCGGGCGCAGTCCCGCCCTGCAGACCCGCGATCGGCTTGGCATCGTCGCGGCCCATCCACACGGCGGTGGTGAGACCGCTGGAAAAGCCGATGAACCAGCCGTCCTTGTTGGAGGTCGTCGTACCTGTCTTGCCGGCGACGGGGCGTCCGATCTGCGCCGCGCGGCCGGTGCCGGATAGGACCGCCGATTGCAGGAGGTCGGTCATTTCGGCGGCGACCCACGGCGCAACCAGCACCCGCTCGTCATCGCTTTCGTGCTGGTAAAGCAGTCGGCCGTCGGCGGTGACTACGCGGCGAATACCGTAGGGCGTCACCGCGACGCCCTTGGCCTGCACCGAGGCGAATGCGCGGGCCATGTCGATCACTCGGACGTCGCTCGATCCCAGCACCATCGAGGGGTAGGTCGAAATTTGGGTCGTGATGCCGAAGCGTCGGGCCATGTCGGCGATGGTCGTGAACCCGACCTGCGCACCGATCTTGGCACTGACGGTGTTGATCGAACGGGAGAAGGCCTCGCGGAGGCTGACCGGGCCGAGGTTGGTGCGGGTCGAGTTGCGCGGCGTCCAGCCGTCGATGGTGACGGGTTCATCGACGATGGTGTCGGTCGGTTTCATCCCCGATTCGAGCGCGCTCAAATAGACGAACAGCTTGAATGCCGATCCTGGTTGACGCTCCGATTGCGTCGCGCGGTTGTAGATCGACGAGACATAATCCTTGCCGCCGACCATCGCCCGGACCGCGCCGTCGCGATCGATCGCCACCAAAGCGCCCTGTGCGCCGTCGGGAGCGTTCGCGCGGATCGCCTTGTCGGCGGCGACCTGCATGCCGGGATCGAGGGTCGTCCAGACGTCGATCGGATCGGTGGTCTGGTCGATCAGCTGGTCGAGCTGCGGCAGCGCCCAGTCGGTGAAATAGCGCACGCTATTCTGGTTCGTCGTCTCCTGGATCCGGACCTCGGCAGGATTCGCAGCGGCCGCGGTCTCTGGCGTGATGAAGCCGTTCCTGGCCATCGTCTGGAGGACGACGCTGGAGCGGGAACGCGCGGCCTCGACGTCGGCCGTCGGAGAATAATTGGACGGCGCCTTGACCAGGCCGGCGATGATCGCGGCCTCACCAAGGCTCAGATGATCGGCGCCATGGCCGAAGAATTTCCGCGAGGCTGCGTCGATGCCGTAGGCGCCGCCGCCGAAATAGACGCGGTTGAGGTAGAGCTCGAGAATCTGGTCCTTGGTGAACTTGCGCTCAAGCGCCAGCGCCAAGATCCCTTCCTTGATCTTGCGCATGAAGTTGCGGTTGTTGGTCAGGAAGATGTTGCGCGCCAGCTGCTGGGTGATGGTCGAGGTCGCGCTGACGCGGCGACCCTTTACCACCGCGGCGCCGACCGCCCGGACAAGACCGATGGGGTCGACACCGATATGGCTCCGGAAGCGGCGGTCTTCGGTGGAGATCAGCGCTGCGCGCATTTCCGGCGGAATGCGGTCGTAGGTCAGCCATTGGCCGAAGCTCGGCCCGATCGATACGAGCACCTGGCCGTTCGCGGCGTGGACCCGGATCATCTGTCCTAGGTCGGACCGCTTGGTCAGGTCAGAGTAACTTGGCAGATATGCGACCGCGACCGCGACCGCGACGACGAGGGCGAGCACCGACAGCAGGGCCGCATAGCCGACCCCTTTCAGGATTCCCGTGAAGCTGAGCCGTGTTTTGGAGGTTTGTGCGGTACGGGCCATGTGTTGGGGAAATGGATAGAAAGCTGAGGCGGGCGCGACAATAGGCGCATCAACAAGGTTAGCCGCGCCTTAACCCTGTCTTAGCCTGTCTCGCCGTAGTTGCGGCGGAATGACCGGGTCGAAGCAACTGATCCTGTTGGCTGCGCTGATCGTCGCCCCCGTGCCGGCGGGCGCTCAATGCCGTCTGTGCGACCAGCCGACAACGGTCCGCCCCGAGGAGGGTGTGAAGGGTGGCGACGTCGAGCTTCGGATCGAATCGAGCCTGAACTTTGACCGACTGATCCTGGGTGGCGCGGGGGCAGGCGCGGTCACGCTTCGGCCCGACGGATCGACGGGCGCCGAAGGATCGGTGATGCAACTCGGCCCTCGTGCGACGGTGGGCACGGTCCAGGTCCATGGTGATCCGAACCGGCCGGTGCGGGTGGAAATTCCGCGGCGTATCGATCTTTATTCGATTGGCGGTGGCCGGATGACCCTCGACGACGTCAGCACCGACCTGCCCTCCAGCCCGCATCTCGATGCGGCCGGAAACTTGAGCTTCCGCTTCGGCGGCCGGTTGGTGGTTAGCGGCGACACCGATGGTCCCTACAGGGGCGATCTGCCGATCACGGTCGAATATCCCTGATCCAACCGCGCAATTCCTAAGCGCGCATTAACCATAAGACTGAGCGAAGCCGTAAGCGGTTCTGGTTAATGGGGCGGTGACGATACCTGCCCGCTCGGGGGCCAGGTGGACAGTGGGGACGGATATGAGGGATTTCCTCAAGATCATCGGCGCGGCTTCGGCGCTTGCCCTGTACAGCGTTCCCGCGGCGGCGGTCAGCCCCGCAACACAGGCGACGGCAACGGCTCGAGTGTTCAAGCCGCTGACGATCCAGTTTCAGCAGAATCTCGATTTCGGCAATCTGGTACTGGCAGGCGCTGGCGCCTGGGCGGGCCAGGTCATCAGCATGGACCAGGCTGGCGTGCTCACGGGCTGCGGCGGCAACGTCACCTGCTCGGGAGCTCCGGCGCCCGCGCGCTACAAGCTGATCGGCACCAACAATGCGATCGTCACGATCACCTGCCCCGGCTTTAATTTGACCGGACCAGGCACGCTGGCGTTCACGCCAAATGCGCCGGCGACGGTGAACCTTGGCGCGACCGGTTCGACGACCGGAGTCATCTTCGGCATCGGTGGATCGATCACGCTCGCGTCGACGACGCCTGACGGCGTCTACACTGGAACCTTTCAGGTGACCGCCGACTACCAGTGATTGCGATTGATTGGCGGCGCTCCGGCGCTGCTTGAGGGGGGGAAGGGGGTTGCCGGTTCGGCAACCCCTTTTTCGTAGCAATATCCTGGCGCCGCCAAACATGGTTGACGGAAATTCAACCATTCCGGTTGTAGCCCCTTCGAACTCGTTCAGGGAGTAACCGCGGCTTTGCAACGGTCCTCGGTGATCATGGCATGCCTCTTCGGGGCGCTGGCTTGCATGGCTGGCGCGGCAGGATCGGCGCGTGCCGCGACCGCGACCGCATCGGTTTCGGCGAACAATGTGAAGCCATTGGTCCTGTCCAAGGTCCAGGACCTGAGCTTCGGAACGATTACCCTGGGCCCGGGAGTCTGGAACAACGCAACGGTCTCTGTCTCGCAGGCCGGCGTGCTGAGTTGCTCGAACGCCAACTTGTCATGCACCGGGGCCGTGGCTGCCGCGACGTACAACGTCCAGGGTTCCAACCAGCAGACGGTCCAAATCAGTTGTCCGAACTTCGTCCTGACCAACCAGACGGATCCGACGCAGACCTTGGCGATGACGACAAATGCGCCGGCGAGCCTCGTGCTCCCCAATTCCGGCTTCCCGGGAATCAATTTCTCGATCGGCGGGTCGGTGACCCTGAACTCGACGACATCGGGCGGTACCTATGTCGGCACCTTCAACGTCACCGCCGATTATCAATGAAATCGGCGGAATCGCTGCAATTTTCGCTTATGGTTGACCGAAAATAAACCATTCCGGACCATAGCTGAGGCGATCGCTCCATTCCGGAGCCAAGTGGGGATCGTCGTTATGAATATCTGGACCAGGTCCATCCTTGCCGCGAGCTTCGCGGCCGCGCCGTTCGCGAGTGCGCAGGCCGGCGTTGGTGACCTGTTGGTCGCACCGACCCGCATTGTCCTCGACGGCCGCAAGGGTGCTGAAATCATCCTGAACAACATCGGTAACGAGCCCGCGACCTATCGCGTGTCGATCGAGTTCCGCCGCATGACGGAAGCCGGCGACCTCGTTGACGTCACGACGCCAAGCACGGCCGACCAGACCGCCGAGGACATGATCGTCTACGCGCCGCGCAAGGTGACGCTGGCGCCGAACGAGCCGCAGGCAATCCGCATCGCGGCTCGCCCGCCGCAGGGCCTGCCTGACGGCGAATATCGCGTGCACATGCTGTTCCGCGCCATTCCTCCGGCCACTCCGGTGGTGCAGGCGCCCGCGGAAGAGACCAAGGGCGTGCAGTTCAAACTGACGCCGGTCTACGGAGTCACGATCCCGGTGATCGTCCGGCTCGGCAATCTGCAGGTCGCGGCCGGAATCGCCGGCGTCCATCTCGAGAAGAAGGACGGCACAGTCGCCGTCGGCCTCGACCTCACCCGGACGGGCACTCGCTCGACCTATGGCGAGGTCCGCGTGCTGAAAGCCGGCATCAAGGACCCGATCGCTATCCAGAAAGGCATTGCGGTCTACACTGAGATCGGCAAGCGCCACGTCAGCGTGCCGGTAGCCGATGCTTACAAGGCGGTCGCATCCGGGCCGGTCACGGTCGAATATATCGAGACCTATGACGACGGCCGGCAGACGATCGCCGAAACGCAGACGGTCCTGCGCTAGGCCGGGCGGCGGGCCCAGGGCGAGCAAGCTTCGATGGCTGGCGGCCGTTCCTGGCTGCGCAAGGCGACGATGCTGCTGGCGCTCTGCGCTGGCAGTATTGGCGCATCGGTGCCTCAGAAGCCCGCATCGTCGCTGGCTTCGTGGACGCCCGACCCCGAAGAGCAATACATCCTCGACGTGAACATCCGCCAGCTTCGGCTGGGCGACACGGTACGCGCGTACAACGCGCCGGAAGGCACATGTGTCGTCTTAGGCGACTTTTTGACGGCGCTAGACGTGCCGATGCGGATCGACATCAGTGCGAAGAAAGCGAGCGGCTGGGCCTTCAAGGAATCGAACAAGATCACGATCGATTACGCCGCGCTACAGGCGAGCTACGGAGCGAAGAAGGCCGAGGCGATCGCCCCCGGCACGATCCGCGAGACGCCGGACGGCTGGTGTGTGCAGACGACGGCCCTCACCCGCTGGTTCGGGATTGGGGTCAAGCCGCTCACTTCGGGTTCGTTGCTAGTCCTTGAATCGGAAGCGAAATTGCCGGTCGAACTGGCGATGGAGCGTCAGCAGCGCGCGGCCCGCATCCACAAGGCGAGCTTCGACCTGAAATCACTGCCGCAGGTTCGGATTCCCTACCGCATGTGGCGCACCCCGGCGCTGGACTTCGTTGTCAGCGGCGGTGTGACCTACCGTGCGAGCGACGGTATGCGGGTCGACCGCCAAAGCTCGGTTTATGCCGCGGGCGAGATCGCGCATCTGTCCTACGACGCGCAGATCACGACGACCAACAAGGGGAAGCCCAATCTTCTGCGCGTGCGAGCTTATCGTTCGGACCCTGATGGACATCTGCTGGGGCCGTTGAAGGCAACCCACGTCGGCTTCGGGGATGTCGAGGGGTTCGACAGCCGCCTGACCGGAGCGTCAGCCGCAGGCCGCGGGGCCGTGGTGACCAACCGCCCGCTGACCGCGCGTACGGCATTTGACCGTACCCGGATCGAGGGCGACCTGCCGACCGGGTGGGAGGCGGAAATCTATCGCAACGGCGAGCTGCTCGGCTTTTCCAAGTCGGACGGTACCCAGCGCTATGTCTTTGAAGATGTTCAGCTTCTCTACGGCGAAAACCGCATCCGCGTGGTCCTCTATGGTCCGCAGGGGCAGGTGCGCGAACGCGAAGAGCTGCTGAATGTCGGCCAGGACAATGTCCCGAAGGGCAAGACCTGGTACTGGGCTGGCGTCAACCAGCCCGGCCGCGACCTCATTTCGCTGGCAAGACCACCGGATTCCGCGACCTTGCCCAAGGCGCAGGGCGCAGTCTCGATCGAACATGGGCTCGACGACCGCACGTCCGTTGGCGTGCTGGCGCGGGCCATGCTCGTCGGCGACAAGCGCCTGACCTTCGTCGAAGGGACCGTCCGCCGCTCCGTGGGCGGCGCCATTCTTGAAGTCAGCGCCGCTCGTGAATCGAACGGCGGGACGGCCGCACATGCCCAATTGCTGGGCAAACTGGGCCCCGTTTACATCAACGCCGAGGCTCTTATCGCGAATGATTTTCATTTGCGAGGAGGTGAAGCCGAAAGCTCGCGCGAAGGGCGCATCGCCTTGGATGCACCGCTTAAGGTCGGCAAGGCGATGATCCCGGTGCACGGAGAGGCGCATCTGGTCGACCGCACGGACGGATCGCGTACGCTCGACGCGGCGGCGCGCCTGTCCGCCAGCATCGATCGCTTCAATCTCAGCGCTTCGCTTGGATACAGGCGCGACTACGTCGCAAAGGGGCCCAATCCGCCCGGAGAAATGTACACTGAACTGCTCGCCAGCGGACATATCGGCGACGTCAGGGTCCGCGGCCAGACAGATTTCGACATCGGGCCGGTCGCCCGGTTCAAGAGTGCCGAGCTTTCCGCTTATTGGTCCGCCTCCGAACGAAGCGACTGGGAGGCCGCGCTCGTCTACGACGGGCCTCAGAAGCGTGCCCGCGCGCGACTGACCCACATCCTGCGGCTCGACAGCTTTGCGCTGGCCCTGACGGGTGAGGCCGCGAGCGATGGCGCGGTCGCGGTCGGCTTCAACCTCAATTTCTCGCTCGATCCGCGGCACGGATTCACTCTGTCTCGGCGTCCCCTCGCTGAGGGAGGGATGGTGCATGCCACGGTATTCGAGGATCTGAACGACAACGGCGTCCGCGATCCCGGCGAGCCGCTCGAAAAAGGCGCGCTGGTCACCACCGGAACCCAGCAGTCGCTGCGTAAGACCGATGCCAGTGGAACTGTGACGGTCGGCGGGCTGGCGCCATACGTCGCAGTGCCGGTCAGCGTCGACCTGACCAGCCTCGAAGACCCGGCATTGGTGCCCAAGAAGGCGGTGCAGGTCGTGGTGCCCCGCCCCGGCGTGCCGGCGGAGGTCGAGATCGGCCTGGTCGGCGGCGGCGATATCGAAGGCGCGCTGATGAAGAGCGGTGAGCTCGGATTCGAGGGCGTCGATCTCGAACTGGTCGATTTAACAGGTAAGGTTGCGGGGACCGCGCGGACGGACTTCGACGGGTTCTTCCTGTTCGAGCGGGTCGCCTACGGCAATTACATCCTGCGCGTCGCCGCTCCGTCAGCTGCCGCAGCGAAGATCGCATCGGATTTGGGGGTAACGGTTCACGTGACCGCAGAGAAGTCTGTCGTCCGCCTGGGATCGATCCGGCCTCATCCGCCAGCGAATATGGCGGCCGCCGTCATCGCAGCGCCGGCGACGCCTTAGATTTACACCTCAGTGATGGTGCGGTCGAGAAGACTCGAACTTCCACGGCCTTTCGGCCACAGCGACCTCAACGCTGCGCGTCTACCAGTTCCGCCACGACCGCACGTCATG
>Ga0207678_10003531_pt1 | contig 14065 bp, 9 predicted proteins | sample KBSC63metaG_FD_184319 | JGI IMG/M metagenome (GOLD analysis project Ga0207678, IMG submission 184319) | Corn rhizosphere microbial communities from Kellogg Biological Station, Michigan, USA - KBS C6-3 metaG (SPAdes) (version 2) | ecosystem: Host-associated > Plants > Roots > Rhizosphere > Soil ... | reverse complement strand
GCAGTGCTGATCATCGGTCTCGGCGGCGTCATGCTGGTCTCGGTCGGCGGCGATTTCTTCCCGTTGATCGACGGCGGCGAGATCCAGCTCCACGTTCGTGCCCCCGCCGGCACGCGGATCGACGCCACCGAAAAAATCTTTCAGCAGGTAGAGGACAAGATCCGCCAGATCGTTCCGGTGAGCGAGCGCAGTCTGATCGTCGACAATATTGGCCTGCCTGCCCGACCCTATAATCTTGCCTTTACCGACGGCTCAACCATCGGTGTCAATGACGGCATTATCCAGGTGGAGCTCAAAGAAGGTCACAAGCCGACCGCTGACTACGTTCGCAAGCTGCGCGAGGTGCTGCCTGCGGCATTCCCCGACGATGTGTTCTACTTCCAGGCTGCCGATATCGTAACGCAGATTTTGAATTTCGGGCTGCCGGCGCAGATCGACGTCCGAACCGTAGGCTACGATCCTGGTGACCTTGCTATCGCGCAGAAGCTGCGGGAGCGCATCGCGGCGATCCCCGGCATTGTCGATGCGCATCTTCAGCAGGAAACTGACGCGCCGTCATTTTATACCGAGATCGACCGTACCCGCGCGGCGCAGCTGGGACTCAATGCCAGTACGATTGCGACGAATATCAATGTCAGCCTGAGTTCCTCGTCGCAGGTGTCGCCGAACTTCTGGACCGATCCGACATCTGGCATTCCCTATTATCTCGCCGTGCAGACACCCGAATACCGAGTCAATTCGCTCAACGCCTACGGCAATACGCCGGTGTCGAGTACGCTGACCGTTGGCGGCCAGCCGGTGCCGGGAATGCTCAGCAACGTCGCGACCTTCAAGCGCGAGCCGCTGCCCACCAACCTGAACCAGGCCAACGTGCAGCCGGTTTACGACGTCTATGCCAGCGCACAGGGCCGCGATCTCGGGGCGATCGCCGCCGACATCAACAAGGTAACGGCCGATTTGCAGAAGGAGATGAAGCCCGGAAACAGCATTGTCGTACTGGGGCAGATCCAGAGCATGAACGATGCCTTCGTCAACCTCGGTATCGGTTTGCTGTTCGCGGCTGTGTTCGTCTACCTCCTGATGGTGGTGAACTACCAGAACTTCAGCGATCCCTTCGTCGTGATGCTGGCGCTGCCGGCGACGCTGGCCGGCATCGTCAGCATGCTGTTCATCACGGGTACCACCCTGAACGTGCCGTCGATGATGGGCGCGATCATGGCGGTCGGCGTGGCGTCGGCGAATTCGATCCTGTTGGTTACCTTCGCGCGCGAGCAGCAACTCGCAGGCCATTCTGCGTTCGAGGCCGCAATCAGCGCTGGCCACACCCGGATCCGGCCGGTGCTGATGACCGCGGCGGCGATGATCGTCGGCATGATTCCGATGGCGATCGGCAGTGCCGGGGAGGAACAGAATGCAGCGCTCGCCCGTGCGGTGATCGGCGGATTACTGTTTGCGACGCCGACCACGCTTTTGATCGTGCCGTATTTGTTTTCGCTGTTGCGCAAACGCGTCGACGGCCAGCCGCAACACGGCGTCTTTGAGGAGGCAAGTTCATGACCGGGATTCAGAGGTTGCATGAGGCGCGGACGCAAGAAGAGCCATCCGTGGTAAATCGGCAGGCGGATCCGCCGCCGGTGCGGCCTCGTTCCAAGGCCCGACTGATGCTGGTTCTGGCGGTTCTGTTGTTACTCGGCAGTGGTCTCAGCTTCGGCTTCTGGCGGCATGAGCAGGCGCAGCAGGCCGTTGCGGACGCAGCAAAGGAACTCCGCGATCTGGTCCCGGACGTTAAGGTCGCGGTTATCAGCGACAGCACCGGCAGCAACGACATCTCACTGCCGGCCACCACCACGGCGTTCGAAGCGGCGAATATCTTTGCGCGAACCAGCGGCTATGTTGAAAAACGCTATGTAGACATTGGCGATCGGGTCAAGGCTGGCGACCTTTTGGCCGAGATCACCGCGCCGGAACTCGATCACCAGATCACTCAGGCTCAGGCCACGCTGAAACAGAACCAGGCTGCGTTGCAGCAGACCCAGGCCAGCCGCGATCTGGCGGACGCCACCAACGGCCGTGACAGCAGGCTCGTGAAACAGGGCTGGCTGACGCTGCAGCAGGGCGACAACGACCGGCTGACGCTGGCAGCCCAGCAGGCGGCGGTCGGAGTCGCGCAGTCCAACATCGCCGCGCAAGAGGCGCAAATTCGAATACTCACGCAGGAGAAGGCTTATCAGCGCGTGATCGCGCCGTTTGACGGCGTCATCACCCAGCGCAATATCGATAACGGCAGCCTGGTTCAGTCCGGATCCACGTTTATGTATACGCTGATGCACAGCAATGTCATCCGCGTTCAGCTATTCGTGCCGCAGGACGCGGCGTTCGGTGTGACTCCCGGCGTGAAAGCGAGCGTCCACGTCCCGGAAATTCCCAATCAGGTGTTTGACGGCACGGTCACGCGGATCGCTTCTGCGTTGCAGCCCGGCAGCCGGACGTTGTTGACCGAAGTCGACATCCCCAACCCGGACGGGGCGCTCAGCCCGGGCGTCTATTGCACCGTGAATCTGCATGTTCCTCGCAAGACGTCTGCTTTTATCGTGCCCGCAGATGCTGTGATCTTCAACGCCGATGGCACGCAAGTGGCCGTTGTGGAGAATGGCATCGTCCATATGCACAAGATCACCATCGCGCGCGACTTCGGCACCTCCGTCGAAGTACGCAATGGCATCAAGGCCGGCGACCAGGTGGTGCTGAATCCCATGGTGAATCTGGCCGAAGGTCAGAAGGTGAAGGCCCACAAGCAGGCGGCGTGAGCAAGAAAGGAAACGTAGCCATGGTGCGACTGCTGGGCGTTTTGATCCTATCGCTGTTAGGCTGCGACGCGGTTCTGGCGCAGGTCTCGACCATGGGCTCGACGTCGATGGGGCTTCCGACCACTCCTGGTACGATGGTTTCCTCGCCGCTCAACGGCCCGAGTCCGTTCTCCGCGGCGACGCTTCCGGGGGCGGCAGATACCAGCTTGGCTCCGGTGCCGCTGGCGTCGGACCCAACAACGCCGGGCACCGTTATCAATTGCGCGCCAACCACAGCGCCAAGTGCATTGACACCCGCTGCCGCCCTGGGAACGATCTCGACGACGAACCTCGGTAGCGCGACCGGTACGGCCACCCCGACCGCGCCGGTTGGTAGCCCGCTGGACTCCAGCAGCTGTGTTCTGAACGGGAATACCAGCCCAAGCGACCCCTCATCGTTGCCGCTCACGACTCCGCTGATTTCCAGCGTCCTACCCGGCACGCTTGAGGCGCCGACTGCCATCCTCGGCGACACCAGTATCGCCCCGTCGGCGACGATGCCTACACCGAACGCGACGGCCTGCAACGAGACCGTCTCGATGGACCTTGCCGCTCCCGGCATGATGGCGGCTGCCAATGCCACGGGTGCCACGGCGACGCCAGGGGTAACCGCGCTTTCGGGCTGCTGAGATATATTAGGATGCGATTTCGCAACGATATCGACAGTCTGGAAGCGTTGTTGGATCGCGTTTCTCGCTTTCGTGCTGTCTCGTTAGATCGAAGACGAAACGGCAGCGGCGCCCGGCCACGTGCCAAACTATGCCGATGGCTTCTCCTGCCGCAAAGCAGGCATGCTTAGTGTGGTTCAAGACGCGAGATAGCGCGAAGCAGGTGAAAGTGGCCTTTCCTAGCCTGTCCATTCGGTGGCGACCTTTGACGTAAACTGAACTGCTGCATAAGAAACAGACATTTTTTATACAGTTCGCCGGCTGACTTCGAATAGCAGCTTCTCGGCGCAAAGAAGTCATTGGCGTCAGTGCAAAAATTCTCGTCGTTTTCTTCCATCGCTCGCCATAAAATCCTGCGTTACTTCTTAAAGTCTTCATGGCAGACTATGACTCTTGAGAGGGGGCTTCGTTTCACAATACCAGTGTGCCTAGCCTTGTTTTGAGTTTTTCTGGGATGGAGCAGCACTTGTGATGGCGCGAGGCGTTTCTCAGATCAACCCCCGATTGTCGATATTACGCAGTCATCCATTTTTCATTGATCTCGACGCTAAGGCATTGGATCAACTATGCCAGTATGTGAGCTTCCGAAAGTTCAAACGCGGCGCGACCGTCTTTGTGAGAGGAGATCCCGGCAATAGTCTCTTCGTCGTGGTGAGCGGCGCCGTCAAGATGAGCGTCGCCTCATCTGAGGGACGCAGCGCCATCCTCAATCTTGTGACGAAAGGTGAGGTATTCGGGGAGATCGCGTTGCTCGACGGGCTTGCGCGAACGGCCGATGCGATTGCTCACACCAATTGCGAGCTTATCGTGATCGACCGGCGAGACTTCTTTCCATTTATCGAATCCCAACCGATGCTGGCCATGAAGTTCATTCACTTGCTTTGCGCCCGTCTGCGCTGGACGAGTGAACAGGTCGAGCATGTCATTCTGCAGGACCTGCCTGCGCGGCTAGCGAACCTGCTGATCGGTTTGGCCTCGAAGCACGAGCCTTCCGACGTCGGCCGTCCGTTTATCGTCACTCAACAAGAGATCGGCGAGATGGTCGGAGTGACTAGAGAAAGCATCAACAAGCAACTTCGTGCCTGGTCCTTGAAAGGGTGGATCCGCCTTGAGCCCGGCAGCATCGCCATCCTCAAGCCGAAGGCGCTAGCGGCTGTTGCCGAAGCCGAGCCTGCAACCCTTGATGCGTCGGGGCGGCCGCTCAAGGTGTGATGTGGTTCACATGACTTCGTTGGTGTTTGGCCCATTAGTGGCCGGGTATCAGGAGGTATTCGGCATGGCATCCGTCGACGAATTGGAGCAAACCTATCGCCGCATTTACCGGCGCCTCACACTCGGGGTGTTTATCCTCTATGGCGTCGTTGTAGTGTTGGCTGTCACGGTGCTGCTCGGCAACCCGATAAAGAGCTTCTAGACGCCAGATCGGTGGGAGCCCCCATCCCGAATGGGCGGCTCGTCTGCGTGTGGCGACAGTGAGCTCGCTAACGCGAAGGGTTGGTTCCCCTTAAAGGTGAAAGGTGAGGGGCGTCCGCTATGGGCTCGATAGATCCGAGAAATCGTATGGGATGACGTTCACGCAGCGGACGGGCTGATTCAGCACGTGCTCGGCGGCCAGGGCAAAATCATCCGTGTGAACCGCTTCGATCTCCGCTGCGCAGGCTTCATTGGAGACAAAGACGTAGAGGACGTCCTCATCCATTCCTCCGACTTTCATACCCAGGCACAAGCGGTCGTAAACATGCGGCCCCAGCAGACTGTTGAGCATGGCTTCGATGGCAAGTTGTTGTGTTGTCGTTGGTCGCATTTGGCCTCCATAAGGCTACTATGCGAATGAATGGACGGCTGTCTGTGATCTAGTTCACTGACGCGGGGAAATGCGGCAGCTAACGTGTCGGCCATGATGGCGCTGGCCAGCGGCTGGTTATTGCGGCTTGCAAGTATGATAACAATCCTAGTTTTGGCGAGCTATCTTCGATGGAATATAGATAGTTCTACAACTACAAACGCTCTTGTTCTAATGCTGAGCACTCCAACCCGAGCCGAATAGGCGCACCGATGCATGGGATTCGCGAGACCAAGGATCTGGTGCTGCCGGCAGACGGCCAGGATCAACATTCATTGAACCTATTCCGGGATCAGGTGGTCGGCGACGATACGCCGGATCAGTCGGCAACCGGCACATCCGGCTCGAAGCTGACTGATCCCAATGGACTCGATCCAGGTGGCGCCAGCGCTGTGGATCGCTTCGGACGACGCCTGCGTATGTGGGGCGAGCTCGTCAAATATCGGCTGTCCTGCCACGTGCTCTCCCATCTTCGGTTGTTCAAGGCGGTCTTCGCGGTGCTGCGCGTCGTGCGGCCCATCGCGATCGTCGGCAACGTCCTTGTGGCGACAAAGGCCAGCGATGTACGCGAGGTGCTCGAACGCTTCGACGACTTTGAACTGGGCGACACCATCGAGCCCGGAATGCCCTGGGGACCGTTTCTGATGACGGTCGATGGGCGAGAGCAGCATGCCCGCGAGAGGGAAATGCTGCAGAGCGTGGTCGAGAAGACTGATGCCCGGCTCATCCGGACGATCGCTTCCGAGAATTGCCAGTCCTGCATCGAGGCATTGAAGGACTCGGGCCAGATCGACGTTGTCGCCGATCTGGCGGAGCCGGTGATGGTTGCCGTCCTGGCCGAATACTTTGGCGTCCCTCCACTGAATGGAGACCGGCAGCGGATGGCAGGCGTCATGCGGAATCTGGCCGGCATCATTATGGTCAACCCGCCAGTTGGTTCGCTTCCGTGGAGCCGGTCTCGCGCCGATATCGCAGATCTGACCTGTCAACTGACGCAGCAGCTTGGATCCGGCGGCCCCACAATTGCCGCTGCATCGCACCCATCCATTCCCGCTCACAGCCTGCTGGCACGATTGCAGCGCCGCCATGGTCAGTCGGGCAATCCTGCCTGGTTCGATGAAGAGTGGATTCGCTGCTATCTGACCGGGCTGGTCGCGACAGGTGGAGCCACTATCATCCGCGGTGTCACCCATGCCGTGGATCAACTGCTGGAGCAGACCGGGGCGCTGCCGCATGCCCAGGAGCTGTCCGCCGCACTCGAGCGTGCGATCCACCACGATCAGACATCGATCACTGCTGATGCGCCGAATGGCCAGCTCGCAGCGGCGCGGGAGGCGTTACGTGGCTGCATCTATGAAGCCATGCGGTTTCGTCCGATGCTGCCTTTGCTGGTGCGAACATGCCCGCGTGATACGATCATCGCCAACGGCACCCCGCGGGCCCGGCGGGTGCCTGCCGGGACGCTTGTCTTGGCACCGCCGCTGGCGGCCATGTTCGATTCCGAAGCATTTCCAGACCCGCTCACATTTCGCGATCGTCCCATCGAGAGTTACTTTCATTTCGGTTTCGGGCCGCGCCACTGTTTCGGCAAATACATTGCTGACGTGGTCATGCTGGAGATAGTGCGCGCGCTGATGCGCCTGCCGGGTCTGGCGCGCGCGCCCGGACAGGGCGGTCAGGTCGGCTACGACGGGCCAGCACCTTGCTCGCTGCGCGTGACGTTCAATGCGAATGGATCGGAGCCCGTCCATTGAATCCGAATTTCACAACGATCATCACGCCGATCGAACCGTCCAAAGTTGAATGGTGCAGGGGCTATCTTCGCGACAATGCCGACCCGCAGTTTGGCGGTGAGGCAGCGTTTCTTGAGTGCCGCCCATTGTTTCCATTCGACAAGATTGCAGGTCTGCATTTTTGTAGTTTTGTCATCCTGGACGCTGCCGACGGGGGCGGGCCTTGTCTCGTATTCGAGGCAACGTTCGATGGCCCGAGAGCGGGTTTTCTGGATGAGCTGTTAAAGTATGCACCAATTGGTTTCGACGAGGTCTACCGCCGGTGTGTCGGCTATCCCTTGTCAGGAACAACGACCCCAAATCTGGTCCGGGAGTATTGGGAGCGCCATGACGTCGGTGCGAATACGTTCTTTAGTGGCAGTCCCGGCCGCACGGTGGTGCAGGTCAAAGGCGAGAACAGCGTTCGGAAGGGAATCGTGTCGTTTCTTTCGGCGCGATTTCTCGTCGATGCGATCTTGCCCGGTCGCCCGGCGGGGTTGCTCGATCTCGTGACACGAGAGTGCATTCGCGGCAGTGCCGACAATCGCTGGGCAGAGCAGCCGGCGCAATTGCCATGGCAGATGACGCTTCGAACCCAGATCGCTGTTGCGGCTGGTATCGTCGTTGCGCTGCTGGCATGCGCTCTGGGCGCACTCGTGTGCTGGGCTTTGGGCTATCGACTATCAGCGCTCTACGCGGTGTTGCCGCTATGGCTTGAGACGGTCGGTCACGCAACGCAGCATTTCGATACAAAGGTATCGGCATTGCCGTGGGTCTCCCAGCTCACCGAAGTCATACAGCCGGCAACGCTGACCGGCTTGATGCTATTGAGCGTGATGTGGCTGGTGGTCCGGGCGGCAGAACTTCTTCTCCGGAGTGCGAGCAAAAATACCCGCGACCAGCATCTGTTCTGGCGCTTTCCGCTGCAATTGGCGGTCGTTACACGATACGCGCTGCTCGGTGTGCTCATCGGTGTTGTCACGCTCGCGGTCATCTCCGGCGTTGACAGATCACCGACATGGGCCGGGATATTGGTGGATGGTCCGAGTGGGATCCTGATGTCGCTGGGTGCGGTGCTGGTGGTCATGTTCCAGCTTGTCTGTATTGGGGGGCTGTTGCTCGTCGGCTGGTATTGCACGACATCGCTGCAGTTGATGGTCGAGCTTCAGCCTCTCAGCAAGACGCGCGAGAATCTGCGGCGTATGGCATTGGATGTCATCCAGTTCGCCATGTTCCTTCTGGTCTCGGTCGGCGTCCTGCTCGTTGCAGCGCTGCTGCCGGAAACGGTCATCAGCAACGTGGCTGGAATGGCCAGATCGCTCACTTACGGCTGGCTTCTGATGGTTCTGTTGGGATGGAGCGGCGTGATGGCCGGCTATCTCGTCGGACTGCTGGCTCTGTGCGTGATTGGGGCACTCGAGTATCGCGACAGGACGACGTTTGAACATCCCGCAGGTCTTTTGATCCGGGCTCGCGACAACGCGCGCAAATATGCGCGCGAGGAAGCCGGAATTAACCGGTACCAGAACCATCTGGCCAGCATCACCTGTGTAAAGCCGGGTGTCCTTCGATACTGGATCCTTCGACTGGTCCTGTTCGCCGTCAATGTTCTCGCGAAATTCTGGTTCAACAAGGGTGAGCTTGGCGGCATCCCAACCATCCTCTCGGCGCGCTGGGTGCTGATCGATGGTGGCCGGCGTCTGCTATTTCTCGACAATTTCGGCGGTGCCTGGGAGAGCTACCTCAACGAGTTCATCGATCTGGCCGCCGTGAAGGGGCTGAATGCGATCTGGACCAATACGTTCGTGAACGCGGCAGGGAAACGCTACGGTTTTCCGCCCACGCGTTTTCTGTTCTGGCAAGGCGCGCAGGATGCGAGGCCGTTCAAGGCCTATGTGCGGCAGAGCCAGGTGGAAACCATCGTCTGGTACGGCGCCTATCCTATGCTCGGTGTTGTCGGCATCAATGCGAACACCGATACCAGACAAGATCTGTTCGCTCCGTTGAGTTCGCCGGCTATCGATCGATTCCTCCAACGTCTTTGAAAAACCATGAACACGGAAAAAATCGAATGGCATGATGTGCAGGGGCTGCTGTTAAGCGGCTATCCGCAATTGCCATACTCCGCCTATGTGGCCTGGCACTTTCTTCCAGGCCAGCGGGATGCTGCCAAGCGCTGGCTGCGCGATCTGGCCGAGCGATTGATGCGCGCGGACAGGATTGAGGGGGAAGATGACGGCGCGACGGATCTGCAGTTACCGCCGACGAACATCCGGGCACTTAAGGCCATGCGTGTTGGCGATCGGACGGCGATCAATCTGGCCATCACTGCCAGCGGCCTCCAGGAGCTAGATCTCGACGAGCATCAGCTGTCGGACTTCTCCGTGGAATTTCTCGAAGGCATGGCGCCGAAGCCGACGTCTGGCAGACGGATGCCCCGACGCTCCGGCCTTCTCGGCGACGCGGGAGAAAGCTCACCATGCCGATGGGAGTGGGGCGGATGGGGGCCGTCCGCCGAGGTGCACGGCATGCTGTTGCTTTATGCATCCGAAGAACATGTTTTGCAGGCCCTTGTCCAGGCAGAGCTGCACGCGATGAACGGCGTTGCTGACGTTGTTGTGACTGGTGACCAAGGCAACGGCCGGCCCGTCATCGTCCATGGCCGCCTCTATGACGATGCCAAGGAGCATTTCGGCTTCGTCGACGGCATCTCGCAGCCGATCATCGAGGGGTCGCCCCTGGCGATCCGGAGCGAGGAAAACGCCAAGAACGAGAAAAAAGCCAAGTCAGGTCACACCCCCGCGGGCAGTGGCGAAGGAGACAAGGTCCTGAGCGCAAAAGACCGCCGCATCTCCCTGGTCAAGCCAGGCGAATTTGTGCTCGGCTATCGCAATGAACGTCGGGAGCGCATCAGCAGCCAATCCGTGAAGCCCGGCTCCAATCTGCGCGATCTGCTGCGTAACGGAACCTACCTGGTGTTCCGGCAACTGGAGCAGGACGTGGACGCCTTCGAGAAATTTGTTGCCAGCCTCGCTACCCGAATGCATGGCAAAGCCGATGTCGAGGCGACAGAGGAGGTTGCGGCACGGCTGATCGGTCGGTACCGCAACGGTGCGCCGCTGGTGCGTGCCGGCGCCGATTCACCATCGGCACCCGAACGCAATGATTTTCTTTACGCCTACGAAGACGAGTCAGGGATGGCCTGTCCGATTGGCGCGCATATTCGCCGTGCCAATCCGCGCGATGCCATTGGCTCCGACCCGGATGTCGCACTGAAGCTGTCCAAGATGCATCGCATTATCAGGCGCGGCCGGCCGTATGGAGCCAGGCGCGGCGAGCAGGACGAGACAACCGGCAAGGGTTCTCGGCGCGGGACGGCGTTCATCGCGTTGAACGCCGATATCGCTGGCCAGTTCGAGATGATCCAGCATTCGTGGCTGAACAATCCTCAGTTCGGAGGACTGCCCGTCGGGACCGATCCGATTAGCCATGTTGCCCATGACGGAGATGAACTCGTCATTCAGCAGAGACCGTTCAATCTCCATATTGAAAAACCTCGCCCCTTTGTCACGGTGCGCGGTGGGGCGTACTTTTTCCTGCCGGGTATCAATGCCATCCGCGCCCTGGCCGATTGAGCTCGCAGCCAGGGTCTGATTCAGGCAACCAAGGTGGCAAGCGCATCGTTGCAGAGCGTCGTGTAAGGCTGCATGGAGCACTGTTCGGCGAGACCGAGCGCTTCGCGATAGTATCGTTCTGCGGTGGTCGTGTTGCTCGTATCGAGAATATGGGCAATGTCGCCCAGAAGCTTCTTGGCGTAGACTTGCTGCGGCAATTCTCCGCGCTCTTCCGCCAGTGCTAGCGCTCTTTCAGCTACGGCTTTGGCTTCCTTGCTGCGGCCGGCGGCAAGGAAAGCACGACCTTGAGCGATGAACAGAAAGCGCCAGCCGAATGCGTGTTCAGCGAGCGGAATATCCAGCTTTTCAGGCACTGCGAGGATGTTGAGCGCAGATTCGACATCGCCCAATGCGAGATAGGCTTCGCCCATCCGGGACGCGAAGACCGGGTACATCTGTTTCATCTCAAGATCGAGGCATGTCTGCCAGCTCTCATTCAGCAGCGCGAGCGCTTCGACAGGGCGCCCTTGCGCGATCCGGAGCCGACCAAAAACATGATTAATGTTGGCGCGTGAATACGAGTGGTTCGCCGCCACCGCCAACAGCCTTGCCTCTTTTGCAAGAGCCTCTGCGCGAGAGAAGTCACCGAGATCGATCAGTGAATCGGCCATGAAAGTCCGAAGCATCACGCTGGGAAGCGCGGCCCATCCAGCGCGCTTCTCGTCGATCTCTGGCGTTTCGATCGCGAGACATTTTTCGTGATACGCAAGCGATTGCGTGAAGTCGCCGGTTTCATGGTGGATGATGCCCACATTGTGGAGAGCGGCAAAGGTTAGGACGGGTTGGCCGATCTTCTCTGCGATCGACTGTGCCGTTTGGGCAGCGGTCATGGCTTCGACGTGATAGCCAAGTCTCCAGAGTGCGACTGTCAACTGACAATTCACCGCCGCAATCCGCCATGGTTCCCGGGATTCTTCGGCCAGCCGGCGCGCCTCACGCAAGACATCGGCAATACGTTGATGCATGCCGATTGGTTCGAGCGCCGTAATAACCGTCAGATGCAGATCTATTTCAGAGATGGTTTTCTTCGATGACGGCGGCCAATGCGCCAGCGTTTCGCGGCCACGCTCGTAAATGGCGATCGCATCCTGATTGGCGCCACGCTTGATTGCTCGACGGCAGCTCCGTAACTGATACGGAACTGCCTTTTGCCATAGCTCAGCGAGAAACGCATGGTCGGCAAGTCGGTCGATATGTTCGTCGAGACGGTCGGCGAATCGAAGCTCGATAATTTCGATCGCCTTGGCGTGGAGATAGCGACGGACGCTGAGTAGCATCATGCCGTAGGCCACTTCTCTCGTGAGCTCATGTTTGAACGAATATTCGACGGTGCCGGAGGCAGTGGCCATTCTGAGAAAATCCCCCGACTCCAGCGCCAGAAGACGAGGAGCCAGTTCGTCGGGATCAGTTCCAACCATGCCGGACAGCAGGATCAATGAGATGTCTTTGCCGATCACGGCGGACATTTGCAAAAGCGATTTCGTCGCTTGATCGAGTAGGTCGATACGCGATGCCAGAACGGAATGAATGGTCTCGGGGATTTTGATATTAGACGATCCATCGCTGACTTTGTAGCGGCCCGGATCGCCGACTAGCACCTTCGTATCTTTGAGTGCCTGGGCCAGTTCCTCCACGAAGAGTGGATTGCCTTGCGCTTTCGCGAGGACACGTCGTCTGATGTAGCCCAGACTTCCGTCATCGCCCAACAGCGATACAAGCAGTTGATCACCGTCCGGTTCGCTGAGCGGCGCGATGTCCAGGCGTTCAACCGCTCGGCCGGACCAGATGCGTTCAGGGCGTTGCGTGACGACCACGAGGACCCGGGCGTTATCGAGCATCCCCATGATGCTGTTCAGAATGAGCTGGGTTTCGGCATCGACCCAGTGGATGTCCTCGATCAGGATGAGCAAGGGCGTCAACCGTTCCTGCGAGAAGACGAGCGTCTTCATGGCGTCGATGACCTTATTGCGTCTTTCGGATGGCTCAAGCTTTTTCCAGTCTTCGTCCTCGCTGTTGAGATCCAGGAGCGAGAGGATGGCCGGAAGATGTGGGGGCAGATTTGGATCGAGGCGGGCAACACGGGTGCTGGTCCGGCTGGCAGCTGAGGCGGGGCTATCCTCGGCGCGTACGCCGAAGAGCTCACGTATCAACGTGCTGACGGGATAGTAGCTGGAGTTCGCGCGTTGAGAAGCGCAGGTCGTCTGCAGGACGAGCCATTCTTCTGGAACGCTGGCGATGAACTCATGGACCAGACGCGATTTGCCGATCCCGGCAGGGCCGACAATGGTCACCGCGCGTCCGTGTCCCGCAGCGGCGTTATCCAGCAGTTTCTTGAGGAAATCTAATTCTGTCCGACGTCCGATCAGCGGACTGAGGCCGCCGGATGAGCGAGCCTGCCAGCGGGTGCGCGGCCGCATCGACACCAGTTCATAGGTCTCCACCGGCTCGGCGACCCCTTTGGCTTGTTCGGGCCCGAGCTGCAATGCGCTGATGAAGCCCTTCGCGAGTTGGAAGGTGTCGGACGACAACTTGATCGAGCCAGGGGAGGCAAGCGCTTCCATTCTGGCGGCGAGGTGAACCGTTTTTCCAACGGCGTCATAGTTCATCGCCAGATTGTTGCCGATCGAATGAATGATGACCTGTCCGGAATTCAGGCCAATTCTGATACTGATCGAGCGCTGATGCAGACGATTGAATTCGATGATTGCATTTCTCGCAGCCAGTGCTGCGCGGCAGGCCTGGACGGCGTGGTCTTCGCTCGCAATGGGGGCGCCGAAGAGCGCCATAATGCCGTCACCGCGCGTCTGATTGACCAACCCATCGTGCTCATGCACGGCGTCCATCAGCCGCTTGAGCACTGGGCCAATAACTTCCAGCGCTTCTTCTGGATCCAATTGGTCGATGAGTTCGGTCGACCGCTGGATATCGGCAAACAGGACAGTGACACGTTTGCGCTCGCCCAGCATGGATGTGCCGGACCGCATGATACGCTCAGCGAGTTCTGGCGGGATTTGCGATTGCAGGAATGAGAGTGCATGAACGCCAAGCGCAGTTGGAGCAGCCCTTGGCCGCCCGCAGCCACCGCAAAAGCGTGCATCCAATTGCATCGTGAACCCGCAATACGCGCATTGGTTCGCGGAATCGTCCAATAGGTTGTGCCCTTCTTTGGATGCCACCTTTCACCCTTTCCGGCGGAGCAAGCAATCTATCCAATTGCGCGATCATGGCAATGTCGGGAGCTATGTCTCAGGCCAGGGTGAGA
>Ga0207678_10003530_pt1 | contig 14066 bp, 13 predicted proteins | sample KBSC63metaG_FD_184319 | JGI IMG/M metagenome (GOLD analysis project Ga0207678, IMG submission 184319) | Corn rhizosphere microbial communities from Kellogg Biological Station, Michigan, USA - KBS C6-3 metaG (SPAdes) (version 2) | ecosystem: Host-associated > Plants > Roots > Rhizosphere > Soil ... | reverse complement strand
AGCGACAGCAACGTTTCAAGATCGATTCGGATATCAGCCGACCGTATGGCGGCGAAATTTTGCCGAATCGCGTCAATGCTTGTCTTGCCACACAGACCGCAACTACTGGAGATCGTTCCGAAACGTTTCGTCGAATTCAGTCTTAATTTCACACCGCTTGTCTCGACAACGACTCTGTTGTCGCCACCAATAGAAACGCTCGCGATCTGATCGCGCGCACGCACGATCCCCTCCGAAAGCAAGAATCCGGCTGCCAGTTCTTCATCGTGACCAGGTGTGCGCATTGTGGTGGCGATTGGCTTGCGACCGATGCGAATCTCGAGCGGCTGCTCAATCGTCAGTTCGTCGGGCAAGTACTCAAGATTACCGTCGCGCTTTCGGCGGATGATCTTCTCTGATCCGATGCCGCTTTCTTTCATGTGAATTGAGACGCCACAATGGTAGCATGAGTGCGATGGAAATTTGTCACCTGTTCATTTCGCGGGGACACAATTTTGTTGGCCATCACGGTCGTGAACCGGACACGCATCCGATGATTGAAACCTCCGAAATCGAGTGCGTGGCAGGGCGGGGTATTCGCGGTGATCGGTACTTCGATTTCAAGGATGACTACAAAGGTCAGATCACGTTTTTCTCGCTGGAAATTTTCGATAAACTTTGCAGCGCGTTGCAACTTCAAGACTGCTCACCGGCCGCGGCACGGCGCAACGTGATTACACGCGGCGTCGATCTGAACGAGTTGATTGGACAGGAGTTCAAGCTGCAAGGCCTCCGTTTTCTCGGAACGGAAGAATGCCGGCCATGCTACTGGATGGATCGCGCATTTGCTCCGGGTACACAGGAACTGCTGAAAGGTCACGGAGGTTTGCGAGCAAGGATCCTGACAGATGGGAAATTGTGTTCGATAAAATCGTCATCCCGAGCGAAGTCGAGGGATCCCGCAAAGTCACTTTGAAGTGATGCCGCGAGATGGAAAGCCTGGCCTCGCCGCCTTCGGCGACTGCGTTGCAGCCTCGAGTCCGCTTTGCTCCGCTCGGAATGACGTTAGCGCGGTGCTGCTTGCTGGGGGGGAATCGCGCCGCATGGGTACGGATAAGGCGACATTTCTTTTTCGCGGAGAACCGCTGTGGCAAGTTCAGCTCGAAACATTGCGCAGACTGCGACCGGCAGAAATCTTCGTATCGGCAAGAACGGATCCATCATGGCGGCCTGCCTACGTGCAGTTCATCGCGGACATTCCGCCATCGTGCGGGCCGCTCAGCGGTCTAACCGCTTCGCTACAGAAAATGCACACCGCTCATCTTCTCGCGCTCGCGATCGACATGCCCTTCATGACCGAAAATCATCTTCGCTCGATGTGTGATGCGATCGAACCCGGCCGCGGCGTTGTCGCGAAGATCGACAATCGTGCCGAGCCGTTGGCGGCCTTATATCCGTGTGAAGCAGAGATTGATTTTCGATTTGCACTCGCAGGAACGGATTTTTCATTACAAAACCTTGTTCGTCACCTCGTCACGTCTGGAAAACTGGTGGAGATCTCTGTGACGAAACAGGAGAGGCCGCTTTTCCGAAACGTGAATAACGCATCCGACCTCGATGCTCCGGTAACGCGCGGTTGAGCTCCGTCGTGAGCGCAAAATTCGGTGCAAATGCAAGCTGGACTTGAAAATGAATTACATCTGTACGATATGTCCGCACCCCCATTTAAGGTCTTATGAAACCGTCGATATTCCGTAGCGCTGCTCTGCTATTTTTAATTCCGGCGGGCGCGTTCTCAGCGACCAATGTAGTGAATCTTTCCCACTACGACCTGATGCGTCCCGACTTCGTTACAATGAAACGCCAAGGCATCGTTGGTGTAATTCACGAAGCCACATATCCGCCGTTTGTTCGCGACCCAAAATATTTGGATCGGCAAACGGGCGCGCTACAAGCGGGTCTTCTCTGGGGAGCGTATCATTACGCTAACGGCAGTGATCCCATTCGGCAGGCTGATCATTTCCTGAGTGTTGTCTCTAGTTCCTGGGCACGGGCTAACCCTGCAATTCGGCCCACTTCAGGCGTTTTACTGGTGCTCGATTTCGAAAAAAACGGGCACTATCCCGGGGGATCAATGCGGGCCGATCAAGCAGTCGCGTTTGTCGAACGCATTCGCTCACGCACCGGTGTATATCCCGGTATCTATTCCGGCGAATACCATCTCGCTCAGGTTTTGAATAGTTCGCGAGTCACTCCCGCACAGAGAGAAACACTGAGGAGGTGCTGGCTCTGGGTTGCAAACTATTCTAAGGAGCCTCGTGCGACGGCGCCATGGAATTACTGGGCGCTTTGGCAATACTGCGGTGATGGCAAGTGTCGTCTTCCGCGCTCCACTCACCCGATAAGCATTGCCAATATCAGAAAGGCAGAGCTCAACATTTTTCGAGGCAGCAGAAGCGACCTGGTAGATTTCTGGCAGCGACGTGCCTGGGATCCCTCGGGAGGAGCGCCTCGCAAGGAATCAGAGCAAACAGTCGCCGAGCGGTAAATACAGGAGAATGGTCGTGGTGGGAAAACGGCCGCTCGTCATTTCTTAATACCGCGCTGAGTCGTGAGATAAACCGCGAAGCTGCCGAGCCAGTGGCCGCCTTCGTAATGCTCGCCAGTAACCGCTGCGAGCCCAGCACGCTTATGCGCTTCTGCTGCGCTCGTTAGCGCTGGACGGCGGGGATCGTTGGCAGGAAGGGAAGAGAGGATGCCTTCCAGCATCCACGCTTGACTCAAATTTAATCCATCGAGATGCGCGAGCTTTGGATCGCTCGGATCCGGTGAAATCGCGACCGGTAACCAATCCGCAGTCGCCGTTTTTGGAATTTGAGGCAGAAATTGCGTGAGCCATTTCGCGAAGTCAGCTTGTGTCAGGACGCGACGCATCACGTCGGCTTCGGCAAGACAGGGCGAAAGAAAATCTTCACCCGACGGCTCATAAGCGAGCGGGCAATTCTTATCTGCAAGATAAAATTTTCGTGCTGAATCATCCGCAAGTTTGGCGAGGCGTTCGTCGTTTTTGCCCCGGGCATAATCGAGAACCAGCCCGAGCGCGAATGCGGTTTGATTGTGCTCACCGATGCGTATCGGGTGCGAGAGTTTCGGCAACCACGTTGTCAGTCGCTCGAGCGCCGCATCTTCGAGCGGCTTCAGGTTTGCCAGCATTTCTCGCGCTTGCTGATCATCCCATTCGCGCAGCTCGGCGCACAGTTGCAATAGCCACGCTAAGCCGTACGGCCGTTCGAAACTCGCGCGGCCTTCGCCCCGAAGATATGCTGCTTCAGTCTTCAGATTTTCAGTCGTGAGGCTTTCCTTCAAAGCGTCGCGCGCGGCTTTTGCGAATGGCGCGTCTGGAAACGTGCGCAATAGCCTCGCCAGCAGCCAATGCCCATGCACTGATGAGTGCCAATCGTAGCAGCCGCAAAACGCGGGTGTCAGTTTGCACGGCGGCGCGACGTCAGCGTCGCTGTTCAGAACATGACTAATCTTATTCGGATACTCCTTATGTACACATGCCAGGGCCAGCTTCGCGAATCGTTCCGCAGCATGAGCATCAAGTGCTTGCGCTGAGGGATTCGCCTCTGGGGTTTTCTGATTTGCAGCCACGACGCAGAGGAGAGGTCCCGCCACAAGCGTGCAAACCAATTTCCGCAAAAGGAAACGATGAAATTTGAAGACCACAGCGGCCACAATCACTCTACCGTTTGGCTTCGTAAAGGTAGTTGAACGGATTTTCCAACGGATGGCGCAGTCGTTGTATTCGCGTAGCGCAACCGCTAGAGTGGCGCGCACTAGCCTGATCGCAGGAATATGGATTCGCTCGATTACTACAAAATCGAAGAACTCCTCACAGATGAGGAGCGCGCGGCACGCGACCGGGCGACGCAGTTTGTGCAGAAGGAAGTGTTGTCAGAGGTCGTTCCTTGCCACCGTGCCGCCAAATTTCCGGACCATCTGATTCCGCGCATGGGTGCGCTGCGCTTTTATGCGCCATATCTCAAAGAGCACGGCTGCGCGGGTGTGAGCTACACGGCGTACGGCCTGATCATGCAGGAACTGGAACGCGCCGACTCCGGTGTTCGCTCGCTGGCTTCAGTGCAGGGTGCGCTCGCAATTCAGGCGATCCATTCGTTCGGCTCGCCGGAGCAACACGCGCGATGGTTGCCCGGATTGGTGTCGGGCGAGCAGGTCGGTTGCTTTGCGCTCACGGAACATGGACATGGCTCAGACCCGGGTGGGATGGAAACTCGCGCCAAACGCGATGGCGATCACTACATTTTAAACGGAAGCAAGTGCTGGATCGGCAACGCGTCTATCGCGCACGTCAAAGTTGTTTGGGCGAAGGATGACGCGGACCATGTCGGTGGATTCGTGGTTGAGAAGGACGCGCCGGGATTTCGCGCGCGCGATATCGAGGGGAAGTTCAGTCTGCGAATGTCACGCACGTCGGAGTGCTGGTTTGAAAATTGCCGGATACCGGCGCAGAACCGCCTTCCTAATGCGTCCGGGCTTCGTGCGCCGTTAGCGTGCCTGTCGTATGCGCGTGTCGGAATTGCGTGGGGCGTCATTGGCGCGGCGATTGATTGCTACGAAACAGCGCTGGCCTACGCGAAATCACGGGAACAATTCGGCCGTCCGATTGCCAGCTTCCAACTGGTGCAACAAAAACTTGTTTGGATGGCACAGGAAATAACCAAAGCGCAGCTATTGGCGCTCCGTCTTACTCGCCTGATGGAGACAGGTAAATCACGTCCTGCGCAAATCTCCATGGCGAAACGCAACAATGTCTGGATGGCACTGCAATGTGCACGCAAGGCGCGGGACATCCTCGGCGCTGCAGGCATCACGGACCAGCATCCCGTGATCCGGCACGCCATGAATCTGGAGAGCGTCTTCACGTACGAAGGTACACACGACATTCACACCTTGATCATAGGGCGCGATATAACCGGCGAGAATGCTTTCGGCGGATAAATCGATATCGCCGTTACGAGCAAAGTTTGGAACCCCGTCAAACTGAAGGTTAATCGGGTGATCCTTCGACTTCGCGCTGGATGACGCGCTCAAGAAATTGGTTAAGGTAAAACATGAGCGAGTCAGTCTACATTCTTGGGGGCGGGCGCACGGATTTTAAGCGCAACCTGAAGAAGGAAGGTAAAACGATCCGGCACATCATCATCGAGGCCGGAAAAAAAGCGATCGATGACGCGAAGATCGATCCCGGCGAAATTCAAGCGGGCGCGGTTGGCAATTTCAACGCGGGCCAGTTCACGAAACAATTGCAGCTCGGCGCGTTTATTCCGGAGATCGATCCGAAATTGCGCGGTATTCCCACGATGCATACCGAAGCGGCCTGCGCGTCCGGGGCACTGTCGGTATTGTTAGGCGCTGAATGGATCATCGGCGGATTTTATGACGTCGTGCTCGTTGTCGGCGCGGAACAGCAGAAGACGATGTCGGCACTCGACGGTTCTGATGTGCTCGGCGCGGCTGCCGACTATCACAATGAAAAGCCGGAGTACGGCGATTTCATGTTCCCGAAGTTGTTCGGTCGGATCGCGCAGATCTATATCGAGAAATACGGCGCGAGCGAAGAGGCTCTGGCACTTGTGGCGTGGAAAAATTATGCGCACGCGAAACTGAATCCGCTCGCGCAAATGCGGGATGCAGACCTGACTCTTGATTCGGCGTCACAGGTCTCCGACAAAAATCCGCACGTGGCGCCACCCTTGAAAGTTTCCGATTGCTCCCAGATTACCGACGGCGCGGCGTCAGTTCTTCTCGTGTCCGGGAAATATCTGGACAAGATCGGCCGAGACAAGAACAAGACTGTCCGGCTTTTTGGCTACGGTCACACGACGGATTATCTGCCGTTGGACAAAAAGGATGCGCCAACGTTTTCGATAGCTCGCAAAGCTGCAGAGAAAGCTTTCCAAATGGCGAACCTGAAGCCGCGCGATCTCCACGGCGCCGACGTTCACGACTGTTTCTCCATCACGGAAATTGTCGCATACGAAATTCTCGGACTCGCCGAGCCGGGGAAGGGTGTCGACCTTGTGAAAAGTGGGGCGACAACCTTACCGCAGGTGCGCCCCGAGAAATCCAAAGCACCGTTCCAAATTCCAGTGAACGCGGGTGGCGGTTTAATCGGTGATGGTCATCCTGTCGGTGCGACCGGCGTTCGCCAGGTGTTCGAAGCCTATCAACAGTTGACCGAACAAGCCGGCGCGCGTCAGATTGAAAACGCGAAACGATTTCTCACCTTCAACATGGGTGGGAGCCTAACGACTTCGGTCGCCATGCTCTGGGGCCGCGGTTAAGTAGCGGAAGCGCGTGAGGCCTTGGAGGATTTTAATCTGCGCTTCATGCAACCGCTGATTTCTCGAAACGCGTCCGGGCGAGAGTAGCTCACGAAGTTCACGATCCTAATGAAGGTTCCATTCACACTTGGAGAAGTCGGACACTTTGGACTGGCTGTGCGCGATCCGAAGAAGAGTGCGAAATGGTTCGAGCGCGCCTTGGGTTTGCGAAAAGAATTCGAATTCGACAGCGGAGTGGCAGTTGGAAACGACTCTGTCACGGTCGCGTTGTTTAAAGGAAATCCGTCGCCGGAAACGATTGATCACATGTCATTTCATCTACCAGATATGGCGACTTTGCGAAAAGCGCTCGCTCATTTGAAGGAGCTAGGCGTCGATATTGAAGATCCGGGCGACGAAATCGGGCCGGAAGCCCCGGGCTCGAAAAATATGGGCCTGTGGTTCCATGACCCGGATGGTTATCGCTGGGAGTTGAGCGTCCAGGGCGGAAAATAAATACGCAAGGGATGACGGCATCCAGTCGTCATTGATCTTCCCCAAAGATTGAACCTTCGTTCCTTGAACAGTCATCGGGCATGGCTCAGCTTGCCCGAATTCTAGCTGGAATGAAAACCTCCACGATCACGGTTGCGCAAAGCAACGCTTTCGTAAGCACTTTCGATCTGTCGCCAACCGGCAGCGGGACACTGGATGGGCTGAGCTTTGCTGTTAAGGACACCATCGATGTAGCCGGTTTCAAAACTGGTTGCGGTAATCCAACGTGGCGCGACTCCCATCCCAGTGCGGTGGTTCACGCTGTATGCGTGGAGCAACTTTTGCGTACAGGCGCCCGCTGTATTGGCAAAACCATTTGCGACGAGTTGGCGTTCAGTCTTCTGGGTGAGAATTACTTTTACGGGACTCCTCTGAACCCGCATGCACCGGATCGCATGCCGGGTGGCTCGTCGAGCGGATCGGCTTCCGCCGTTGCGTGCGGGCTGGTGGATTTTGCGTTGGGAACGGACACGGGCGGATCTACGCGCGTACCCGCTAGCAATTGTGGAATCTGGGGATTCCGGCCATCGCATGATTTCATATCGGTCGCAGGCGTGAATCCATTGGCGCCATCGTTTGACAGCGTCGGCATTTTCGCGCGGAGCGCTGATGTGCTGGCAAAGGTGGGACTCGTTTTGCTGGCCGGTACGCCGGTGTCTCTGAGCAAACCCAGGACGATTTATTTGATCCGAGAGGCTTTCGCACTAGCCGACGCCGACGTTCAGGAAGCGCTGTTGGAGCCGCTGCGGCGGCTACGCAAAGTATTTGGTGGCTCCGTGCGCGACTCATCACTGCACGACCTGATTGCTGGAGACGCTGGAGACGGTTTCGCAACATGGGTCAACAGCTTCTGTGCGATCCAATGGGCGGAAATCAAAAGTTGCCTTGGGGCATGGATCGCCAACGCGAAACCGGAATTTGGTCCCGAAATAGCGGCCAGTTTTCAACTCATCAACGAACTCGATCGCCAACGCGTTGCGGAAGCGATGCAACTACGCGAACAATATTTTCGAGGTTTAAATGAGTTTCTCGGGCCGGAAGATCTCTTGTGCATCCCAACAACACCCGCGTTTGCTCCCCGTAAGGGGGATCCACCCACACGCAGTGCGAGTGGGAGCGGATATTACTCCCGCACATTATCGCTGACGAGCGTTGCAGGGATTGGTCGTCTACCGCAAATCTCTATGCCAATCGCCGACAGCGACGGCGTACCGGTAGGGTTGTCGTTACTCGCGAGGCATGGACAAGACTTACTCTTATTGCAGTTGGCGAAGACTATTGAGAGAGAAATAAGGGGCTGAACGATTTGGACAGGACCCGGCGACGTCGCCCCTTTCGTAACCGTTCATTCACGTGCGTAGCGCACGGCCGGGTGCCTGCATTGACACGATATTTCAGGGTCTTAACTTTTCCGTCCACTACGAAAATGAACACTTATGCCTCTGGGAACGGGGACGGGAAAAACTTCGTCTCGCACACGCCGGGATATTGGCCAGACACGGCGCCTGAACTCTGGAACGACTGGAAATGGCAGCTCAAGAATCGGGTTACCACTCTCGCGCAACTCGAGAAACATCTGGAACTGAGCACCGAGGAACGCAGTGGCGTCTTACTGTCCGGCGATAAACTGGCGCTGGCCGTTACTCCACACTTTTTCAACCTGCTGCCTGCAAACAATCCGAATGACCCGATCAGGCGTCAGGTCATTCCGCGAATCGAGGAAACCTGGACGTCTCCTTACGACATGGCCGACCCTTGCGGCGAAGATTCGCATATGCCGGTGCCTGGTTTAGTGCATCGGTACCCGGATCGTGTCCTATTCCTGGTGACGGATCGTTGCGCAAGTTACTGTCGTTACTGCACGCGGAGTCGAGTTGTTAGCGGTGTTGGCGAACAGGAATTGCACACGAACTTTGAGGAAGCCTTTCAATATCTCGAAGCTCACACCGAAGTACGCGACGTGCTCTTAAGTGGCGGCGACGCTTTGATTTTTAGCGATGACAGGCTGGAGAAGCTGTTGTCGCGGTTGCGCGCTATTAAGCACATCGAGTTTTTGCGAATCGGCACACGGGTTCCGATTTTCCTGCCGCAACGAATCACCCCTGAGTTGTGCGCAATGCTGGCGAAATTTCATCCGCTCTGGATGAGCGTGCATGTGAATCATCCGCGCGAGCTGACCATCGAGGTGAAAGAGGCACTGGAACGTCTCGCCAACGCCGGCATTCCCCTCGGCAATCAGAGTGTCTTACTCGCGGGTGTCAATGACGACGTTGAGACGATGAAGACTCTGGTGCACAAGCTGCTGATGTGCCGCGTCCGTCCCTATTACGTTTATCAGTGTGACCTGATCAATGGCTCGTCACACTTGCGCACGTCGGTCGCCAAAGGCCTTGAGATCATCGAGGGTCTGCGCGGCCACACCACGGGTTACGCCGTGCCGCAATTCGTCATCGACGCGCCCGGTGGGGGCGGCAAAGTGCCAATTAACCCGGGTTACATTCTTTATCACGACAACGAGAAAATCGTGATCCGGAATTACGAAGGAAAAATTTTCGACTACCCCGAGACCGGAGCGGAGAATGTGCAGTTTGGGCCGCAGCGCGAGTACCACGACGAGTATCTCTATTCGTAGGGTCTTTCAATTCCTGGCAGCTCATCCCAGTTTTGTGTAGCGGCTCGTTGTGACCGCCGTTACCGGGCGCTTCTTTTGTCCTCTACCGTTGTCTAAACTTTACGCTTGCGTATTAAATATCGCGGCGTGTAAAGTCCCGCACTTTCGTTCACCTCCAACCATTTCAGCCGTATGAATCAACGTTTAATATCAGAAATCGGCCGCACCCAACGGCTTGACATCATTAACTCGCTTAAGCGCACCAAGGGCATGTCCGTCAATGAGCTCGTCGACAAAATGGGCATGAGCTACATGGGCATCAAACAGCATTGCATCACACTACATCGTGACGGGTATCTGGATACCTGGCGGCGACCGCAAAAAATGGGCCGACCAGAGATGGTCTATCGCCTTACGCGCCGGACGCATGATCTTTTTCATGCCGAGAGCCACCAGTTCACGCTCGACTTATTGAAGGCAGCAGAGGACATCTACGGACCGAACGCGCCGGAGAAATTGCTCTACAGCATTTTCAAAAAGAAAACCGCAGCCATGAAGGCCAAGGCGAAGGGAGCGACCGTCGAGGAACGCGCAAAATGGCTTGCCAACGTTCGTGACGTTGAAGGCTATATGGCCGAGTTTATTGTGAACGAGAAAGACGGCGGTCCTCAAATTCTTGAGTGCCATTCCCCGGTTTTGAACGTGCTGGAACAGTACCCGATCGTCGGTCGTTTCGAGCAGGACATGTTCGAGGCCGTGTTAGGGACCCGCGTCCGCCGCGAAGTGAGTCGCAACTCAGGTTTGTACGAGTGCGCCTTTTACTTTTCCGCGTAAATCAATCGCAGGAATAGCCGGGTTTTCAGATGAGCGCGCGCCTTTGCGCGCCGGTACCATGCAGTCGGTAAACAATCGGATTTATCCTTTCGTTTGAGGTGAATCTCGGTTGATTGGAAGCGCATGGCTCGGGCGTTTCCATCGGTGGTGATCGACAATGTGCAGCCGCTAATTGATTGCGGCCGTTCCCCCATCAAACGTGTTTTGGGCGAAGATCTGGTAGTCGAGGCCGACATTTTCAAGGATGGCCACGATGTGGTTGCGGCGGTTCTGAAGTGGCGGGTTGTTGGCAAGAGGGCGTGGCGGGAAACGCCCATGATTTTTGTCGATAATGATCGCTGGCGCGGCGTGTGCACTCTCTACGATCAGGCTATTCACGAATACACAGTCGAAGCGTGGACAGACACATTCCGCAGCTGGCAGCAGGAGTTCGCAAAGAAATTTGAGGGCGGGATTTCCGATCTGCGCAGCGAAGCACTGGAAGGTGCTGCAATTGTGAAAGCAGCTGCGGGCCGCGCGCGTGACCCGGCGGATTCCGCGCGGCTGCGCGAATTCACCGAGAAAATTGTTACCGGCGCGAACTCCCAAATTTTCGCCATCACGCAGTCAGGTGAACTGGAAGTGTTAATGGCCACTTACCCGGACCGCGCCGACGCCACGCAGTACGAGCCGATTCCACAAGTCGTGGTCGATCGGCCAGTGGCGTTGTTCGGCGCATGGTACGAATTTTTCCCGCGATCAGCCGAGGGCCGCGGCGATCATGGATCGACTTTCCGTGATTGCCTGCCGCGCGTGGAGGATGCAAAGGCAATGGGGTTCGACGTCCTCTATTTTCCGCCGATTCATCCAATCGGTGAGACGAATCGAAAGGGTCGGAATAACTCGGTCAGTTGTGAACCCGGCGATCCGGGAGTGCCGTGGGCGATCGGCGGGCAGGCTGGCGGGCATAAGGCGGTAGAACCGTCGTTAGGTACCCTTGAGGATTTTGACTGGCTGCAGAAGGAAGTGCGCAAGCGCGGAATGGAAATCGCCCTGGATTTCGCCATCAATTGCTCGCCCGATCATCCGTACGTCAAGGAGCATCCTGAGTGGTTCTACAAACGGCCCGATGGCACAATCAAATTCGCGGAAAACCCGCCGAAAAAATACGAAGACATATATCCGATAAACTTTCGATGCGACACCTGGCGCGAGCTCTGGGCCGAAATGAAAAGCATCGTGCTGTTTTGGGCCGACCGCGGTGTGCGGATTTTTCGCGTGGACAATCCCCACACCAAGCCGGTCGCGTTCTGGGAGTATTTGATCAAAGGCGTTCGCTCAAAATATCCGGACGCAATTTTTCTTTCCGAAGCGTTCACGAAGCCAAAGATGATGAAAGCGCTCGCCAGAGCCGGGTTTAGTCAGAGCTACACCTATTTCACATGGCGAAATTCCAAGCAGGAGCTAATCGACTATTTCACCGAGCTGACGCAGACGGAGATGAGCGAATATTTTCGGCCCAACCTTTGGCCGAACACGCCTGACATTCTCCCGCTTGCGCTTCAAGAAGGCGGCCGCCCGGCATTTATGATTCGCGTTCTGATGGCAGCGACGCTTTCGCCACTGTACGGAATCTACAGCGGATACGAGCTGTGCGAAAACGAGGCTCTGCCCGGCCGCGAGGAATATCTTGATTCCGAGAAATATCAATTGAAGGAGCGCGATTGGAATGCGCCGGGAAATATCAAGGATTGGATCGCACGCATAAACCAAATCCGGAAGCAAAACCGCGCACTTCAAATGTACACTAATCTACGCTTTTATCCCGCCGATAACGACGCGATTCTGTTCTACGGGAAGATGACGCCCGCCCGGGACAACATCATTCTTGTAGCGGTCAACCTTGATCCATTTCGCAAGCAAAGTTCGCTTGTCCATGTGCCGGTTGAGGAATTTGGACAGATGGCAACGGACGAGTACCAGGTGCACGATCTGTTGAACGACGCGCGTTACATCTGGCGCGGCCGGCAAAATTACATTGAGTTAGATCCCGAAACTCAACCAGCACACATTTTTCTCGTCCAGCGCCCGTAACCCACACAACTTTCCTGCATCTATTAGACGGGAGCGGGGTTGCTACAGGAGCCACCTGCACGGTCCATGGATGAACAATTTCGTAAAAAGTACCTCTAATGATCAATCTCAGTCCTGACAGGCATTTGCATCGGTGAATCGCTCCGCATATCATTACGAAATTTCCGGCATGAAGACTTGGGTTGTGCTCTTTGCCGCGCTGGGTAGCGCGTCGCCTCTGCTCGCGCAGGAACCCACTCCGGCTTTGGTTCCGCAGCATTCGCAAACGGTGCTGGAGACCCTCGTCAACGCGGGTCCGGTGATCATTCCTCTGTTTTTATTGTCGATTTTTTTCGTCGCACTGGTGGTTGTCTACTTTCTGACTATCCGACGTGGAGCGGTGGTTTCGAGCGGTTACATGGCGACTGCGGATGCGCTACTGCGTAAACGGGATTATCTCGGGTTGCTGGCTGTTTCCAACCGGCATGGAGAAGCGATCGCCCGGGTCGTGCAAAAAATGCTCGATTTTACAACTAAGAATCCACACGCGGATTTGCAGCATGTCCGCGAAATCGCCGAGACAGAAGGAACACGCGTCGCTGCAAGTTTGAACAACCGCGTAATTTACCTGGCAGATATCGGGATGATTGCACCACTGCTGGGTTTGTTGGGTACGGTTTTTGGAATCATTCGTTCCTTCGGTGCGCTAGGTGCTGATATCGGGTCGGCGCGTTACGTAGCGCTCTCGCGTGGAATTAGTGAAGCGCTAGTCAACACCGCTGCGGGACTGGCGATTGGTATTCCGGCCATGATTTGTTACGCATTCTTCCGTGGCAGGTCGCAGAAGTTGATCTCCGAATTGGAGGCAGCTTCAACGCACGTTCTCGCGTTGCTTTCGTTGCAATACGGCAGACGGGCTGACCGAATGCCTGCGCTGATCGAGGAGGAACTGTAGCTCCACTGCAACATGAATCTCCGTGGTCGCGCGCAACTGCATCATCCGGGCATTCAATTGGCGCCCCTTGTGGATGTGCTTCTGCTGCTCTTGATTTTCTTCCTACTGACGTGGAACGCGGCCCGCACCGAAAACGAACTCGACGTGAAGGTGCCCAAAGCCTCAGCGGCCAAGGAAAAGGCAGCGCCGATCGGCGATATTATCGTCAATGTTAAGGCAGACGGGAACGTGGTTGTGAACCGCCGCACTCTTAGCACTCCCGAGCTACAAGAATTACTGAAGAGTCTGGTTCAACTGAATCCGGAACAAGCAGTGGTCATCCGCGGCGACGAAACCGGGGCGTATAAAAACATCATCGGGGTGCTGAACATCTGTACTGAAGCGGGAATCACCAACGTGGCCTTCGCCACTGCAAGATGAACATTACGTGCGGCGCGGCCAGTCTTTTTGGACTGGCGATGCTGCTTTCGACCGCGAGCAGCGTCATTGGTCAATCGGAGCCGGAAGTACGCCGGGCTCGTCCGATAGACGAACCGCCTGTTCGACGGGCGGTCCCGGCAGACGATTCGATCGACAAAGTTCTCCGCTCTTTGAAAGACGAGGGATCGGAACCATCGTCGCGCGATACCGAAGGGGCGGATCAGCGTCAACTTGAGTACGCCAACGGTTTGTTCACTCGCAAATTGTACGACTTGGCTGTCCCCGAATATCAAAAGTACCTCGAGGATTACCC
>Ga0207678_10003523_pt1 | contig 14079 bp, 14 predicted proteins | sample KBSC63metaG_FD_184319 | JGI IMG/M metagenome (GOLD analysis project Ga0207678, IMG submission 184319) | Corn rhizosphere microbial communities from Kellogg Biological Station, Michigan, USA - KBS C6-3 metaG (SPAdes) (version 2) | ecosystem: Host-associated > Plants > Roots > Rhizosphere > Soil ... | reverse complement strand
CTGACGCCGCTGCACGAGACCATGTCCGAGCTGCTCAACGGCGGCCAGGCGCCCGTCTACGTCGTGCACTTCTCGCAGGCCGCGGCCATCGAGCGGGCGCAGACGCTGATGAGCATCAACGTCACGACGAAGGCCGAGAAGGAGTCCATCGCCGAGCTGATCGGCGACTTCCGGTTCGCCGCCGGCTTCGGCAAGACGCTCTCGCGGCTCGTCCGCCACGGCATCGGCGTCCACCACGCCGGCATGCTGCCCAAGTACCGCCGATTGGTCGAGACCCTGGCCCAGTCCGGGCTGCTCAAGGTGATCTGCGGGACCGACACCCTCGGCGTCGGCATCAACGTGCCGATCCGGACGGTCGTGTTCTCCGCGCTCACCAAGTACGACGGCGTCCGCCAGCGCCACCTCAAGGCGCGCGAGTTCCACCAGATCGCCGGCCGCGCCGGGCGCGCGGGCTACGACACCGACGGCTACGTCGTCGTCCAGGCCCCCGACCACGTCGTCGAGAACGCCAAGGCTCTCGAAAAGGCAGGCGACGACCCGAAGAAGAAAAAGAAGATCGTCCGGAAGAAGGCCCCGGAGGGGTTCGTCAACTGGACCGAGAGCACGTTCGACCGGCTCATCGCCGCCGATCCCGAGCCGCTGACGTCCAGCTTCAAGGTCACGCACTCGATGCTGCTGAACGTGATCTCGCGGCCGGGCAACGCGTTCGACTCGATGCGGCACCTCCTCGAGGACAACCACGAGGACCGCGCGTCGCAGCGCAAGCTCATCCTGCGCGCCATCGCGATCTACCGCGCGCTGCTCGCTGCCGGCGTCGTCGAACGACTGTCCGAACCGGACGAACAGGGCCGGATCATCCGGCTCACCGTCGACCTGCAGTTCGACTTCGCGCTCAACCAGCCGCTTTCGCCGTTCGCGCTCGCCGCGATCGAGCTGTTCGACCTCGAGTCCCCGAGCTACGCGCTCGACGTCGTGTCCACTGTGGAATCCACGGTGGACAACCCGCGGCCGGTGCTCTCGCAGCAGCAGTTCAAGGCGCGCGGCGAGGCCGTGAACGCCATGAAGGCCGAGGGCATCGAGTACGACGAGCGGATGGAGCTGCTCGAGAACGTCAGCTACCCGAAGCCGCTGGAGGAGCTGCTGCAGGGCGCGTTCCACAGCTACCGGCAGGGCCACCCGTGGGTCGACGACTACGAGCTGTCGCCGAAGTCGGTCGTGCGGGACATGTACGAGCGCGCGATGAACTTCGTCGAGTACATCGGCTTCTACCAGCTCGCCCGGTCCGAGGGCCTGGTGCTGCGTTACCTCGCGGACGTCTACGACGCGCTGCGCCACACGGTCCCGGACGAGGCGAAGACCGAGCCGTTGCAGGACCTCATCGAGTGGCTCGGCGAGCTCGTCCGCCAGGTCGACTCGAGCCTCTTGGACGAGTGGGAAGCGCTGCGGCACCCCGGCGAAGAAGGCCCGGTCTCGACGCGGCCGCCGTCCGAACCGCCGGCCGTCACGCGCAACGAGCGCGCGTTCCGCGTCCTGGTCCGCAACGAGCTGTTCCGCCGGGTCGAGCTGTTCGCGCGGCGGGCGTGGTTCCCGCTCGGCGAGCTGGACGCGGCGAGCGGCTGGGACGCGGATGCGTGGCAGGAAGCGATCGAGGGCTACTTCGAGGAGTACGAGACGCTCGGCACCGGCCCGGACGCGCGCGGCCCGCAGCTGCTGATGATCGAGCAGCAGCCGGACGTCTGGAAGGTGCGCCAGATCTTCGACGACCCGGCGGGCGACCACGACTGGGGCATCAGCGCCGAGGTCGACCTGGCCGCGTCGGACGAAGCCGGGATGGCGGTGGTCCACGTGACCGAGGTGGGCGCGCACTGACCGGGTTGCGCCGATGAGCGCAACCCGGCGGCGTCGTTTCGCGTTAGCGTGGAGGCTTCGCGACCCGGGAGGGGACCAATGGGGAACTTCAAGCGCGTGCTGGCCGGGATCTTCCTCGCCGGGGCGGTGGTCGTGGCCGTCGCCCCGGCCGCGTCGGCGAGTTCGCCGGCGGAGTACGTGATCCTCCTCGACGGCGGCACGAACGCCACCGCCATCGAGTACGGGCTCTGACGGCTCGATCAGCACACCGGTAGTTCGGCGCGGCCCAGGTCGAGGAGGTCCGGGTCGTGCCGGACCAGTTCGTCCTCGAACGCCTTCCAGCCGTGCGAACGTACGTACGCGGCCTCGGCGGCCGAAATCGGGACCAGCCACACGATCGCTGCCCGGACTCCGTCGGGGAGGTCCGCCGCCGCGAAGCCGTCGTCCTGGTACACCGGAATCGCCGCGTACCAGGCCGCCATCCGGCTGCCGGGCACCAGCGGTCCCCGCGGGCCGATGACGTCACCACGCAACAGCGCCTCGCCCGACGCGAGCACTTCGTCGGCGACCTGCGCCAGCAGACCCGGCAGGAATTCCGCGGGGCGGCCGCCCGCGAGCAGCTCCAGCCGCAGGTGCCGCCCCGACGTCCGCGACGTCAGGTGGTGGTGGCTCAGCCCGATGGTCGCGAACCACCCGGAGCCGAACGCGGCGACCTGGAAGCCGTCGTGCCGCCGGCCGCCGGTGATCGTGCCCAGCCGGGCTTCGAGGTGCTCGATCAGTCCCACCGTGCCATTCTCACCCGGCGGGCGTCAGGATCGCCTGGGCGTCTTCGCCGTCGAACCACAGCCCGATGACGAACGCCGCCGTGGCCTCGAGCAGGGCCGCGCGGTCCAGTCCGCCCGCGGGCACCGGCTTGGCGCCGATGTCGCGGACCAGCACGCTCACCGCGTCGAGGGCTCCCCTGTCGTCGCCGCACAGCGGGACTGACAGGGGACGGCCGCCGAACACCGGCGGGGTCATCCGCCACACGTCGACGTGGGCCAGGTTGAACGCCTTCACGACGTGGGCTTCCGTGGCGATCCGCGACGCCACCGGGGTGCCTGTCAGGTCCGGGTGGTTGGTGCAGTCCACCAGCACCTTGCCCGGCAGCGGTCCCGCCTCGGCGAGCACTTCGCCGATCGCTGCGGCGGGGACGGCGAGGAGCAGGACGTCGGCGAAAGTGGCCGTCTCGCGCCAGGTTCCGGTGGCCGCGCCGAGCCGCCCGGCCAACGCACCCGGGTCCGAACGGCCGCTCACCATCAGGTTGTGGCCCGCCCGCGCCCACTGCGTGCCGAGCGCGTCCGCCATCCCGCCCGTGCCGAAGATCCCGATCCGCATGCGTCCTCCTTGTGCTTGGCTGTACCAGCACGACGGTAGGAACCCGGGAAGGAACCGAACGGTAACCATGGACTTCCTCGCGGACTGCCGCACACGGCTCGCCTTCGACCTGGTCGCCAACACGTGGAACCCGGTGGTGCTGTGGGCGTTGCGCGACGGCCCGCGGCGGCACGTCGACCTGCGGCGCAGCATCGGCGGCATCAGCGCGAAGGTGCTCACGGAAACGGTGCGGCGCCTGGAGTCCGACGGCCTCGTCGAGCGGCGCAAAGGTGCGTACGCGCTCACGCCGTTGGGGAAGACGCTGCTGGAGCCGATCGAGGGCTTCGGGCGGTGGGCTGCTGAGCACGGCGACGACGTCGTCGCCGCTCAAACCCGAGCAGAACGATCAGCATGACCAGCTCCACCACGGGCGTCGGGAAGCCGAGGGTGAGCCCGGCGGCGACGTCGACGGCCGGTGCGCCGAGTCCCGCCACGAACACCCACGTCGGGGCGGTCGGCGGCTTCGCGGACGGTGACCACGACGTCTTCTTCCACGGCTTCGCAACCGAGAGCCAGGCTTGGAACGCGAGCGCGCTCACCATCAGCGAGGTGCCGGCCACCTGCATCCACGTGCCGGTCGCGGTGTCCGCGGATTCGTGCAGCGCGGGGGAGAGCAGGAAGATCCCGGCGTAGAGCTGGGCGAGGGTCAGGACGAGCTTGGTCAGCACCCACCAGTGCCGGAAGTAGCCCCACGCGGTGGCGCCGGCGAGCAGCAGGCCGGTGAAGGCGGAGACGTTCGCCATCGGAGCGAGCAGGACGGAGTCGAGTCTTTCGGCCATCGACGTCGCGGCCGGTGCCTGGGCGGCGCGGGTGAGGGTCAGCGACATCAGGACGACGAGGCCGAGGGCCTGGCTCATCCAGGCCACCGAGGACACGACGTGCAGCCAGACGACGGCCTGACGCCAACGGGGAGAAGTCTTCGTGGTCACGGGATCCAGGCTCGCCGAGACGGTCCGCACGCACATCGGGCGCGACCCGGGTTTCGCCCCGGACCCGCCGGGACCGGGTTTGCACCCGCCGGAGTACGCCTCGGCGGTGGCCGTACGCCCGGGGGAGTAGGGCCGGAACCCGGAACTGGCGTGATTGAAGCCGGAACTCGCGTGATTGGAGGCGGAACTCGCGTGATTGGAGGGGTATCTCGCGTGATCAGCGGGGCATCACGGGGTTCTTCGCTGCCAGAGCCAGCAACGGGACTGCCGCGGCGGCGTCGGTGATGAGCGTCGAGACCATGCCGGACCGCAGGACCGCGTCCACGGCCGCGGCTTTCGGGCGGCTGTAGCCGAGGGCGATCACCTCCGGGACCGCCATCAGTTCCTCGTGGCTGATGGCCAGGACGTGGTGGGCCAAACCGGTGGAGAGAGCGTTTCCCGACGCGTCGAAGAGGCGGGCCGCGACCTCCGCCGTCGCCCCGCGGGCCGCGATCGCCGCGCGCTCGGCCTCGTCCAGTGCGTCGTACACCGTCGACTCGCCCGGCTGCCACGCGCCGATGCTGACCACGGCTTTGGTCAAAAGACGGAACTGGCCGAACGTCTCCGCGATCCCCGGCTGCCGCCGCAACGTCTCCGTCGTGCGCCGGTCCGGCAGCACCAGCGGGCCGAAGATCGGGTAGGCGTCTCCACCGGACACCGACGTCACGCGGCTGACCGTCTCCACCGAGCGGCCGCGCATGTCCATCCCGGCCTGCACTCCGCAGAGCTGGACGATCGGGCAGCGCGGCAGGGAGCGGACCGCCTCCGTCATGGCGTTCACCGACCGCGCCCACGACAGCCCGATGACGTCCGACGGGACCGCGATCTCCTCCAGCAACCGGGCCGCCAGCGAGCCGATCTTCGCCCGGACGACCTCCTTCGGCTCGCGCTCGGTTGAGCGTTCGAGCACCAAAGCCCGCTCGAGGCCGTACGCCGAGCGCACCTCGTCCGACAGCGCCAGGTCGACCGGCGCCGGCAGCGAGAACTCCACCCTGACCAGGCCGGACTCCATGGCCGTGTCGAGCATCCGCGCCACCTTGAACCGGCTGACGCCGAACTCGTCGGCGATCTCCAGCTTGGAGCGTCCCTGCACGTAGAAGCGCCGGGCGACGGTGGCGAGCAGCATCGCTTCAGTGAGCGAAGTGCCCTTACGAGAAGCGCTCATATGAGCATAATACCGCGAAATCCAGCCGAAAGGTTGACGTAATGCCGACGTCAGACCTGTAATGCCTTCACATGTTCTCGACGCGATAGGTCAATGTTGCTCATATGAGCGGCGAGGAAGGGGTAAGGCATGCGTGCCGCCATCGTCGACCGGCCCGGTGAGATCAGGGTCGGCGAGGTGCCCGATCCGAAACCCGGGGAACGTCAGGTCGTCGTCAAGGTCGGAGCGTGCGGCATCTGCGGCACCGACCTGCACATCGCGGACGGGCACTTCCCGCCCACCCCGTACCCCATCGTCCCCGGGCACGAGTTCGCCGGGGAGATCGTCGAGCTCGGCGCGGACGTGCCGGGCGAGTGGAAGATCGGCGACCGCGTCGCCGTCGACCCGTCCCTGTTCTGCGGCTACTGCGGCCCGTGCCGCGCCGGCCACGGCAACCTCTGCGCCAACTGGAACGCCACCGGCGACACGGTCGACGGCGCCTTCGCGGAGTTCGTCGCCGTCCCGACGGCCAACTGCTACCGCATGCCGGACTCGATGACCTGGGAGCAGGGCGCGCTGGTCGAGCCGGTCTCCTGCGCGGTGCACGGCGTCCGCCGGGTCGGCGTGGAAGCCGGTGAACGCTTCCTCGTCGTCGGCGCCGGCACCATGGGCCTGATCATGCAGCAGCTGCTGCAGCGTTCGGGTGCGCAGGTGACGGTGGTCGACCGCAACGAAGCCCGGCTGCCCCGCGCGAAGAGCCTCGGTGCCGTCGCCACCGCGAAGGACGTCAGCGACCTGAACGGCGAGAAGTTCGACGTCGCCGTCGACTGCACCGGCGCCGCGCCCGCCATCGAAGCCGCCTTCGACTCGATCCGGCGCGGTGGACGGCTGCTCGTCTTCGGCGTGGCCCCGGCCGAAGCCCGCGTCGCGCTTTCGCCGTTCCGCATCTACAACGACGAAATCACCGTCGTCGGCTCGATGGCCGTGCTGCACAGCTTCGGCGCCGCCCTCGACCTGGTCGCGACCGGCGCGGTCGACACCGACGCGCTGCTCACCGACACCCTGCCGCTGGAGCAGTACCCCGACGCGCTGGCCAAGATGCGCAGCGGCGCGGGCCTCAAGGTGCAAGTCCTCCCCGGAGGTGGCCGTGCGTAAGCTCCTCACCCTCTTCGCGGCGACGTCGCTGCTGGCCACCGGCTGCGCGGGCGCCGGCTCGCTCGGCACCGGCAGCAGCACGCTCGTCATCGCGATCGTGTCCAACCCGCAGATGAAGGACGCCATCGCGCTCGCGCCCGAGTTCGAAAAGGCCACCGGCATCGGCCTGAAGTTCGTGTCCCTGCCGGAAAACCAGGCCCGCGCCAAGATCACCGCGTCGACCGCCACCGAGGGCGGCGAGTTCGACGTCGTCATGATCAGCAACTACGAGGCCCCGCAGTGGGCGGCCAACGGCTGGCTCGAGAACCTCGAACCGCACATGGCGGCCACCCCGGGCTACGACGAAGGCGACTTCATCCCCAGCATCAAGACGTCGCTGTCATACCAGAACCAGATGTACGCGGTGCCGTTCTACGGCGAATCGTCGTTCCTGGCCTACCGCAAGGACCTCTTCGACAAGGCCGGGATCACCATGCCGGCCAAGCCGACCTGGCAGCAGATCGCCGACTACGCCGCGAAGCTCGACGACAAGGCGAACGGTGTCGCGGGCATCTGCCTGCGCGGCAAGCCTGGCTGGGGCGAGAGCCTCGCGCCGTTCACGACCGTGGCCAACACCTTCGGCGCGCAGTGGTTCGACCAGGGCTGGAACGCCAAGCTGACGTCGCCGGAGTTCACCGAGGCCGCGAAGTTCTACGTCAACCTGATCCGCGAACACGGCGAAGTCGGCGCCTCCAGCGCCGGGTTCTCCGAGTGCGGCACGCGCTACACGCAGGGCAACGCGGCGATGTGGTACGACGCGACGGTCATGGCGGGCACCAACGAAGACCCCGCCAGCAGCAAGATCGTCGGCAAGTCGGGTTACGCGCCCGCGCCGGTCGTCAAGACGCAGGCCAGTGGCTGGCTCTACACCTGGGCGCTCGGCATCCCGAAGGTGGCCAAGGACAAGGACGCGGCCTGGAAGTTCATGGCCTGGATGACCGACAAGGCGTACGTGCAGAAGGTCGGCCAGACCTACGGCTGGAACCGCGTCCCGCCGGGCGTGCGCCAGTCGACCTACGCGATCCCCGAGTACGCCGACGCGGCGAAGGCCTACGCGAAGCCCACTTTGGACGGCATCGCGGACGCGAACCAGCAGAAGGTCATGGCGAGCCCGGTGCCCTACCCCGGCATCCAGTTCGTCGGCATCCCCGAGTTCCAGGACCTGGGCACCCGGGTGAGCCAGCAGCTGTCGGCCGCGATCGCCGGCCGCGAATCCGTCGAAGACGCGCTGAAGCAGTCCCAGGACTACGCGCAAACCGTGGGCGACTCGTACAAGGCGGTGCAGTGATGTCCACGCTCTCCGTATCCACACCGAAGTCCACCTCGCAGGCGAAGGTCGAGGAGAAACGCGGCCTGAGCACGGCGGCCAAGCGGCGGCTGCCCCTGCTGCCCGCGCTGATCTTCGTCGTCGCGGTGACGCAGCTGCCGTTCCTGCTCACCGTGTTCTACTCGTTCCAGTCGTGGAACCTGGTCCGGCCCGGCTCACGGCACTTCGTCGGCCTGCAGAACTACGTCGACGTCTTCAGCGACACGACGTTCCTGGTCGCGCTGCTCAACACGGTCGTGCTGACCGTGGTGTGCGTGTTCGTCGCGTTGCTGCTCGGCCTCGGCCTGGCCATCCTGCTCGACCGCAAGTTCCTCGGCCGCGGCGTCGTCCGGACGCTGCTGATCACGCCGTTCCTGATCCTGCCGGCGGCCGGCGCGCTGCTGTGGAAGACGACGGTGTTCGACCCGACCTACGGGCTGCTGCACTTCGTCTTCGGCACCGACGTCGACTGGCTTTCGGAGTTCCCGCTGGCCGCGGTGATGGCGCAGATCGTGTGGCAGTGGACGCCGTTCATGATGCTGCTGATCCTCGCGGGCCTGCAGAGCCAGGCCAAGGACGTCCTCGAAGCGGCCAATGTGGACGGTGCGGGCCGCTGGCGGACGTTCGTCTCCATCACGCTGCCGCACCTGTCCCGGTTCCTGCAGCTGGCCACCCTGCTGGGCGCGATCTACATCGTGAACAGCTTCGACGCGATCTTCCTGATGACCCAGGGCGGCCCGGGCACGGCGAGCACCAACCTGCCGTACTACATCTACCAGCGCGCGTTCGAGGGCTTCGACGTCGGCCAGTCCTCGGCGATGGGCGTGATCGTGGTGATCCTGACGATGATCGTCGCGACCTTCGCGCTGCGCCTGATGTTCCGCACCTTCTCGGTGAGCGGAGGAATCAAATGACGACCGTGGCTCCCCGCAAGAGGCAGTACGGCAAGGGGTCGCTGACCGTCGCGACCTGGATCATCGCGATCCTGTTCGTCTTCCCGCTGCTGTGGATGATCCTCACCGCGTTCAAGCAGGAGGCGGACGCCTACACCGACCCGCCGAAGCTGTTCTTCACCCCGACGTTCGAGCAGCTCGGCAACGTCCTGGGCGGCGGGTTCCTGCCGTACCTGTCCAACTCGGCGTTCGTCACGATCGTGTCGACGCTGCTGGTGCTGCTCTTCGGTATCCCCGCGGCGTACGCGCTGTCGCTGGCGCCGGTCAAAGGCACGTCGAACGCGCTCGGGTTCTTCCTCTCGACGAAGATGCTGCCGATCGTGGCGGCGATCATCCCGCTGTACGTCATCTCGCAGAACACCGAGCTGCTCGACACGGTGTGGGCGCTGGTCATCCTGTACACGTCGATGAACCTGCCGCTCGCCATCTGGATGATGCGGTCGTTCTTCCTCGAGGTGCCGCACGAGATGATCGAGGCGGGCCGGATCGACGGCGCCAACCTGCCGACGCTGCTGCGCAAGATCATCATGCCGGTGGTCGCGCCCGGGATCGCGGCGACCGCGCTGATCTGCGTGATCTTCTCCTGGACGGAGTTCTTCTACGCGGTCAACCTGACCGCGGCCCGCGCCGGCACGGTCCCGGTGTTCCTCGTCGGGTTCATCACCAGCGAGGGCCTGTACTGGGCGCAGCTGTCCGCGGCCGCGCTGCTGGCTTCGCTGCCGGTGATGATCGTCGGCTGGATCGCGCAGAACCACCTGGTCCGCGGTCTCTCGATGGGCGCCGTCAAGTAAACGCCGAAGGCCACCTCGAGGAGACTCGAGGTGGCCTTCACGCGGGTCACTCCTGGAGGGAGAGGGCCTGGCTCGGGCAGACGTGCACCGCTTCACGGGCCTTCTCGACCAGGTCCCCCTGCGGCTGGTCGTCGAGCACGATGACCGTGCCGTCCTCTTCGCTCTGGTCGAACAGCGAGGGCTCGGTGAGCACGCACTGACCGGCGCCGACGCACTTACCGGTGTCCGCGATGATCTTCATGGTCCTCTTCTCCTGTGGTGGTTTGGCAGTTCGTCTCTACCAGGTCACCGGCAACCGGTACAGGCCGTAGATGTTCGCGTCGTCCTTGAACGGCAGGTCGTCGACCGGCGCGGCCAGCCGCAAACCCGGAATCCGGCGGAAGAGCGTGTCGAAGACGATCTGCAGTTCCATCCGGGCCAGGTTCTGGCCGAGGCACTGGTGCGGCCCGAAGCCGAAAGCCACGTGGTGGCGCGCGCCGCGCTCGATGTCCAGCGCGTCGGGGTTCTCGAACGCGGATTCGTCGCGGTTGGCCGCGTAGCCCAGCGCCAGCACGCCTTCGCCGGCCCGGATCAGCTGACCGCCGACCTCGGCGTCCTCGACGCACAGCCGTGCCGTGGCGGCGTCGACGATGGTGAAGTACCGCAACAGCTCTTCGATGGCGTCGAGGGTCTTGCCCGGGTCGTTCTTGACGATCGCGAGCTGGTCCGGGTTCTCCAGCAGCCCGACCGTGCCCAGCGAAATCATGTTCGCCGTCGTTTCGTGCCCGGCGGCGAGCAGGAGGAAGCCGAGCGCGGCCAGCGCGGGCCGCCGGTAGGTGCCCTCTTCGCGCAGCTTGACGATCTGCCGTCCGAGCAGGTCGTCCGGCGGGTTGTCCTCCTTCCCGGCGATGAGGTCGCTCATGTAGTCGCGCACGGCCTCGACCGCGGCCCGCCGTTCCGCCGGGGGCGTGTCGCGTTTGATCAGCTTCGCCGTGTGGGTCTGGAAGAAGCCGTGGTCGGCGTACGGCACACCGAGCATCTCGCAGATGACCAGCGACGGCACCGGCAGCGACAGCGTCTCGACCAGGTCGCCCGGCTTCGGCCCGGCCAGCAGCGCGTCGATCCGCTCGTCGACGATCTCCTGGATCCGCGGCCGCAGCGCCTCCATCCGGCGCACGGTGAACTCGCCGAGCACGGCCCGGCGGGCCGGCCCGTGCTCGGGCGCGTCCATGGTGATCATGGTTCGCTCGTCGTCCGGCCGCCGGAACCCCGGCACCAGCTGCGGGAAGTCCGGGTGCTGCCGGTCGGCGCTGAACCGCCGGTCGTTCAGCACGGTCCGGACGTCCTCGTGCCTGCTGACCACCCAGGCCTGCTTGCCCTCGGGCAGCCGCACCCGGGTGACCGGTTCCTCTTCGCGGATTTCGGTGTACGCCGACGGCGGCGCGAACGGGCAAGTCCGCGTCATCGGGAACTCGTGGACGGCGGTCATGACGTCCTCCTCACCAGGTCACGGGCAGGCAGTAGAGACCGAAGACGGACGAGTCGTGCTTGAACGGCAGCTGGTCGACCGGCGCGGCCAGCTTGAGCTCCGGGATGCGGCGGAAGAGCGTGTCGAAGACGATCTGCAGTTCCAGCCGGGCGAGGTTCTGGCCGAGGCACTGGTGCGGGCCGAAGCCGAAGGCGACGTGGTGGCGCGCACCGCGTTCGAGGTCGAGCTCGTCGGGGTTGTCGAACGCGGCTTCGTCGCGGTTGCCGGAGTAGCTCAGCCCGAGCACGCCCTCGCCTTCGCGGATCAGCTGCCCGCCGATCTCGACGTCTTCGGTGGCGACGCGCGCGGTCACGAACTCGGCGATGGTGAAGTACCGCAGCAGCTCCTCGACGGCGTCGAGGGTCTTGGCGGGGTCGTTCTTGATGATCGCGAGCTGGTCCGGGTTCTCCAGCAGCGCGACGGTGCCCAGCGAGATCATGTTCGCCGTCGTCTCGTGGCCGGCGAGGAGCAGCAGGAAGGCCAGCGAGACGAGCTCGTCGTGCGCGACGTCGCCGTGCTCTTCACGCTGCTTGAGGACCTGGCGGCCGAGCAGGTCGTCGGCCGGATCGGCCTCCTTCGCGGCGACCAGCCGGTCGAGGTAGTCCATCAGCTCGTCGACGGCCTTGAGCCGGGTGTCCTGGTCGACCTCCCGGTTGAGCAACGTCGAGCTGCGCACCTGGAAGAAGTCGTGCTCGGTGTACGGGACGCCGAGCAGCTCGCAGATCACCAGCGACGGCACCGGCAGGGCCAGCGCCGAGACCAGGTCGGCGGGCTTCGGGCCGGCCAGGATCGCGTCGATGTGCTCGTCGACGATCTGCTGGATCCGCGGCTGCAGGGCCTTCATGCGCTTGACGGTGAACTCGCCGACGACCTCGCGCCGGGCCGCGCTGTGCTCCGGCGGGTCCAGGTTGATCAGCGACGGCGTGAATCCGGGCCGCCGGACCTGGCGGCCTTCCTTCGTCAGGATCGGGAAGCCGGGGTTGAAGCGGTCGGAACTGAACCGCGGGTCGGTCAGCATCTGCCGGACGTCCTCGAGCCGCGTCAGCGCCCACGCTTCTTGGCCGGACTGCAGCGTGACGCGGTGGACCGGGCCGGCTTCGCGCAGCTTTTCGTAGGCAGGCGGCGGGGCGAACGGGCAGGTGCGGAGCAGTGGGAAGGTCTCGCCTCGGGTCGCAGGCTCGGCCAATTCGGTCATTTCGAACCCCCTGAAATCGGACTCAAAGTATGCGGAGGATTACATTCCGGTTCTGTTGTCCAAGGTACCGAAGCGGAAGGAAGTCGTCCACTAGATGCCTGCTACCCGGCTGAGGAGGAGGTGGGTGGCCGGTTGGCCGTGCGAGAATCAGCTCGCGCGATTCAGCGGAAGGCGAACGGCATGACGGCAGACCCCGAGACCACCCTGCGGGCGGACGCGCGGCGCAACCGCGACCAGATCCTGGCCGCCGCGAAGAGCATCTTCGCCGTTTCCGGTCCCGAGGTGCCGATGGAGGAGATCGCGCGCGCGGCAGGCGTCGGCGTCGGCACCCTGTACCGCCGCTTCCCGGACCGCGACGCGCTGGTCCGCGCCGTCGCCATGGACAACTTCGAGCGGGTGCTGATCGACGCGCGGGTGATCGCCGCGGAGGAGACGTCGTCGTGGCGCGCGCTGGAGCGGCTGCTGCGGCAGTCGGTGGAGCTGCAGCTCAGCGTGCAGCTGGCGATGGTGTCGCACCGGGCGCTGGTGATCCTCAAGGGCGACCCGGAGGTCCGCCGGCTGCGCGACGAGATCCTGGCGGTCCTCGACGGCTTCGTCGAGGGCGCGCAGGCCGAAGGCATGCTTCGCGACGACGTCGGTGCCGGCGACATCGCGATCCTGTTCGCGACGCTGCTGCGCCAGGCGCGCGCGAAGACGCCGGAGGTCGCGGAGATGGCGGCCCGCCGCTGCGTCGGCATCATGATCGACGGCCTCAGCGCGCGGCCGGGCACCGAGCTGCCGGGCCGTCCGATCACTTCCGGGGATCTCGAGCCCGACTGATTTTTCGGATTCCCGTGTTAGGGTTCCGCCTCGTTCTGCCGAATTGCAGCTGCGGGCGGGAAAATGCGACGAAGAACGCTGGCCGTGTTGTTGGCGATTTCCTTTCCGGTGCTGGCCGGGTGTGGCGGCGCGCCCGTCGACGGCGTGGCGGCCGCGCCGGCGTCGCTGCCGGCCCCGACGCCCACGTCTCTTTCGGTGACGGCCCCTGCCTCCTCCTCGTCGGCGCCTTCGGCATCTCGACCTGCGCCTCCGCCCACTCCGACGCCGCCGTCGACCACCCCGGTGCGGAGCTGCCGCACGCCGGAGTTCACCACCAGTGACGCTGACGGGGGCTGGTCGGACGGTGGCTACTACGTCCACAACAACATGTGGAACGAGAGCGAAGCGGGCCCGGAAACCCTGCGCGCGTGCGCGTACGACAACTGGTACGTCGAATCCACCCAATCCGATTCGACGTCGGTGAAAACCTATCCGAACGTGCACAAGGACATCAACAACCAGAACGGCAAACCGTTCAACGACTTTTCGGTGATCAAATCGACGTTCGCCGGCCGCGGCCCGGGCACGGGCATCTACGACGTGGCGTACGACCTGTGGCTGAACGGCGTGGGCAACGGCGCCGGGGTCAGCGAACTGATGGTCTGGACGGAGAACCGCAAGCAGGTCCCGGCGGGCGACAAGCTGACCACGTACACGGCGGGCGGCTTCACCTACGACGTCTGGGCGGAGGACGCGGGGTACGTGGCGTTCGTGTCCCGGTCGACGCAGTATTCGGGCAGCGTGGACCTGAAGGCGATGATCGCGTGGGCGATCGGCAAGGGCCTGATCCCGCCGAACCCGACGGTCAACCAGATCGGCTACGGCATCGAGTTCTGCTCCACCGGCGGCGGCAAGGCCCGGTTCACGCTGTCGGACTTCTCGGTGACGAGGGCGTCGAG
>Ga0207678_10003519_pt1 | contig 14087 bp, 15 predicted proteins | sample KBSC63metaG_FD_184319 | JGI IMG/M metagenome (GOLD analysis project Ga0207678, IMG submission 184319) | Corn rhizosphere microbial communities from Kellogg Biological Station, Michigan, USA - KBS C6-3 metaG (SPAdes) (version 2) | ecosystem: Host-associated > Plants > Roots > Rhizosphere > Soil ... | reverse complement strand
GTCATGCCAAACTCGCGCGCAATCTCCGCTTGCGACGGGCGATCCGGTTCGTCGGAGAGCAATGTGTTCAACCGCTCCTGCAGCGGCGCGCTAGCTGATCCCTGAGATTCTTCTCGCAAGCGCGCGAACACTCGGTCGAGCACTGTGAACGCCCAGCGGCGATCATAAAGCAGATCGGCACTCAGCATGTCGCTGCGATCGAACTCGCTGGAATCGTAGGATTCGACATCGTCGAGCGGAATCAGCGTTCGGCCGCCACCACGCTTGATCGCTGCGGCATCACGGCGCTCGTTCGCCATGAAATGCTTAAGCGCAGCCAGAAGAAAGGAACGCAAGCGTCCCTTTTCCTGTCGCACCGACTGGAAATCTTTCCGCTCCAAAATCAGCGCGAAAAACCCCTGCGTGATATCCTTCGCTTCCTCTGGTCTGACCCCTTCTCGCCTAACGAAGGCGTAGATAGGTCGCCAGTAAGTGCGGCAAAGATCTTCAAGCGCCTCCTGTGCCGCTGGCGATTCACCTTGTGCCTGCAGCACCATGCTCCAGTGCGTTGTAATAAACGCTCCCGGTCTGGCAGATGTTGGACCACTGGCGGCATGCGAAGTCACTTGATCGGGAGGGGCGCCCACAGCTTAATCACAGTACAAAGGGGCACTGAAAGCAAGCCCTCATACAGCGGACAGACCTGTACCCGGAGTCGACTCTGGCGGCGGCGGTCACCGACCGCGGCTACAATTACGCTGGGAGCACGGTCGAGAGCGTCACTTCTTTGTCGATAGTTTCCTTGATTACTTTTTCGACAGTGGCGCCGAGTTTCGATCCGTCGCGATCAAGTATCCACACCTGCTGGCCTTGCTCGAACGAACCTCGAGTCATCACTTTGAGCAGAACGCCCTCTTCTGTCGCCGGATTGTCGAGCAAGTCGATGACAATCGCTTCAGTCTTTCCGACGCTTGTCAGCAACGTCAGATCATCATCAACTTTCGGCCTTTGCATGGAGAGCATCCCCGGTTTCCCCTAAAGTATTCGACCCTCACCACCGTTCCGAGTGTGTCGGCGGTCGCAACAAATCAATGCACCTAAACGGTCTCGACCAGCTCGCGCTCAGGCACGATTTGGGCGTCGGTTTTCTCGGGTTTAAGCACCCGATATAAGAACCAGACAATGAAACAATTGGCCAGCAATATGAGCACGCCCACCAGACCCGGCCGATGCCAGAGATGTCGAATCTCAATTGGAATAAGACTGGCGGTCGCGAAAATCATAAGCAGCTCGGCCCAGCGTTGCTGCATGTAAACGCCGATCCCTTCAGTGAAAAGGACCGCCGCATAAAACAGCGCCAGAAAACCTGTCGCCCGCACCGCACCGTCTGCAAGGATTGCTTGTAGTTTGTGAAGCAGCCAGACGACGGCGCGGCTGTGCTCGAGCAAAATTTCATCCGCCGTCCAGTTCGACAACGCATCCATCCAGCGAGCCCGCGCGTTCAGAAAAAGCAGTGAAGCACCTGCTACCAGCAACAGCGCGCCTTTGCCGATTTTGAAAAGCGCGATCAGCTTGAGATAACGAACACGGCGGGCGCCCTGCAAAATGGCAGGTTCGTGACGTGCCGGGTTCTTCGTTCTTAGTTCGGCCACTTCCTAACTGTAGTGGCACCCGTGTCGCCTGCAAAATCGAGATGGTCGCAGCCAAAACCGCTGCGTCTGCGTCCGCAGCTTAACCCGCAAACACCGGTTTCTTGCGGCAGCAAATTTCGAATTTGTTCCCTTCGGGGTCTTCGAAAAAGAAAGCGTAGTAACCTGGACTGTAGCCTTTGCAAACCTCCGGCCCCTCCAGCTTTTTCCCGCCCGCTTCGCGCACAACCTTTGCAACCCGATCCACTTCTTCTCGCGTATCGGCCCAAAACGCGATGCGTGTGCGATTCGGTTTGTGGTTCTTATCCGGACTAAGGCCAAAAAATTCTGACGGTTTGCCGCCGACCGCGGAATAAAAAGTATGGAAGTATCGGCCGGGTTTTTCGTGAACGAATCCAAGCTGCGGCAAGAATTTTCCGTAAAACTTTCTTGCCGCAGTCATGTCTTTTACACGTAAGTCGATATGATCAAAGCAACGCGTTTTCATGGGGCGATCTTCAACCGCATGGCGCAGCACTTCAAACCCATGTGATTGCGAAAGGCAGGGCGCGCACGAAGTGAGGCACCACCACCCGCGGTTTAGTCAGCGACGAAGCGCGCCAAAATCGGTCCCAGCTTTTTGATCGTGCCTTTCGGCCACAACTTTCGATCGGTCACCAGCGCCGTATCCAACGCAGAATGTTCCGGCCAGTTCGGCTCATTGGGAATTTTCGGAATGACGTCCGCAATGACGCTTCGTGCTGTCTCCGCATTTGCGACCAAATGACTGATAATGATCTCAGCCGAGACCGGTTCCTCTTCGACTTTCCACGAATCGTAGTCGGTGATCATGGCCATGGTAGCGAATGCAATCTCCGCTTCGCGAGCCAGCTTTGCTTCCGGAAGATTCGTCATGGCGATCACGTCGAACCCGTTGCGATGGTTGAATTCAGATTCGGCGCGCGTGGAGAACGCAGGACCGTCCATGTTCACGTAAGTGCCGCCGTTGTGAACGGCGTAACCCAATGACCTGACTGATTCCGCCACGATATTACGCAGGTTCGTGCTGATCGGTTCGGCAAATCCAACGTGCGCTACAATGCCTTTCCCAAAAAATGTATGCGCCGTGCGTTGACTGGTTCGATCGTAAAACTGCGACGGCAAGACAATATCTCGCGGCGCATATTTTTCCTGCAAGCTGCCCACTGCGGCCACTGAAATGATCCAGCGAACGTTCAACGAACGAAGCGCGTAGATGTTGGCGCGGTAATTTATTTCGTGCGGCAGAATCCGGTGGCCGCGGCCATGTCGGGGCAAAAAATAAACCTGACGCTCGCCTAATTTTCCACCGACGAGTATGTCCGACGGCGGTCCAAAGGGTGTTTCGATTTTGTGTTCGGTCGTATCGCGTAACTCCTCCATTTGGTAGAGGCCGCTGCCACCTATAACCCCGATCGCCGGATCCTTGTCTTTCATTCGCTCGCTGATTAAATCGAATAGATCGACAAGTTGAAAAGTCGATAATCGATTATGAAAAAATTTTCCGGTCTGGTTTTGTTCATCGCGCTGTTCGCCGGTTTATTTTTCTGCTCTTGCGAAACACAAATTGCCACTCGCCCAACTGGTGTGGCTGCAACGTCCCGCTTTGCCCAAGCCCCGACGGATCGACCAGGTCTCGGAACCAAGTGGGGCGAAGCGCGCCCATCGAGTGTCGGGTTCGCGGATTTTGTGCGCGCCGATCCCGCTCATCCGATCGCGACCGCGACGATCTATTATAATGACGCGGCTGGGGTTCGTGCGATGGCCGGTGCGGTCGCGTGGCAACGCACATGGCCTATTTTGCCCCCGCCGGCCGCGAGTCTGATTTCCATCGGACTCAAGGATCAAAGCGGACGATTCCTTCCGGGACTCATCGTTGGCGACCGCTGGTTTGTCGTGGGTGAAGAAGGACGGCGTTATTCAATTGTCGTCCGAAACAAAAGCGATCTGCGCTTGGAGATCGTTCTCTCAGTGGACGGACTCGATGTGATCGACGGGCAGAAAGCGTCCTTGCGCAAGCGCGGCTACCTTATGAACCCGCGCTCGCAACTTGTCGTCGAAGGATTTCGCCAGAGCACCGAATCAGTCGCGGCGTTTCGATTTGGACCGGTGCGCGAATCGTACGCCGCGGAAAAGTATCATAACACTAAAAACGTCGGTGTTATCGGGGCGGCAATTTTCAACGAGCGTGGCACTTCCCCATGGACTAACGAAGAGGTGCAAAGGCGGTTACAAGCGAAGCCTTTTCCCGGTCGCTTCGCTACGCCGCCATCAAATCGATGATGAAAGTTCCCTCGACCGCACGGTCCTTTTTTCCCTTAGGTCTTTCGCGAACAACGTGGCGAAGGGCGCCGGGGCGTGTATTATTTTCGCCCGGTACATGCCGAAATTCTTCATCAAGACTTATGGCTGCCAGATGAACGAGCGCGACTCGGAACAGGTCGCGCACTCGCTTATCGCCCACGGCTACGAGCGGGTCGGGCACGAGTCTGAAGCCGACGTTGTGCTCCTAAACACGTGCAGCGTACGGGATATGGCTGACCAAAAGGCGCTTGGCAAGATGGGCATGCTCGGGCGGCTAGCAAAAGAACGGCCGCAGGTGGTGTTCGGGTTCCTCGGCTGCATGGCCCAGGCACGCGGCGCGGCGCTGCTGAAAGGGTTGCCGCACGTCGATCTTGTCGTTGGCACACAAAAGTTTCATCGCGTGGCCGAGTACGTGGATGAACTCGTAACGCGGAAGACGGCGCACCCGCCGGTGGTGGCCTACCAAAATGGTGCGATGGATGACCTGCGGTTTTCGATCGTTGATGTCGACGAGGAAGCCGGTTCGCAATCGACTATTCGCGATCAGCAGCTGAGACCAAGGCAGGCGACGGCTTTTGTCTCGATCATGCAGGGATGCAACATGCACTGCACTTTCTGCATCGTGCCGCAGACGCGTGGAGCGGAACGCAGCCGGTCCATGGACGAGATCGTGGCCGAAGTGCGCGATCTCGTTTCGCGCGGAGTCAAAGAAGTCACGCTACTGGGGCAAATCGTGAATCTTTACGGTCGTCATGAATTTCCGAAGATCGACAACAAATCTCCGTTCGTGCAGTTGCTCGAATCTGTTCATGAGGTGGAAGGCCTTCAGCGGCTTCGTTTCACTTCCCCTCATCCGATTGGCTTTCGCGACGATTTAATCGACGCAATCTCGCGGCTTCCGAAGCTTGCCGAGCACGTTCATCTGCCTTTGCAATCCGGCTCGAACAAGATTCTGAAAGCGATGCATCGCGCCTACACTGCGGAGAAATATTTGGATCTGATTGAGCGCATTCGGAAAGCGCGCAAAGGCCTTGCGATCACTACCGACATCATCGTCGGGTTTCCCGGCGAAACAGATGAGGACTACGGACAGACGCGCGAATTAGTCGAGGAAATCCAGTTCGACAACGCATTCGTGTTCCGTTATTCACCGCGGCGCGATACTTCCGCTGTAGAAATGCCCGATCAAATCGACGAGCAGATTAAAGAACACCGCAATCAAGATTTACTCGAGGTTGTAAACGAATCGAATCGTCGGGTTCTCGAACGTTTGGTTGGACGCCAGGTGGAAGTGCTTTGCGAAGGCCCCAGCAAAACAAACCGCGCCCGCCTTACGGGGCGGACTCGCACGAACAAGATTGTCGTCTTTCCGCCTTCGCAAAAGCGGCGGCCCGCAGGCGAAAGCCAAGAGCTGGTCGGGGAGCTTGTTGACGTGCGAATTGAGCGGGCCAACGGATTCAGCCTGTATGGAATGCCCTGCTGAAGTAGGGCCTCTTGAATCGCAAGTTGAAAACTTGCGCGACCGTATCCAAACTCACAGGCCATCAGTCTAGTTCGACGCATGATTTACCATCTTTCTTTGCATACAGCGGGAGTAATCGCCGGCGCGTTTCTCGTGCTGGTCGGAGTGCTCGGATTGCTAAAGCCGAACCTCGCCCAGGTCGTGAAACAGTTTCCTCGCTCTCGCGTTGCCGGAGTTGTGCTGCTCACCATTTGCCTGGCTTGGACCATGTGGTTGCTGGTCACCATTCAGATGGGCGAATTCGCCGGGTTCCGTCGTCCACTCCTGATTGCGTTACCACTCGGTTACGCACTCACGCTGTTTTTCGTGGATGAGTTCCTTGCGGTACGCGCTCTCGGAATTCTCTGTTTGCTCATGGCCGAACCGCTGCTCGATGCCGCCTTTTTGCGGTACGAAACGAGCCGCTTGCTCCTGACCGTGTTTGCTTACTTGCTGATAATCGCAGGCTTGTTTTGGGTGGCTATTCCGTACGTTCTTCGCGATCAAATTAACTGGAGCGCTCGCAGTGTTTTCCGCTGGCGCTGTCTGCACGCTATCGCCCTGATTTACGGCTGCGTGATTCTCAGGTTCGCGTTTACGCAATACTAAAAAGTATTTGCTGTAGCCACCGGGCTGTGGCCGGTCTCCCTGACTGTTTCGATTTCATCATGAAGACGGCCCACAGGGCCGTGGCTACAGTAAATCGCATGAACCGCATTCTGGTTATCCGCGGCGGCGCAATCGGCGATTTCATTCTCACTTTGCCCGCGCTCAAAGCGTTTCGTGACGCGCGACCGCAGGCGCACATGGAGATTCTCGGCTACAAGCACATTGCAGGGATTGCAGAAAATAGGTTCTATGCGCAAGCGGTGCGTTCGATTGAATACGGAGCGCTCGCTAGATTTTTCGCGCGCAACTCTGAATTGCCTGCGGAATTGACCGATTATTTCGCCAGCTTCGATGTAGTGGTCAGTTATCTCTATGACCCCGACCGGATCTTCGAAACGAATCTTCGTCGGTGTGGCGTGGAAAATCTGATTTGCGGACCGGCGAAGATCGTCGAGAACGCAGGCCACGCAGCCCGGCAGCTTGCGCGACCAATCGAGGAACTGGGAATAAAGGTCGTCGATTTTGCCGAAAACATTTTTCCTTCGGTGGAAGATCGTCAGTTTGCCCGCGAATTTCTCGCGTCGGCGCCGCAACCGATTATCGCGATTCACCCGGGAAGCGGCAGCCGCGAAAAGAACTGGCCAGTGGAAAACTGGATTGGATTGTTTTCACGAGGTAGTCGCTCCGCAAACCTCGCAGGACTTGTCGTGGTCTCAGGCGAGGCAGACGAAGCTCAAACCAAGCAATTGGAACGCGAATGGAAAAATCGCGATGTCCGCTTCGCCAAAAGTTTACCGCTGCCTCGGCTCGCCGCTATCCTTGAACGCGCGGTATTCATCGGGCACGACAGCGGAATTTCGCATCTGGCGGCAGCCGCAGGCGCAAGGTGCATTCTCCTGTTTGGACCAACGGATCCGAATGTTTGGGCGCCGAAAAATGACAACGTGCAAATTCTGCGCGCGCCAAATGCAAAGCTGAGCGACTTAGGAATCGAACAGGTTGAGAAGGCCTTGGCCGCAGCCGAGACGGCCGCAAAACCACTCCGCTGAAGACAGCGGACGCTACAGCGTCAGTCCGAATAGCCGCGTGGAAACTTCTGGTGCCATTTCCAAGCGCTTTCGATAATCGCGTCGAGTGATTGAAATTGCGGTTTCCAGCCAAGTTCCTTCTTGATCCTCTTCGATGACGCGATGAGCCGGGGTGGATCCCCTGGACGGCGTGGTTTTTCGATCGTCTCGATTTTTCGTCCAGTGATCTTCCGGCACGATTCGATCACTTCTCTGACGCTCGAACCACCGCCTGTGCCGAGGTTGTAGCAGCCGCTAGCAGCTTCGCCGAGAGCCAGAATATGCGCGTTGGCGAGATCGAGAATGTGAATGTAATCGCGAATACAGGTTCCATCCGGTGTGTCGTAATCGGTGCCATAGATTTCCACGTTCGGTTTTTCGCCCAGCGCCACCTGCAACACATTGGGAATGAGATGTGTCTCCGGTCGATGGTCTTCGCCAAAGCTTTCCGAGGCGCCGGAGGCATTGAAATAACGAAGGCAAACAAATTTCAGTCCATGAATCTCGCCGTACCAGCGCAGAATTTTTTCGAATGCGAGTTTCGATTCGCCGTAAGGATTGATAGGCCGTGGCTGCGCGCTTTCGTCAATCGGCAGCCGATCGGGCGGGCCAAAGATCGCGCAGGTGGACGAAAAGACGATGCGTCGCACATCAGCCGCGACCATGGCATCGAGCAAATTCAATCCATTGCAAATATTGTTACGGAAATATTTCGAGGGATTGTGCATTGACTCGCCGACCAGTGCGTAGGCGGCGAAGTGCATCACGGCATCGGGGCGATGAGTGGAAAGGGCAGCCTGGATTTGCTGGCGATCGGCAAGTTCCCCTTCAATGAAATGCGCTCGCGAATCAACAGCGCCCCGATGTCCCTCAGTAAGATTATCGAATATGACCACTTCATGCCCCTTATTTAGTAAGAGCTCAGAACAAACGCTCCCGATATAGCCCGCCCCCCCAACGACAAAGATTTTCATTCGCGGGGAAAATGCAGCGTGATTAGCGGTTAATCAAAGAAGCATCGCCGGGTTAACGATGCCTACGACGGAGTTGTCCGTCGTGGGCTGCTAGTTTGAAACCGAAGTGCGCCGCGTAGTATTTTGCGCGACGGCTTTGCCCTTCTTCTTTTCAAGAGCTGCGACCATCTTTCGAACGCAATTGTGTTTGCGACGTGGCGTCAGAACTTTCAAACTTTCTTCGTCCGAACCCCATTGCAATATGTCGATGTCGACATAGCGGACACCCCATTTTCTTACTTCAGACCGGCTGGTCTTATAAAGATCAATAGTGTCGGTGCCAACCAGGGCGTTCCCGTAATCGTCGATCACGTATTCTTCGTTCGAATCTACCAGGCGAAAGCGCGTTCCGAGCGGGTATCGCGACCAATCCGAAGCGGCACTCAACACGTGCCGACCGGAAAGATAGGCGCCGACTGCGTTGTGAGCCCCACTTCCTCCCTCATTATGGCTGTACGCGGTGGTCCGCACCTTTGGAATGCGTCGTCCACTGGTGGCGGTGAGCGTCGGTTTCGATTGCGTCGCGCAGCCTACGACAAAGCACGCCATAGCTCCCGCGAACGCTAGGTTAAGGCATCTAGGCATCAGCGTCTCGCCCTCCATAGCAGTGGGGTCAGAGATCAGCAAACGGTTTTTTACGGAAATCCCCTAGGTCTAGCGTCAACATAGAGCTGAAGACCCTGAAGTTCCGGACGCGCGTCAGCGGTGGCGATTTAACAACTTACTTGGAGGCTATTGGCGTGAATTCCGTAGTGCAATGTGGGCATCGTGTCGCCTTGATCGGAATAGTCATTGCACATGCCGGGCAGTCTTTTGACACTGGCGGTGCGTTTGGGGCCGGGCGCTTCATTTGGTTAACTGCTTTTACGACAAGGAAGATACAGAACGCAACAATGGCGAAGTTGATAACAAAAGTGATAAAGTTGCCGTAGTTCCAGGTGATCGCCTTGTGAGCCAGTGCGTCAGCAGGCGTTGAGAAATTACTCATCCCATCCGGGCCGGCTTTTAAAACAATAAACTTGTTCGAAAAGTCGAGCCCGCCCGTAACCAAACCTATCGGCGGCATCAGAATATCTTTCACGAGCGAAGTAACGATACTTCCGAAGGCCGCGCCGATGATGACGCCGACCGCGAGATCAATTGCATTACCTTTGACCGCGAATTCTTTAAATTCCTTCCACATATCGCTTATTCGATCAGTTAACGACGATATTGACCAGCTTTTTAGGAACGACAATCACCTTGCGAACCGTCTTACCAGCGATCCTCTCTTGAACTTTTTGGTTCGACAGTGCAACTGTCTTCAGTTCTTCCTCGGTTGCCACAAGTGGCATGTTGATTCGATCGCGAAGTTTGCCGTTTATCTGGATAACGATTTCAACTTCGTCTTCGATTAGCAAATCTTCGTCGTAAGTCGGCCATGATCGTTGGGTAACATCTCCGTGTACATCGTCGAATTGAGCGCTTAATCTCACCCATAGCTCGGAGGAAACGTGGGGGGCGAATGGATTGAGTAGGATCAGAAAGGTTCGCATCGCAGACAACGGGATCGTTTCGACGTTTGTAAACGCGTTCACGAAAATCATCATCTGCGAAATCGCCGTGTTAAAGGAGAACGACTCGATATCCTCAGTGACCTTCTTGATTGTGGCATGGAGTACTTTTTGTTGTTGCTTGTTCGCCTCGATCTCTTTGACTTTGTCGGATAGCACCCATTCGCCTGCCTGATTTTCTGTCATGAGCAGGCGCCAGACGCGCGCGAGAAATCGGGCGACCCCTTCGACCCCTCGAGTACTCCACGGTTTCATTTGCTCGAACGGTCCCATAAACATTTCGTAGCAACGAAATGCGTCCGCGCCATGCTGATCGATCACGTCGTCGGGACTGACGATATTCCCGCGCGATTTCGACATTTTCTGATTGTCCTCGCCTAGAATGATTCCCTGGTTCACTAGTTTTTGGAACGGCTCGGCCTTCGAGATGTAACCCAAATCGAATAACACTTTCTGCCAGAACCGAGCGTAAAGCAGGTGCAACACGGCGTGCTCGGTTCCTCCGACATATAAGTCCACGCCACCAGGTTTATCGCCGCCCATCCAGTAACGTTCCGACTCTTCGCCCACGAATCGTTTGTCATTCTGCGGGTCGCAGAATCGCAAATAGTACCAACATGACCCTGCCCACTGCGGCATTACATTCAGCTCTCGCGTGGCTTTGTCTGAATAGCGGACCCAATCTTCCGCTTTCGCCAAGGGAGGCTCGCCGGTGCCGGTAGGTTTGTAATCCTCCAGTGGCGGCGGGACAACCGGGAGTTCGCTTTCGGTCAACCCACGATGATTTCCGTCTTGCCAGACAATCGGGAACGGCTCACCCCAATAACGTTGCCGCGAGAACAACCAGTCGCGTAATTTGTAATTGATCGCGCGCTTCCCGAGGCCGCGCTCTTCGAGCCACTCCGTGATTTTTCGAATTGCCTGGCGTGATTGAAGCCCATCGATGATCGGTGAATTGATCGCGATGCCGTCCCCCACGAATCCGATCGGATCTTCGTCGCCCGATGGTTGGACAACTTGCCGAACCGGCAAGTCAAACTTCCGCGCAAATTCGAGATCGCGTTCGTCGTGCGCCGGCACAGCCTGGATCGCTCCGGTGCCGTAGCCAAGCAAAACGTAATCCGCGATCCAGATCGGAATTTTTTCCTCATTAGCCGGATTGACCGCGAACGCACCGGTGAATACGCCCGTTTTTTCTTTGGAAAGTTCAGTGCGTTCAAGATCGCTTTTACGGCCAGTGCGCTCACGATACTCGCGAACGGCAGGCCATTGCTCCTCCGTAACGATTTGCTCGACGAGCGAATGCTCCGGCGCGAGCACCATGTACGTAGCGCCGTAAAGCGTGTCTGGACGCGTCGTGAACACGCGAATTTTTTGGTCGGTCTTGTCGACCTTGAAATCGATTTCCGCGCCTTCGCTACGCCCAATCCAGTTGCGCTGGAGCAACTTGATTCCTTCAGGCCAATTAAGGCCGTCGAGTTCATTGAGTAATCGCTCCGTATATGCGGTGATACGCAACATCCATTGCCGCATTGGTCGTCGAACAACCGGGAAACCGCCAACCTCGCTTTTTCCGTCTACAACTTCTTCATTCGCCAAAACTGTGCCCAATTCCTGACACCAGTTCACCGGAACATCAGCAACGTACGCAAGTCGAACGCTTTTCGGGTCGGTTCCGCGATAAGTGGAAATCGGCTCAGCCCGATTTGTCTCCGGATTAAACCAGGAGTTATAAATCTGAAGAAAAATCCACTGTGTCCATTTGAAGTAATTTGGGTCTGTTGTGTTGATCTCCCGTTGCCAATCGTAAGAAAACCCGATCCGCTTTAATTGATTCTTGAACTTCGCCACGTTTTCACGCGTGGTGATGGCGGGATGCTGACCGCTTTTGATCGCGTATTGTTCCGCGGGCAATCCGAAAGCGTCCCAGCCCATCGGGTGCAGGACGTTGAAGCCGCGCAAACGTTTATAGCGCGCTACGATGTCGGTCGCCGTGTAGCCTTCCGGATGCCCAACGTGCAGCCCCGCCCCGCTTGGGTAAGGAAACATATCGAGCACATAGAATTTTGGTTTCGCGGGATCGAAATCTTTTTCGCCGGGATTAGGCGCGTGAAAAAACTGTCGCTCGTCCCAAATGGTTTGCCATTTCGGCTCGATCTGATCGAACGGATATGGTTTACGGCGGTCGCTACTCATTGCAGTTAAATCAGGAAAACACGAAACCGGGAAAAGAAACTAGAATTTACTCTTGGATTTCCGGTTTCCACATTCAATTGAAACGTGATCGAGCTTGTAGTCGCAACACGCAACACACACAAGACGCGCGAAATTCAGCAAATCCTTGGACCGGACTTTAGGGTGCGCGATCTCGGAGCGCATCCCGAAGTTACAGAAATTGTCGAGAGCGGGATCTCGTTTGAGGAAAATGCGAAACTCAAAGCGCTAACAGCATCAAAACAGTTGCCGGCTCTGGTGATTGCTGACGATTCAGGGTTGGAGGTTGACGCTCTCGACGGCGCGCCCGGAATTTACTCGGCGCGTTATGCCGGCACCAACGCGACGGATACGGACAAAATCGACAAGTTACTTCGCGAGCTTGTTTGCGTTCGCGCCACAGAAGATGGGCGTCGGGCTCGGTTTCGCTGTGTAGTGGCGGCCGCGCGTAACGGAAATCTCCTCGCAACCTTCGAAGGAATTGTGGAAGGAAGAATCGCTGATAACGTCCGCGGTGTCTTGGGATTCGGTTACGACCCAATTTTTGTCCCCGACGGATTCGAGCAAACCTTTGGTGAATTGCCTGTCGAAGTGAAAAACGCAATCAGCCATCGCGCCAAAGCGGTTCACGCGCTTGCCGATAGACTTCGACGCCTCGAGTTAGGCGACTAAGGAGAGGGAGGCGGCGGAGGTGGTGGTGGTGCAGCAGGAGCCGGGCCCGTTTGCGTGACGCCGCCGGCTGCCCTGATCTGATACCCAACTTTTGTGATGCCAACCGATCGAACTTTGTCGAGGACTCCAATCACGTCGCCATACATCGCCATCGGCTGCGCGCTAATCGAGATTTTGATGTCCTTGTTTGCCCTGTGAAGCTGGAATAATCGCGGGAGCACTTGATCATCCGCTACGTATTGGTTGTCGAAGAACACCGCGTTTCCTTCCAAAACTTTGATGGATACGAAATCTTTTACACCGCTCGGCGGCGGGCCAACCGCAGCCGGTAAATTGACGCGAATGCCCTTCATGTGAGTCTGGCTCAGACTCACCATCATGAAGCTCGCCAGGAGAAAGAACATGATGTCGATCAACGGAATGATCTCGATCCGTGCGTGTTTCTTCGGGACTGGCGAGGATACTTTCATATCTAGTAGGAAGCTCCCGTCATGGTGAAGGTGATGGGAATGTTAACCTTGGAAACTGTTCCAGGTCTAAATCGCCACTGCCGAAACGCGCTAGTGGCGGCGTTATCCAGGATAGGACTCCCAGTGCTTGAGGAAACAGAACAGCCACCGACGCTGCCGCTACCTGAGTCCACTGTGCAGACGATCACTCCACTACCGGTGACGTGCCGTGAACGAGCTTCGTAAGGATACTGAGGCCGTGGCGCGTATAAGGCGAGGGCTTTCGCTTTCGACATCGACATCGGCCCCGGACTCTTAACAGGCACGAATTTTTGTGCCACTTGCTGTTGTTTTGGTGGCGGGGTTCTTTCTTCAACAAATTCAGGTTGAATCTCAGGAGGAGGAGGAGGCTCAGGGATCGGGATGTCTTCCGGGGGCGGAGTCGCCTCAGGCGGCGCGAGCACCGCTTCTACTACTTGCGGCGGCTGAGGAGGTATGTCTTCGGGAGGAGCTTCTTTCCGTTGAGAAGCCACAACCGCTGCCAGGTGGATTGCTAAAGCTCCACCCACAGCCGTCCAGAAATACCAGCGCGGGGGTGGCCGGTAGATGAGCGGCCTGGGCTTTTCCGTTTGTCCTGGTGATCCTGCCATACTAAATCAGTGCGCCCCGGGAACCCCCTTGAGCGCTTCGCTCTTGATTTCGAAAGAAATTTTGTAATAGCCGGCTGCGCGAACGAGGTCCAGCAGGTGGGCAACGTTCAGATGGACTGAATCCTTATCCCCTCGAACAAACACCTTCGCGTCAGGCGCTGATTGATGCGACATCTTAAGACGATTCAGCAATTCCTCGTCCTTCACTTCGTCCTTATCGAAGAAATAATGGCCATCCTTGTCGACTGAGACGCTGACGTATTCGCGTTTTGTCTGGACCTCACCCGAAGCCCCCGAAGGCAGATTCACCTTGATTCCCTTCATGTGCACCTGACTCAGGCTCACCATCATAAAACTGGCGAGCAGAAAGAACATGATGTCGATCAACGGGATGATCTCGATCCGCGCT
>Ga0207678_10003517_pt1 | contig 14089 bp, 11 predicted proteins | sample KBSC63metaG_FD_184319 | JGI IMG/M metagenome (GOLD analysis project Ga0207678, IMG submission 184319) | Corn rhizosphere microbial communities from Kellogg Biological Station, Michigan, USA - KBS C6-3 metaG (SPAdes) (version 2) | ecosystem: Host-associated > Plants > Roots > Rhizosphere > Soil ... | reverse complement strand
CATGGAGATCAAGGCGACGCATCGGTTCTCTCTTTCGATCAGGGCACTGGGCCGGGGTTCCGTGGTGATCTCTCGGGTCAGCCGCTGTGTTGCACGGCGCGCCGCATTCGACGTACGCCGTCGAGGAACTCCGGCTGAGCCGTGGACCACCGCTGCGAGAAGCGCTCGAGCTCGAGGGCTTCGGCATGACTGGGGAGCAGGGGGGCCCTCCGGGCCACCCGTGCGAGCGTGCGAACGAATTGCGGGCTTACCCCGCCGAGGTGACGACCCAGGTCCATCGCCGCAGCGAGCGCCTCGTCGTTCGAGTCGCAAAGCTGCCAGACCAGTCCTGCGGCCAGGGCCTCCTCTCCGACCAACTTCTGACCGAACACGAGCATCGCGGTCGCGACCTCCCGGCCGACCGAGCGCTCGAGCAGCCAGGTGTGACCACCGCCGGGGAGGAGCCGGAGCTGCATGAAGCGCGATTCGAATCTCGCGGCGCTAGTCGCCACTCGGACGTCGCAGGCCAGCGCGAGGTTCAGCCCCGCCCCGACCGCAGGGCCGTTGACGACCGCGATGGTCGGAAGCGCGCACTCGAGAACCCTCAGGAAACCTCGGTAGACGTTCTCGATCCCGTTGAAATCACCTGCGACCGACGCCTCCAGCACCTCGAGCTGCGCTCCCGCGCAGAAGGCAGGCCCCGTTGAGGCGAGCACGACACACCGGACGGAGTCATCGGCTTCGGCCGAGTCGAACGCAGCTTCCAACTGCTCGACCATGTCCGGCGCGAGGACGTTCCGACGGGCGCTGTCGACCATGGTCACGACAGCGATCCCGTCCGTGACGTGGAGCGTCACTCGGGAAGTGGCGGTAGAGTCTGTCTCGTTCATGTTGATACCTACCGTAGTAGGTACTAGTGAGGGACGTCACTACCTTGAGCCAAACATTTGTGATCTCGACCGCACGTACGCCCATCGGACGCGCGACCAAGGGTTCGCTGGTCGGCGCGCGCCCCGACGATCTGGCCGCCACCGCGGTGCGCGCAGTCGTGGAGCGCGCGGGAATCCCGGCGGACGGGATAGACGACCTCCAGATCGGCTGCGGGTACCCAGAAGGGGAACAGGGTTACAACCTGGGACGCCGCGTGGCGTTGTTGAGCGGTCTTCCGGTCTCGGTTCCGGGGTCGACGGTCAGCAGGATGTGCGCCTCGAGCCTGCAGGCGGTCCGGGCCGGGTTCCATGCGATCGAGTCGGGCGAAAGTCATCTCCACGTTGCGGCTGGTGTGGAGTCCATCTCCCGAGTCGGGCGGACCACGCTGCCGGAGCACCGGAATCCCAAGCTGGACGGTTCCGCGTTCGCGGACGTGTACGTGCCGATGGGGCTCACGGCTGAGAACGTGGCGTCCCAGTACGGCGTCGGACGCGAGGACATGGACGCCTTGGCCCTGCTGAGCCACCAGCGTGCCGTGGAAGCGCGTGACACCGGGTTCTTCGACACCGAGATCGTGCCGGTCGCCGGTGCGGACGGCTCCCTGGTCACCGTCGATGACGGTCCGCGCGCCGACACATCGCTCGAGAAGCTCGGATCGCTGGGATCTGCGTTCACCGAGGGGGGTCCGATCACCGCGGGCAACTCCTGCCCGCTGAGCGACGGCGCCGCGGCACTGGTCCTGGCAAGCGCGGCCGCTGTCGAGACGTACGGCTTGCGCCCGCGCGCGCGGGTGCTCGCCACCGCGGTCAGCGGGGTCGCACCGGAGCTGATGGGCGTCGGCCCGATCGAGGCGATCGAGCGCGTACTCACCGCCACCGGCCTGCAGATGAGCGACATCGACGTGGTCGAGCTCAACGAAGCGTTCGCGAGCCAGGTCATCGCGGTCTGCCGCGCGACCGGGATCGACGTCGACACCCAGCTCAATCCTCACGGTGGCGCGATCGCCCTCGGTCATCCGTTCGGCATGACCGGGGCACGCCTGGTGGGAGCCCTGGTGAGTGACCTCGAGGCCACCGACGGCACGCTCGGGATCGCCACGTTGTGCGTGGGGGGCGGTCAGGGGATGGCGCTCCTCCTCGAGCGGATGCCCTGACCCGTCGACTAGTTGGCGACGCGGGCGGCGCGCCGTTTGGACGGTGCCGATCCCGGCGGCGGCTCGGTCTGCCGGTAACGCTCGAGAGCCTCGAGCCCCGGGCCATAACGGTTGACGAGTGCGGGACCGAAGTCGTCGAACACCTGCTGCATGTCGATGTCGTGGCGGATAAAGCCCTTGAGCGCTGCGATCACGAGCTCATTGGTCGTCTCGATCGCCGACCAGCTCCCCGTTGTCCGCGCAAGCGCCCAGAGCGCGGACGCCGAGTCGGCAATGACCGCAAGGTGGCGTGCCTGGTGGCTGCGATAGATCACGCCCTCGGTGCTGAGGTGACGGAACAACTTCACCCGCTCGTCTTCGAAAGGCATCGGGCCGAAGCACAGGGCGACGACGTCGACGCCCCGATCGAGCGCGAATTCCAGGGCGGGCCCCACGTCCGCGAGCTGCGAAGCGCTGGCCGACACGTACACCCGCTTGGTCGCGTCGTCGATGAGCCGTACGGCGCTCCGCACGATCGCGCTCCACTCGGTCAACGAGGTCAGGATCTCGACCGGCGGCGGACCGTCCTCACTGAGCTCCGCCACGGCGCGGCGAGCAGAGCGCAACCTGTTGTTGACGCCCGATTCCAACGCATCGAGGAGGACGGCCGGCGGGGAAGGCAGGAACTTCGTGGGCGATCCGGCAAGCTCGAAGGCCGCTCCTCGCGACACGAGCTTTCGCAGTGCCTCGTACACCTTGGGCTGCGGCACCCCGGTCGCCTTGGCCACCGAGTAGCCGGTCTGGGGCTCCTTGTTGAGGAGACCGACGTAGCAGCGCGCTTCGTACTGGGAGAAGCCGAGCTCCTGCAGCGAGTCGAGCAGGACGGTCTGGGCGGAGGTCGGGTCCGCAGCGGATGCGTCAGGTGTGCGGCTCATGCGAGGTGTGTCCCCCCGGGAGTTGGATGAATGCACCCTACCGCAGTAGTGACACTGCCTTCGACTCCCTACAACCCGCTCAGACCCGCACTGCACCAGCCTCTCGGAGAGCGCGGGCGGTGAGCACCTCAGCCAGGTGCAGCTTGTACGGTGCGGACGCCCTCACGGAGGCCGTCGGCGCAAGTCCGGTGGTGCTGGCCCTGCCGGCCTCCTCGGCGGTGGCGCCCTGGGCGAGCGCGCGCTCGCCCTCGACGGCGCGGACCGGTACGTCGGCCATGCTGACCAACCCGATGCGCACCCCGTCGTCGAGAACCTGCGCCGCGACTCCGACGATCGCCCAGTCGAAGAGCCGGCTCCCGAACTTGATGTAGGAGTGACCGCCGGTCGCGACCGGGAAGGTCACCTCCGACAGGACCTCGTCGTGAGCGAGCGGGGTCGTGTAGCGGCCCAGGAAGAACTCGCTCGCGGGGATCGCCCTGCGCGTCGTGACGATCTCCGCGTCGAGCATCGTGCACAGAGTGGCGTATTCGGCGGCGGGATCCGCGTGAGCGACCGAGCCGCCCAGTGTCCCGCGGTTGCGGACCTGCGTGTCGCCGATCTTGCCGGCCATGGCGCCCAGGAGAGGCAGGTTCGCAGCGATCACGGGATCGCGCGCAAGGTCGCTGTGCCGCGTCATCGCACCGATCCTGATGCGGTCGGCATCGACTCTCACGAAGGACAGGTCGCGGATCCCGCTGATGTCCACGAGCGTGTCGGGCACGGCGAAGCGAAGTCGCATGAACGGGATCAGACTCTGGCCTCCGGAGAGGACGCGCGCTTCGTCGCCTGCCTCGGTGAGCTTGTCGACGGCGTCCTCCACCGACGTCGCCCGCTGGTAGTCGAACGCAACCGGGATCACGTCAGGCTCCTTCGGCGTGAGGCGACGGCGCAGCAGCAAGGGCAGCCGCGGCGGCAAGGACCGACTTGACGATGTTCGTGTAACCGGTGCAACGGCAGATGTTTCCGTCCAGCGCCTCCCGGATCTCCTCCTCTGTCGGATCGGGATTCTGGTCGAGGAGGTACTTCGTTGCCATCACGAAGCCCGGCGTGCAATAGCCGCACTGGAGCCCGTGGTTGTCGATGAAGGCCTGCTGGATCGGGTGCAGCTCGGACCCTTGCGCCACGCCTTCGATGGTCGAGACTTCATGGCCCCCGGCCTGGACCGCGAAGACGGTGCACGACTTCACCGCCTCGTTGTCGATGAGCACCGTGCAAGCACCGCACTGGCTGGTGTCACAGCCGATGTTGGTTCCCGTCTGGCCCACGACGTCTCGCAGGTACTGGGCCAGCAGCAACCGCGGCTCGACCTCGTCCTGTCGAGACACCCCGTTGACGCTGGTGGACAGGTGGTGCTTCACGTCAGGCCTCCTTCACGACCCGCGGCGTCTGCGGCCGCGCCAACACGCGCCTGCTCGATCGCCGCCCAGACGCGGTCCGGCGTCGCTGGCATGTCGAGATGGCTGACGCCCAACGGCCGCAGGGCGTCCAGGACGGCGTTGATGACCGCAGGCGGTGCGCCGATCGTGGCGCCCTCACCGACGCCCTTCACCCCGAGGGGATTGGTGGTGCACGGGGTGCATTCGAATGCGGTGACCACCTCGGGCATGAAGATGGTGCGAGGAACTCCATAGTCCCCCAGCGACCCCGTGAGGAGCTGTCCGGACTCCCGGTCGTAGATGTGGTGCTCCACCAGAGCCTGGCCGAGTCCCTGCGCCAGGCCGCCGTGGGTCTGCCCTTCCGCGATCATGGGGTTGATGACCACCCCGATGTCCTCGACGATCACGTAGCGGTCGATGGTCACTTCTCCAGTGGCCGGGTCCACCTCGAGCTCACAGATGTGACAGCCGTTCGGGAAGTTCTCCCTCTCCGTCGACCACGTGCCGCTGGCGTCGAGACCGACCCCGTGCTTGTCGGTGATCCCACGCGGGTAGAAGAACGCCTTGGCGACATCCACCAGTGGCATCGAGCGGTCAGGGACACCAACGACCGTGAACTGGCCCTCCCCGAACTCCAGGTCGTCGGCATCGACCTCCATGAGGTCGGCGGCCATCAGTCGGGCCCTCTCGATGATCTTGTCGGCGGCAACGCGCAGCGCGCTTCCGCCGATCATCGAGCTCCTCGCCGCGTAGGTGCCGCGGCCGAACGGGACCTTGTCGGTGTCGCCTTGAACGAACCGGATCGTGTCGAACGGGACGCCGAGCCACTCCGACACCATCTGGGCATAGGTGGTCTCATGGCCCTGCCCGTGACTGAAGGTCCCGGCCACGATGGTGACCGTGCCACTCGGGTCGAACCGGAGCTCCATCCGGTCGTTGAACACCCCGCCCTGCTCGATGAAGTAGGCGATGCTGCGCCCGCGTCGCTTCCCGGAGTTCTCGCTCTGCTCACGTCGGGAGGTGAAGCCGCCGCTCCAGTCTGCGAGCCGCGCACCGGTGTCCACGACCCGCTGGAAGTCGCCACTGTCGTAGAGGTACCCGGTCGCGGTCTGGTAGGGCATGGCGGTGGTGGCGATGAAGTTGCGCTTGCGGATCTCGAGGGTGTCCATGTCGAGCTCGGCGGCGGCGGCGTCGATCAGCCTCTCGATGAGGTAGGTCGCCTCGGGCCGGCCCGCACCGCGGTAGGGGCCGAGAGGACTCGTGTTCGTGAACATGCCGCGTGTCATCACGTGCACGGCCTGCACGTCGTAGGTGCCGGGGATGAAGCGGAGCGAGAAGACCGAGGGGACGAGACCGGCCGGCGCGATGTAAGCGCCCACGTTGTGCATACCGTGGGCGCGGATGCCCAGGATCCGGCCCGTGTCGTCGAACGCCAGCTCACCGTGGATCACCTGGTCACGCCCGCAGGTGTCGGACATCAGGCCCTCGGAGCGGGTGGCGATCCACCGGACCGGCCGGTCGACCTTCTTCGAAGCCCACAGCACGAGGGCATCCTCCGGGTAGGCGTCGGCCTTGCTGCCGAAGCCGCCACCGACGTCCGGGCCGATGACACGCAACCGGGTCTCCGCGATGCCGAGAACCTCCGCCACCTCTTTGCGGACGCCGTGGGGGTTCTGGGTGCTCGTGTGCAGCGTGTAGCTGTCGCCGGCGAGGTCGTACTGGCCGATGCACCCCCGCGGCTCCATCGCGTTGGCGGTGACCCGATTGTTCTCGACACGGAGCTTCACGACGTGGGGTGCAGCTGCGAAGGCCGCGTCGGTCGCCGCCTGGTCGCCGAACATCAATCCCCACGCCATGTTGCCGTTCGGGCAGTCTTCGTGCACCTGAACCGCACCGTCGGCAGACGCGTCCTCGAGATGGGTCACCGACTCGAGGGGCTCGTAGTCGACCTCGACGAGGTCCGCGGCATCCGCCGCGTGCGCAGCCGTGTCGGCCACGACGATCGAGACCGCTTCTCCGACGAAGCGCGCCTTGTCGGTGGCAAGGATCGGTCGCCATGTCCGGTGACCCTTCGGCCCACCCATGTCCTCGGGCATCACTGACGCGGTGAATCCGTGGAGGTCGTCTGCCACGACGTCCTGCCCCGTGAGAACGGCCACGACTCCAGGCGCCTCGAGTGCGGCCTGGATGTCGTACCCGAGAATGCGAGCGTGCGCAAACGGTGAGCGAACGATCGCTGCGAAGGCACAGCCCGCAAGCCTGATGTCCGCCACGTAGCGAGCACGCCCCGTGACGAAGCGTCGGTCCTCGACGCGCCTCACCGACTGACCGATCCCGAAGCGTGTCGGACCAGGCATGTCAGATGTCGTCATGGGCGTCCCTCCTGGAGCTCATCGACCTCGAGCCAAGCGGTCTCATTGACTACCGTAGTAGGTACGAACGGTGCCGTCACGTGGTTGCGGTGAAACCACCGTCGATCACCACGACCTCGCCGGTCACGAACGGGTGAGAGGTGGCCAGTGACCAGATCGACTCCGCGACGTCCTCGAGAGTGACGTTGCGCTGCATCGGCGTGAACTTGGCTCGCCGTTCCATCAGCCGCTCGTAGTTGTCCCCCAGGGTGCGCTCCATCCACTCCCCCGCGATCCACCCGGGAGCGACCGCATTGACCCGGACCTCCGGAGCCAGCACGCGCGACAACGTCCTGTTCAGGCTCACCACCGCGGCCTTGCTGGCCGCGTAGGCGAGCGGCTGCGGGCCGGGCCGGAGCCCGACGATGCTCGCGACGTTGACGATGCTTCCGCGGGTCGACCGCAAATGGGGGGCGGCCGCGCGTGTCGCCTGGACCAGGCCGCGGACATTCACCGCGAAGACGCGGTCCCAGTCCTCTGCCTCGATCGCGTCGAGGTCGTCCGGTGGAGTCTCACTCGTCGTACCTGCGTTGTTGACCAGGACGTCGAGCTTGCCGAACCGCTCGATGACGCCGTCCACCATCGAACGCACGGCGTCGTCGTCACTCACGTCGGCCTGGAGTGCCATGGCATCGACTCCGAGGCCCTCGAGCTCAGCGACCGCCTCGTGTGCACGCCCGGCCGAGCGGCTGTAGTTGATCGCGACGTCGTAGCCGCCGCGCGCCAGCCGAAGCGCTGCGGCCTTGCCGATGCCGCTCGCCGAGCCGGTGACGAGTGCCGTCGGCCTCGTGGCTGCCATGGAGTCTCCTTGGGTTGGTGGCACGTCATGTGGTGCCTGGTGATGGGATCGGATCTGGGCCGCCGAATGGTCAGCGGGATGCTTGCTGGTCCTCCGGAGGCTCGCCCGGGACCTCGCCCTCCGGCAGGTCGGTCGGTTCCTCCTCGATCCAGGGCGCCATGACGGCGGCCCGCCACTCGGCAGGCGTCGTCACGACGCACCCTGTGTTGCCGTGAGGACCAGATCGAGATCGTGGCGTGCCGGCTGGCCGATGCGGTGGTGATCGACCGCGAGCTGCACGCCAGAAACCGGGCAGTAGAAGGCAGTCATCGTGAGCTCGGCGTGGAGCGTGATGGAGTGGGCCGACGGATCGACCGTCCTGGCCACCGCACCCTCCCGCCAGCGCGTGTGCCCGGAAGCCAGGACTGCGCCTGCCGTGGTGCGGACCTCGGGCCCGTGTTCGGTCTGGACGAGCCGGAGGTGCGGGCCGAGGGCAAGGCCGGGCGCGTCCTCGTCGACCTCTGCGACCTCGTCGCGACCGATGCGCGCGGCGCGCATCGCACGGCGGCGCGTGGTCGTGGCGTCGACGTCTACTTCGGTGCCGGTCGCGACGACTCCGTAGAGCGCCGCAGCTGCGTCGGTGGAGAGCAAACCTGCGACCAGGTCCTGGTGGACGAGGTCGAGTGGTCGGGTCAGCGGGTCGCCGTACCCTCCGCCACCCTGCCAGGAGACGGAGAAGACGTCTCCTGCGCGGATGGGCAGGTTGCCCGGCTTCGGTCCGAGGTTGCGCGAGTCCGTCTCGATAGTGTGACCGCCGGCCAGCTCGGCTGCCGTGATGAAGCGCTGGTCGACCGTGGACCCCGGCCATCCGCCGAAGATGCCGGCGGAGTTCGGGACCTCCGCGCCGTGCGTCATGATCAGACCGCCGGCGCTGTCGATGCCGCGCAGCGTCAGGGCGATCTCTGCGCTGTTTCCGCCGCGGCGTGCGCCGGCGCCTCCAGTGTTCGGCGCGAGTCGCCGGTGGAGGTAGAAGAGTGGCGACACCTGCTCGTTGGACTCGACGTCGGCGACAGAGGGAACCGGCACAGCAACGGGACCGCCTGCGTTGATGCCGTCGTGGGAAGCGAAGGCGCCCGATCCGCCGGCGAGGGGATCAAGGAGGTGGAGGCCGAATCGCTCGCCGAACTGGTTGATCCCACCGAGGTTGAAGGTGGCCATCGTCCCGGAGCTGACGGCCTGCGTACGGTGCGCGAACTCGGGCGTGCAGCCCAGTAGCAGGTTCAACGCCTTCTGAACGACGTTGGTGACCGTCCAGATCGTCTCGACGGTGGCGCTTCCGACCGGTGCCGGGTGGAGCGCTGTGCAGATCAGCCCGTCGGGAGCGACGATCTCGACGGGACGAAGCAGCCCCTCGTTCCACGGGATCCCGAACCCGAGAGTGGGGATGAGCGCTCCAGTGACGCCGCCGCGGAGGCCGGCGCGTGTGGCGTTGATGAAGCCGGGCGCCTGCGGGCTGGACCCGCTGAAGTCGAAGACCATCGAGTCCCCGGTCTTCGTGACGACCAGGTCGACCGTGTGGAGATTGTTCGCGTGGCCGTCGTGCTCCAGGAAGTCCTGGACACGAACGGTGCCGTCGGGGAGCGTCCTGATCCGCTCGCGCGTCGCCTGCTCGGTGTCGTCGATCATGCGCGACATGACCGCGGAGACGAACTCGGAGCCGTATCGGTCGAACAGGTCGTGCAGCCGGCTCTTGGCGACGTTGAGGGTGGCGATGAAGGCCCGGATGTCGAGGCCAAGCGCTGCTGGCAGCCGACTCGCCGCAAGGATCATCTCGAGGACGTCCTCACGCACCTCGCCGCGGTCGACGAGCTTGACGGCAGGGATCCGCAGCCCCTCCTGCCACACCTCCGTCGCTTCGGGGCACCACGAGGCGAAGTTCATGCCACCCATGTCGGTCTCGTGCGCCATCACGCCGGCCCAGGCGATGACCTTGTCGCCGTCGAAGATGGGCGAGGCCATCTGGACGTCGTTCTGGTGGAGGGCGCCGACGTACGGGTCGTTGCCGATGAACATGTCGCCCTCATTGACCGCTCGACCAGCGCGGTTGAGGTGCTGGATGAGCGCGCCGACGGGAGGCGCTTCGTGCGTGACCTGGAAGCCCATGCTCGCGAACGAGCCGTCAGGGACGTAGAGGCCCGTGAAGAAGTCGCTGGCCTCGGTGACGGTGGGAGAGCCGGACACGCTCTGGAGCGCGATCCGCATCTCCTCGGTCACGCTCAGCAGGCGATTGCGCACCACCTCGTACACGACCGGATGCATGTCGTTCGCAGTCATCTCACTGTCCTTCATTGCTCGTCGCATCGAGGCCGTCGAGAGTCACGACGAAGTTGCCGTACTTGTCGGTCACGGCAGACGCCTCGGGTGGGATGACCAGCGTCTGGCCGGGGTAGACCACCAGGGCAGGGCCGCGGAGAGCGTGGCCCTCACTCGGGAACTCGGTGTGGAAGACGGGGCAGTCGACCGGGCTCTTCGGGTCGTCGAAGACGACGGCGCGCGTGCCGCCTGGAACGAGGTCACCGCGGGGGTCCGGAGGCGATGCTGCCGTCAGGTGGGCCGTGATGACGGCCCGCACGTTGAGGACCTCGAGCCCCGCTTCACGGAACGCGGAGCCTGCTCCGAAGAGGGCCTCGTACTGCTCCTCGAACGTGTTGACCGCGTCGTCGAACGCCGCCGCGTCGAAGGCGGCCGAGGGCAGCGGTACGTCGAGGTGGTGCGCCTGCCCGCGATACCTCAGCGCGATCGTCTGCTCGACGCTCACCTTCTGGATGCTCATGTTGGTGGTGTCCTCGAGCACGCCGCTGCGGGCCGACGCCTCCGCCGCAGCGACTTCGTCTGCGATCCGCCGCACCCCGTCGGCGTCGATGGACTGGCCCGGAGGGATGCGAATGAAGCACGGACGCTCGGATGTCTGTCGAATGTCGCTGGTGCCTGTGCCGAGCGCGGACTGTGCCGTCGCGGTGGGCGTGACCACGAAGGTGGAGATTCCCAGCTCGCGGCTGAGCGCCCATGCATGCGACGGCCCCTGACCTCCATTGGCGAACATGACGAACTCGCGGGGGTCGTGACCACGCTCGATGGTCACGCTCCTGAGGAGATCGGCCATCTTGCTGTCGAGGACGTGGCGGACACCCCAGGCGGCCTCGAGCACCGAGAGTCCGAGCGGCTCTGCGATCTGCTTCGCGACCGCCGCTTCGGCGTCGGCCTTCGACAGAGTCATGTTGCCGCCGGCGAAGCCCTCCTCGGCGAACACCCCGAGGACGAGGTCAGCGTCCGTGGCGGTGACGAGCTCGCCCCCGCGGCCGTAGCAGACCGGTCCGGGGATGGAGCCGGCGCTCTGGGGGCCGACCTGGAGCACGCCGCGCTCGACTCGCGCGATGCTCCCGCCGCCCGCACCGATCGTCCCGACGTCGATCGCGGGCCGGTGGATGTCAGCGCCGGCGACGGTCACCTGGTTGCGCATCATGGGCACGCCGTCGACCACGACTCCGACGTCGAAGCTGGTCCCTCCGACGTCGATCGTCAGCAGCCTGTCGATGCCGAGCTTGCGGCCGAGCTGCTGACACGCGATGACGCCGGCTGCCGGACCGGACATCATCGCTGCCATCGGCTCGCGCACGAGGCTGTGGGCCGGCATGACGCCGCCGCTCCCCGTCATCACCTGGACGGGGACGGAGAGTCCCCTGGACCGCAGCGCGGAGTCCAGGCTCCGCAGGTAGGCGCTCATGATGGGCCCGAGCGCCGCGTTCGTCGCCGTGGTCGACATCCGGGCGAACTCGCCGGTGCTGGGCGCGACCTCGTGGGAGAGGCTCAGGAACGCCTCGGGGAAGCGCTCGCGGACCATCGCACCGATCCGCTGCTCATGAACGGAGTTGACGACCGACCAGAGCGTGCACACCGCGATCGCCTCGACGTCTTGCTCAGCGATCCGGTCGAGTGTCCGGTTCACCGACTCCTCGTCAAGCGGCGTGACGACCTCACCTTGCCGATCGATGCGTTCGGTCACCTCGTGGACTTGGTGGCGTGGCACCACCGGGGCCCATCGGCCCCGGTTGAGGTAGTCGCCGAGCTGGAGGTCGGAGAGGCCGGCCACCTGCCGCTTGAGGCGACCGATCTCGAGGGTGTCCCGGAAACCGTCCGTGGTGATGATCGCGGTGCGGGCAGCACGGCCGGTCAGCAACGCGTTCAGCCCTGCAGTCGTCCCGTGCCCGAACCGCTCGACGGCGGCACAGAATGCCTCGACCTCGATGCCGAGCCGTTCTGCGGCGAGAGAGATGGCATCGAGGATGCCCGAGATGATGTCCGCGGTGCTCGGCGACTTGACGACGAACTGCTCACCGCTGTTCGTCGTGACCCAGAGGTCCGTGAACGTGCCGCCGACGTCGGTGCCGACGTGGAGGCGGAGCGGGTCAGATGCTGGGAGGTTCGGGTGAGCGATGTCATGCGTCACGACTGTCGGGTCCTTCAGAGTTCAGGATGCCGTCGAGCCAGAGGATCGCGTCCTCGGCCCAGGCGATCTCAGTTCGGGCGCGCGCGACGTTTCCCTGCAGCGCGAGGGTCTTGAGTCCGATGACGTACTGGTGGGACTCCGCCGGCTGGCTCGCCAGCCGCTTGCGGAGCCGGGGGAAGGTGCCTTCGTGGATCTGGCGGAGCTGCTCGGAGTACACCTCGAGCAGCTGCCGGTGGTGGTCGAGATGTGCCTCGAAGTGCTTGCGGATCAGCTCAGGCGGCTGCTGGTCCATGAAGATCAGCCGGAGGCGCTCGGCGTCTCGGATCGGCGGGTAGTCCGTGCCTTCGGACAACCACCGCTCGAGCTTCTCGCGACCCGCGTCCGTGATCGAGTAGAGACGCTTGCCCCGACCGTCCTCCTCGAGGAGCTCGCTCGAGACGAGTCCTTCCGCCTCCATCCGCTTCAGCTCCGGATGGATCTGGCTGTGCGAGGCGTACCAGAACCACCCCGCAGATTCGCCGAACTCCTGAGCCAGCCGGTAGCCGGAGGCGGGCTCGGTCGTGAGGAAGCCGAGCAGTGCGTACTGGAGCGCCATCAGTTCGCGACGAGTTGCGGGAGACCCAGCATCTCGCGGGCCTCGGCCGGGGTCGCGGGCTCGAGGTTGAGCTCGTGCAGGATGCGCACCATGCGTTCCACCAGCTCGAGGTTGGTGGCGAGGCGACCCCGCGAGTAGTAGACGTTGTCCTCGAGCCCCACACGCGCCTGTCCGCCCAGGATCAGCGAATGGACCGACGACGGTAGCTGCGCAGGACCGATGCCGCTGACGCAGAAGAGGGAGTCGTCGGGAAGGTCCTCCACGAACCTCTGGAGGTTACGTGGCGTGTAAGGCGTCGCACCGGACATGAGCTTGTGGGTCCCGAGCACGATGTTGATGTAGTACGGCGGCTCGTCGAACCCCATCGCGATGAGCTCGTTCACCCAGTTCAGGTCGGAGAGCGACATGATCTCCCACTCGGGCTTGATGCCTCGGTCCTTCATCGCCTGACCCAGCTCGATGCAACGACTCCAGGAGGTGTCGAGAAGCAGCTCCAGGTCACCCTTGTGCATGTTCTGCATGTGCGGGTCGAAGGTGCACATCTCCGCGCCCGCAAGAGTGCCCTTGATCCGTTCCTCGAAGGCGATCTCCTTGCGACCCGGCGCGAACTCGCGCACCATGTCGCCGCTGATCCCGCCGCCCGTGCTGTTGTTGATGATGATGTCGCTGCGGCTCCGGATCAGGGAGTTGATCTCGGCGTAGATGTCGGGGTCACAGGTGGCGCCGTCGTCGGATCGGCGGGCGTGGACGGCGACCACGCTTGCGCCTGCTTCCCAGCACCGCACGACGTCGTCGGCGATCTCCTGCGGCTGGGTGGGCAGATGCGGGGTGACCCCTTTGTCGGCCATGCCGCCGGTGGGGGCGATCGTCAAGATGACCTTCCGGTCCGCCATGTGAGCTCCTGTCGCGCCAGTGGTTGCCGCAGAGTGAACTCCGTCACAAGCCATATGTCAATAGTTGTAGGTGTTCCGCCGCCGATCCAACTGTTACGGGCATTCGTAACGCGCCAGTGTGACTCAGCCATGTATCAGGATTGAGATGTATTCTCCGTCGCGAGATGCCAACGCGGCTTGCGCTTGTCGACGAACGCCCGGACCCCCTCTTCGCGATCTGCAGACATGGCGGCCCGCTTCCACAGGCGGTCCTCCAGCTCGAGGCCCTGCTCGAGGGGCATCGCCCAGCCGCCCGCCAGCGCCGCCTTCGCGAGCCTCAGGGACGACGGAGAGGCTGATGCGATCCGACCGGCAAGCTCGAGCGCAGCCGTTCGCTCCTGACCTGGGCCGGCCACGCTGTCCACGATGCCCATCCGTGCCGCCTCCTGCGCCTGCACCTGGCGACCGGTGAAGATCAGCTCGGCTGCCACTCCCCAGCCTGTTCGCCGACGGAGCAGCTGCGAGCCACCGCCAC
>Ga0207678_10003511_pt1 | contig 14098 bp, 12 predicted proteins | sample KBSC63metaG_FD_184319 | JGI IMG/M metagenome (GOLD analysis project Ga0207678, IMG submission 184319) | Corn rhizosphere microbial communities from Kellogg Biological Station, Michigan, USA - KBS C6-3 metaG (SPAdes) (version 2) | ecosystem: Host-associated > Plants > Roots > Rhizosphere > Soil ... | reverse complement strand
CCCCCGCGGGGAGAATACCCGTATTCAAAATGGGGATAGCCGTAGTTGACGCCCGGTCCAGTCCCAAATCCCGGATTTCCAATTTCGATCTGAGCGTCCGAACGCTGCACTGCAACGAAAGGCAGTCCACTTACCACGAGCCCGACAAAGAAAAGCTTTTTCACCTGTCTTTCCCTTCTTCCTTTTTTTGTTTTTGAGGGGGACCTCACGCTGCGAGGATTTCTTCGACGCTTAGAGATCCCATTCCTGATCCTCTCTCTTCTTTTTCTTTCTTCCTTTTACTGCTCATTTTTTGGGTTGTAAAAATGTTTTTACTGCCCGGTCTAAAGCCAACTGGTGGAACTTCGGCCCCAAGATCCGCAGGCGAACGGAAAATTCTTGCCGTAGTTTCAATGCTTTCCGGCGACCGCTCCATCTGGCGGCTGTCCAGCTGACTAATCATCGTCCGGATCTGTCGGTACTGTTTTGTCATTCAGGAAATAGTTTGCATCCTTGGCTGCGCTGACGCGCTGGAAAGGCCGCGGTGGCTGGCCCAGATCGAAAAAATCTGTCAGATCCGTCGTAGCACGGTGGTCGGCAAAGGTGAGCTGACCTTCTGGAATCCCGAAGTTATGCTCGATGAAACGTAGAATGCTCCCGAAATCATGCCGTAGATTGCTGATATAAGCTACCGGCGTATAGGCGGAAACGACAATCAGCGGAACGCGGAATCCATATTGATAGTCGCCTTGACGCAGAGGCCGAATGGTTGGTGACTCGTGATCGTACCAGCCGCCCCAATCATCCCAGGTGATAATGATAGCTGTATCGCGCCAATAAACTTCACCGTTAGGACAGGATGGGGTGTTCCCAACGGCATTGACGATGGCTGCCACCCAATCAGGCCCACCAATGTTGTTTGGATCTCCGGCGTGATCGGAATTTTGCCCGCCCGGAATAACCCAGCTCAGCGATCGAAGATGACAGCTCCTGATGTCGGCCAACACATCCGCCGGCCTGAGATCCACGTGGTTTAACCATTCCCGACCCTGACAGGTTCCTCCCGGTCCAGTGGACTGGCAGATATGAAAAATGGCATTCGGCGCCGTCCAGATCGAACCCGCACTTGGCGTATAGTACCTCCACGACAACGGTGCCGGCAGAATGTCCGGAATGGTTTGATGGTCGAAGCAAGGATAAATCTCTGAGTCCTCAACGCCACGCGGAGGCGGATTAGGATTGGAATGAACCAATTCGACTCTGGTCGCCGCCTCGGCAATACATCCCGCGCGGTTGTTGGCGTGTGGCACGCCTTTCATGTTCTCCGAGGCGAAGATCCCCATGTGATCATCGGCTGCAGTGGGAGCTGATGTACCTCCGAAGATAAACTGATGCGCGGGAAAACTTGGGCCTTGATTGGTCTGGAACATATAGTTTGCCCAGCCGTATTGGGTCGCAAGCGTCAGGTACGGGTCCAGAATGCCCCGCCTACCGCCGCTACGATTCTGAACCCACCTGAATTGAGGCTGACTAGGACACGTGCCGGTGCAGGAGACGTCGCCTGCCCCGTCCATTCTGCATGCCCCTGATGATGGATTCGCGTCGCATTGGAGGTCAAAGGCACCGTGGGAGTGGTTCAGATCGTAGGTGTTTCCCAAAAGAACGGGTAGCGGTTGCGTGACACCGGTCGGCGAGTGTTTGTCCAGCCAGTTGCTGGTTTGAATGTTGTACTGGGTTGAATTCGGCGTTGTGCTGCACGATTCGCTTGTACCAAAGGGTGGATGGCACAGACCTTGGAAAAGATTGTCCGGTGTCCGGTTCTCTTGGACGATCACGATGACATGCTTGAAACTCGAGATTTGCGCTTGAGCGACCAGCGTCCCGGAAAGAAGCAGCATCAAACTTCGAAAAACGAGTTTCATCCTGTCTCAGGTCCGCGGTTTGCGAAGGACTTAATCACGCTGAGCTTCGTCGTTTTTAGGCTTCTAAGCGGCCTGGCTGAAAGGAGAATCGGCGCGTCCGGGAGAGGCGAACCTTAGCTGTAAATTCCCTTGAAGAAGTGACAAACCGTTGCGGAGAGGATTTTAGTACGACGGCACGTTATTCACCGAGATGGTAAACATCGATGCTGGTTGTGGCGCGTAGTTTTCGGGATACCACCCATCGCACCCGAAGCGAATGTCCAGAACGGCCGTATTGGTAGGAAAGTTTGGAACTGTCCAGTAAAAATATTGCGCCTTCGGGTCCATTATCGGTGTGATGACCATCGGAAAGGTCCTGCCGCCATCTAACGAAAGCCAAACTTCTGCTTCGCACCCCGCCAGGTTTATCGGCGGGAGCACTGATCTCCATTCAACCCTGACTTTTTGGCCCGGATAGAGAACCTGGCCGGCAGTCGGTGATATCAACTGAGCAGAATATTTGCCTGACGCTGCGCTTGAAGTGTTAACGAACTGCGGAGCGAAGCTAAGCGACACCGCAACCAGTATTATCATTCCACGAATTTTCATTTCTCCATTCCTCGTTCCCCCAATCCGTTGTCTCTGCCTCGGTCCGAAAAAGGCGAAGAAGCCGACAAAATCTCCGCCTGTCTCGGATGTCCGCGAGATGCGTCCCTTTTCATAAGAAATCCTCTCGAATTTGTCTAGTCGGGCGTAACCTAATTTTCGCGTAGGGCTTCGCCTTACACACTGAATTGCCAGCGTATTTCAGTTCGCTGCGCATTCCGACGGTTAAAAAAAGCCCTGCCAAACTCCCGCGATTAAGCGAGTGAATGACAGGGCTAAGTTGCCGAACGAACTGTGTTATCTCACCGCGCTCGTTGCGCTTCCTCCACTGCTGCTTCGCACGGTGATGTTTTGCGGATTAACAGGCCACGTGACCTCAGCGCGGAATCTCCCGCCTCCCTGGTTCGCAAGCGTGCCGATCAACTGGTTACTGGAAGTGACAAACACTTGCAGGGTCGCGTTTGCGTTGGTGCTCGTCGCCTCAACTCGAAGTCTGCGGCCACCCGCGTCGTATTCGGCTCGCGTGATTGCCACCGAATCGGGTGCCGGCGTCGCTTGCGGCGTAACCGTCAAACCGACGCTGCGAGTCACGCCGCCGGAACTGCCACTCAACGTCGCGAGTGTGCGTGCCGCGACCTGATTGGTCGTGATATTGAAAGTACTTTCAACGAAGCCCCCCGGGATCGTCGCCGTTGCCGGCACGTTTGCCACGTTCGGGTTGCTGCTGCTCAGTTGCACCACAACTCCGCCTGCAGGCGCGCCGGAATTGAGACTTACCGTGCCCTGTGCCGTAGCGCCGCCATTAACCGTTGAAGGCGAAACCGTCACAGCAGCGAGCTGCCCATTGGAAAGTTGTGGAAATCGCGGCTGCAAGCGGACTGCAGTTGGCACCGGGAACGGAAATCCCACCACAACCGCGCGGCCGTTCACCTGGTTCTGCGCCGTGCAATTCTCCGTGCAGACTGTTGCCGCTGGCGCAATTTCCACCGCGTCCTCGCCCATCACCTGCCCCATGCGTCCACCGCTGGCGACGCTCCATTGTGAAATCCCGCCGCAGTGATTTACCGACCCGGGATGCGTCGGATTTGGAATATTGTTTGGACAACCATTCGCTATTCGCGTCGCCACCTGCGGACTATCGCGTCCGACGAACTTGTTGGAAAAATCGTTCCCGAAATTCACTCTCGCGGTCACGGTCACGGTGCCGTCTGGATTAGCGCCATTGCAAACTACCGGGGTGCCGTCAGGCAAAATTCCGGAGCACGGGAGATTCTCGCCCAGGCGATCGCGAACGTTCGGGTTATCAAAATAGAAAACGCCGTCACCTAGAACATGTGTGAACACCGTCGCTGTTCCGTCATTGCGCTCGACTTCCATTTGGAACACGCCGCCGTTGGCACAATCCTTCACTTGGATTTTCATCGATAATCCCGGACCAGTGCGTGTGAGCACGAGCGATTCCCGCGAGCTGTTGACGCTAACGCCGCTGTTCAACACCAGGCCGCGATGGTCCGGTATTTTGCTTGCGAATACGGTTGTGCGTCGGCCTCCGGTGATATCGAGCGGATTCGGAACGCCGGTAAACGTCCAGTCGCGGACGCCGAAAGTCGCGGCATCGACGGTAAACTCGACATACTTGCCTTTCACCAGGAAGGAGCTCGGCACCGAACCGGCTGGCACTGTTACGCGTTGGTCTCCGGAAATGTCGAGCACGGTGAAGCCGCCGCCATCGCAGCCAGCGCTTGCTGCCGCAAACGACCGGTCAACCGCCGTCATCATGAGAAGCGCGACTGCCGCCGCGCCAAAGCAGAGCAGGCCAGCAGCTAGTCGCGCTCGCGCGATAACTGACTTCCTGGTTATGCGCGAAGACTTGCAGCTGCGCGCCCGTTTAAACCTGCTGCAAGCAGGCACAATTGATACTTGAATCATAAGCCACCCTGCATGCCCGCTGCGGTCGCTTCGACTAACGAAAGGTTTAAGCTTTGTTACTTATAAGCGACGTTGTAACCCACGCTTCGCCTTTCAGATATTTTACTAGGGCAAACGGTTTTCTATGGGCTCGCCTTCTGTTAGGCGGGATGGTAAGATTCGAATCTGTGCGAATTCTTGTGATAGAAGACGAGGTAAAACTTGCGGCGCATTTGTCGCGGGCGCTGGAAACGGAAGGCCATGAGGCTCGAGTAGTGCACGATGGCAAAGTGGCGTTAGTCGAAGCTCGCGAAGGAACGTATGACCTGCTCGTACTCGACGTGGAACTTCCACGCATGGATGGGTTCGAGATTTTGAAACAATTACGATCGGCAGGTGTGACGTCCCGCATCCTAATGTTGACCGCGCGAAGTGAGAACCCGGACAAGATTGCAGGCCTAACGGGCGGAGCCGACGACTACCTAACGAAGCCATTCGCGATGAATGAACTGCTCGCGCGAGTTAATGCATTGGGCCGCCGCTTTGCGGTGCCAGCTAGCAGCATTCTTCGCGCGGGAGATGTGACATTGAACGTCGAGAAGCGTGAAGTACGGCGCGGTGAGAGATGCATTGAGTTGTCGGAGCGCGAATGTGCCCTGTTGAAAGTCTTAATGAGGGAACCGGGTCGCGCCTTTTCACGAATGGAGTTGAGCGAGCGCGTTTGGGAACGGGCCCACGAGTACGACACGAAGCTAATCGAAATTTATATTGGCCGACTCCGCAAAAAGATCGACGAGGGTTCAAGTCAACCGTTGATCAAAACGGTGCGTCATTTGGGCTATGCGGTGCGCGACGACAGTTCGGCATGAAACATTATTCGCTTCGCTGGAAGCTGGTCACATGGGCCGCGTTTTTTGGTTTCAGCGCTTCGGTTATCTGCTTGTGGACAACTTGGATTCTCGTCCGTGCGCAGGAAGTGCAGGCGCTGGACCGACGCCTAACAACAGATGCACGGGAGCTGTTTCGCGACATCGAAAATTTTCAAGGGATCAACAAGCGCCGTGACGTCACGGAACGGTTTGTTCCGCTGGCTTTGCGCGATCGACTGGTCGAGGTACGAGGGCCCGAGGGCGACATTCTCTATATGTCGCCTAACCTAAGCGAACCCGTTTTGACTGATGGAACAGAAACGTTTCACACCCGCCAAATCGGAGGAAGAGACGTTCGGATCGGAGTGTTTCGCGACCAAGAATTAACGCTGCACGTAGGGGCGGAATTGAAGGAGATAGAACAGCTCGGATGGGAAATTGCTCGCAGCCTTGTGATAGTGATACCAATCGTTCTGCTCTTAATCGCGGCCGGCAGTTGGTGGCTCGGATCGGTTGCGCTCACACCGATCGAAAGTATTCGGCGTGCGGCGGAACGCATTACAGCTGAACGACTCGATGAGCGAATTCCATCCCGAGGTCCGGCCGATGAGATCGGTCGTTTGATCAACGTGTTAAACGCGACGTTCGAGCGACTGCAGGGGAGTTTCGAACAAGCGGCTCGTTTCTCCGCAGATGCGTCGCATCAATTGAAAACACCGATTGCAGTGTTGCGCGCGGGAATTGAGGAGATTCTCGCTCAGCCGGGATTATCCAGCGAGCATCGAGAAAGTGTGGCGGATCTGCTTCAACAAACGCGCCGGCTAAATTCGGTCGCTGAAAATTTGCTGCTGCTATCACGCGCCGATACGGGTCGCCTCGCCCTGCGCGCGACAGAGTTCGACCTACGCAAATTGCTAGACGGAAGCTTGGAAGATGCCCGGATCCTGGGCGTGGGGAACGATCTTCAGATTGAGACGAATATTCCCGAAACTCTTCCGATGAACGGCGACCAGGAAATGATTTCGCTGACGGTACAAAACCTGGTGGAGAATGCAGTCAAATACAACCGACATGGCGGGAAGATTGTGGTTTCGGTCGAAAAACATAATCACGTCGTGCAAATCTGTGTCGGCAACAACGGACCAGGAATTCCATCGGAACGCGCAGCACACGTTTTCGAACGTTTCTATCGCGCACGAGGCGACGAGCAGACGCGGGGGCACGGTCTCGGCCTAAGCATTGCACGGGAGCTGGCGCGCGCACATGGTGGGGACCTTACGCTAGCCAGAGCGCAATCCGACTGGACCGAATTCTGTCTGCGACTGAGTGCCTCGAGCATTCACGTTCAAACGCAAAAACCGCCTACACTGCCTCAAGAGTAACACAGAGAGACGGTTTTGACTTGCTGTTACTCGAATGAGTAATGCACATTCCAGCTGCTCGTGTTCGGAAAAAAGAGGCCGGCTGATCGTGCCGGCCTCTCTTGTCGAGATTTGACGTTACTGAGATTAATGGAGTTGGAGTCTGCCACGAAGCGTGAAATGGCCGTTGACCGTCACGCGCACCGTGTCGCCTGCGCGCAGTTCGGGTGCGGCTGTCCCGCGAATGTCGGTCTCAAACGTAATGTCGTTTACAAGATTTCTGGAGAACTGGAGGCGATTACTGAAAATCAGCACGCCACCGCGTAAGACGCGCAGTTCCACGACTTCATCGCGGAAGCCGTTTCCCCGGGTAATCCCCAGGTCGGCAAAATCCGCCTTGGCGATCTCCACTTCGGAAGTGAAGCGATCATTGGCGGTGCCAACCTCACTGTCTAGTCTGGCTTGTCCGCTGGCATCGACAGCAATCACTGGTTGCAGACGGGCTTCCAGCCGGACCGAAGAGTCGGCCGCGACGTCGGGAGCTTGCTGTGCAATCGCCAAAGCGTCGCCTTCCGCCTCCGGAGCTTGTTGCGCAATCGCAACTGCAGCGCATGCTGAAAAGGCCGTGATTAACACTGCAGAGAGAAGTTTTTTCATGTTTTGGTTGAAGTATTCTTTGTTCATGCCGGCACCTTCGCGACTGGCAAGTCCCGTTGCTATTACTTAAAGGTTAATCCGCGTTTACTTTTGTGTGGGCTTGCTGATTCCCGCTGTTTCGCCTCGTGTTGCGAGCTGAATCGCGAGTTTAGCTGAAAACGAAAAACCGTCTCCGGCTACCGGGAGTAGCGCGGAGACGGTTTAGGAATCGTTTTGTATGTTGAATTAGCGAGCGGGTACTGGAGTCAGTGGCGTCAATAAGACAGCACGACGCGTCCCGGTAGCTTTGGATATTGCTGTCGCAGTAATCTGTCCATTGTCATTAATCGCCATCGCGGAATTGAGATGATACGTATCTGCAACTGTGCCGATTAGCTTGTTGAGATCTTGCATCACACCGCGATACCAGGTAAACGCGACCTGCCTAACGGGACTGGTCCCTGGCTGAATCGCGGGGTCTGCGTTTGCGCTGGTGGCTGGAAGATAGGAGTAACCGACTATCTGATCGGAGCTATTTACACCTAAAGCAACACTCTGGTCTTCCAATGGATTAATGGAATTAGGCGCCAACGAACCGAGATCCTTCATGCCATTACCATTGAACCAAAAGGCGTGAACGCGACTGTCCACCCTGTTGATCGTCGAATATCCGACAACATGATTGTTGGAATTGATGGCCATTCCGTAACTGAAGGCACCACCCAACGTGCCGAGGTCGCGCATCCCTATCGCTCCTGCTGCCAAGGGGGATGGAGCAAGGAACGCGTGTACCGCGTCTGTGGCGGTAGCGCTGGAACGCACTTGCGAGTTGCCAGTAATCGAACCGGAATCATTGATCGCAGACGCCTGGGCGTAGTCTCCACCCAGTGTGCCGAGATCTACCATTCCCGTGGATGTGCTCCAGAAAAACGCACGGCTTTTCGGACTATCCAATACGGGACCAGAGAAACCGACGATTTGGTTGAAGCTATTGATACTATTCGCGCGGCTGAAGGTTTGCTTTTTCAAAGTCCCGAGATCCTTCACTGATCCCTTACTGAAAAGAGCAGCGTGTCGAATGCGGGAATCAGTGGTGGACGCGGCAATTACCGCCGAGTCGCCAACCACCGTTCCAGTATTATTGATGCCAAACGCGCGGCTAACGAGACCGAGCGTGCTCACGCCCAAATTCTCCATTGGGGTCGGACTGTTAGGATTGTAACGAAACGCCGCCTCACCCGAGGCTTCTGCGCTTGAAGTTCCGGCAACCAACCCCTGGCCATTGATCGCGGCGGGAACGCTTTCTTCCTTGCTAGGAAGAACCCCCAGATCAGTAACCCTGTAAGCGGTCTGCGCGAAGGCATTAGATCCACCAGCCACAAAGCAGGCGATTAAAGCTGTCGAGCAAAAGCCGGACATCATTCGTTTTAGTGAATGGTTTATGATTTGATTATTCATGCCGACACGTTCGCGACTGTGAAGCGTGCCTGCCATTCCTCAAAAGTTAATCAGCGTTAACCTTTGTTACTGCGGTAGGTGAATTCGAAGCCTTTGTTGCTGTTATTGGCATTGGCCGCCAATAACTTACAGTTCAGCGTTACCTAGGGGTAACGCCTGTTATTTTGTTGGCCTAGGTTTGGATCGGAGAAACGCATGCTCGAAGGAGCAGTAAAAGAACATGCCCCAGTCGGGGGAATCTGAGGTGAGACCGATCGGCAGAGCCGCGCCGATAACGAGTTGCGCCTCGTTAGGCAAATTGAACGCGTAACGCACACCGGGAGAAATAATCGCGGTGGTGCTGCCTTCGACAGTCTCTTCGAACGCGAACACGCCTTCAGCAATGTCTTCATTCCAGCCCGCAAGCGTTTCGAGCATGATATTGAAATCTCTGCTGATGGCGTAAATCGCGCTCGCGCCGACGTTGTAATTCGTTAGGTGGTGGCCCTGATGGGCATTCGGAAACACTGACATCCCAGCGTTAAAATGCAGAGTCCAGCGGTCGCTGACGATTTTGCTGAAGGGAAGGTTGAACTCATAACCCACTACGTCGGTACCGAAACCCTTGTTCTTATCGCCAGTTGGAAGCACAAGCGAGAAACGCGGAGCGAATGCCGGGGTGTATTTGTCTTCCATGAATGCCTGAAGCCGGTAGTTAAGCCGCATGTCTTCCATGCCGTTGTCGTCTTCTGTGAAGATGTACGGAATCGTGTACGAGAACTGGTGAGTCTGACTGAAAACCGGCCATTCTTGAGTAAAACTTGGGGCGATCTCACGCGAGCCATTGGTGAAATCTATTGGCAGGTTGAATATGTGCTGCACCACGCCCGGCTCCTGATTGTAGGCCTCTTCTATGAAGAACGAGTTATCCTGGATGCCCTTGGCTAGCGGTTCGGAGCCGACTACTGTATTTTGCAGCGGCAGGAGATACGCGAGTGGCCAAACCGATGTGATCGTCAGCCGCAATCTTGATCGGAAGCGAAAAAGCGGCATTGATGCGAGATTCATATCGGCGATCAATCTGGGGTGTTCACAATCGAACCATAAGCGCGCCCGGATAGTCAACGCGGCCGGTTGCAAAAAGTGCGATTGAGGATAGCCCTACGATGCAATACTTTGAGGTCTGATGCAGGTCGCCTTTTACCAGTCTGAATCTGAGCAACCGCATCCGGGGCGCGCACGAGCGATCATTAAAGCGCATCCCGAGGTGCGCGAGTTAATGGTCCGCAATCCGTGGACTGCGTTAATCGCGGTCTCGATCGTAGCCATCCAGACGGCGATCGCGTTCGGCATGGGCCAATTGGGCTTCGGTTATTGGTGGGTCAGTTTACTGATTGCTTTCTGCGTCGGCGCGTTCGGCAATCATGCCAACTACGTCATCATTCATGACGCCACGCACAATCTGATTTTCCGGAACCCGGGCTGGAACAAAATGGTGGCCATCATCGCCGATCTTCCGAATCTGGCGCCGGGAGCGATGGGGTTTCGCGTTTATCATTTGAAACATCATTCCCATCAGGGCGACTACGAATGGGACGCAGACCTGGCGAATCACTGGGAAGCCCGTCTGGTGGGCAATTCATGGTATCGGAAAGCGATTTGGCTGATGCTGTTTCCATTTTTTCAGGTAACGCGTCCGCCTCGACTCAGAGCGATCAAGATGTGGGACCGCTGGTTTTCAATGAACCTTGTGTGCTCGGTCGCGTATGACGTAGCGATCGTTTATTTCTGTGGCTGGGCTGGATTTCTTTATCTGGTATTCGCGTTTCTGTTTTCCCTTGGGCTGCATCCGGTAGGTGCTCGCTGGATTCAGGAACATTACACTTACGATTTCGACCAGGAGACGTTTAGTTATTACGGACCGATCAATCGGCTGGCGCTGAACATGGGTTATCACAATGAGCACCATGATTTACCGTCGGTTCCGTGGAACAATCTGCCGAAGCTGCGGACGATCGCGCCGGAGTTTTACAGCAATCTAAAGTATCACTCCTCGTGGAGTCGTCTTCTCTTCCAGTTCATCTTTGATAAGCGATACAGTCTGTATTCGCGAGTGGAGCGAATGAGGGAAAAGGACGCACCTAATGCGACTTCACAGATGGCAAGCCAGGAAGCTGGGAACCTGGATCTGAGTGCACGGCCTATTAGTTTTTAATTATGGCGGATCAACCGAACCAGAGCAGCGCGTTCTCGAAGCCGCCCCTCTACGTGTCGACCAAGAATGAAACGGTCCGGATGTTTGACAGCGATTTTATGGAATTTTTTTCGCGCGTGCATCCGGCGATTCCATTGATTCTGTATCTTCCTGTCGTCGGCTTTATGCTGTACGTGGCACGTTGGAGGCAAGGATTCCCGGCGTTAGTGGTCGTGGGACTTTTCCTGCTCGGTATGCTTCTCTGGACGCTGCTCGAATATTTGATTCACAGATACATTTTTCATTACGAACCGAAAACGGGTGTGGGAAAACGGCTCCACTACATCATTCACGGCGTGCACCACGATTATCCAAATGATGCACGGAGACTTGTTATGCCTCCCAGCATCAGTGTCCCGCTCGCGTTTCTTTTTTACGGCATGTTCCTCCTAATCTTCGGGCGCTTTGCCGCGGGCGCGTTCGCCGGCTTGGTGTTTGGCTATATCTGCTACGACATGCTCCATTACGCGACGCACCATTTTGCGATGAAACGCGGCATCTTACTTTGGTTGAAGCAGTATCATCTTCGTCATCACTACAAAGATGATCATGTGGGATACGGCATCAGCTCGCCATTGTGGGATTACGTCTTCCGGACCAACCGGCGGTAGTCGTCGCGTTTACCACTCTGCATGTACTCAAATTCGAGCGGGCTAGAGCTGTACTAAAACCCTTGTCCTGAATTCCGAAAGCCCTTACATTGCTGCCCCGACACGAAACTCCATGACCTGTGGAAGTAGTGGAGAAACTCGTAAGGATCATAGTGAACGACAAAATTGTCAGTTTTGCTGGGAACCGCCGTCTGTGCAGACGGTTGCGAGTGGAACGGGGTCTGGGGTCCTATGAACGTTGATCCGGCAAAGCTTAGTTTGAGTAATTTCCTGGCGGGCGACAGCGACGACCCGCTTCAAGCGCCACCAAGCTTTACGACATGGATGCGGCTGGGCGCGTGGGCCGTGGAATTATACGAGCCCGAGCTACTTTCCGGTGCAGACGCCCGGACCACGATCAATTACGCGGGTAAACCGCAGTCAGTAATCAACCTCTGTTCGTACAATTACCTTGGCTTGGCGAATCACCCCGACGTGCTGGCTGCCGCTCACGAGGCTCTGCGCACCCACGGAATGGGGGCCTGCGGTTCGCCCATGCTTTCCGGAATGACCGATCTTCATCGCGAACTCGAATGGCGGGTCGCGAAATTTCTCAACCGCGAGGACGCGATGCTTTTCAACAGTGGATTTGGCGGCGCATTAGGCACGATTTCGGGCCTGTTGCGCAAAAGCGACGTCGCGATCCTGGACAATCGTTCCCATCTCAGTCTTCGTGACGGCGCGATATTGTCGCGATGTCGCACGGAGAAATTCGAGCACAACGACCCCGCCTCACTCGACGCGGCATTGAATCGGCAGAAGAGCCGGCGCCAGCTCGTGGTGGTCGAAGGCATTTATTCGATGGACGGCGATTTTGGGAATCTACAGGAAATGATTGATGTGGCGGACGCGCACGGCGCGAGCGTTTTCATCGACGAAGCGCATTCGATGCTCGCCTGCGGCCAACATGGCCGGGGAGCTGCGGAGCACTTCGGCGTCGAGGACCGCTTTCCTCTGGTGTATGGCACGTTTTCAAAAGCATTCGGAGCATTGGGCGGTTTCGTCGCAGGTTCCAAGGAAACGCTGCAATATTTGCGTTTCTACGCGCATCCGTACGTGTATTCATGCGCGCTGCCGCCGGTGGTCATCGCGGCAATTCTCAAAGCGCTGGAACTCGGCACCAGCCAGCCCGAATTGCGCACGAAGCTTTGGGAAAACGCCGATTACTTCCACGCTCAGCTCGACAAACTCGGATTCAATACTGGCGCTTCCACAACTTACGTGATGCCGATTGTGATTGGTGATCGCGAGCGGATGTACCGGCTCGGCCACGAGCTGCGGCGCCGCGGTCTTTGGGTCGCACCGGTGGATTACCCGGCCGTCCCGCACAACCGGATCTGTTTTCGCGCGTGTGTCACAGCCAATCACACCCGCGCGGATTTGGATGAAGCGCTGAATATTCTCGAGGACACTCTGGTTCCGGCGTCGTTGCAAAAGCAAAGCGCCTGATGATGTCCCAGCAGGTAGAGACACGTCATTCCCGTGTCGCAGCCACTTACAAAGCACGTGAAGTAGAAGGCGCTCTTGACGTCTATTTCTACCGGCCCCTGGGATTTCGGTTAGCCGAATTTTTCGCTCATCTCAAGGTGACGCCGGCGACTGTCAGCCTGCTCGCAGGTCTTTGCGGTGTCATGGCCGGGCATCTTTATTTTTATCGCAGCCTGGCCATCAACATTGCGGGCATGGTGCTACATGTCTGCGCGAATGCGCTCGACAATGCGGACGGTCAGCTTGCACGGTTAACTCACCAGGAAAGTCGCAAAGGGCGCATCATCGACAGCGTTGCTGATCATTTGGGATTCGCGAGCGTTTACATTCATTTGACGCTTCGCTGTGCGTTTGCGGGCGCGTCGCCGGCGATCTGGTTTTTGGCACTGGGTGCGGCTGTCAGCCATGCGTTGCAAGGTGCAGCGGCTGACTATTACCGCACTGCATTTATCTATTTCACGGGCGGACGACGCACCGAAACAGATTCCTCCTCTGCGCTGCGCTCTGACTATCGAAAGTTGAGCTGGAGACAGGGAGCATGGGACAAGATTCTTGTGGCGCTCTATTTGAATTTCACTCTGCAGCAGGAAATGCTCGCGCCACATCTCAGAAAACTGCGCGAGACGGCAAATACGGCGTTCCAGGGCCGAATCCCCGGCTGGCTGGAACAACGCTATCGAGACGCTGCCGGCCAAATGCTCAAGTGGTGGCGTCTGTTAATGACCAATACACGCATGCTGGTTCTGTTTCTGCTGCTGTTCCTTGGGCAGCCGGCTTACTACTTTTGGTTCGAACTCATCCCGCTGAATCTGCTGTTCCTTTATTTGATCGCACGTCAGGAAAAAATGGCCGAATCGCTGGAGCGACTCGTGATTGCGCAACCCTCTGCTTAAGCTTTCCCGACTGGCGTTGAATATCGAAATTTCAGAGGTGACGTCGCGGCGGGAGCGCGATGCGTTCATAAAGTTCCAATGGGAAGTTTATCCCAATGATCCGGCATGGGTGCCTC
>Ga0207678_10003508_pt1 | contig 14106 bp, 9 predicted proteins | sample KBSC63metaG_FD_184319 | JGI IMG/M metagenome (GOLD analysis project Ga0207678, IMG submission 184319) | Corn rhizosphere microbial communities from Kellogg Biological Station, Michigan, USA - KBS C6-3 metaG (SPAdes) (version 2) | ecosystem: Host-associated > Plants > Roots > Rhizosphere > Soil ... | reverse complement strand
AGGGTCGGGATTTCTCGCTTCGGCACGAACCGGAGCGCAGGCGCGGGAGCGACGGATGCGGTGTGGCCGGCGAGAACATTGAGCCGCTGCCGGGCGAGGCCGGCGTAGTAGAAGTTGGTGTAGGTGGAGGCGAGCAGGCGGTAGTAGTTGGCGGCCTGTGCATCATTGTGCTCCTCGTCCTCGAAGATGCGGGCGCGCCAGTAGAGGGCGCTGGGAACCTCATTGCCTGCGGGATAGAGCTGGATCTGTTCGTCCATGAGGCGGGCTGCTTCGGTGTAGTTACGGAGGCGGTAGTTCATCCACGCGGTGCGCCAGTGGGCCGAGGGCGCGTAGGTGCTGTTGGGAAAGAGCTTGAAGAGCAAGGCGTAGTGATAGGTCGCCTGCTTGGCGTCGCGCTTGAGCAGGTACATGTTTCCGCCGGAGTAGAGCGCCTCTTCGAGCCAGCGGCTGGTGGGGAAGCGCTTGACCATCTGCTCGATGATGGCATCGTGGGTGGTCTCGTCGTCGTCGGTGCGGGAGAGCTCGGCGAGCATGTACTGCTTGAGCGCGGCGGTGTCGTCCTGGGTGTCGGGGAGGCGCTCGACCTGGCGGCGGGTGATGCGCTTGAGCTTCATATCGCAGACGGCGTCGTAGATGAGGAGAGCGTTGCGGTCGGCTGCGCTGAGGCCGGCGCTGTCGCTCTCGATGGCGTGGTACTCGGCGCCGGCTTCGGTGTAACGGCGGGCGTTGAAGAGCTGGTCAGCGTGCGTTTTGCGCTCGGCCGCCGTGAGAGGGACATGCATGGCGAGGAGTTGCGCGCGGGCTTGCGTTGCCTCATAGCTTAACGGCTGGTCGACGTAGAGGCTGCGGAAGATCGGCGCGGCGTGGGCGGTGTCGCCGGAGGTCTGGTAGGCGCGGCCGAGAGCGTAGCGGAAGTCGTTGTGGGTGGCGAGGTCGGTGTTCGAGAGCGACTGCAGGAGCTTGACCGCGGCTGAAGGATTGTTCTGCTGGATGTAGGCGTTGGCGAGCAGGACGGGCGCGTTCGCGTTGAAGATGCTGTCGGGATGGCGGTCGGCGAAGTGGTCGAGCAGAGCGTAGGCGTCGGCGCCGCGTCCGGCCTGGAGAGCAGCCTGCGCGGCGAGGTAATCGGCGTAGTCGTCGAGGGCCTTGCCGCTGGACCTGGCTCGACCATAGCTATCGAAAGCGTCTGCGTACTTGTGGTCGAGCATGTAGGCGTGGCCGAGAGCGAGGTAGGCGGCGGCAGCGCCTTCGCCGGGATGCTGGCGGGCGTAGGCCTCGACTCCACGGTAGGCGGCGGGCGAGCGCGTGGAGGCGAGTTGCTGCGCCATGGGACGGAGCTGCTCGGTGGCGTGGAAGGCGCTGGTGAGCTTGATGCTCTGGGCGGTGGGCTTCTTCGCGGCGGCTCGCTTCTTGCCTTTGGAGGCTACGCCGTGATGTTTGGTCGTTTCAGTACTTCTGCCTGAGGCGGCCTTCGTCTTTGCTGCGGAACTTCTTTTTGACGTCGACTGCCTTGTTTTGGCGGTCGATTTTTTCGCTGTAGCGTGTTTCTTCGTTTTCTGCGTCGAGGCTACGGCTGCACCCGTAAACGGCACCATCCCAATCAGCAAAACACCTACCGTCACCGCTACCCTAGCCTTCATCCAACTGCTCAACAGTACCTCGCTTGTGTTGCAACCTGGTCTTTCTACTTCTTGTCTTCCACTTTAAGCCGCGTTACCCCGCATCGGCGGGCGGATTCCGGGACGAACCATGAGGGGTACGTTCACGGAGCACCCATAGATGGTTGGACTGGAGGGCGAAGCGAATGGGTGTGGCGGCTTTTCAATGATGAGGATACTAGCGAAAATACTGCTTATTTCTGTGCAATATATTGCGACGTCTGACCTTATTTAGTAATGAAAATAGGTAATATGCGGGGAAATGCACATAGTCGCTTTGGAGCGCTGCTTGCAGGTATTGACGCATAACGGTTCCGCCTGTGGAACGGTTCAGGAGATTTTATGCGCATTCATTTGCTTGCCCTTGCCGCCGTACTTGTTGCCGGTTCGACGCCATTGCTGGCGGATTCGTTCGTTCCCTACTCGACCCCCGGGTCAGTTGCGGCCGCGACGTCGATGTTTGCGACTGGAAGCACGGTCTCTGCCTACTTTTACTCGTCCAATGCCGGGGACAATGACACGATTTCGGTGTTCGATGTCACGACAGGAAGCTACCTGACCCCGATGTATCAGTTAGACAATCATTCTTCGGTGCAGAATGGCGTACCGGTCGTTTTTAGCGGAGCAAATATGGGGGATATGATCGCGTTCGATCTGACCAACTCCTCTTTTGGCAACAGCACGATCTTCTCTTCGGACCCGAGCCGGAGCACAGATGGAATCAATCACGGATATATCACTCCTTTTTCAGGGCTGCTCGGGAAGGCCGACATTAGCGGCTACTACATCGGGATGGAAGATCTGCCGTTCGGCGTCAGCGATCTGGACTACAACGACGATAACTTCGTGATCGCAGGCGTGACGACCGTGCCTGAGCCGGAAAGCTTTGTGCTGCTGGCGACCGGGCTTCTGGGTGCTGCGGGAGTGGTCCGACGCAGATTCGCGCGGTAGGTTTGCCGCCGAATGAAAATTGAGAATGAATTCGAGCGCCCAGCACGGAGACTTTGCTGGGCGCTTTCTCATTTAACGACCGCGATTCTGGGGCCCATCCGATCAGCAACATAGGCTCGGTTCGGGAACTTTTCAGGTTGGACTGGAAGGCTCCTGCCGACTCCTGCTTTGCGCTTGGTGGAAGCGCCATTTACTATGGTGCAAGCGCTGATCCCCCGCGGTATCCCGTGGGCAATTTCAGTCTGGATTTCCGCACCTTTTGCCCATGCCCACCATCCAATCTCCAGTTACGGAAGAGATTCACCCGGACGTAGCGCTTGTTGCCCGCGCTAAAAACGGGGACGCGGCTGCTTTCGAGCAGTTGGTACGGCAGTATGAGCGCCAGATCTTTCGGGTGGCTCAGCATATTACCCAAAACCGTGAAGACGCAGAAGACATTACGCAGGACGCTTTCCTCAAGGCTTACGAGAAGCTGGACCAGTTCCAGGGAAACTCGAAGTTTTCGACCTGGCTGGTCCGAATCGCCGTCAATGAGAGCCTCATGCGGTTGCGCAAGCGCAAGACAAGCAAGACCGTCTCCATGGACGAGGATGTGCAGACTGAGGAAGGGTCCATTCCGCGCGACTTTGCCGAGTGGCGGCCCAACCCTGAACAGCTCTACAACCAGTCTGAACTGGGAGATATCCTGCGCAAGACCATCCAGGGGCTTCCTCCCGGGTTTCGCACGGTCTTTACGCTGCGGGACATTGAGAATCTCTCCACGGAAGAGACTGCGGAGGCACTAGGTTTGAGCGTACCGGCGGTGAAATCGAGGTTGTTGCGGGCGCGGCTCCAGTTGCGGGAGCGCCTCAGCCGATACTTCCGGCAGAAGAAGGAGGGCCAGCCGGCATGAACTGCACGGACCTACTGAGCCGACTTGGCGATTACTTCGATGGACACCTCAGCGCAGAGCTGCGCGAAGAGGTGCGTATCCACACTGCAGAGTGCCAGCACTGCAAGGTTGTTCTCAACACGACGCACCAGACCATCGAAGTGTATAAGGGCAAGGAGCTGTACGAGGTCTCTCCGGAGCTTCGCGAGCGCTTGCATAGTGCCATCATGGCGAAGTGCTGCGGCAAGAAGTAGAGCGGTTTCCCCATTGCGCTGGCGACTCCGCGGAATGAGTCGCACAAAGGAAAACATACCTCAGGGGCTAAAGCCCCACTGAAGATGCAGCTCTTGTGGCACGGCTGAAGCCGCGCCCTTAAGCAGAACGAGAGCTTTTCGCAACATGTGAAGCCGTGCCTTTAAGCAAACGACAGCTCTTCAGCATCCTCTAAAGTCGCTTTTATTTTGCGAATCAGTTAGAGGTCGGCTGCCTTCCCCAACTGAAGCGGCGTCCGAGGATGCCCTTGACGATGAGGTGATCGGTGGATGCGGTCGGGCCGATTCCTACGCCAAAGTTGATCTCCCACTTTGGTGAGACGTTCAGATCCGTTACAGCAAAGATCTGCTGCTGCTGATCGTGGAGCGTGTCGAATCGTCCGAGCCTGCCGTAGTCGGCGTAATACTCGACGCCTGCGTTGATCTTCTTTGTGAAGTCGTAGCCGACCTTGACGCCGGGTGCGAAGTCGAGCCCTGCGGCGACGCCGGGGCCGTGCCAGGTGCGCTCCAGCGCGGGATTGACGGCGAAGTAACAGCGCCCCACTGTTTTGTCGACGATGGGCCGTATCTCCCAGGTCCAGGTATCGGGCGAGTAGACGGCGCGCTGATAGCCGATCTCCATCGAGAGGCTTGCGCCGATGGGCCAATGCCACGAATCGGGCACGCGCACTCGGGGACGAATATGGTCGCCGACCCATTGGACGCCATGGCCGTTCTGCGTGCTGGTGAAGAAGTAGAAGCCCAGCTCAGACCAACTATTCAGCCCCTGCGTGATCTCGATGGTTTCGTGAAGCTGATGGTTGGTGGGATAGACGCCATCGATGATGTCGCGCTGGCCCTTGGGGGTGAAGTTGGAGTGCAGCTCGACCATGGTGGTCTTCGGTGCAACAGTGTCGGCGCCATAGACCTGAATCTCGTAGTTGCCCTGTGCGTGAGCGGAAGCCGCAACACAGAGAAGCGCGATGACGAGGCATGAGAGTTGGAGAGAGCGTTGTGGTGGCACGCCTTTATGTTAACAGCATGCACCGCACAATTCGATGGGCTTAAGATTCGCTTAAGGTCTGCTCCTGCATCCTGAGAATGGCGTATTCTGCAATCGAAAGGCGATGCCTCTTCCGCGTTGCGGACGAAACGACTGGCTCTCTATGCGTGTTTTGATTATTGAAGATGAGAAGCGCCTGGCGGAAAACGTCGCCGCGGCGTTGCGCGAGAACGGGATCGCAACCGACATGGCCCACGATGGGGAGACGGGCAAACATCTTGCAGGATATGGACACTACGACCTGGTACTGCTCGACCTGATGCTTCCGCAGGCCGATGGCGTGTCCGTGCTGAAGTGGATTCGAGCACGTCGGGACCACACTCCCGTCCTGGTGGTGACGGCGCGAGACGACAGCCAGTCGGTGATCGAGTTGCTGAACCTTGGCGCCGATGACTACCTCAGCAAGCCGTTCGATCTGGGCGAACTGATGGCGCGGGTGAAGGCGCTGATTCGCAGGGGCAAGGGCGTCGCGACACCGACGGTGCGGCTGCGCGATCTGGAGGTCGATACGATGATGCGGACTGTGAGCCGGGAGGGCGCACCGCTGGACGTGTCGCCGACCGAGTACCGCATCCTGGAGTATCTGCTGCATAAATCGAACAGCATCGTCTCCAAACGCGAACTGCTGGAGCATTTGTACGACTTCAACTGGGAGCGGCACTCGAACGTGATTGAGGCGCACATCTCCAACCTGAGAAAGAAGCTGGACGCGGGGACGAACGCCAGCCATATCCAGACCTACCGGGGGCGGGGCTATCGGCTGTCTCCAGAAGAGATGGCGATGGAACCATGAAGGCACATTCCATCGAGCGGCGGATCGTGATCGCGGTGATTGCGGTGCAACTTGCGCTTGCGCTGTGCGTGACCGTGTTTGCCTTTCTGTATGAGCGGCACGCGCAGTTTCATACTTTGGATATTGCGTTGCGAGGACGGGCGGATTCGCTGTTTGGCGCGGTTCAGGACGCGGATGACGCAGGTGACAATGTTCTGCTCGATGCGAAGGATCTGCATTTTCCGAAGGGCGATATTTTTGTGGTTCGCGATACGGATGGCAGAGTGCTGGGTGCGTCAAGCAATCTGAAAGACGTATCGGCTCTTCCCGCTGTCGGGCCGGTGGGACGCTTCCACACGAGGATCGAGGGACGGGAGTACCACGGGATTCGGCTGCGGGCCGTACGAACGATCGATCCCGGTACGGCAAATGTGCGCCACTCGTTGTCGATCGTTTATGCTTCGCCCACGGGCAGGGTGTGGGATGCCATCCACGGCGCGCTGCGCTTTTTTGCCTTGACCAATCTTGCGCTTCTGTTGCTCACGGCGTGGCTGGTTTCGTTCCTGGTGCGACGCAGCATGCAGCCCCTTGGCGAACTTGCTCGTGAGGCGGGACGCATCTCGGCTCCGGAGTGGAGCTTCGTTCCTCCGAAGTCGACGCGCAGGACGCAGGAGCTTGCGCCACTGGTGACGTCGATCGAAGGGGTCGTCGACCGACTGGACCAGTCTTTCTCGCAACAGCGCCAGTTTCTGGGCGACGCCGCGCACGAGCTGAAGACGGCGGTGGCGGTGATTAAATCATCTCTGCAACTGATGAACATGCGGCCGCGCAGCGTTGCGGAGTACAAAGAGGGCGTGCTGCGGTGTGAGGTGGATTGCAGCCGCCTGGAGGAACTGGTGGGACGGATGCTGGCGCTGGCGCGCATTGAGGCCAGCGAACCGGAACAGGCCGGGGACACGGTCGCTCAATCCACCGTTCTGATGGACGGCGTAGAGGGTGCGATCGCCCAGCTTCGTCCCATCGCCGAGGTGATGCAGGTGCGCGTTGAGGCGCAGGGGCATTCCGCGCTGGCCGCTGCGATTGCGCCGGAGTTGTGGCAGACGCTCTGCACGAATGTGCTGCTGAATGCCATTCAGTACAGCGGAGCGCACTCGACGGTCCGGGTGACGCTGGCGCCGGTGGACGAGCGCACGGCTCGGTGCGTCATTGCCGACCAGGGCCAGGGCATTGCCGCGGATGCGCTGGCACATGTATTTCATCGCTTCTACCGTGGCGATCCGTCGCGCTCACGGGCCAGCGGCGGCGCGGGGCTGGGGCTCGCGATCTGTAAGGCAATTGCGGAACAGGCGGGCGGGAGCATCGCGATTGAAAGCTCGCCTGGTATTGGAACGACCGTGACGATTCTCTTGCCGCTTGCGGTAAGCCCCGCTCCGGTGGCTGCGATTTAGAGTCATGCGTTCAGCATTTCTTCAGTTAGGTTGTTCGACACTTGCAGGAGGCTAGATCGCGAACGGCCTGCGCTATCTCAAGGAGAAGATCATGAGCTTCATCAATGTCTGCAAACGTATCAGCATCGCGGCGTGTTGCCTGCTGCCACTCGCCGGAGTGTACACAGCTATCGCCGCGGACCAGAGCGGTCCCTACAAGATCGAAGCACGGTGGAAGATTGGCGGCGATGGCGGCTGGGACTATGTCACTGCCGATGCGCAGGCCCATCTGCTCTACCTGGCGCATGGGCCTCGCGTGGAGATCGTCGATACGCGATCCGGCAAGGCGGTGGGAAGCATTACCGGGTTGCAGGGGACGCATGGCGTTGCGCTCGACGATCAGGACAAGTACGGGTACATCAGCGATGGACGGGCGAACGTGGTGGTTGTCTTCGACCGCCACAGCTTCAAGACGGTGGCTTCGATTCCCGCGGGCACAAATCCCGACGGCATTCTCTATGAGCCGGTGACGAAGACGGTGTGGGCGTTCAACGGGCGCAGCAGCAATGCGACCGTGATCGACGCCAAGACGCAGAAGGTGGTGAGCACGATCCCGCTGCCCGGCAAGCCGGAGTTTCCGGTGGCTGATGGCAAGGGCACCGTCTTCGTCAATATCGAGACGAAGAATGAGATTGTGCGGCTGGATGCGAAGACGCTGCAGGCGACCGCAACGTGGCCACTGGGCGGCTGCGAGTCGCCGTCGGGGCTTGCCATCGACCGCGTTCATCGGCGGCTGTTCTCTGTGTGCGACGGCAAGAAGATGGCTGTGACCGATGCCAACTCCGGGAAGTCGCTGGCGACGCCGGAGATCGGAGACGGACCGGATGCGGCGGCCTTCGATCCGGCGCATCAACTGGCCTTCAGCTCCAATGGAGACGGCACGTTGACCGTCGTCGATACGGCGTCGGGCAAGTTCAACGTGATTCAGAACCTCGCCACGGCCCAGGGTGCACGAACGATGTCGTTCGATTCGTCCAACGGACGCATCTATCTTGTGACGGCGGAGTTTGGACCAAGGCCCGCAGCGACGGCGCAGAATCCGCGGCCGAGGCCGGCGATTGTGCCAGGCTCGTTTACGGTTCTGGTGGTGGGGCGGAAGTAGCCGACGAAGCTGCTAGTTCAGATTTGATCGAACGGCCGGCCATGCTCATCGCATTGCCGGCCGATCTTTTTGTGTTGGCAATGCTGTTGCGAAAGTGGCGCAACGGAAGGCGTATCCAGAGCAAACCGCAGGTCCTTCGACTACGCCTCTCGCGATGAAGCTGCGAGAGGCTCCGCTCATGTTGAGCTATTGAAACTGCTCTACGCGGCTTCCCTGCCCCGTGTCATGAAGTAGTAGACGACGGGCGTGACGATGAGGCTGAGAAGCATGGAGAGGCAAAGCCCTCCGATCACGGCGATGGCGAGCGGCTGTAGCATCTGCGAGCCCGCTCCGAGCGCGAAGGCGAGCGGCAACATGCCACAGACAGCGGCGATGGCGGTCATCAAGATAGGCCGCAGGCGGCGCTGGGCTGCGTGCAGCATGGCGTCCCGTGCCGTTGCGCCCGCAGCGCGGAAGCGCTCATCCGCGTCGAGGAGCAGGATGCCGTTCTTCGCGACGATGCCAATCACCATAATCAGGCCCATGAACGAGGCGACGTTGAAGGTCGTCTGCGTGATAAGGAGCGCAAAGACGACACCGGCAATCGACAGGATGGAAGAGGTAAGAATGGCGACCGGGGCGGAGAAGTTGCGGAACTCCGCCAGAAGAACGCCGAAGACCAGAGCAAGGGCGAGGAGCAGAACTCGAATCAGATCGTGAAAGGACTTCTGCTGCTCCGCATAGGTTCCGCCGTACTCGATGCGCAGGCCGGAAGGCAGTTGGAGATTGGCCACGGTTTGCTGCACCTTGGCCATCGCCGTGCCGAGATCAGAACCTTCCAGCCTGCCGGTCACAACCGCCATCTGCTGAAGATTTTCCTTGAGGATTTCGTTTTGTGGTGGGAGTTCCTCGACGGTAGCCAGTGAGCCAAGCGTGGCCGTGTGCCCGGAACTGCTGTTGAAGACGGTGTTGCGAATGGTGTCCAGAGAGATTCGCGTTTCGTCGCCAAGCCGCACCCGGATGGTGTAAGGGCGGCCATTGACGATCATGGGATCGACCGGCGTAAGGCCGTCCAGAATTGCAGTTGCGTCCTCGGCCACTTCGGCAGGAGTGAATCCCATTCGACCTGCAACGACGGGGTCGATTTGAAAGTTGGTCGCGGGGCCGCTGATGGTGTTGTCGATACCGTTCTGCACGTCCACGACGCCGCTGATCTTTCCGATGGCATCGGCGATGCGAGGGCAGACCTGATTGAGCAGGGCTTGATCGTTGGAGAACACCTTGATCTGAATGGGCTGCGGCGCGTTGGAGAGGTCGTCGATCATGTCCTGCAAGACCTGAGGAAACTCAACGTCAAGCTCCGGCTCGGTTGACTTGATCTGCTGGCGGATGTCGGCGATGATCTCGTCGATGCCGCGCGAACGCTTGTTTTTAAGATGAACGGTAAAGTCGCCGGTGTTGGCTTCGGTCACTGGACTCAGGCCCATCTGCAAACCCGTGCGACGGGAGGTGCTGTCTACCTCGGGCGTATCGTGCAGGATGCGTTCTACGTGTTCGAGGACGCGATTCGTTTCGGTGAGCGAGCTGCCCGCGGGCATGATGTAGTCCAGGATGAAGCCGCCCTCATCCATCTCCGGCAGAAGATCGGAGCCGAGGCTGCGATAGGCGAAGAATGTCCCCAGGACGAGCAGCGCGCAGGCCGCGGCGAGCCACAGTGGACGCTTCAGCGCACCGCCTAAAACGCGGGCGTGACCGCGGAGGACCGCGCTGAGGATCCGGCCGGTGTGCTCTTCTCCTTTCGGCCGATCCGTCTCGTGCCGTTTTCTAAGCAGGAACAGACTCAACGCCGGGGTCCAGGTCAGCGCAAGCATCAGCGACGTAAGCAGAGCCGCCGTCATGGTGACGGCCAGCGCACGGAAGAAGCTGCCGGTTACGCCGGTTACGGAGATCAGTGGCAGGAATACGACGACGGGCGTGATGGTCGAGCCGACGAGCGGGACCATGAGCTCGCGCAGTGCCTTGCGAACGCTGTCGACGCGCGACTCGCCGGAGTCGCGATGCAGCACGATGTTTTCGACAACAACAATCGCGTCGTCGATGACAAGGCCGATTGCAGCCGCGAGTCCGCCCAGCGTCATCAGGTTGAAGCTCTCGCCGATCATCCAGAGGAAGAGGATCGTGACCGCAACCGTGACGGGGATGACCAGTCCAGCGATCAGCGATGAGGTCCAGTCCTGCAGGAAGAGGAACAGAATGATGCAGGCCAGGATGAGTCCAATGAGGATGGCATCGCGAACGCTGCGAATACTCTCGCGGACCAGCTCCGACTGATCGTAGAAGGGCTTGAGCGTGACGCCCTTTGGAAGCTCGCGCTGTAGCTGCGCGACGCGCAAGGCGACGGCGTCCGCGACGGAAACGGTGTTGCTGGAGGGCTGCCGAGTGATATTGAGCAGCACCGCAGGCTTTCCGTTCGCTCTGACCACCGTGTAGACGGGCAGGGTGCCGGGCTCGACGGAAGCGACGTCGGCAACGCGAACGGGCGCGCCACCAGGGGTCGTCTTGATGACGAGTTGGGCGAGTTGCTGGGCGTCGTGGGCCTGCGCTCCCACAAGCCCCAGAACTAGCTGATGGTTGGCCTCATAGAGTCCGGGCGAGTCGATGATGTTCGATGCCTGGATCGCGTTGACGAGGTCGAGCAGGGTGACGTTCGCCGACTGCAATCGAGCGAGGTTGGGGACGACATGAAACTCCGGCACGGCGCCGCCCTGTACGAGCACTGTGCTGACTCCGTCGACGCGGTTGAGTGGCGGCTTGAGCGTGTAGGTTGCAAGCTCCCACAGGGCGGTCTGCGATAACGAGTCCGAGGTGAGGCTGTAGCCGAGGATGGGAAAGGTGGCGAAGGTAAGCCGGTTCGTCGTCAGCTTCGCGGTCGGAGGCAGGGTCTGCATCACCTTGGAGAGCGCCGCGTCGGTGAGTTGCAGGGTGTGGAACATGTCGACGTTCCAGTCGAAGAAGAGGCTGACTTCGGCTGAGCCGCGGCTGGTAGTCGAGCGCACGGTGGTGAGGCCGGGGACGCTGTTGACCGCGTCTTCGATGGGCTTGGTGATGGTGACCTGCATCTGCTCGACAGGCATGACACCGTTGTCCACGCCAATGACGACACGGGGAAAGTTTGTGTCGGGAAAGACGGAGATGGGGACGCGAGAGGTCAGGTAGATTCCAGCCAGCGTCAGGACAACGATGAAGAAGAAGATAGGCCGCGCGGAACGCAGGAGCCAGAAGCCGGGCTCGCTGCCTGGCGTGGCCTGGTTTGACGCGGCGGCATCCTTTGCGGAGATCACTTGTCTTCTCCAGCGCTGCCCGCAGCCGGCTTCTCGGCGTCTTCGGCGGCGACCACTTTGACCTTGGTTCCGTCATCCAGTCCGTAGGCTCCGCTTGAGATGACGAGATCCCTTGCCGTGATGCCGCTCGTGATCTGGACGTCGCCTGCATCCTGCAGGCCCACGGTCACGGGGCGGCGATGCGCTGTTCCGCTGGCATCGACTACCATCACCGATCTGCTGCCATCCTGCGCGGTCAGGAGTGCGCCACTGGGAATCAGCAGCGCGTTCTCGGCCGATCTTCCTACGATCGAGGCATGGACGGGAGTTCCAACTTTGTAGATCCCCTTCGCGTTCTCAACACGCAGCCATACCTCCACGGTCGTGCTGCCGGGATCGAGTGCGGGGCTCACGAGAGAAACTTTGGCTGGAACAGGTTCACTGACGCCGGGGATTTGCAGCGTCGCCGCGGCGCCGACACGCAGGCGCTGCGCCTGCGCGAGCGCGATGTGGACCTTGGCCAGAAGTGCGGAGGTGTCCATGACCGTCAGCAGCGTGCTACCGGCCGCTGCGGTCTCTCCTGCAAAGAGGGAGCGGTCGGTGACGACGCCGTTGATGGGGCTGCGTATCTCCGAGTAGTCCACCTGGGCCTGTGCACCGAGATACTTGCCTTCGGCAGACGTGAGTTGTCCCTTCGCGGCCTTCAGCGCAGATTCGGTGCCTATGCTCTGGACGCCTTCGAGGTGCTTCTTTGCCGTGTCGTAGGCGGCTTGCGCCTGCACCAGTGCGGCGACCGAGGTGTCGAGATCGCGGCCTGGAATCGCGCCTTGTGCGAAGAGTTGCTTGCGATTGTTGACGATGCTCTGGTTCAGGTCGAGGTTCGCCTTCGCCTGGGCAAGATCGAGTTGTGCCTTCTGCACTTCCTCGGGAACCTGTGTCTTCGTGGCGGTCTGGTAGGTGGCCTGGGCCGCCGTGTAGGTTCCCTTGTTATCGAGCGCCGCAGCCTGCAGATCGCGATTCTCAAGGACAGCGAGGAGTTGACCGGCTTTCACCTTCGCTCCGCGCTGCACGTAAAACTTCTTCACGGGCGCACTGATCTTGGGAGACAGCGCGGCCTGCGCCAAGGGAGCAAGGGTTGCATCCGCGTTGATGTGCTCGGAGATTGCGCCAGATTCAGGATGCGCTGCCTGCACGCTGACTTCGACTGGCGGCGTGGTTTCCTTTTGGTTGCAGCCGGAGAGGAGCAGCGCCGCGACGAGAACGCTCATCCGGACGCCGGGGTAACGGGCGGCTGATTGCTTCAGCCAGACTGGGCGATGTGCGATCGCTTCGAACCTTGTCTGCATCATGGTTCTATAGGTCTCCCGTCAATGTCTGAAGGTTGGCAATCGCCAGTTCGTAACGAATCATGCCGTCGGCCCTCGCGTTTTCTGCGAGCGTCAGCGAATTCTCCGCGTCCACGACTTCGAGCACGGTGGCCTCGCCACTGCTGTAGCGCAGGCGCGTGAGCCGAAGACTCTCGGCAGCGGTCTGCGCGCTCTCGTCCAGCGATTGCATCTGCGCGCGCGCGACTTTGGCTTCGCTGTAGAACTCCTGTAGATGCGCGATGGCCTGGCGCTGTGCGGCGGTGAGCGCCACCCTCACGGCATCGCGGCGAATCTCGCTCTGCTTGACCTTATGCCCGGTCGCCAGCCAGTCCCAGATGGGAATATCGACCGTCACGCTGGCGGAGTAGCCAAGGTTGCGGATTCCGTCCGGCCCCTTGGCGGCAAGCTGCGCTGCGTCGACTCCGTACGTTACGTTGAGCGCCAGATCCGGAAGATAAGCGGCGCGTGCGGCGAGGACCGCTGCATCACTTACTTTCAACGAAGCCAGTGCGCTCTTCAACTCCGGATTGTTGCGAGCAGCGGCAGCTTCCACATCGGAGAACGCGGCGAGAGTACCGGGGGCCGCAGGCGATTGAAGGCTGTAGGGCGTGCGTGGATCAGGGAACAGCAGGGTTGCCAGTTCGAGATGCATCTTCTCCGCCGTGACCGCCGCATCGGCGAGATCGCGCCGCCTCTGCTGCTGCTGGAGTTGAGCCTTGACCACATCCGCGTGGGCTGCCTCTCTCGCGGCCTCTCTCTTCTGCGTGAGGCTGGTGAAGTCGTTGGCTTCATCGGCAGCTCGCTTGGCGACCGTAAGCCTGCTGTCCGAGGCCACCGCTCCGTAGTAAAGGCCGACGACGGTCGCAACCAGGCCGCGCCGTGCGACCTCCAGCTCAGCCGTAGCGGCAGCAGAGGTCGCGTCCGCGGCTCGTACATCGGCAAACTGCCTGAGACCGATGATCTCGTTGACGACTGCCTGACTGGCGTACTCGCGAACGGCGTTGTTGGCGATAAACCTTGGAGCTGGCTGCGCGGGAGCACTGGGTCCAATGGAGGTGAGCTCTCCGTTAGGCTGTGTGTAGAGGACCTGATTGTGCCAGGTCACGCCGGGCAGCAGCGCCGCCCTGGTGATCGAACGATCGAGCGATGCCGATTTGCTCTGGGCACGCGCAGCGTCAAAGAGCGCTTCGTTTGCCTGCGCCCTCTGGATGGCCTGGTCGAGGGTGATGATCTCGGGCGTCTGTTGGATAGCGGAAACCGGCTGCTGATCTTGCGAGACAGCCGG
>Ga0207678_10003506_pt1 | contig 14109 bp, 15 predicted proteins | sample KBSC63metaG_FD_184319 | JGI IMG/M metagenome (GOLD analysis project Ga0207678, IMG submission 184319) | Corn rhizosphere microbial communities from Kellogg Biological Station, Michigan, USA - KBS C6-3 metaG (SPAdes) (version 2) | ecosystem: Host-associated > Plants > Roots > Rhizosphere > Soil ... | reverse complement strand
CGCGGCATCCGCTATCCGGCCACCAAGCAGCAGCTCGTAGACCTGGCCCGGAGCAACCAGGCCGACGAGGAGGCACTGAGCTCGCTGCGGGAGATGCCAGAAGGCGAGTACGGCAGTCCGGACGAGGTGAGCCGGGTCATCGCGGAGAGGTGAGGGTGAGCCGGGGCTAGGACCATCCAGGTCACTATCAGGCCTGGCCGGACGATGTGGTCACCAGCGTGACGTGCCTGCCGCCCGTCACGCCCTGGCCGTAGGCCGAGCCGTTGAGCGGGCGCAGCGGGAGATCGAACGACTCGTTGAATGCCTGCAGGTAGTGCAGGATGATCCCCTCTCGCAGCGCCCACGGGCAGATGTCGACGGAGCCGACGTTCAGGGCCTTCATGCCGGCCCTGGCGGCTACCGCCCCGGCGACGATCTGCCGGCTGCGGGAACGTGATACTCCCTTCAGCTTCTCCCGGTCCCGGACGCGGAGGGTGGCGAGCCGCGGAATCCAGGCCTCCAGGTCCCGGGCGGTGACGGACCGGGGCACAAAGGGGCCCTTCCGCTGGGCGGGCGCACCGCAAAGGCGGGCGAGCTGCTTGAACGTCTTGGAGGTGCCGACGGCCCGTTCCGGAACCCCCTCCCACAGGAGCCGGTCGGCGACTTCCCGCAGGGTCCCGTTCACGTGCCTGCGCAGCGCGGCCAGCTGATCCCGGCCGGGCGGGTCGTCCGGCAGGAACAGCCGGGTCAGCCGTCCGGCACCGAGCGGAAGCGACATGGCGAGTTCCGGCTCGGCGTCACGGCCGAGCACGATCTCCATGGAGCCGCCGCCGATGTCGAGGATCAGCAGACGTCCCGCCGACCAGCCATACCACTGGTGCACGGCCAGGTAGATCAGCCGGGCCTCGTCCACGCCGCTGAGGTACTGCGGTCTGACGCCAGCTTCGGCCTCCACCCGGTCCAGGATCAGGTCGCGGTTGGCGGCGTCGCGCACCGCCGACGTGGTGAATACGTAGAGCTGCTGAACACCGAGCCGCCTGGCCGCGTTCATGGCGCGGTTCACCGCCTCGACCACCCGGTCTACCCCGGCCGGCTTGATGGCCCCGTCCGGGTCGAACGATTCACCGAGCAGGGTCGGTTCTTTCACCGCGTGCGTGGGTAGCGGAGGCGCACCAGGGCGCGCCTCGAAAACTTGCAACTGGGCCGAGTTCGAGCCGATGTCCAAGACTCCGAGCAGCATCCGCCCGGGCTACCCCCGGCCAGGCGAATCATGCACCAATGACACGGCCTCCGCGGGGGCGGCCCGGCGAAGGACGGTTAATCTACATCCGGCTGGGCAGGAGACAGTGCTTGACGGAATCGGGGGTGGAGACGGCGTGACGGATCAAGGCTGGGAGCGCTGGACGGAGCAGGTCGACTGGACGGACTGGCGCTCCTGGCTCAGGAAGGTCGCCTCGACGGACTGGGCCTCGGCGCCCTGGCCGTCCGCGCCCTGGGAACAGGCCGCCGCTCCGGAAGGAGTCTCACTCACCTTTCGGGCGGTCGAGGAAGATGAGCTGGGCGAGCACGTGACCGCGACCTGGCCGGCGATCCGGAAGTGGTGGCGGAACGGCACGAACACCCGCCCCACCGCCGGGCAGGCCGGAGCGCGGCTCGATGAGCACATGCCCGAGCTCGTCCCGGTCTGGCGGCGGCTGACGGGCCTGCTCGGCGACGACCCCGAGGCGGCCGCCGCGCTCGCGCTGTGGAATCCGCCGCCCTTCCTGACCGGCTGCTCGCAGGCGGCGGTCCTGCCGGACGGTCCGGCGCTGGTCCGCAACTACGACTGGGACTACCGGCTGTTCGACGCGGCGGTGGCCAGGACGGCGCTCACCGGTCCCCGGGTGCTCGGCATGCTCGACTGCCTGTGGGGCCTACTGGACGGGGTCAACGACGCCGGCCTCGCCGTCTCGCTCGCCTTCGGCGGCCGACCCCAGGTCGGCGAGGGGTTCGGGATCCCGCTCGTGGTCCGCTACGTGCTGGAAACGTGCGGGTCTACCGAAGAGGCGATGCGAACGCTGCGCCGTCTGCCCGTCCACATGTCGTACAACGTCACGACGGTGGACCGGGCAGGCAGCCGGGCGACGGCGTTTCTGGCTCCCGACCGGCCGGCCCACGTCACCGGCCAGGCCGTGGCCACCAACCACCAGGGCCAGGTGGAGTGGGCGCCGTACGCCGCCGCGATCAAGACCGTCGAGCGGCAGCGTCACCTGCAGGCGCTGCTCGACGCGGGCAGCGGCGCGGCCGACGTGGTGGCGGCCTGCCTGCGCCCGCCGCTGTACGCCACCAAGTTCGGCGAGGGTTTCGGCACTCTGTACACCGCCGAGTACCGCCCGGACGAGGGCGTCGCTGCCTACCACTGGCCGGGCCGCACCTGGGAGCACTCCGTGGAGCGGCTCGGACCCCGCAGCGTCGAAGTCGGGCTCGGACGAGATCCGGACGGACAGCAACTGTGATCACACCGACATCAGCCGCGTGTTTCCAGCTCACGAGCGAGGGTAGCGGGAAAGCTGGCCGGACCGGTGGTCAGGGCGGTGTCCACGGTCCGCGTCAGGCCGTGCCGCTGGCCGGGCCACGGGGCCGGCCAGCGCACGGTCCTAACCCACGCCTCAGTGCCCGGCCATCGGCGGGCCGATTCGGGGGCTTCGGTTTAGCGGCTCGGACGACGGGTAGCCGGTCGGCCGCGTGAAGGGCGAGTCTGATGCGAAACCCTGTCTCGAGGTGCGTCCCCGCGGCCGATGCAGCGGTCACGGGGACGCGTTAGGCCTGCACCATGGCAGCCACCACGGCCCGTTCGGTAATCAATGACCTGATCCCGTCCCGCGCATACGTACGGCGTCGCAGCGCATCCGCGCTGCGACGCCGTGTCGTATTCAGCCGTATTTACCGAAAGGGGAACTCAACCTGAATCGTGAGCGACTTGCTCAGCTTGTCCCGGAAATGGCAAACCGGGCCTCAGCTGCTCGGAGTGGGCAAATGGCAGGAAATCTTCGGGTTCACGCCCACGTAGTTGAGCGGGCCAGCCGCGATCGTGGCGATGATGTTGCCGGCGTGGGCGCAGTTAGTCGGCGACGAACCGTAGTATCCGCGCTGCCCGGCGGCAATTGCCCCGATTACCAGCCATATCAGCACGATGAGCCCTCCGACTCGCATTTGTACCTCCGAAGGACGGGCAGCTCCTGCTCTTCCGAAGAGCTGCGGACGCGGGACGTTTCTACGTCTACCCCGTGCGCGACGGATACACGTGAACGCAGCGTCGAATGTCCGGCGGATTCGGCATTCCGCGCAACCAGCCACATCGCGGCGAAGTGTTTCGGGCGCCGGTGTATCGTGTCTGCTGATGGCCCGGGATGGCAAGACCGCGCGGCGCGAACCTGCGGGATTCCAAGCGCCCACCCGTCAGCCGGTTCCCCGGCCAGACGGCGACGGTGCCGTGCCCCCGCTCCCCCCACCGGACCCCGGTGATCCGATGTCGTACAGCTACACCACTGACCTGGCTGCGATCCGGGCCGTCGTGCACCGGTACGCGATCCAAGCCGGGCTAACCGAGGCTCGCGCCATCGACCTCACGCTGGCGGTCAGCGAGGTGGCGGCCAACACGATCAAGCACGCCAAGTCCCCGGGCAGCCTGAAGATCTGGTACGACGCGAACGAGATCGTCTGCCAGATCCACGACGAGGGGATCATCACCGACCCGATGGCCGGGCGGCGCGAGCCGTCGCTCGACGCCCTGGGCGGGCACGGACTCTGGATCGTCAACCAGGTCTGCGACCAGGTGGAACTGCAATCGGACGAGAACGGCACGACGATCAGCCTGCACATGACGCTGCCGCGGCGCGGCACTGGTCAGTGACCCGGCCGGACTCACCTGCCGGGCGAATCCCGCCGCCATGCGCCTTGTGGTACAACAAGTGCGTGGATCTGCTGACGGTCTCTGTGACGGCGCGGGAGTCCGCCGGCGAACCTTACACGCTGGTGGAAATCGTCGGCGAGGCCGACGTGACGAACACCGACGATCTACGCCGCCTGCTCGACGAAGAAGTGGCCCAGCAACCGCGCACGCTGATCATTGACCTGTCCGGCCTTCGCTTCATGGACTCCTCGGCGCTGCATGCCCTGCTCCGGGTGAACCGCTCCCTTGACCGGCAGGGCGGCGTCCTGGCGCTGGTGTCGCCGCAGCCCGCGGTGGCGAAGATCCTGCGGCTGACCACGGCCGACCGGCTGATCCCCGTCTTCGGCAGCGTGGCGGAGGCTGCGGAGGGCTGATCCCGGCCATATTTATCCGCAGTTGTCCCATGCGGGGTTTGCCATCTCGCGCAATGGGATATGCTCCTACCTAGTGGTGCCTACGACGCAGGCACGCTCAACGCGACATGGTGATTCGCGGAGCGCGCAGATCGGGCACCACTTTTCCGTCTCTCGCTAGCGAACACCGTGACGAGGTTCGAAGCGAGAGAGGCCCCCATGAAGATCGCCCTAGTAGCCCAGAACGCGACGCCACTGCACCCCCGTACGGGCTCCGGCCCCGACCGTGACGACATCGGGCTCAGCGAGCTCACCCGCCAGTTCGCCGGGCAGGGTCACCAGGTCACCGTCTACACCCAGAAGAACCTGGCCGACGTGCCCGACCAGGCCGAACTGCACGCCGGCGTCCGGGTCGAGCACATCGACGCCGGCCCGGTCACCGAGACCGCAACCGAGCCCGGGGACGCCGACTTGCTCGAGCGGGTGCCCGCCTTCAGCGGCCCGCTGCGCAGCCTCTGGGAGAGCGACCGCCCGGATGTCGTGCACGCCCTGGCCTGGACCAGCGGGCTGGCGGCCCTGGCCGCCGCGCGTGACCTCGGCATCCCGGTCGTGCAGGAGTTCAGCTCGCTCAGCGTCGCCGAGCGCCGCGCCGCTGCCGGTTTCCGGGACGAGCCCGGCGCGGTGAAGGCAGACGGCGCGTCCGCGGCGCGGATCAGGCTCGAGCCGGCCATCGGCCGCAGCGCCAACGCGGTGGTCGCGACCAACTCCGCCGAGGTCTCCGACCTGGCCAGCCTGGGCGTGCACCGCTCCTCGATCCGGATCGTGCCGTGGGGTGTCGACACGGACCTGTTCACCCCGGAAGGCCCTGTGGCCAAGCGGAACGGCCGGCCGCGGCTGCTCACCGCGACGGATCTGACCCAGCGCAAGCCGCTCGAGACGCTGCTCCGGGCGCTGACCAAGGTTCCCGATGCGGAGCTGCTGGTCGTCGGCGGGCCGGCCGAGGCCGAGCTGTCCAAGGACGACAACTACGTCAAGCTGGCCAAGTTCGCGGCCACGCTGGGCATCACCGACCGGGTGATCTTCACCGGCAAGGTGGAGTACGCCGACATGCCGCCGCTGCTGCGCTCCGCCGACCTGGTCATCAGCACCTGCCAGTACGAGCCGTCCGGCACCACGTCGCTGCAGGCGATGGCGTGCGGCACCCCGGTCATCGCTCCCCCGGTCGGCGGGCACATGGACGCCGTGGTGGACGGCACGACGGGCATCATCATCCCGCCGGACCGGCCGGCTCTGCTGGCGCAGCGGATCCGGCAGCTGCTCGCGCACCCGATGCTGATCGAGGCGTACGGAGTGGCGGCGGTCGACCGGGTTCGGTCCCGGTATTCCTGGGCCCGCATCGCCGGGGAGACCCTGGCCGTCTACGATCGCGTCACCCAGGCGGCATAACGCGCTACGCACGCGGCGTAATGCGTCGCACGAGCGGCGTAAAAGGCGTACAAATATAACCAGGAGCCTGTATCCCCCCCGCAGGCGTCCTAGCTGAGGCCCGGGAAGCGTGAGCTTCCCGGGCTCTCGGTTGTCTTGGGCCCGTTTTCGCTCCTGGAGCGACGTTTGACCGCTTCCGGCTTGGACAGAAGGGCATGGTCCAAGCCGACGATCGCGACCACGCTGTTCCGGGACAAGATCCAGCAGCTGCGCTCGTAACACGCGTGCGGGTCCGGGCACCCGGCCTCCTCTCCCCGGGGCCCGGGCCCGCGCTGGGCGGTTAGGCGCCGACCCAGACCGACTTGATGTTGCAGAACTCGCGGATGCCCTGGACGGACAGCTCCCGGCCGTGGCCGGAGCTCTTCACGCCGCCGAACGGCAGCTGCGGGTAGGAGGTCACGTTGCCGTCGATGAAGACCATCCCGGCGGTGAGGTCGCGGATGAACCGGGCCCGTTCGGCCTCGTCGGTTGTCCAGGCGTTGGCGCCGAGCCCGAACTCGGTGCTGTTGGCCAGCTCGATCGCGGCGTCGATGTCCGGGACGCGGTAGAGGGTGGCCACCGGGCCGAAGACCTCCTCGGTGTGCACGCGCATCTCCGGCGTGATGCCAGCCAGCACGGTGGGCGGGTAGTAGAACCCGGGTCCTTCGGGCGCCGCGCCGCCGCACAGCGCCCGGGCGCCCTTGGCCACCGCGTCGGCGACCAGGTGCTCGACGTCGTCACGCTGCTGCTCCGAGGCCAGCGGACCGACGTCGGTGCCGTCCTTCATCGGGTCGCCGACGGTCTTGGCCGACATCTGCGCGGTGAACAGCTGCTCGAACTCGTCGTAGACCGCGTCGTGCACGATGAAGCGCTTGGCCGCGATGCAGGACTGGCCGTTGTTCAGCAGGCGCGCGAACGCGGCCACCTCGGCTGCCTTGGGCAGGTCAGCCGACGGCATGACCACGAACGGGTCGCTGCCGCCCAGCTCCAGGACGACCTTCTTGATCTCGCTCCCGGCGATGGCTGCCACCGAGGAACCAGCAGGCCCGGACCCGGTCAGCGTCGCGGCCATCACCCGCCGGTCGCGCAGGATCGCCTCCACCCGGGCCGAGCCGACGAGCAGGGTCTGGAATGTCCCGGCGGGGAACCCGGCCCGGGCGAACAGGTCCTGCATGAACAGGGCGGTCTGCGGCACGTTCGAGGCGTGCTTGAGCAGCCCGACGTTGCCCGCCATCAGGGCGGGAGCGGCGAACCGCATGGCCTGCCAGAGCGGGAAGTTCCACGGCATGATGGCCAGGACCGGTCCCAGCGGCTGATAGCTGACGTAGGCATCCACCGCGCCCACGCCGCTCGCGTCGGCGGGCTCGTCGGCCAGGAACTGTTCGGCGTGCTCGGCGTAATACCGGCAGGCGGTGGCGCACTTGGCGACTTCCTGCTTCGCGGCGGCCAGGGTCTTGCCCATTTCGGTGGTCATCATGGCCGCGATCTGGTCCTGCTCGGTATCCAGGATGCTGGCTGCGTTCCGCATCCACCCGGCCCGTTCGGCGAAACTGGTCAGGCGGTAGCTCTCGTGTACCGCCGCGGCGGCGGCTAGGCAGCGCTCGACGTCCGCCTCGCTCATCTCGTCGTAGGTCTTGACGGTCTCCCCGGTGGCGGGGTTGATGGTCGCGATCGCCACGGTTTCCTCCTTCCGCGCCGCGCGGCGGCATCGCCGCGGGCCCAATGTGGACCTGCCCAGGAAGCAAACGGTTAACGCGTCAGCGGCGCTCGTTGAAACGGCTCGCCGCGGCCTGGCCGAGGGTGGTCAGGCGGTCGAACGTCTTCTTTCCCATGGCTGGCCGCAGTTCATGGCCTTGTGCCTCGTCAGCGACCGCCGATCCGGCCTCGCCGGACGGGGCCGGGAGGGCCAGTCGCTGGACCAGGTGCAGGATCTCACTCGTCAGGCCGGGCACGATCCCGGCGGCACGGGAGACCAGTTGCCCGGCCGGGGTGAGAATGATCTCCGCCCGGCGCTGCCGGACGGCCGCGATGATCTGGCGCGCGGCGCGTTCGGCGTCCATCGAGACCAGCGGCAGGCTGGCGCCGAGGGAGAACCACGTGAACTCCTTCGAGCGCTGGCCGGTGAAGCGGGCCTGCAGGTGCGAGCCGGTCCGCATCAGCCCCGGCACGACGGTGGTGACCGTCACCGGGCCGCGGCCGAGCTCGGCTCGCAGCCCTTCGGAGAAACCGACAGCGGCGAACTTGGCGGTGCTGTAGGGCAGTAGGTGCGGCACGCTGATCTTGCCGCCGATCGAGCCGATCGTGACGATCCGGCCGTGCCCTTGCCGGCGCATGACCGGCAGCGCGGTGAGCGCCAGACGAGCAGGCGCGAGCGCCATCGTGTTCATCGCCATCTCGTAGTGGCCGATCTGCGCCGCCTGCACCGGGCCGACCTGGATCACCCCGGCGTTGCTGACGAGGATGTCGAGCCGGCCGTGGCGCTGCACCGCGGTGTCGATGAGCAGGTGCGGCGTCGCCTCGTCGGTCACGTCGCAGGCGACCGTCGTCACCTCGGCGCCCGCGGCGCGCAGCTCGTCGGCCGCGCGCTCGAGCTCGGCGGCGTCGCGCGCGCAGATGACCAGCGGGCAGCCGTGGCCGGCGAGCTCGCGGGCCAGCAGCAGGCCGAGTCCGCGGGACGCGCCGGTGACCACCGCCACCTCGCCGTGGAGATCGTCTTGGGCGCGGCGGGCGGTCAGGATCGCCCCCGCGAGAACGCCTGCCGTGATCAGCGGAACCGGAATTTTCATGCGCGGCCCGCTTCCCCCGCACCCCGCCGGGAAACGCGCCCGGCCGGGAAACCGGATTCCCGCGGGATCCGAGGTGGATCGCCGTCCCGGCGGGCAGGGACACGAACTCGCCTAGCCACGACGGACGGAGCGATTCATGAGGGCACTGACATGGCAGGGCAACCTGGACGTACGGGTCACCGACGTGCCCGACCCGCGGATCCAGGAGCCGAACGATGCGATCATCGCGGTCACCTCGACCGCGATCTGCGGTTCTGACCTGCACCTGTACGGGGTGCTGGGACCATACCTGTCGCCGGGCGACGTGCTCGGGCACGAGGCGATGGGCGTGGTGACCGAGGTCGGCGCGGACATCACCAGCCTGGCTGTGGGCGACCGGGTGGTCGTCCCGTTCAATATCTCCTGCGGGCACTGCTGGATGTGCGGCCGCGGCCTGTACGCGCAGTGCGAGACCACTCAGGTGCGCGAGCAGGGCAAGGGTGCGGCGCTGTTCGGCTACACATCGCTGTACGGCTCGGTACCGGGCGGCCAGGCCCAGTTCCTGCGGGTCCCGCAGGCCCAGTTCGGCCCGGTCAAGATCCCGCAGGACGGGCCGGACGAGCAGTACCTGTTCCTGTCCGACGTGCTGCCCACCGCGTACCAGGCCGTTGCTTACGCCGACACCCCCAAGGACGGGACCCTGGCCGTGCTCGGCCTGGGGCCGATCGGGCAGTTCTCGGCGCGGATCGCCCGGCACCTCGGGACCGAGCGGGTCATCGGGGTGGACCCGGTGCCCGGGCGGCGGGCCGCGGCGGCCCGCTTCGGGGTGGAGACCGTGGACCCGCGTGAGACCTCTGACACCGCGGGCAGGCTGATCGAGATGACCGGCGGCCGGGGACCGGACGCCGTCATCGACGCCGTCGGCATGGAAGCCCACGGGCACGATGAGGCCGCGGCGGGCAAGCTGGCCGAGGTCGCCCAGCGGGCAGTCGGCCTGCTGCCGGACAGTGTCGCGCAGAAGGTCACCGACATCGCCGCGGTGGACCGGCTGGACGCGCTGCACGTCGCGGTCAAGGCCGTGCGCCGCGGCGGCACCGTCTCGGTCAGCGGCGTCTACGGCGGGGAGATCGACCCCATGCCTCTGATGGAGATGTTCGACCGCGGCGTGCAGCTGCGCATGGGGCAGGCGCACGTCAAGCGGTGGATCGACGACCTCATGCCGATGGTCACCGATACCAGCGACCCGCTGGGCGTGACCAGATTCGCCACCCACCACCTGCCGCTGGAACAAGCCCCGCACGGATACAACATCTTCCGGGACAAGGCCGAGGGCTGCCTCAAGGTCGTGCTCCAGCCTTAGTTTGACCAGCTTCGCGGGGGGCAGCGGAACGGGCCGCAAAAGGGGGTGGACATGATCGATTCTGTCCGTTCGCTCATCACGACAGGAACGCCAGCCGGTAATGGCGCCGCTGATGAGAAGGTCGGCTCTTGGCCCGGCGCGGCCACGGCCGTGGCGTTCGCCGAAGCGGTCGAGTCGGGCCGGCTCAACCTGCCGCTGCCCGGCGGCGGCCGGACCCGCGAGCGCTGGGCCGTCCTCGCCGACCTGGCCGGGGAAGACCTGTCCCTGGCCCGGCTGGCCGAAGGGCACGCCGACGCCCTGGCCATCCTGGCCGAACTCGGTGTCCTGGCCGGGGCGCCCGCGGGCAGCCGGTGGGGTGTCTGGGCCGCGCAACCGCCCGGACCCAGGCTGATGGCGCGCAGGGCCGACGGCGGCTGGCGGCTCGACGGCACCAAGCAGTACTGCTCCGGGGCGCGGTCGCTCACCCACGCGCTGGTGACCGCGGTGGCGCCGGATGGCAGCCGGCTGTTCACGGTCAGCACGCAGAGCCTGGCGCCGGTACCGGGCAGCTGGCCGGCGACCGGCATGGCGGCCAGCGACACGCTCGACGTGGAGTTCACCGACGTCCCGGCCGAGCCAGTGGGCCATCCGGGCGGTTATACCGGCCGGCCCGGCTTCGCACACGGCGGCGCGGGGGTGGCCGCGTGCTGGTACGGCGGGGCGCGCGGAGTCGGCCATACCCTGCTGACCGCCGCGGCCGAACGTGACGTGGGACCGCACGCCCTGGCTCACCTGGGCGCTGTCGACATCGCGCTGCGCACCGCGCGGTCGGCGCTGGACGCGGCCGCCGCCGAGATCGATGCCGATCCGGACGATCTGCGGGACGGCGGCCGCCTGCGCGCCCTGCGGGTGCGGGCGCTAGTTGAGTCCGTGGCCGCCGAGGTCATGCACCGGGTGGGCCGCGCGCTCGGAGCGGGCCCGCTGAGCCACGACGAGGCGCACTCCCGGCGGGTGGCCGACCTGACGGTATATCTCAGACAGCATCACGCCGAACGAGACCTGGCCGAGCTCGGCGCCCTCGTCGCCGATCGCGGCACCACGTGGTGAGCTACCGCGGCCGTGTCGCGCCGAACCGCATCGACCGGCCCGGAACCGCCGAGGAGGCCTGGGACGGCTGGGTGGAGCTGAAGCGCCTGCCGGTCGCCGACCCGCTGGACTGGCCGAGCGCCGTGATCGTCGCCGCCCATCCCGACGACGAGATCCTGGGTGCAGGCGGGACGCTGGCCCGGCTGGCCGCCGGGGGCGCGCGGTTGCGCCTGGTGGCGGTCACCGACGGTGAGGCGTCGCACCCCGGAACCGACCCGCGGGACACGGCGCGGCGCCGGACCGCCGAGTCAGCGGACGCGCTGCGGCTGCTGGGGGTCCGGGACATCGAGGTGATCAGGCTGTGCTTTCCCGATACCGGCCTGACGGCCTGCGAGGACGAGCTGTCTGGCCGGCTGGGCGAGCTGTGCGATGGGTTTGGCGTGTGCCTGGCGCCCTGGGAGCAGGATGCTCACGCCGACCATGAGGCCGCGGGCCGTGCGGCGCGCCGGGCCGTGCGCCAGCCCGGCCAGCAGGTACTCAGCTACCCGATCTGGATGTGGCACTGGGCCAAGCCCGGCGACCGGCGCGTCCCGTGGCAGCGGGCCTGCCAGGTCCTTTTGAGTACCGAAGTTGCGGCGCGGAAGACGGCGGCGATCGGCGCGTTCGCCAGCCAGCTCACCGATCGTGAGGGCGCCGAGCCGGTGCTGCCGCCGGGCATCGTGGCGCACTTCACCAGGGACCAGGAGGTGCTGCTCCGATGACCCTTCCAGTAACCCTTCCGGCGGCCTATTTCGATGCCATGTACCAGGCCGCGGCCGATCCGTGGGGGTTCGAGGACCGCTGGTACGAACAACGCAAGTACGCGATCAGCCTGGCCCAGCTCCCGGCGGCCCGGTACCGCAGCGCGTTCGAGCCCGGGTGCTCCGTCGGTGTGCTCAGCCGCCTGCTCGCCTCGCGCTGCGACACGCTGCTGTCCTGCGACGTCGCCGCCGCCGCGGTCCGCGCCGCGGCCAGCCGCACCCAGGATCTGGCGCACGTCCGGGTCGGGCAGCGCGACATTTCCCGGCAATGGCCGGCCGGCCGCTTCGACCTCGTGGTGTTCTCCGAGATCCTGTACTACTTCGGCGACCACGACCTGGAGCAGGTCCTGAAGAACGCGGTGTCGGCCCTGGAGCCGGAGGGCACGCTGCTGGCCGTGCACTGGCGGCATCCCGTGGCCGACTACCCGCGGTCCGGAGACGACGTTCACCGTGTGCTGGCCGCGCAACCCGGCCTGGCCCGGCTGGTCCGCCACGAGGAGCCTGACTTCCTGGCCGAGGTGTGGATCCGCACCGAGGGCAGGCCGGTATCGGTGGCCCAGTCGACGGGCCTGGCGTGATCGAGGCGATCGGCGTCGTGGTGCCGGCCCATGACGAGGAGACGCTGCTGCCCGCCTGCCTGATGGCACTGCGGCAGGCCGCCGGCGCGGTCAGCATCCCCGTGCACGTTGTCGTCGTCGCCGATACCTGCACCGATCGGACGGGCGCCACCGCGCGGGCCTGCGGCGCCGAGGTGATCAGCATCCGCGCTCGCAACGTCGGCATCGCCCGGGCGGCCGGCATGACCGGGCTGCTGCGGCTCGCGGCGGGGCACGATCCGGCCGTGACCTGGCTGGCTACCACCGATGCCGATACCGTCGTGCCGTCCGGCTGGCTGCGGCGGCAGCTCGATTACGCCGACGCGGGCTGGGACGTGGTCCTCGGGACCGTATCCGTCACCGACTGGGACGGGCATCCGCCGCACGTGCCGGACGCGTTCGAGCGGCGCTACGCGTTCGGCCCCGGGCCGCACCCGCACGTCCACGGCGCGAACCTCGGTATCCGCGCCTCCGCTTACCTGGCGGCCGGCGGGTTCCCGTCGCTGCGCACCGCCGAGGACCACGCCCTGCTCGCCGCCGCGACCGAGGCTGGCTGCGCGGTCCTGCAGGCCGGTGACCTCGCGGTGGAGACCTCGTCCCGGCGGCATGCGCGCGCGCCGGACGGGTTCGGCCAGCTGCTGCGTACGCTGGCCGGCTGACCGGATCTGGTCACGCGGTCCATGTGTCATATGGCCGACCGCGGGTAGGCGAGGCGCTCGCTGACACGCTCGCTGACATCTGAGGAGTGATCGCATGGCGAAGCACGATGTCGACCCTGTTCTCCGGCAGCTGGTCCGGGCGGTGAACGATTCCGGGCAGGCCGCGGTGCCCGTCACCGTGTCCCTGCACGGGACGACGCTGACCGGGATGCTGATCGCCCAGAACATGTACTTCAGCGATCTGGTTGAGGCGAATCCCCTGATGAGCGCGCTGGAGCCAACCTCGGGCCTGCTGGGCAAGGAGTACGCCAAGGACGCGGAAGCCGAATCTGACCATCACCTGCACCTGCGGGCGACAGGAGCCCGCGGTGCTGCCGAAGGGCTCTGGCGCATCAGCCTGGAGGCCGTCGACGGATGGACTCTGCGCGCCGGCCCCGCCGCAGAGGACGACAAGGGACCGTTCGCGCGCCTCCTCGGCACCCCGTAACGATTCCTGACGCTTATCTCGCGCGACATCTACTGGTGAGGGCGCGAGATAACCCTTCATGCATATCGGCGCCGACCGCGGCTCGCGTCGGCGCACGGCTCATTCGCGTCGGCAGGGAACATGGTGCGATGACTGGCTTCAAGAACTTCGTAATGCGCGGGAACCTGGTCGAGCTCGCGGTCGCGGTCGTGATCGGCACGCAGTTCAGCAGCCTGGTCAAGCAGTTCGTCTCGTCGTTTATCGACCCGCTGCTGTCCCTGGTCGGCGGGACACCCGACCTCGGCAAGCTGGTGCTCCACGTCGGCAAGGCCACCTTCACCTACGGCCAGTTCCTCACCGAGGCCCTGACCTTCCTGATCTCGGCCCTCGTGGTCTACTTCGCCATGGTGCTGCCGGTCAGCCGCCTGCTCAGGCTCCTCGACCGGAACGAGGCCGCGACCAGCCGCGACTGCCCGGAGTGCACGATGAGCATCCCGGTCGCGGCCCGGCGCTGCCCGGAGTGCACGGTCGAGATCGCGCCGGCCACCGAACAGCCCCGCCAGCTCGTCTAGGACGGCGGCACGGCTGCCTGGGCCCCCGGGCCTCCGGGCTCCTGGGCCGGAACGCCATGAAACTGGGCATTCACTGCGTCAGGACGTACTTGATCTGGG
>Ga0207678_10003503_pt1 | contig 14111 bp, 12 predicted proteins | sample KBSC63metaG_FD_184319 | JGI IMG/M metagenome (GOLD analysis project Ga0207678, IMG submission 184319) | Corn rhizosphere microbial communities from Kellogg Biological Station, Michigan, USA - KBS C6-3 metaG (SPAdes) (version 2) | ecosystem: Host-associated > Plants > Roots > Rhizosphere > Soil ... | reverse complement strand
AAGGGCGACGAGAGCCCGGTCGCCGGTGGCGGTGCCGGGGCGAGCCCCGCGGTTTCTCTGCCTGCCATCGCCGACGCGACGCCGATCGCCGTCGATCCGGAGGCGGTCGGATATGTCTCGAACGACCGGCCCGGCACCGTGATGAGCCTGAGCGTCGACGAGGTCTGCCCGGCGACCGACAAGGCCGATTGCCCCGTTCGCGAAGGGACCCAGCTGGGGACCGTCTTCGCCGGAGCTCCCAAGACGATCCTCGCCTCGCCGACGAAGCACAAGGCCGTGGCGATCGCCAATACGGATGCCGGCACGGACGAGGTCGTGGTCGTGGACCTGCCCGAGGCGACCGAGCGTCCCCAGCCCACAACGACACCTGTCGCGTCGGCTTCCGCCGCCCCGACCCCGCTGCCGCCATCTCCGACGACGACGGCGGCGTCGGCAAGCACCGAACCATCGAACCCGCCCGAGGCAAGCCCGAGCGGATCCGAGGCGACAGCGAGCCCGACCCCATCGCTCGCGTCGATCGAGCCGAGCGCGACGCCTTCCGCCACCGCTGGTGTGATCGCGATCGCGAGCGGCATCGAGGTGGTCGGTGAATCCGCAGCGTTCTCGCCCGATGGCACCTGGTTCGCATTCACCGCGCATCCCGCGGATCAGACCAACGGCGCCGACGTCTATGCGTGGCGCGTCGGCTCCGATCGCGCGGTGCGGGTGACGACCGATGGCGCCTCGTACTTCGGTTCTTGGGCGGACAACGAGATGATCGTCAGCCGGCCGAGCGACAAGGGCGCGACGAAGTCCGATCCGGTGACGGTGCGCGTCGACCCGGCCAACGGCGATGAACGCGACGCCGGCGACGTCTGGCGTCCGGCGGTGGATCCGACCGGGAAGCGCGCGATCGTCTGGGTCGGGACCCTCAAGGTCGCCGACGATGGCGCCAGCTGGGTGCCGGACAAGGGGCGCCTCGAGCTCCGGAGCTGGTCCGGCGACGGGGCTGGTCGATCGCAAGGTTCGGAGCGCGACCGCGTCGTGACCGACTCGGCGCCGCGCGACTTCGACGTCCGCTGGGACGAGACCGGTGAATGGGTCGCCGTATGGGTCGCCGATGGTGATGACAACGTCGTCGGGCGGCTGACGCTCTTCCACGTCGATACCGAGAAGGACCGCCTGGAGCGCCTCGATGGGGCACCGGTCGATGTCCGGGCGCTGCCGGGCTTCTCGATGGGCGACGGCCGGCTGGCGTGGGCGACGCCGCGCGGCCAGGGTGGCGAGGGAAGCCGCATCCAGATCGCCGCGTGGTCCAAGACCGACGTCGGCATCGTCGAGAGCAACCCCGGCGAGGATCCGATCGTCATCCGCTGACGGTCGCGGCGCCCTGATCGGGCGGATCCGGCAGCGTCACGCGAGCCGCGCTGTGGGGGTTGGCATAGGTCCGGTGGGCAGCGTATCGTTCCCGCCCTATCGTGCGACCAAGGTTGTTGGTCGTAGGGACGGTGATCAGCACCGCCCTCGCCCTGGTATCGCTGCCGGGTCTGGCAGGTTCCCGCGTCCCCAGCGCCGTGGAGCCTGTACCCGCAGGAGCGTTCCAGCCGTTCTCGGTCCCCGCGCGCGAAGCCCGATCGCCGATAACGATCGAGGGGCTCGACCCTGCCCAGCAGTCGGTCGCGGTCGTGGATGCGCAGACCGCGATCTACGAGCCTGGTGCGGAACCCGATGCGGGACCCACCGACAGGGTCCAGGTCGATCAGCCGGAGACCGCCCCCGACAGCGCCCGGAAGCCGGCGCGCTACTCGCTCAAGGGCCAGGCCACCTTCTACAACAATGGGACGACCGCGATGCGCCTGCCCCGCGGCACCGTCGTGATCATCTGCGGTGGCGGCGGCTGCATCGAACGCACGGTCACCGACTACGGCCCGCAGGACCCGGCTCGCGTCGTCGACCTGTACAAGCCGGACTTCTTCCGGATCTGCGGCTGCCCCTCGTGGAGTGGTGTGACGAACGTCACGGTCCACGTCTACTGAGGGTCGCGCGGTATCCTCTGGTCTGACCCTTCGCCCGCGGCCCCGTGAGGCCGCCAGCGTGGCCCAGTGAGGCCAGGAAGGTACGGATGACCGGACGCCGGATCATGACCGCCGACGAGATCCGTCGAGCGACGATCCGTCTCTCACATGAGATCGTCGAGAAGCAGGCAGGCACGTCAGGCCTGCTGCTGATCGGTATCCAGCGTCGAGGCGTCCCATTGGCCCGCCGCATCGCGGAAGCGATCGCCGAGAACGAATCGGTCGACATCGCGGTCGGTGCACTCGACATCACCTTCTACCGCGACGACCTCTCGCTCGTCGCGCAGCAGCCAGTCGTCAAAGGCACGGATCTCCCGTTCGGCATCGATGGGCGGACCATCGTTCTCGTCGACGACGTGCTGTACACGGGCCGGACGATCCGCGCCGCGATGGACGCCCTCGTCGACTTCGGGCGACCACAGGCGATCCGTCTGGCCGTGCTGGTCGACCGCGGCCATCGTGAGCTGCCGATCCGTGCCGATCATGTCGGCAAGAACGTCCCGACGTCCCGCGAGGAGATCGTCCGGGTCCATCTCGAGGAGATCGACGGCGAGGACGGCGTCGACATCGAACGGGTCGTCGAGAGTCGCCGAGCGGTCGAGCCCGTCGCGTGACCGACGTGCTCGACGGGCCCACGGACGCCGGCGAGCTGGTCATCCCGTCGGTCGATGTCGCACCCGAGGACGGGGCCGTCGGCTGGAGACATCGCCATCTCCTCGACGTCGACGACCTGTCGATCGACGACATCGACCTCGTGATGCGCACCGCGGACGCGATGCGCGAGGTGCTCGCCCGGCCCATCGCGAAGGTTCCCGCGTTGCGCGGCCGGAACGTGACGATCCTGTTCTACGAGGCATCGACCCGGACCCGTGTGTCGTTCGAGGTCGCGGCGAAGAACCTGTCGGCCGACGTCGTCAACGTCGCCGCCGGGACGTCGTCGGTCTCGAAAGGTGAGTCGCTGGTCGACACCGTACGGACGCTCGAGGCGCTCGGTGCCCAGATGCTGGTGATGCGCCACAGCGTCAGCGGCGCGCCGTACCTGGCGGCGGAGGTGTTCAGCGGGTCCTTGCTCAACGGGGGTGATGGGTGGCACGCCCATCCGACCCAGGCGCTGCTCGATCTGTACACGATGCGATCGCGGCTGGGCTCGCTCGCCGGCAGGAAAGTCGTCATCCTCGGGGACGTCCTGCATTCACGGGTCGCGCGATCCAACATCTGGACGCTGACCGCGGCTGGCGCCGACCTGTGGCTCTGTGGACCGTCGACGTTGCTGCGCGGCTTCGAGGCGTGGGCGCGGCATGGCGTCGCCGGTTCGCGCCGGTTCCACGTCACGTCGTCCGTCGACGAGGCGCTCCGTGACGCCGATGTCGTCATGGCGCTCCGCATCCAACGTGAACGGATGGCGTCGGGCCTGCTGCCATCGCTGCGCGAATACGCGGCCCGCTACGGGCTCACCTCGGCGCGACTCGCCACCGCCAAGCCGGAGGCACTCGTCATGCATCCGGGGCCGATGAACGAGGGCGTCGAGATCGCCGCCGATGTCGCCGCAGGAGCCCAGTCGGTCATCACCGACCAGGTCACCAACGGCGTCGCCATCCGGATGGCGCTGCTGTACCTGCTCGCGGGCGCCGCGCGATGACGGATCTCGACCTCAGTCGCGTCTGGCTCGTCGACCCGGCGCAGGGTAGGGAAGGGCCAGGCGAGCTCGTCGTCGTGGATGGGATCCTCGAGACCGTGACGTGGCTAGAAGGCGCCGAGGCCGACGGCATCGACCCGACAGGCGTCGTCGTCGCGCCCGGGTTCGTGGACCTGCACGCGCACCTTCGCGAGCCCGGGAACGAGGATGCGGAGACGGTCGCGAGCGGGCTGGCGGCGGCCGCGCACGGCGGCTTCACCACGGTCTGCGCCATGCCGAACACGACCCCCACGCTCGACGAGCCTGGCGTGCTCGCGGCCGTCCGAGGCGCCGCGAGCGTATCCGGCTCACCGGTCGAGCTGCTCGCCTATGGAGCCGTGACGGTGAGGCGCGCGGGCGAGACGCTCGCGGCGCTCGGCGAGCTCGCCGACGCCGGCGTCGTCGGCTTCTCCGATGATGGCGCGCCGGTCCGGTCCGCAGCGATCCTGCGGAACGCGCTCGCCTACGCGGGTGCCGCCGATCTCCCGATCGTCGACCACCCCGAGGATGCGACCCAGACAGATGGGGCCGAGGCCAACGACGGGTTCATCGCCACGATCCTCGGGCTTCGCGGATGGCCGATCGCGGCCGAGGAGACTGCCGTGGCGCGGGACCTGGCGATCCTCGCCGAGGTGGCTCGTGACGTCCCGGGGGCCCGGCTGCATCTGACGCACGTGTCGACGGCGGGGTCGCTCGAGCTCGTCCGACGGGCGAAGGCCGCGGGCCTGCCCGTGACCTGCGACGTGACGCCGCATCACATCGCGTTGACCGACGAGTGGATCGCCGGTGCGCGGCGGTTCGCCTGGGATGCCGGAGCCGACGCTGACCCATGGCGGGACGAGGCGATCGTGGCTGCTCCGTACGCGACGTCGCTCCGCGTCAATCCGCCGCTCCGGACACCTGCTGACGCACTCGCGTGTCTCGCAGCGCTCGCGGATGGCACCGCCGACGCGATCGCAACCGACCACGCCCCGCATACCGAGGTCGACAAGACGGTCGAGTTCGGGACGGCGGCGAACGGGATCCCCGGGATCGAGACGGCGCTCGGGCTCGTCCTTCTGGCGGTCGACGCGGGACGGCTCACGCTTCCACGTGCCATCGAGGTGCTGACCACGGGTCCAGCTGCTGTCATCGGCCGTCAGCGGGGACTGGTCGAAGGTGCACCCGCCGACCTCGTCGTCTTCGATCGTTCGGACGGCTGGATGGTCACGGCCGACGCGCTCCTCTCCAAGGGGAAGCACTCACCGCTGCTCGGGATGGAGCTCCCGGGTCGCGTCCTGCTCACGCTGGCCGGTGGCCGCGTGGCGCACGAAGCACCGGCCCTCGTCGCCGTCTAGCCCCTACCGTCGAGCGCTGCTGCTCGCATGTAACGCCGCGCGCCTGCGGTGTGACGCGAGCGGGCGCGTGTCCGGTCTGTGCGTGCAACGGATTCGTCCGTTCGGGCGTCATCGACGTACCTGCCGTCGGCAGACCATCGACGCGATAGGACGCAAGCGCCTTCGGGCGCGGAGCACGGACATGGACCTCGATGATCGGATGACGCGACCCCTCCCGGATCACCCACCGCGGACGGGATGCCTGGTCGAGGGATGCCCGTGCAAGGACCCCCTGATCCTCTCCCATCGGCGGGCCCGGTTCTTCGCGCACCTCGCCCGGATCAATGGCGAGACAGCGCGACGGGTCGTCCGGCCGGAGCCCGGCTGGGAGCTGCCACCCGCCGGTTGACCCCCACGCCGTCGTAGGTCGGATGGCCGAGCCGTCGCGACCCTGACATCGTCATTCGTCCACCCCGCGGTGTCGCTCAGTCGATAGACGAACCTCGCCGCGAACGCTTTGCTGTGCGCTCCGGGGACGTGTGGAGGGGTCCAGGGTGGTTCGTCGAGAGCGAGCGGCGCGGCGGGTAGCGACGGGTTCCGTCCTTGCCGTCCTGGTGCTACTGCTGTCGACCGGGATCGTCCTCGCGACCTCGTCCCTCGCGGTCTCACCGAGTCACGGACAAGCCGCGGACTCGGTGACCATCACCTACCAGACCGACGCCACTGGCTGCCCCGGAGCGACCGTGCGGTTCGGCTGGGACGGCCAGGCGCTGACCTCCGGCTCATTCGGTCGGACCTGCTCGATCTCGATCGCGGTGACACCGCCTGCCGGAGGCGATGCGGTGGGGCGTCACCTGGTCGACGCCTGCATGATGTCGGTCACCGGTGCGTGCATCGAACCTGCCCGTGACGTCTACATCATCGACGCGCCCGCTCCCACGCCGACCCCCACGCCGACCCCCAAGCTGACTCCGAAACCGACACCCAAGCCCACCCCGAAACCCACGCCGAAGCCGACACCCAAGACCGTCGCGACCGCGACGCCCAAGCCGACTCCCAAGCCGACGCCCACGCCCACGCCGGTCGTGGCGCCCGCAGCCGCGACCCCGACCCCGTCGCCATCGGCAGGCTCGTTGCCGGCTCCGACGCCCACGACGACACCGACGCCCGTCGTCGCGCCGGTTGGCGTCGTCCCGACGCCGACCCCGACCGGTGCGGTCCTCGCGGCGCAGGGCACACCTGCGGCCGCTCCCGCGGCCGCTGGCGGTGATGGCGCCGGTGCCGGGTTCGCTGCCCTCGCGGCCGCGTTCGACGACGTGCACGTGCCGGCCCTCGTCGCCGACATCCAGGGGCCACCGGCACTGTCGACCGACCTCGGTGTGCTCGGCACGAACTTCCTCCTGACGATCATCGTCGTCATCACGTTCGGGCTCACCTCGTCGCTCTTCAACAGCACGATCAAGTCGAATCGCGAAGACATCGATGGGCTGATGGCCGCGGGCGAGCGTCGCATGCGGCCGCTCACGACCATCGGCCACGAGATCCACGCGGCCGCCCGTCGGATCCCCGGTCAGCGGTTCGTCGCTCGGCCGATCCGGGTCGCTCTGATCCTGGGCGTCACGGGCGTCATCTACGGGTTCCTGTCGCCCGACTTCGGACTCGACCCCTCGAGTGTGCTGCTGTTCGTGTCGATCATCGTCGGCGTCGGCTTCGTCACGTTCCTCACGGAAGGCGGCGGAGCACTGCTGGCATCGCGCGGCATGCGTGCGCCCGCATCGGTGCGTCTCTACGTGGCGGCGGTCGTCGTGGCGATCGTCTGTGTCGGGCTGACCCGGCTGATGGACTTCCAGCCCGGGATCCTCTACGGCTTCGTCGCGTCGAGCGTATTCCTGGGCACGGTCGTCCTCGACCGGCGCCAGTCGGCGACGCTCGTGATCCTGCCGGCGCTCGCCCTCCTCGCCGCGAGCCTCCTCGCGTGGGCCCTGATCCCCGCTGTGCGGCCCGCTGCCGGTACGGACGGGCCGTGGTGGATCGTCGTGCTCCAGGCTGCGCTTGTCACGATCTTCGTCGCCGGGATCGAGGGCCTGTTCTACGCGATGATCCCGATCACGTTCATGGACGGCGCCACGGTCTTCGAGTGGAACAAGTTCGTCTGGGCCGGACTGTTCGGGTTGGCGACCTTCCTCTTCTGGCATCTGCTGCTCAACCAGAACGACGCATACCTGGATGCGCTGCGGCAGACCCGGGTCGCGATCGCTCTGGGGCTCGTGCTCATCTACGGCGAGGTCACGCTCGCGACCTGGCTGTTCTTCAAGATCCGTGCCTCGCGGGCCGAAGGGACGGCGTCGGCCTGACGCGGGGCCATGCGAGCGGTCGACCGGCTCCGCTACGCTCGCGGCGATGGCAGCGATCGCGCCCCTGAACGACGACTACGAACGCCGCGCCTACTGGCAGGCGTCGATGCCGGCACTCCCCGACCGGTCCGGTCGCCCGCTGCCGGCGAGCACCGACGTCGTCGTGATCGGCGGCGGCTATGCGGGCGTGACCGCCGCCCGCGAGCTCGCCCGACGGGGCGTGGCTGTGACGCTCCTTGAGGCACGAACGCTCGGTTGGGGGGCGTCGACGCGCAACGGCGGGATCGTCCATGGCGGGTACAAGTGGAGCGCGGGGCAGCTGATCAAGCGCTACGGGCAGGACACCGGCCGAGCCCTGTACCAGGAGACGCTCGACTCGTACCAGCTCGTGAAGCAGTTGATCGCGGAGGAAGGCATCGACTGCGACTTCCGCGAGGTCGGTCATCTAGAGCTCGCGTATGCGCCGGCCCATGCAGGCGAGCTCGAGCACGCGCGCGAGAGTTTCGCGTCGGTCGGCGTCCGGTCGACGGTCGTACCTCGGGAGCGGATCCACGAGGAGATCGGGAGCGACGCATATTTCGGTGCCCTCGTCGTCGAGGGCAGCGGCCTGGTCCATCCCGGGCGCTACTTCGTCGGGCTCGCCTCGGCAGCCGATCGTGCCGGCGCCGATCTCCATGAAGGTCTTCGCGCGAGGCGCATCACGAAGGTGGACGGCGGCTTCGACGTCGAGACCGAGCGCGGATCGATCCGGGCCCGCGACGTCTTCGTGGCGACGAATGGCTACACGGACGGTGTCGTCCCGTCGCTCCGGCGTCGGGTCATCCCGATCGGGTCGTACATCATCGCGTCCGAGCCCTTGCCGGAGGCACTCGCCCACGAACTCTCGCCGAAGGGACGGGCGTTCTTCGACACCAAGAACTTCCTCTATTACTGGCACGTGTCGGCGGATCGGCGGATGGTGTTCGGCGGGCGGGCGTCATTCATGCCGACCACGATCGACCGCACCGCCGCGATCCTGTGGCGCGGCCTGCTCGAGGTCCATCCACAGATGGCAGGGCATCGCATCGAGTACGCATGGGGCGGCAACGTCGGGTTCACGTTCGACCGGATGCCCCATGTCGGGCGGACGAAGGACGGCGTCACGTACGCGATGGGCTGCTGCGGCACCGGGGTCGCACTGATGACGAATCTCGGTACGAAGGTCGGCGCGTGGCTTGCGGGCGGCGAGGCCCCAGCGCTCACGCGGCTCGGATTCCCCCTGGTCCCGGCACCCTACGAGGGGCGACCATGGTTCATGCCGTTCGCCGGGGAGTGGTTCCGCCTGCAGGACCGACTGGCCGCGCGCACCCGTGACGGGTGATAGTGCGCAAGACACCGACGACGTCGTAGTGGAGACCGGCCCATGTCCGAGACGACCGACCTGTTGGCGAAGGTGCCGTTGCTATCAAGCCTCGACGAGAAGCAGTTGGAACGGCTCGCGCGCGATTTCAGCGAGCGGACGTTCCCGGCGGGGAGCGTGGTCGTTCGTGAGGGCGACACCCATGGGATGGGCTTCTTCGTCGTCGCGGACGGCGAAGGCACCGTCAGTGTGGGCGGGAAGGAAGTCGGCAAGATCGGCCGCGGCAGCTATTTCGGAGAGGTGGCGCTCATCAGCGACCGGACGCGGACCGCGACGGTGACGGCGACGACCGACCTGCGAACCCTGGTGATGACCTTCTGGGACTTCCGCGCCTTCGTGAAGAGCGACGCCGACGTCGCCTGGAAGCTGCTCGAGCACGTCGGGGGGATGCTCCACGGACGTGGCTGAGCCCGCCCCACCGCTTCCGCTCGCCGTCCAGCTCTATACCTTCCGCGATCCGGTCCGCTTCGGCGGCGCAGGGATGGGTCTCGATGCGCCGGCGTTGACCGCCATCGCCGAGGCGGGCTTCCTCGGCGTCGAGACGGTCGATGTGCCCGGTGGCGATCCCGCCGAGGCGCGTCGTGTCCTCGCTGACCTCGGCCTGACGATCACGAGCTCGCATACCTGGTCCGCGTGGACCGATCCGGATCCATTCAGACAGGCGACGGACGCCGTGGCCGAGCTCGGCTCGCCGAGGATCATCGTCAGCGCCAGTCCTGACGACCTCGCCGGCGGTGGCGCGGGCCTGATCGATCGACTCGCGGCTGCGGCTGACGTTGCCGCTGAGCGAGGCCTCCGACTCGGCATCCATACCCATGACGCGGAGATGCGCGTGGTCGATGGCCAGCGCGTGATCGACCGACTGAGCGGCGCGCTCGGGGACGCGATCGACATCCAGATCGACATCTTCTGGGCGGTCGTCGGCGGGGCGGACCCTGCTGAGTTGATCCGCGGGCTGGGTTCGCGCGTGGTGTCGCTCCACCTCAAGGACGGCATCACGTTGCCGCCGTCTGCCTATGGCGACGCCTCGTTCGTCAACGTGCCGGTGGGTAGTGGCGTCGTCGACCCCGCGTCGTCGGTCGCCGCCGCCGCCGATGCGGGCTCCGTCGAGTGGCTGATCGTCGAGTTCGACCATGTCGACGGCTCGGCGGTCGACGCCACACGTGCGAGCCTCGACTACCTGGTCTCGCAGGGGCTCGGCCGCGGGCGCGTTTCCTGAGGGTGGATCGTCCCGCCCGCGTCGCGATCATCGGGTCCGGCAACGTCACCCACTTCTACCTGGAAGGGACGGCCCGGTATCAGTCGCTGGAGCTCGCCGCCTGCGCTGACCTCGATCGGGAGCGGGCGCAAGCGCTGGCTGTTGCCGGCGGCTTTCCAGCGATGTCCGTCGAGGCGGTCCTGGCCGACCCATCGATCGACGTCGCGCTCGTCCTGACGCCGCCCGCGGCGCACGCCCCGGTCGCGCTCGCTGCGATCGCCGCCGGCAAGCACGTCTACACCGAGAAGCCGCTCGCGACCTCGCGCGGGGACGCGCGCCGGCTCCTTGATGCGGCCGCCGCGGCGGGCGTGCGCGTCGGGGCGGCACCGGACACGTTCCTCGGCGGAGGCCTGCAAACGGCGAGAGCGGTGATCGACGAGGGCCTGATCGGGACGCCGCTCGTCGCGACCGCGTCCGTCTCGCACACCGGCCCGGAGCGCTGGCATCCGAACCCGCAGATCTTCTACGGGCCGGGCGGCGGACCGGTGCTCGACGTCGGGCCGTACTACGTGACGGCGCTCGTCGACCTGCTCGGGCCGGTCGCGTCGGTCGCGGCGGTCGGGCGGGGCGTGGGATCGGAGCGCCTCGTCGCGGCTGGGCCACTCGCCGGGACGACCGTCGTATCCGACGTGCCGACCACGGTGATCGGCACGCTGACGTTCGAGTCCGGTGTCATCGGCAGCCTGCTCGCGTCGTTCGATACCGCCGGCTCGCGGGCCCCGCATTTCGAGATCCACGGGACCGAGGGCTCGCTCAGCCTCGGCGATCCGAATCGGTTCGACGGGGAGGTGCGGTTCCGGGCGCTCGGTGCCGAGGTCTGGGAAGACATCCCTTTGCGATTCCCGTCGAACGTCCAGCGCGGCATCGGCCTCGCCGACATGATCGACGCGATCTACACGGGACGGCCGCATCGGGCGAGCGGCGAGCTCGCCTACCACGTGCTGGATGTGCTGCTCTCGCTCGAGGAGGCGACCACCACCGAGCGGACGGAGAAGGTCGCGTCGCGCGTCGACCGCCCGGCGGCGCTGGAGTAGTCCTCAGGCGGTCGCCGCGAGCTCCCGGAGCGTGTCGAGCAGGTGGTCGATGTCCGCTTCGGTCGCGAGATAGTTCAGCACCCCTGCACGAAGCCACGTCGCCCCACGCAGTCGCGTCGTCGTGAGCCACCCATCGCCGGACAGCTCGAGCGCGGCCTGGAGTCGGTCCTGGTGCGCATCGAGCGCTTCACCGCCGGTTCCCGGCGGAACGTGTCGGAAGCACACGACCGACAACTCCGGTACCTCGGGCAGGGCCTCGAAGTCGTCGGCGTCAGCGCAGCGGCGCGCCAGGTAGGCGGCGAGATCGTCGTTCGCCTCGATCAGCTTCCCGAACCCGAGCGTCCCGAGGTGCTTCCACGACATCCACAGCTTCAGCGCTCGCCAGCGACGGGTCCCCTCGAACGACAGCTTGTAGAAGTTCAGCTGGTCGGCCCCGCCGTGGCCATCATCGTCGTGACCGTCGTCGGTGTCGCCGTCGCGCAGGTAGTCCGGTGTCCCCGCGCCCGACCCCTCGCCGCCCCGGTAGTACTCGGGTGAGCGGCCGCCGAAGACGGCACGCAACATCCGGCCGTCGCGGACCAGCAACCCGCCGATGTCATAGGCCTGGAAGAACCACTTGTGCGGGTCGACGGTCACCGAATCCGCCCGGTCGAGATCCATGACCCGGTCCCGATCGCGTTCCGACAGTCGCGCTCCGCCGCCATATGCGGCATCCACGTGTAGCCACAGCCCTTCGGCTTCGGCGACGTCCGCGAGCTCGCCGACGGCGTCGACGGACCCGGTGTTGGTGGAACCGGCGACGGCCGCGATCGCGAACGGCGTCAGGCCCTTGGCGCGGTCGCGCGCGATCGCCACGCCGACCGGCTCCCCGCGGAGATGGAAGTCGTCGTCGGCGGGCAGGACGACGAGCGTGTCGGGCGGGAAGCCGAGCTCGTCCAGCGCTCGGGCGATCGAGAAGTGGGTCTGGTCGCTCGTGTACACACGCCCACCCTCGAGGTCCTTGCCCCGAGGCGGTGCCGATAGCCCGCGCAGGCGCCCGAGGTGGAGGTCCCGGGCGAGCGTCATCCCCATGAAGTTGGCCATCACGCCGCCGCTGGTCAGGAGGCCGAACGAGCCCTCGCCGTAGCCGACGAGGTCGCACAGCCAGCGGATGACCTCTTCCTCGGCGAAGGCGGCGAATGGACCCGCATGCCAGACATCGACGCCCTGGTTGGCGACCTGGGCCAGCAGCTCGCCCATGATCGACATCGGCAACGGAGGCGGCGTGAAGTAGCCGAACTGGCGTGGATGCTGCGAGTTCATCAGACCACGCGAAAGGCGCGCGGAGTATTCGGCGACGACCTCCATCGCACGCATCGGCTCGGCCGGCGCGGGAGCGGGACCGTCCCTCGGGCCGGCCGGATCGGACCCGTAGTAGCGACGCCGCGCCTCTGCATACGCGGACGCGTCGCCCATCGCGCGCTCTGTGGCGATCCCGTACAGGTAGGTGAGCGCCTCCTGCCAGGTCTCCGTCCCGAGCGCCGCGAGGGCGGCACGAGACGCCGCCGGATCGCGGAACCCGATCAGCTCGGGCTCGGGGTGCCAGTCGAAGCGCGCGAGGTAGGCGTCGATGTCGATCGGCGCGGTCGGGTCCTGGGTCGTCGTCTGGTCGGGCATCCGAGGCCGATGGTAGCGACTACCCTTCGGGCCATGCCCGACGGCGGAGACATCGATATCGCTACGCACGACCCGCAAGGTCGCGCGCGCCTCGTGGCTGTGCTCGAACCGCTCGGCATCGCGTATGAGCTCTTCGCCTGCGACCCCGCGCTGGCGGACACGGCTGCCTTCTGTGCGGCGTACGGATTCGCTCCGGATGCGTCGGCCAACACGATCCTCGTGATCGGCAAGAGCGATCCGCCGCGGTATGCAGCTTGCGTCGTGCTCGCTCCCAACCGCCTCGATGTCAACCGGGTGGTTCGAGACCGCCTCGGAACCCGCAAGGCGTCATTCGCCCAGGCAGAGTCGACACGCGAGATCACCGGGATGGAGATCGGTGGCGTCACCGTGTTCGGTCTGCCCGACGAGCTGCCGATCTGGATCGATGCACGGGTGATGCAGCGCGACCGTATCGTCCTCGGGGGCGGATCGCGGTCCTGGAAGGTCGTAGCGTCGCCGGAGATCCTGCTCGCGCTGCGGAACGTCGAGGTCGTCGAGGGTCTCGCCACGGAACCGCCACCGCCGACCGCAGGCTGACGCCGCCTCCCGTATCGTTCCGGCTCGTGACGCAACCCGACCCGAACGTTGATCCCACTCCGCCGCGCCCGCCACGTTCCACCGGCCCGATCCAGTACAAGGGCGAGGACCTCGCGGCCGAGCGAGGCCCCGGCCTCGGCTGCTTCCGCTTCCAGCTGGTGGTCCTGGTCGTCCTCATCGTCTTGACGCCGCTCAGCGCGGCGTGGGGTTGGCCGGACTGGCTGAGCGCGTTGCTGCTGTTCCTGACGATCGGATTGCTGCTCGTTGCCGGCCAGACGATCGTCTTCCTCCTTCGCCTGGTCGCGGCCGATCGGCGAAGCCGCCGTCGCCCGCTCGCCAGTGCGACGAAGACCGTCGGGGAGATCGAGGACCAGGAAGCGCATGCCACGTCGGCAGAGGAGCAAGCTCCCGGCGGCTGAACCTGCCCGTCGCCGGGCGGCGCGGTGACCCATGCCCCATGACACAATGGCCCCATGCCCGTCCTCGCGACCTACTTCTCCGTCCGCCGTGGCCGCGACCCGTTCTTCAAGTTCTTCATGCGCACGATCTTCCCGCGCCAGGTGAAGGAGTACGAAGAGCGCTTCGGCATCCGGTTCATCGGCTGGTACAACGTCGCGCACGGCTGGGACTTCGACAACGTGATCCTGCTCGACCTGCCCGATTACGCCGTGCTGGACAAGCTCGAGGCCGATGAGGCGACCCGCGCGCTCGGCCACCGCGCCGGCGAGTGGATCTTCGAACGGCATCACTCGATGTTCCTGCGCGAGCGGATGGGCACCGACCTCGAAT
>Ga0207678_10003496_pt1 | contig 14131 bp, 12 predicted proteins | sample KBSC63metaG_FD_184319 | JGI IMG/M metagenome (GOLD analysis project Ga0207678, IMG submission 184319) | Corn rhizosphere microbial communities from Kellogg Biological Station, Michigan, USA - KBS C6-3 metaG (SPAdes) (version 2) | ecosystem: Host-associated > Plants > Roots > Rhizosphere > Soil ... | reverse complement strand
TCGAGCAGCGCCTCGAACTCGCTGTCGTCGATGGCGCCGCCCGCCGGTTCGGGCGACGGCGCCGGTACAGGCGCCGGTGCAGGTGCGGCGGCGGCGGACTTGCCGCCACGCGGCAGCAGCGCCTGCAGCAGTTCGGCGGGCGGCATCGCCAGCGACGTGCCGGCGCCGAGCGCGGCCATCATCTCGACCAGCCGGTCCAGCGTCTGCAGCAGCGCGTCCATGTAGCTGGCGTCGAGCCGCACGGCGCCGTTGCGGGCCAGGTTGAGCAGGTCCTCGGCGTGGTGGCACAGCTGCACCATCGGTTCCAGCGCGAGGAAGCCCGCGCCGCCCTTGACGGTGTGGAAGGCGCGGAACACGGCATTCAGCAGCTCGCCGTCGTCCGGCGCCGCTTCCAGCCCGACCAGCTGCTCGCCCAGCCGCTCGACGAGTTCGCCGGCCTCGACCAGGAAGTCCTGGCGCAGCTCATTGTCGAAATCCGCGTTCACTACGCGTGCGCCCTCAGAACCCGAATTCGCTGAGCAGCCGGTCGGCATCCTCCTGGCTGGTCACCTTGGCCACGTCGACCGGCGCCTCGACGCCGGCCAGCGCGCCGGTGAGGCGCACCAGTTCCAGCAGCGAGGATTCCACCGTGCCGATGAAGCTGGCGACCTTCTTGATGCGCTGGCCGGTGAGGTCCTGCCAGGACTGCGCCACCACCATGTCGCCGAGACCGGCGCGGCAGCTGTCGGCGAACGTGGCGGCTTCGCGCGCCAGCGCGGCGGCGGGTTCGTCGCCCTCGGCCTGCTGCAGCACGTCCCAGGCGTTGCGCGCCAGCGACTCGGCCTGCGGTCGCAGGCGCTCGGCGAAGTCGATGCTGCGGTTGGCGGCGTTCGCGCTCATTTCCAGCACGTCCTGCAGGTGCTGGCGCGCGTCGGCCACGATGCCGGGCACGCCTTCCTGCGCCAGCTCGCCGCCGAGGCGGCGCACGGCGTCGTGCAGTTCGCGGGCGAGCTGGCCCAGCGCACGGAACAGGTGCTGCTCGCGCTGGCGCACCATCGTGTCCAGCGCGTGCTCGAAGGCGGGGCCTTCCGGGCTGTTCAGCAGATCGCGCAGCTCGGGCGGCAGGCTGTCGTCGACGGCGAGAGGTAGGACGGCATTCATGCGCTGGCTCCGCTGGCGGCGATCCGTTCGAAGATCTTGGTGAGTTTTTCCCTGAGCGTGACCGCGGTGAACGGCTTGACGACGTAGCCGTTCACGCCGGCCTGGGCGGCGGCGATGATCTGGTCGCGGTTGTTCTCGGCGGTGACCATCAGCACCGGCAAGCCCTTCAGCGCAGCCTCGGCGCGGATCGCGCGCAGCAGGTCGATGCCGGTCATGTTCGGCATGTTCCAGTCGGTCACCACCAGGTCGAACGGCTGGCTGCGCAGCATGATCATGGCGTTCTCGCCGTCGTCGGCTTCCTGGATCAGCGTGTTGGTGAAGCCCAGCTCGACCAGCAGGTTCCTGACGATGCGCCGCATGGTGGAGAAGTCGTCCACCACCAGGATTTTCATGTTCTTGTCCAAACGTCTGCTCCGGGTGCAATGGGCCGCATGTGGCCCCGGGGATGGTGGGATGGCGTGGACTCAGTCGCGCCAGCCGGCCAGCTGCGCGCGCAGCCGGATCACGGCCTGGCCGTGGATCTGGCACACGCGCGACTCGCTGACGCCGAGCACGGCACCGATTTCCTTGAGGTTCAATTCCTGTTCGTAGTACAGCGACATCACCAGCTGCTCGCGCTCGGGCAGCGCGGTGATCGCCTCGACCAGCGCCGCGCGCATGCCGTGGTGCTCGATGCCCTCGTCCGGGCCGAGGCTGTTCTCGTCGGCCACGTCGAGCACGCCGGTGTCCTCGCCGTCGTCCGAGGAGGTGAGGCTGAGCAGGCGCGAGGAGGTCGCGTCGGCGAGCACCTGGTGGTATTCCTCCGCGCTCATGCCGAGCCGGCGCATCACTTCGGCGTCGTCCGCCACGGCGCCGGTCTCGGCCTCGATCTGGCGGATCGTCTCGGCCACTTCGCGGGTCTTGCGGTGCACCGAGCGCGGCGTCCAGTCGGCGCGGCGCAGCTCGTCCAGCATCGCGCCACGGATGCGGATGCCCGCAAACGTCTCGAAGCTGGCGCCCTTGTCGTGGGCAAAGTGGCGCGCTGCCTCCAGCAAACCGATCATTCCCGCCTGGATCAGGTCGCCCACGTCGACGCTGGCCGGCAACCGCCCCATCAGGTGATAGGCGATCCGCCGGACCAGCGGCGCGTGCCGACGTACCAGTTCGTCGGCACTCTCGCGGGAGAGTTGCAGATATTCCGAAGCCGCGTTCATCCCGGCATACCCCCGGCCGGAGCCGTCCGGCCACCGAAGAAGGAGATACGGTCGAGACCCGCATGCTCGGGCTCGATCCACTTATCGACCGCACCGGCCAGTTTCTTGAATGCCCGCGCCGACGGGCTGGATGGCCACAGCTCGACCACCGCGGCCTGGCGCCGGATCGCCTGGCGCAGGCGCTCGTCGTGCGGCACCCAGCCGCTGAATTCGATCGCCACGTCGAGGAAGCGGTCGCTGACCCGCGCCAGCTTCTGGTGCAGTTGCCGTGCCTCGCCCTCGTTGCGCGCCATGCTGGCGACCATGCGCAGGCGGCGCACGCCGAAGTCGCGGCTGAGCACCTTGGCCAGGCCGTAGGCGTCGGTCAGCGAGGCGGGCTCGTCGCACACCACCAGGATCACCTCGGCGGCGGCGGCGGCGAACATCGTCACGCTGTCGGACAGGCCCGCGGCGGTATCCACCAGCAGGTATTCGGGCGGTCGCGCCAGCTCGTCGAAGGCGCGGATGATCGCGGCCAGTTCGTTGTTGCCCAGCTGCGCCAGCCGGCGCGCGCCGGAACCGGCCGGCACCACCTGCAGGCCGCAGGCCGCGGGCAGCAGCAGTTCCTGCAGCGTGCATTCGCCGTCGAGCAGGTGGCCGATGTGACGCGACGGCGCGAGGCCGAGCATCACGTCGACGTTGGCCAGCCCGGTGTCGGCATCCAGCAGCATCACCTCGCGGCCGGCGCCGGCCAGTGCCACGCCGAGGTTCACCGCCAGCGTGCTCTTGCCCACGCCGCCCTTGCCGCCGGCCACCGCGATCGTCTGGCAGTGCCGGCGCGCGCCCGCCACCGCGGACAGCAAGCCGTCGGCCTGGTGGCCGGCGCCCGCCTCCGCGACGGGCCGGCCGACCATCGCGGCCAGCATCTGCTTCAGTCCCGAAGCCTGGTTCATCGCGAGCACTCCGTTCATGCCTGCGCCACGGCGAGGCCGAAGCGCTCGGCCATCAGGTCGTCGTCGGGAAGCTCGCTCTTGAGCGACTGCGCGGCGCGGCACACCAGCACGCGCGCGTCGGCGGTGGCGATGTCCTCGGGCACGCGCTGGCCGTCGGTGACGTAGTCCAGCGGCAGGCGGTTGCGGATCAGCACCGACAGCGCGCCGCCCAGCTTCGGCGCCTCGTCCAGCTTGGTCAGGATGCAGGCATGCGGCTTCAGCGCGCGGTAGGCGCGCACCGCGTCCTCCAGCGAGGAAGTCTGCGCGTTGGCCGCCAGCACCAGGCAGGAGCGCAGCTCGCCGGTGTCGGCGAGGATCTCCAGCTGCTGCGCCAGCCGCGGGTCGCTGCCGGCCATGCCGGCGGTGTCGATCAGCACGGTGTGGCGGCCCTGCAGCATCTCCAGCACCTTGCCCAGGCTGCGCGCGTCGTAGGCGGGATAGACCTGCACGCCGAGCAGGCGCCCGTAGTGCTCCAGCTGCGCGGCGGCGCCGATGCGGTAATGGTCGGTACTGACCAGCGCCACGCGCCCGGCGCCGTGACGCATCACCGCTCTCGCAGCGAGTTTCGCAATGGTCGTGGTCTTGCCCACGCCGGTGGGGCCGACCAGGGCGACCACACCGCGGCCGTCGTCGCACAGCTGGCGGCCGCTCACCGCGAGGCTGCGGCTGAGCATGCCCAGTGGCAGGTAGCGCGCCTGGTCGGCGTTGAGCTGCTCCGGCAGTTCGGCCACCAGGGTGCGCGCGACGTCGGCCTCGATGCCGAGCCGGGTCAGCTCGCGCAGGATGCGTGCGCGCAGCGGCTGGCGCCGCTCCATGTCGTTCCACGCGAGGCTGGACAGCTGCAGCTCCAGCATCGCGCGCAGGTCGCCCAGCTCGCTGCGCAACTGCGCGGTGTCGCGCGCGGCGCGCTCCATCAGCGGATGCATCGCCGGCGGTTCCGCCGCGACCGCGGCGGCCGGCGCGGCGACGGTATGCAGGCGACGCGGCGCGGGCGGCGGCGGCACCGACGGCTTCGCGGGGGCGACCGGCGCCGACGCCTGCGCCGCAGCCGCAAGCGGCGCCGGTTCGGCCTTCGCTTCCTTCGCCTCCGGTGCGGACGGCGGCGGCGCGGCGGGCGCGCCGTGCCGGGCGGCCTCGCGCACCAGCGCCTCGTCGTAGTCGATCGCGGCGATCACCTCGATGCCGTCGTCCATCCGGCGCGTGGACAGGATCACCGCATCCGGCCCCTGCTCCTCGCGCACCTCGCGCATCGCCTGGCGCATGTCGGGCGCCACGAAACGTTTGATCTTCATGCGTGCTTGCTCCGCGAGCGGAATCCGGAAGTCGCGATCGGTGATCCGTCATCAGCCAGGACGCCGCAAATTCGCCGCGCCGACCGCCTTTCCGAATTCCGCATGCCGATATCCAAGTCCCTGCTCCTCAACGCCCCAAGGCCTGCACCAGTCGCACCCGACGGTTGTCGGGCACCTCGTTGTAGGCGAGCACGTGCAGGTTTTGTGCCACGTGCCGGGTGAAGCGCGCGAGCCACGGCCGCAGCAGCGGCGCGACCAGCAGCACCGCGGGTTCGCCGCTCATTTCCTGGCGCCGCGCGGCCTCGGCCACGCTCTGCTGCAGGCGGTCGGCGAGGCCCGGCTCCACCGCGGCGCCCGCCACGCCGCCGGACATCGAGCCGAGCAGGATCTGCTCCAGCTCCGGCGCCAGCGTGATGACGGGGACCTCGGTGCCCAGCCCGGCGATCTCCTGCACGATCTGCCGGCCCAGCGCCACGCGCACGGCGGAGGTGAGGACGCCGGGATCCTGACTCTGCGCCGCGTGCTCCGCCAAGGATTCGACGATGCCGCGCATGTTGCGGATCGGCACCCGCTCGGCCAGCAGGTTCTGCAGCACCTTCACCACCACGCCCAGGGTGAGGCGCTTGGGCACCAGGTCCTCGACCAGCTTCGGCGCGCCCTGCGCGAGGCGGTCGAGCAGTTGCTGCACGTCCTGGTGGCTGAGCAGCTCGTGCGCGTGGCCTTGCAGGATGTGCGAGAGATGGGTGGCGATCACCGTGGCCGGGTCGACCACGGTGTAGCCGTAGCCCTGCGCCAGCTCGCGCTGGCCCGGCTCGATCCACACCGCTTCCAGGCCGAACGCCGGGTCCTGGGTGGCGATGCCCGGCACCGTGCCGTGCACCTGGCCGGGGTTGATCGCGAGCAGGCGCTCGGTGTGCACCTCGGCCTCGCCCATCGGCACGCCCATCAGCATGATGCGGTAGGTGTTGGGGCCGAGGTCGAGGTTGTCGCGGATGTGCACCGCGGGGATCAGGAAGCCCAGCTCCTGCGACAGCTTGCGGCGCACCGACTTGATCCGCCCCATCAGCTCGCCGCCCTGGTGCTGGTCCACCAGCGGGATCAGCCGGTAGCCCACTTCCAGGCCCAGCGGGTCGACCGTGGTGACGTCCTCCCAGCCCAGTTCCACGCGCTCGGCCGGCGCTGCTGGCGCCGGCGTCGCCGCGGTGTCGGCGGCGAGCTGCTCGCGCGTCTCGCGCTGGCGCTTGAACAGCAGCCACGCCGCGCCGCCGCACACGCCACCCAGCAGCAGGAAGGCGAGGTTCGGCATGCCGGGGATCAGCCCCATCACGCCCAGCACCACCGCCGCCACCGCCAGCGCGCGCGGCTGGCCGAACACCTGGCCGGCGAGCTGGCGGCCCATGTCCTGCGCGCGCGAGACGCGGGTGACGATGATCGCGGTGGCCACCGACAGCATCAGCGCCGGCACCTGCGCGACCAGGCCATCGCCGATGGTGAGCAAGGTGTAGGTCTTGGCCGCCTCGCCGGCGGACAGGCCGTGCTGCATCACGCCGACGAAGAAGCCGCCGACGATGTTGATGATGAGGATCAGGATGCCGGCGGTGGCGTCGCCGCGCACGAATTTCGAGGCGCCGTCCATCGAGCCGTAGAAGTCCGCCTCCTCGCGCACTTCCTGGCGCCGTTCCCGGGCCTGTTCCTGGGTCAGCAGGCCGGCGTTGAGGTCGGCGTCGATCGCCATCTGCTTGCCGGGCATCGCGTCGAGGGTGAAGCGTGCGGTGACCTCGGACACGCGGGTGGCGCCCTTGGTGACCACCACGAAGTTGATGATGGTGATGATCGCGAACACCACCAGGCCCACCGCGAAGTTGCCGCCGATCACGAACTCGCCGAACGCCTCGATCACCTTGCCGGCGGCGCCGGGGCCGTCGTGGCCGTGCAGCAGCACCACGCGGGTGGAGGCGATGTTCAGCGCCAGGCGCAGCAGCGTAGCCATCAGCACCACGGTGGGAAACGCGGCGAATTCCAGCGGCCGCATCACGTAGACCACCGCCAGCAGGATCACCAGCGACAGCGCGATGTTGAAGCTGAACAGCATGTCGAGCAGGAACGGCGGCAGCGGCAACATCATCATCGCCAGCATCACCAGCATCATCACCGGCGCGCCGACGCCCCGTCGCGCCAGCTGCTTGAAATTGCCCAGTACCTGCGTGCCCGTCATGGATTTGACTCGTATTCGATCAGCGATAAGGACCCATCAGGTCGGGATCGACCTCGGGGTTCGGCACGGCCGGCGGCGCCTCGCCCTGCGCCGCAGCCTGCTTCAGCTGGTAGACGTAGACGAGCACCTGGGCCACCGCCACGTACAGCGCGGCGGGGATTTCCTGGCCAAGCCTCGTGCTTGCATACAAGGCGCGTGCCAGCGGCGGCGCCTCGACCAGCGGAATGCGATGACTGCCCGCCACCAGGCGGATCTGCTGGGCCAGCACGTCGACGCCCTTGGCGATCACCCGCGGCGCGCCCATGCGGCCGTCGTCGTATTTCAGCGCGACGGCGAAGTGGGTGGGATTGACCACCACCACGTCGGCCTTGGGCAGTTCCTCCATCATGCGGCGGCGCGCCTGCGCCATCTGCACCTGGCGAATGCGGCCCTTCATCTCGGGGCTGCCCTCGCTCTCCTTCATCTCGTCCTTGATCTCCTGCCGGCTCATGCGCAGCTTCTTGGTGTGGTCGTACTTCTGGTACAGCGCGTCGAGGCCGCCGATCAGCGCCAGGATGCTGCCGAACCACAGTGCGGCCTGGCCCAGCAGGCCCAGCGCCTGCGCGATGCCCGCGCTCACCGCGCCGCGCCCGGTGGCCTGCAGCGCGCCCTGCCAGTGGCGCAGCAGCAGCGCCAGCACGGCGCCGATGAACAGCAGCTTCAAGAGCGCCTTGCCCAGTTCCACGAGGCCGCGCAGCGCGAAGATGCGGCCCAGGCCCTTGATCGGATCCAGCCGCTCGAACTTCGGCTCCAGTGCCTTGCCGCTGAAGTTCAGCCCGCCCAGCAGCAGCGGCGCCGCGAACGCGGCCAGCAGCGTGGCCAGCGCCACCGGCGCGAACAGCGCCAGCGCCTCGCGCAGCGCCGCGTGCAGCACGCGCCCCGGCAACACGTCGGAGAACAACGCCTCGCGCGAATAGCCCAGGCCAAACCTGAAGATCCGCCGCGCGTGCTCGAACGACGCCGGCCCGCCGGCCATCAGCGCCGCCACGCCGGCCAGCACCACCGCCGCGCCGCTGAGGTCGCGCGATCGCGGGACCTCGCCTTTCTCGCGCGACTCCTTGAGCCGTTTTTCTGTCGGCTGTTCGGTTTTTTCCTGGTCGCTGTCGTCGCTCATCGCTCAGCCGCCGAGCAGATGACGCATCAGGGTCCACGCATCGCCCTGCAAGGCGTCGAACGCGCCCGGCAGGCTGCGCAGGGAGAGCCACAGCGCGATGAAGCCCAGCGACACGGTGATCGGGAAACCCACCGCGAACAGGTTCATCGACGGCGCCGCACGGCTGATCGCCGCGAAGCCGATGTTCACCACCAGCAGCGAAGTCATCGCCGGCAGCGCCACGCGCACCGCGCCGCCGAACAGCTGCACACCGAAGGCCAGCACCGCGTGCAGTCCGTTGGCGTCGAGCGCGGGGCCGCCCGGCGGCAGGCTGCCGAAGCTGTCGGCGAGCAACGCGATCAGGCGCAGATGGCCGTCCATCGCCAGGAACAACAAGGTCACCAGCACCAGGTAGAACTGGCCCAGCACGTTCGCGCTGCCACCGGCCTGCGGATCGACCACCTCGGCGAAACCCAGGCTCATGCTCTGCCCCACCAGGCCGCCGCCGAACTGCACCGCGTCGAACACCAGCTTCAGCACGAAGCCCGTCGCCGCGCCGATCGCCAGCTGCCCCGCCAGCCCCAGCATGCCGGCCGCGCCGAGCACATCGGGCGGCGCCGCGTGCGCGAGCGGCGCCAGCACCAGGCTGAGCACCACCACCACGCCCAGCCGCACCCGCATCGGGATCACCGAGGCGCCGAACACCGGCGCCAGCAGGCACAGCCCACTCACCCGCGCCAGCGCCCACAGGAAGCGATCCAGCCACGGCAGCAGCCAGGCCACGTCCAGCGTCATCACCGGATCACCCCCGGCAGGCTCTCGATCAGCTGCGTGGTGTAGTGCACCAGCAGGCGCAGCATCCACGGCCCCGCGATCAGCGCCACCAGCGCCATCGCGATCAGCTTGGGGATGAACGACAGCGTCATCTCGTTGATCTGCGTGGCCGCCTGGATCACGCCGATCAAGAGGCCCACCGCCAGCGCGGTGAGCAGCAGCGGCGCGGCCACCAGCATCGCCACGTAGAGGGCGTGCTGGCCGATTTCCATGATGGATTCGGGGGTCATGGGCAGCCTCCGTGGAGGTTTCTCTCGTCGCGCACTCGCACGAGCGGCCGTAGGAGCGACTTCAGTCGCGACCCACGCTCGCAGACGCCCTGCAGAACAAAATGCTTTCGTGCCCCTGTCGGGGCGCGAGTCACTTTTCTCTGCGTGGCCAGAGAAAAGTAACCAAAAGAGAGGCCACCCCGATGGCGCGCCCTCCGGGCATCCTGCCTTCCGGGTGCGCGGGCGGGTTCCGGGGTTTTTCGACGGCACGTCCGTGTACCGGCGAAAAACTGGCTCGCATCCCTGCGAGCCATCCTGTGGACTTTCCTCCACCCGCCCGCCGCGCCATAGGGGCCCCGGGTAGAGCAGCGCGCTCCCGGCGCGCACTTTTCAGAAGAGCAAGAGCGCCCCGCCATGAGCGGCGCGCTGCTTTTGCTGTTGCTTCTGGCGCGCACGACGCGCGCCTGCTGTTCCGGGGCCCCTGGGCGGCGGTGAGGCGGGGACGACAAGGCCGCGCAGCGGGCGAGGCCACGGATGGCCTCGCCTTTTCGCGCGGACAGGAGTCCGCTCGAAAAGCCCGGCCCCGTCTCACGCACTTGCCGGGCAGGACGCCCGGCAAGCGCCAACCGGGGTGGCCTTTCTCTTTGGTTACTTTCTCTTTGGCCACGCAAAGAGAAAGTAACTCGGGCGCCGACAGGCGCTCGAAACCGCTTTGTCGCTTCCGGAAACTTGAGAAAAGCAAAAGCCCCCTCTCCCCCTACCCCTCTCCCGCAAGCGGGAGAGGGGAGCAAAGCCCGCCAACGGAGGCAGGGAGATGGTGGCCACCGTTGGGATCGCCTGCGATTCATCACCGGACGCGCACGATGCTGGTCATGTGATCGATGAAAGTGGAACCGTCATCGCCATAAAGCATCGGCAACAGCGGCGTCACCGACACCGCGTTGAGCTTGACGTGCGCGGTGGATCCGTCGGCCGTGCGGTAGCTCATGCCCAGCACGTCGTGGATCACCCACGGCTGCCCCTGCCACTGGCCAAGCACCATCATCACGTGACCGGGGATGTAGACCAGGTCGCCCAGCTGCAGCTGCATCGCCGCCTGCAGACGCACCGCGTGGCTGTCGGCGCTGGTGAACAGGCGGTGTTCCAGCGCGGGACTCTTGGCCTGGTCGCCGGTGTTGCGCGGCATCTGCACGCCCAGGCTGCGGTACACGTCGGAGACGAAGCCCGAGCAGTCGCGGCCGTCGTAGGCATGGCCCCAGCCGTAGCGCTCGCCGAGGAACTTGAATGCCTGGGTGATCAGGTTGCGTGGCGTCAGCGGCAGGTAATCGGCCGCGGTGTCGGTGTTCTTCTGCAGCAGCGCGGGCACCAGTTCCAGGCTGCCGTCAGCCTTGCGGATCGGCAGCTGCAGCGTGTACGCGGCATACGGCGTCTGGCCGTTCACCGGCTGGTCGGGCGGCAGCGTGGTGAGCAGCGGCACGCGCGTGCCCATGTCGAGCTGCAGCTGCGACACCGCCGGCTGCTCGGGCGTGAACACGGTGCGCACGCTGGCGCCGGTGACCACGCGGTACGGCGTCTTCGCGGCGTAGGCCAGCACCACGTCCTTCGTGCCTTCCGCCACGTACCGCTTCTGCACCCATGCCGCATAGCGCGGACTGAGCACGAATAGCCACTGCCCGTCGCGGCTGGTGTGCACGATGGCTACCGGCGTGCCGGGGAATTCGGCGCTTTCCTGGAAGCGGTCGATGTCGGTGTCGCCCTGCTCGCTGAACACGCGCAGCGTGGTGGGGAAGCTGCGCAACGCGGCGCGCTGCACCACCAGGCCGTAGCGCACCGTGGTCTGCGCGGGAATCGCGTCCAGAGCCAGATCGTTTTGCATCTTGTCCAGCGTGGCCGCCGGCACCGGCTGGCCGTGCACGTCGTACAGCGCATGCGCAGGCCGCTTCGACAAGTGCTCGATCCATGCGGCCACCTGTGCGCGCGGCAGCGTGGCGGGCAGTGCCGCGAGGTCGTGCATGGTGGGATCGAGCTTGAACAGCTTCGCGTTCTGCGCGTCGATCTGTGCGCGGCTGAGGATGCTCCGGTCGGGCTGCGCCTGCAGGCCGATCCAGAACGCGGGCGTCAGCTGCGCATCGCCCACGCCAAGCACGCCGCTGGGCGGAATCGGCAACGCGCCCGCACTCGCGTCGCGCGCCCATAGCGGTGCGTGGACGAACGCGAGGGCGAGGACCAGGGCTGCGAGAACCGGACGTTTCATCGTTTCACCCCTTCGCCTGCACACCGCCAGATGCGATGGCATGGTCACGCAATGCACCGAGGAATATTTGATTCCAATAAATTTCGTCGTCAGCATAAATTATTGACCGCCATTTGCAAGCGTGCTACACAGCCCGCTTGGGGAAGCATCGCGGGGTTCTCATGGTGGCGAACGTGGCAACCGCTCCACGCCAGGCAACACGCCTGCTGCTCACGCTGGCCTTGCTGGCCGCGCCCTTTGCGGCGACTTGGGCCACCGATACGCCGACCAGCATTGCCGCCCTGGTCGACGCTGGCCAGTTTCAGGCCGCCGATGCCGACATCACGCAGGCGTTGAACCAACCAGGGACGGATGCCGCCACGCGCGAGACACTGCTGTTCCAGCGCGAACGCATGCGCCGCATCCGCTACGACTTCTCGCTCGACGCCGACGCGCTGAAGGCGCGCATCCGCCAGCAGGTGCCCGACCTGCGCGACGACGAATTCCGCGACTGGGACGAACACGGCCTGCTCGAACGCATGGTGATCGATGGCCGCGTGATGTACTTCAAGCGCGACGCCTCCAACATCTTCCGGCTCAGCGCCGAGGCCGCCGCGCGCCGTGCGCACCCCGCGCCGTTCGACGACGACCCGCTGCAGGTGCTGAACGACTACCACCGTGAAGTGCGCGCAGCCGCATTGCAGGAACACCGCAGCAGTGTGCTGCCGCACCGCGTGCGCATCACCCAGACGCTCAGCGTGGATGCCGATGCGGTACCGGCCGGCAAGACCGTGCGCGCGTGGATTCCCTACCCGAAACCGCTGCCGGGCCAGCAGGACGACATCCGCTACGTGAGCAGCGAGCCGGCGAAGCACGAACTCGCGCCAGACGCCGCGCCGATGCGCACGGTGTACTTCGAGAAGACCGCGCAAGCCGGCAAACCCACCACGTTCTCGGTCACCTACGAACTCACGCTTTCCGCGCAGTACCACGTCATCGACCCGACGAAGGTGGTGCCTGCGACGATCACACCGGCACTCGCGCCGTACGTGGCCGAGCGCCCGCCGCACCTCGTGTTCACCGAGCAGTTGCGCCTGTTCTCGCGGCAGGTGGTGGGCGACGAGAAGAACCCCTATCGCATCGCGCAGAAGCTGTTCGCCGCGGTGGACGAGATCCCGTGGGCCGGCGCGCGCGAGTACTCCACCATCCCCAACGTCAGCGACTACACCTTGCATGCCGGCCACGGCGACTGCGGCCAGCAGACCATGCTGCTGATCGCCTTGCTGCGCCTGAACGGCATCCCGGCGCGCTGGCAGTCCGGCGCGATCTTCGCCGACCACGGCTACAACGACATCCACGACTGGGGCCAGCTCTACCTCGCGCCCTATGGCTGGGTGCCGATGGACGTCACCTTCGGCCGCCTGCATCCGGGCGCGCAAGCCAAGCCCGGCGACGACGCGCTGGAATGGTTCTACCTCGGCGGGCTGGACGCCTGGCGCGTCGCCTTCAACAGCGATTACGGCCAGCGTTTCGTGCCGGCCAAGCACGCGTTCCGTTCCGACAACGTGGATTCGCAACGCGGTGAAGTCGAGTGGAGCGGCGGCAACCTCTACTACGACCAGTGGAACTACAGCTTCGACTGGTCGCCGGTCGCGCAGCCCTGATCCATCCATCGACATGAATATTCGCGCTACGGCCGCCTCGCCCTCCACGCATTTCGACGGCGTGGATCTCGCCGCGCTCGCCATTCGATACGGCACGCCGCTGTACGCCTACTCGGCCAGCGCGATCCGCCAACGCATCGCCGGCCTGCAGCAGGCGCTGCACGGTATGGACGCGATGATCTGCTACGCGGTCAAGGCCAACGGCAACCGCGCCATCCTGGAGTTGATGGAGCAGGCCGGGCTGGGCGCGGACATCGTCTCCGCCGGCGAACTGCAGCGCGCGTTGCGGGCCAGCATCCCGCCCGCACGCATCGTGTTCTCCGGCGTGGGCAAGCGCGACGACGAGATTGCCGCGGCGCTGGCTGCGGGCATCCAGCGCTTCAACGTGGAATCGCTGGACGAGCTGCACGCCATCGAGCGCATCGCCGGCGCGCAAGGCACCACGGCGCGCGCGGCGGTGCGCATCAACCCGGACGTGGACGCACTGACCCACGCCAAGATTTCCACCGGCAAGTCGGAGAACAAGTTCGGCGTGAGCATCGCCGAGGCGCGCCGCTGGTTCGATGCGCGCGCCGCGCTGCGGCACGTGCGGCTGGACGGTCTGCATGTGCACATCGGCTCGCAGATCCTCTCGCTGGAACCATATCGCCTCGCCCTGCAACGCGTGGCCGCGTTCTGGCGCGAGCTGCGCGACGCCGGTCATCCCGTCGCCAGCATCGACGTGGGCGGTGGCCTCGGCGTGCGCTATCGCGAAGGCGACGTGACTATCGCGCCGGCGGATTACGTGGCGGTGATCCGCGAGGCGCTCGCCGGCTTCGAGGGTCGCCTGTTGCTGGAACCCGGCCGCTACCTGGTGGCCGAGGCCGGCGTGCTGCTGACGCGCGTGCTGCGCATCAAGCAGGGCGAGGCGCGCGACTTCCTGGTGCTGGACGCGGCGATGAACGATCTGGCCCGCCCCAGCCTGTACGACGCCTGGCACGACATCGTGCCGGTAACGGACAAAGCCCGCCCCCAGGCCGTATACGACATCGTCGGCCCGGTCTGCGAAACCGGCGATACTTTCGCCCGTGCCCGCGAGCTGCCCGAATGCGCGGCCGGCGACCTGTTGCTGATCAAGGCCACCGGCGCGTACGGTGCGTCGATGGCCTCCACCTACAACTCGCGGCCGCTGGCGGCCGAGGTGCTGCTGAACCAGGGCCGCTACGCCGTGGTGCGCCGTCGCCAGCACTTCGAGGAAATGATCGCCGG
>Ga0207678_10003493_pt1 | contig 14134 bp, 10 predicted proteins | sample KBSC63metaG_FD_184319 | JGI IMG/M metagenome (GOLD analysis project Ga0207678, IMG submission 184319) | Corn rhizosphere microbial communities from Kellogg Biological Station, Michigan, USA - KBS C6-3 metaG (SPAdes) (version 2) | ecosystem: Host-associated > Plants > Roots > Rhizosphere > Soil ... | reverse complement strand
CGGCGCGTCGACTTCGTCCAGCAGGCAGAACGGCGCCGGATTGATCTGGAACAGCGCGAACACGAGCGAGATCGCGGTGAGCGCCTTCTCGCCGCCGGACAGCAGGTGGATCGACGTGTTGCGCTTGCCGGGCGGCTGCGCCGTCACCTGCACGCCGGAATCGAGGATCTCCTCGCCGGTCAGCACGAGGCTCGCCTGGCCGCCGCCGAACAGCGCGGGGAAGAGACGGGCGAAGTTCTCGTTCACGCGGTCGAACGTCTGCTGCAGCAGCTCGCGCGATTCGCGATCGATCTGGCGGATGGCGGTCTCGAGCGTGGTCATCGCCTCGGTCAGGTCGGCGGCCTGGCGGTCGAGGTAATCCTTGCGCTCCGTGGCTTGCGTGAGCTCGTCGAGCGCGGCGAGGTTGACGGCGCCGAGCGCCGCGATCGCGGCGTTGAGCCGCTCGATCTCGCCGGGGAGGCCGCGCGGATGACCGAAGGCCTTCAACGCTTCCGGCAGGGCGGCGACGTCCGCGTGGACCTCGGTGAGCTGCTCGGTATACTGCTGCTCCTGCAGGACGGCGGCCTGCTCCTTGAGCTGCATTTCCTGGATTTTCGCGCGCGCGGGCTCGAGGCGCTGCTCGGCGACGAGCTTCGCCTCGTCGGCCTCCCGCAGCGACGCCGTCAGCGCTTCGAGCGCGTCCCGCGCCGCGGCCAGCGTGGCCTCCGCCTCGCCGCGCGTCGTGAGCTGGCGCTGCAGCGCTTCCTCGACGGGCGTCCAGTCGATCGCCTGCTTTTCGCTGGTGAGCTGCGCGAGCAGGCCCTGCTGCTGCGCGACCTGCGTCGCGAGCCCTTCCTCGCGCCGCGCGAGCTCGGCCAGGCGGTCGCGCGCGCTTCGCTCGGCGAAGCCCGCCTCCTGCGTGGCGCGCTCCGCCAGGCGCAAGCGCTCGCGCCCGCGTGCCAGCGCCACCTCGGCCTCGTTCCGGACGTGCCGCGCGGCGTCCTGCTCCGCGGCGAGATCGTGCACCCGCGACTGGAGATCGGCGATCGCGGCGTCCTGCGCCGTGCGCGCCTCCTGCTCGGTGCCGAGCTGAACGTCGAGGTCCGACGTTTCCTGCGCGATCTGCGCGCGCCGGCGCTCGGCGGCCTCGGCCGCCTGCCGCAGCTGCAGCAGCTCGAGCTCGAGGTCGTGGCAGCGCCGCTGCTGCGACGCCAGCGCCAGGCTCTCGTCGTGATATTCCTGCTGCCGGGCCTTCAGCGTGAGCTCGACGGTGTCGAGCGCCGCGCGCGCCTCGTCGGCGGCGGTGCGCGCCGACGCGAGGCCGCCGGACAGCTCGTCGAGCTCGCGCTGCCGGGCGATGACGCCATGCAGTTCGCTGTCCGGCGCGAACAGCGCCACGCCCTGCTGCGTGACGAGATGGCCTTCGGGCGTGACGAACGCCTGCCCGACACCGAGATCGCCGCGATCGGCCAGCGCGCCCGCGACGCTCGGGCGGCAGCGCACGCCGTGCAGACCGTCGGCCAGGAGCCGCGCCACGCCCTGCTCCTTCAGCCGCACCTTGGCGAGCAGCGCATCATCCGCTTCCGCGCCCGTGCCAGTCGAGCCGCCGGGCGCATACGCCGCCACCCGCGGCGGCGGTGCGTCGCCGTCCACCCAGGCGCCCGCCTGCTCGAGCTCGCGGAGCTCGATGGCGTTGAGGCGCTCGCGCAGCACCGCTTCGAGCGCATCTTCCCAGCCGCGCTCGATGTCGAGCGCCTGCCACAGGCGCCGCGCGCCGGTGAGGTGATGCGCGGCGAGCCAGCCTTCGGTGTCCTTGCCGTGGGCGATCTTCTCCTGCAGTGCGGCGAGCGCCTGCGCGCGCGCCTCGAGGTCCGCGTGATGGCGGCTCGTCCGCTGCCACTCCTCGCTGCCGGCGCGCTGCTGCTCCTGCAGCGTCTGCACGGCCGCAGCCAGCGCGTCCTGCGCGCCCTGCTTGCCGGCGAGGTCGGCGGCTTCCTGCGCGAGCTGCTCCTCGACGATCGCGAGCGAGTCGGTGACCGGCGCGGCGAGCGTCGAGAGCTCCGCGGCGAGCTTGTCGCGCCGCTGCGTGAGTTGGGCGAGCGTGCGGAGGCTGCTGTCGCGGCGCGTTTCCGCGACCCGGATCTCCTGGTCGATGCGCGCGCTGCGCTGCTGCAGCTCGTCCTGCGTCTTGGCGGCGGCGGTCACAGCCGCGTCGAGCGGCGGCAGTGCCGATTGCGCGGCGCCGTCCTCGGCGGCCGCACGCTCGCGGGCGGCGAGCGCGGCGGCGAGCGCGGCGTCGGCGGTCGCGCGGTCGGTCGTCAGCGCGGCCTGCTGCCCCGCGAGCGCGCCGATCGCCTCGGTCAGCTGCGCCACCTGCTGCGTGAGGCGCGTCTCGCTCTCCCGCGCGAAGGCGAGCTGCTGCTCGAGCCGCGTGACCTCGGCGTTGGCGGCGTAGAAGGCGCCCTGCTTGTCGTGCAGCGCGTCGCTGCCTGCGTAGTGCTCGGTGCGCAGCGCCTCCTGGCGCGCCTCGGCGCTGCGGACGTCGGCCACCAGCGCCTCGAGCGCGACGTTGAGCGAGGCGATCTCGGTGGCGCACCGCTCGCGGGCGCGCAGCGCGTCCTGCTGCTTCGCGAACCACATCATCTGCTGCGACTGCTTCAGGCGGACGTCGAGCTCGCGGTATTCGGTGGCGACCCGGGCCTGCTGGTCGAGGCGCGCGAGCTGGTGGCCGAGCTCGATCCGGATGTCTTCGACGCGCGACAGGTTCTCCCGCGTGTCCGCGAGCCGCCCTTCCGTCTCCTTGCGGCGCTCCTTGTACTTGGAGACGCCGGCCGCCTCCTCGAGGAACACCCGCAGCTCCTCCGGCTTGGCCTCGATGACGCGCGAGATCATTCCCTGCTCGATGATCGCGTAGGCGCGCGGGCCGAGGCCCGTGCCGAGGAACAGGTCGTGGATGTCGCGGCGGCGAACCGGAATGTTGTTGATGTAATACGTGGAGTCGCCGTCGCGCGTCAGCACGCGCTTGATCGACAGCTCGGCGTACTGGCCCCACTGGCCGCCGATGCGGCCCTGGCTGTTGTCGAAATGGAGCTCGACCGACGCCCGGCCCACCGGCTTGCGGTCGCCCGCGCCGTTGAAGATGACGTCCTGCATCGACTCGCCGCGGAGTGCCGACGCCTTCGATTCGCCGAGAACCCAGCGCACGGCGTCGATGACGTTGGACTTGCCGCAGCCGTTGGGGCCGACGATGCCGACGAGCTGCCCGGGGGTGGCGATGGTCGTCGGATCGACGAACGACTTGAATCCGGCGAGCTTGATTTGGGTGAGGCGCAAGGGAGACGAACCGAAAGAATCGCGCAATTATAACGGACGCGACAGGATGCGTCAGGCTGGATTCCTACCCAGCGCGGCGCGACGGCGCGGCCGGCCGAGACCCGACCTAGAGGCGGCCTTCCTCCACCGCGTGACACGCGACGGCCGTCGCGCCGGCATCGCGCAACACCGGCCGCTCGCGGCGGCAACGCTCGTTGGCGTGCGGACAGCGCGGATGGAACGCGCAGCCGGCAGGCGGATCGAGCGGGTTGGCCACTTCGCCCGCCACGGCCACGCGCGCCTTGCCGGTCATCTCGAGGTCGGGCACGGCATCGAGGAGCATCCGCGTGTACGGATGCCGCGGAACGCCGAACAGCGTCCGCGCGGGCGCCAGCTCGACGATGCGGCCGAGGTACATCACGCCCACCCGGTCCGCGATGTGATGGACCACCGCCAGGTTGTGCGAGATGAAAACGTAGGCGAGGCCGAGCCGCCGCTGCAGGTCCCGCATCAGGTTCAGCACCTGCGCCTGCACCGACACATCGAGCGCGGACGTGGGCTCGTCGCACACCAGGAGCTGCGGCTCGGTCGACAGCGCGCGCGCGATGGAAATCCGCTGCCGCTGGCCGCCGGAGAACTGGTGCGGATACTTCACGCCGTCCGCGCCGGCGAGGCCGACCTGTTCCAGCAGCGCAGCGGCGCGCCGGTCGAGGTCCGCGCCGCCGGTGCCCGGCGCTTCGGCACGGATGGGCTCGACGACGATGTCGCGGACCCGCCAGCGCGGATTCAGGCTCGCGTACGGGTCCTGGAAGATCATCTGCATGCCGCGGCGCAGGCGCCGCTGCGCGCGCGCGCCGGGCGGCGCCGCCGGCCCGCTCAGCACCTGCCCCTGGTAGCGGATCGTCCCCCGCGTGGGCGCGTGCAGGCCGACGATCAGGCGCGCGACCGTCGACTTGCCGCAGCCCGACTCGCCGACGAGCCCCAGCGTCTCGCCCCGCGCAAGCGCGAGGTCGACGCCGTCGACGGCCTTGAGGATCGTTCGCGGCCTGCGCTCCAGCGTGCGCGTCAGCCACGGCGGAGACACGTCGAAGTACCGCGCGACGTCCGACAGCTCCAGCAGCGCGGCGGTCATGGCGCGGTCACCCCGGGGGCCGCGGCGGCCGGGTTCCAGCAGGCGGCGCGCGTGGCGCCCTGCGGCGACAGCTCGGGGCGGGCCTCGGCGCATCGAGGAAGACGGCGCGGACACCGCGGATGGAACGCGCAGCCGGACGGAATGGCGGTGAGACGCGGCATCGCGCCGTCGATCTGCGCCAGCCGCTCGCGGTCCTCGACGATCGACGGGATGGAACCCATGAGCCCGACGGTGTAGGGGTGGCGCGCGCGGTGCACGACATCCGCGACCGGCCCGATCTCGACGATGCGGCCGGCGTACATCACGGCCACGCGATCGGCCATCTCGGCGATCACGCCCATGTCGTGCGTCACCAGCATGATCGCCGTGCCGTGCTCGCGGGCGAGCCCCTGCAGCAGCGCGATGATCTGCGACTGGATCGAGACGTCGAGCGCGGTGGTCGGCTCGTCGGCGACGACGAGCCGCGGCTTGGCGGCGAGCGCGAGCGCGATCACCACGCGTTGGCGCATGCCGCCGGAGAACTGGTGCGGATAGTGGTCGACGCGCCGGCCCGCGGCGGGGATGCCCACCTCGTCCAGCAATTCGACGGCGCGGGCGCGCGCCGCCGACTCGGACAGCGGCAGGTGCGTGCGGATCGTCTCGGTCAGCTGCCGGCCGATCGTGTAGAGCGGATTGAGCGACGTCAGCGGATCCTGGAACACGGCGCCGATCTCGCGCCCGCGAAGCTTGCGCATCGCCTCGTCCGGAAGGTTGTCGATCCGCCGGCCGGCGAGGTGGATCTCGCCGGCGGCGATGCGGCCGGGCGGATCGATGAGGCCGATGATCGCCGCGCCCGTCAGCGACTTGCCCGCGCCAGACTCGCCGACCACGCCGAGGACCTCGCCCGGCGCGATCGCGAAGCTGACGTCGTGGACGGCCGTGAGCGTCCCGCGGCGCGTGGGGAACTCCACCCGGAGGCCCCGGACGTCGAGCAGCGGCGTCGTCTGCGTCACCGCGCTTCCCGCCGCCTGCGTCAGCGCAGCCGCGGATTCAGGGCGTCGCGCAGCCAATCGCCCAGCAGGTTGATCGCCAGCACCATCGCCACGAGCGCCACGCCCGGGAAGACCGTGATCCACCACTCGCCCGAGAAAAGGAAGTCGTTGCCGACGCGGATCAGCGTGCCGAGCGAAGGCTGCGTCACCGGAACCCCCACGCCGAGGAACGACAGCGTGGCCTCGGTGGTGATCGCGAGCGCCATGTTGATCGTCGCGATCACCAGCACGGGACCGAGCACGTTGGGCAGCAAATGCCGGCGCATGATCGCGAGCGGCGCGACGCCGATGACGCGCGCCGCCTGGATGTAGTCCTTCCCCTTTTCCACCATCGTCGAGCCGCGCACCGTGCGCGCGTACTGGACCCAGTTCGAGATGCCGATCGCGGCGATCAGCACGACGACGGCGACGCTGTCGTGCGCGTCGCGCGGCAGCATCACGCGCGCGACGCCGTCGATCAGCAGCGCGATGAGGATCGCCGGAAACGAGAGCTGCACGTCGGCGACGCGCATGATGAATGCGTCCACGCGTCCGCCCGCATAGCCGGCGACGAGGCCGAGCGCGACGCCGAGCGCCACGGACAGCGCGACCGACGCGAAGCCGACGATGAGCGACACCCGCGCGCCGAACATGATCGCCGACAGCACGTCGCGCCCCTGGTCGTCGGTGCCGAGCCAGTATCCCGGCCGCCCGCCCGCCTCCCATTCCGGGGGCACCAGCGCGTCCTGCAGGCTCAGCGTGCGAAGGTCGAACGGGTTGTGCGGTGCGATCCACGGCGCGAGGAAGGCGCCGGCGAAGCACAACAGGACGATCGCCGCCGATACCATCGCCATCGGCGAATGCCGGAAGGCGTACGCGAGGTCGCCGTCCCACGCGGCCGCGGCGCGCGAGCGGCGCGCGAGCGGCGCGGCCAGCGCTTCCGGCGTGACAGCGTCGCTCATCGCGGCGGCGCCGCGAGCCCTTTGAGCGCCTGGAACACCGCGGCGCGCGCCTGGCCGTACACCTCGCCGCGCCAGTCGTCGGTGTCCGTGTAGAACGCGTCGCGGACGAGCTGCTTGATCGCCGCGCGCGTTGCGGCCGGCGCATCCGGGTGCGATTGCAGCCACGCGTCGCCGCGCAGCGCCTGGAACACCTGCGGCACCGGCAGCGTGCCGTACTCGAGCGCGATGCCCGTGTATTCGACGCCGGGACATTCGTCCAGCACCGCCGTGAAATTGACGCCCGTGAGCGCGGCCGACGTCGACGAGCCGTCGTAGAAGTTGGTCACGTCGTTGCCGAACCAGGCCGCGGCGCGCGCGATCAACGCGGGATCGTTGGGCCCCGACAGGATCTTTTCCGCGTGGCCGGACGGTCCGAGCGCCGTGTGGATGTCGAGCCAGCCGAGCCGTTGCCGCGACGCCGCGTGCTCGCGCAGCGCGGCGCGGAGCGTCAGGTTGCCCCACGCCGGCGCGACGCCGCCGAAGAACAGCCCCGCCGGAAAATCGCTCTGCCCGCCGCTGACCGCGGCCTGCAGCTCGCGCATCCCCCGCGCGGCGACGTACGCCCCGAGGCGCGCCTCGTTTTCCGGCGCCGGCGGCCACGTGGCCGGCACCATGAAGTCGTGCACGTCGCCGTACGCCGTGTTGCGCCCCGGCGGACGCCGCGCGAAATCGTGAAAGTTGCGATTGAGGTCGACGTTGGATTCGTCGGTGCGCTGCAGGTGCGAGAAGCCGAACGGGTTGACCGCGTGATACATCATCACGGCGGCGCCGGAACCGGCCAGCGCGGCGTGGAACGACGGATCGTCGAGGAGCGCCACCTGCACGCCGGAGCCGCAGAAGCCCTCGGCGCCATGCGTGCCGGACAGGATCCACAGCAGCGACGCCGCCGCGGGCGGACCGACGAGCGCCATGTCGACGGCCAGCGTTTCGCCCTCGGCGCCGCGCTTGTCGGGATGCTCGCGGGTCGTGATCGTCGCGCCGGCGCGGCGCGCCGCCGCGAGAAACTTCTCCCGCGCTTCGCGATAACTGGCGGCGAACGCCTGGCGGAGATTCGGAGTGTTCATGTGGTCTTCAGGAGGATGGAAGCGGCATGCGTCGCTCGGCGAGCGAGGCCAGGAAGCCGGCGCCGAGCGGAATCACCGCGTCGTTGAAATCGTAGGTGCTGTTGTGAAGGAAGCAGCCGCCCTCGGCGCCGCCCTGGCCGAGTCGCGCGAACGCGCCCGGCCTCGCCTGCAGCATGAACGAGAAATCCTCCGACCCCATCGACGGATCGAGGTTGCGCACGACGTTGTCGCGTCCGACCAGCGACTCGGCGACCTGCATCGCGAACGCGGATTCGACGTCGTGGTTGATCGTGGCAGGATAGACGCGCTCGTACTTCAGCGTGGCCTTTGCGCCGAAGGCCGCGGCGATCGTCGGGATCATCTCGTTCAGGCGCCGCTCGATCATGTCCTGCGTGGCGGGACGAAACGTGCGGACGGTGCCCACGAGCTTGGCATGCGCGGGGATGACGCTCATCGCGCCGGGGTTGCCCGCCTGCATCGCGCAGAGGCTGACGACGGCGGTGTCGATGGGGCTGACGTTGCGGCTGACGATCGACTGGACCGACGTGATGATGTGGCCGGCGACCAGCACCGGATCGATCGCCGCGTGCGGGTGTGCGCCGTGGCCGCCGCGCCCGTCGATCGTGATCTCGATGCGGTCGGCCGCCGCCATCGCGGGGCCGGGCGTGATGCCGATCTTGCCCGGCGCGAGACCCGGCCAGTTGTGGAGCGCGTACACCTCGTCGGCGGGGAAGCGCTCGAACAGGCCGTCCTCGATCATCGCCTTGGCGCCGGCATAGCCCTCCTCCCCGGGCTGGAAGATCAGGTACGCCGTGCCGTCGAAGTTGCGCGTCTCCTGCAGGTAGCGCGCGGCGGCGAGCAGCATCGTCGTATGGCCGTCGTGGCCGCATCCGTGCATCCGTCCGTCGTAGCGCGACTTGTGCGCGAAGGCGTTCTCTTCCTGCATCGGCAGCGCGTCCATGTCCGCGCGCAGGCCGATGGCGCGGCCGCTTGCCGACGCGCGGCCCGGAATGACCGCGACGATGCCCGTCTTGCCGATGCCCGCGTGATGGACGATGCCCCGGCGCGTCAGCTCGTCGCACACGACGCGCCCCGTCCGGTGCTCCTCGAAGCCCAGCTCCGGGTGCGAGTGCAGGTCGCGGCGGACGGTCGTGTACTCGTCCTGCCAGGCGCGGATGTGGTCGACGGCGGAGCGGGCGGCGGTCATGAGGTCAGTGCGCCGCCGCGACGCGCTCGACGCGCAACCGCGGATCGACGGCGTAGTAGAGAAGATCGACGGCGAGGTTGATCGCGACGAAGATCAGCGCGATCAGGCACAGGTACGCGGCCATGACGGGAATGTCGGCGAAGTTCACGGCCTGGATGAACAGCAGGCCCATCCCCGGCCACTGGAAGACCGTCTCGGTGATGATCGCGAACGCGATGATCGTGCCGACCTGCAGGCCCGTGATGGTGATCACCGGCACCAGCGTGTTCTTGAGCGCGTGGCCGAAGTGGATCGCGCGGTCGGTGAGGCCGCGGGCGCGCGCGAACTTGATGTAGTCGGTGCGCAGGACCTCGAGCATCTCCGCGCGCACGAGCCGCATGACGAGCGTCATCGGGAACAGCGACAGCGTGATGGCCGGCAGCACCAGCGCTTTCAGCCCGCTGACGGTGAGGAGCCCGGTGGTCCACCAGCCGAGCGCCACGGTGTCGCCGCGGCCGAAGGACGGCAGCCACCCGAGCTTCACGGCGAAGACGAGGATCAGCAGGATGCCGATCAGGAACGTCGGCAGGCTGACGCCCACCAGCGAGCCCGCGAGCAGCAGTTGCGCCAGCCGCGAGCGCCGTCGCAGCGCCGTGTACACGCCGAGCGGAATCCCGACGGCGAGCGCCAGCACCGCGGCCACCGTCGCGAGCTCGAGCGTGGCGGGCAGGCGCTCCGCGAGCAGCGCCGAAACCTTCCGCGACTGCCGCAGCGAGCGGCCGAAATCGCCCTGCAGCGCATTGCCGGCGAAGCGCGCGAACTGGACGTACGAAGGCGCGTCGAGGCCGAGATCGGCGCGGATCGCCGCCTTTTCCGCGGCGGTGGCATCCTGGCCGACCATGAACACGACCGGATCGCCGGTGAAATTGAACAGCGCGAACGCGACGAGCGCGACGACCGCCATGACGGCGACCGATTGCAGGATGCGACGCAGGATGAAGGCGAGCACTGGGCGGGTCGGTCGCGGGCGGCGCGCCGCCCGCAATGCCCGGCGATCATGCCATAAAGCGGCGGCCGCCGGGGTCGCGGCGGGGGCGCTAGATCTGCTCCGCGCGATGGCAGGCGACGGTCACGCCGCGGAAGGGTCGCAGCGGCGGCACCTCGACCTTGCAGCGATCGACGACGAACGGGCAGCGCGGGTGGAACGGGCAGCCGGCAGGCGGATCGAGCGGCGACGGCAGCTCGCCCGCCAGCGGCACCCGCGCCCGGCGCAGGGCGGGCTGCAGCGACGGCGTGCTGGCGAGAAGCGCGCGCGTGTATGGATGCGCCGGCCGGGCGAACACGGCCGCCTTGCCGCCGTATTCGACGGCCCGCCCGAGATACATCACCAGCACGTCGTCGGCGATGTGGCGGACCACCTGCAGGTTGTGCGAGATGAAGAGATACGCGATGCCGAGCGCCTGCTGCAGGTCCATCAACAGGTTCAGGACCTGCGCCTGGATCGAGACGTCGAGCGCCGACACCGGCTCGTCCAGCACAACCAGGCGCGGATGCAGCATCAGCGCCCGCGCCACCGCGATCCGCTGCCGCTGCCCGCCGGAGAACATGTGCGGAAAGCGCCCGTATTGCTCGGGCCGCAGCCCGACGCGCGCGAGCATGGCGAGCGCCGCCTCGCGCCGCGCCGCCGCCGGCTCGCCGCGGATCGCGAGCGGCTCCTCCAGCAGCGCGCCCACCGTCTTGCGCGGGTTGAGCGACGCGTACGGGTTCTGGAACACCATCTGCACGCGCGGCCGCAGGCGCTTCCGCGCGGCCGCGTCCGCGTGCGCCACGTCGTCGCCATCGAGCAGCAGCGATCCCGCCGTTGGAATCTCGATCATCGTCACCTGGCGCGCGAGCGTGGACTTGCCGCAGCCCGATTCGCCGACCACGGCGAGCGTGCGGCCTGCGCCGAGCGTGAAGGAGACGCCGTCGAGCGCGCGCACCACGGCCTTGCCGCGAAACAGGCCCCGCGACACCGCATAGTGGCGCGCGAGTCCGCGCGCCTCGAGGAGTGCGGGCGGCGAGGCTGCCGTCACGCGGCCGCTCCAGGGCCGGCAGCGCCCTCCACCGCCTCCGCGCGCTCGCGCGCCCACGTGCCCGTCGGCCGGCCGTCCTCCGCGAGCGGAAAGAAGCAGCGCGCCTGGCGTCCGGGCGGACCCGCGAGCGGCGGCTGCTCGGCGTGACAGCGCGGCACCGCGTAGGCGCAGCGCGGCGAGAGGAGGCAGCCGCTCGGCCGCCCGTAGGCGCCGGGCACCACGCCCGGGATCGCGCGCAGGCGCGCGCGGCCGGCGTTGTTCTCCGGCAGCGCGGCCATCAACGCCTGCGTGTAGGGATGGCGCGGCGCGGCGAAGATCTCCGGCACCGGTCCCGTCTCGACCTGCTGGCCCGCGTACATCACGACGACGCGCTGCGCCGTCTCGGCGACGACCGCGAGATCGTGGGTGATGAGGATCAGCGCCATCCCCTGCTCGCGCTGCAGCCGGATCAGGAGATCGAGCACCTGCGCCTGGACGGTGACGTCGAGCGCCGTCGTCGGCTCGTCCGCGATCAGCAGCCGCGGCTGGCATGCGATGGCCATCGCGATCATCACCCGCTGCGCCATGCCGCCGGAGAGCTGGTGCGGAAAGGCGAGAAGCCGCGTCTCGGGGTCGGGAATCTCCACCTGCCGCAGCAGCTCCAGCGCCCGCGCGCGGCGCACGCGGCGGCTCGCGCGCTGCGCGGGCGTCCCATGCACGGCCAGGGCTTCCATCAGCTGGTAGGCGACCGTGTAGCACGGGTCGAGGCTCGCGAGCGGATCCTGGAAGATCATCGCGAGGTCCTTGCCCACCAGCGTGCGACGCCGGCCCGCCGTGATGTGGCGCAGATCGTGGCCGTCGAACGTCATCCGCCGCGCCGAGACGCGACCGGGAAAGTCGATGAGTCCCAGCAAGGCCATCGCCGTCACGCTCTTGCCCGAGCCGGATTCCCCGACGATGCCGACGATCTCGCGCGCGTCTACGGTGAGCGACAGGTCGTCGACCGCGACGAGCGGGCGCGCCGCGGCGCCGAACGCGACGGTCAGCCCGTCGACGGCGAGGAGCGGCGTCATCGCTTGAGACGCGGGTCGAGCGCGTCGCGCAGCCCGTCGCCCATCAGGTTGAACGCGAGCACGGTGACCAGGATCGCGAGCCCGGGAAACGTCACCACCCACGGCGCGCGCTGGATGAACTCCAGCGCCGACGCAAGCATCGAGCCCCACTCCGGCGTCGGCGGCTGCGCGCCGAGGCCGAGGAAGCCGAGCGCCGCGGCGTCGAGGATCGCGTTCGAGAATCCGAGCGTCGCCTGCACGATCAGCGGCGCCGCGCAATTCGGCAGGATCGCGTCGAACATGAGGCGCAGCGTGCCGGCGCCGGCGATGCGCGACGACGTGACGTACTCGCGGCCCGCCTCGGCGATGACGGCCGCGCGGGTGAGCCGCACGTAATGCGGCAGCAGCACGATCGCGATCGCGTACATGGCGTTCGCGAGGCCCGGCCCCAGGATCGCCACCACGGCGATGGCGAGCAGCAGGCTCGGCAGCGCGAGCAGGACGTCGGTGGCGCGCATGACGATCGTCTCGGTGTGGCCGCGAAAATAGCCGGCGACGAGGCCCAGCACAACGCCGAGACCGAGCGAGATCGCCACCGAGATCACGCCGATGAGCAGCGAGAGCCGCGTGCCGTGGATGAGGCGCGACAGGATGTCGCGGCCGACGGGGTCGGTGCCGAGCAGGAACCGCGCCGAGCCGCCTGCGTCCCACGCGGGCGGCGTCAGCGTGAAATCGCGGTACTGCTCGTTCGGCGGATGCGGGCTCACGACGTCCGCGAAGATCGCGAGCAGCACGAGCGCCACGACGAGCCCGAGGCCGATCACCGCGCCGCGGCTTTGCGTGTACGCGCGCCAGAACGTCGCGAAGCCGCCGGGTTGCGGCGGCTCGGGCGTCAGGGGCTCAGCCATGGCGGATCCGCGGGTTGACGACGCCGTAGAGGGTGTCGACGACGAGGTTCACCGCGATGACGATCGTCGCCACGAGCAGGATGCCGCCCTGCACCACCGGATAGTCGCGCGACTGGACGCCGTGGATCAGCCAGTTGCCGATCCCCGGCCAGGAGAAGATGGTCTCCGTCAGGATCGCGCCGGAGAGCAGCAGCCCCACCTGCAGGCCGATCACCGTGATCACCGGAATGAGCGCGTTGCGCAACGCATGGACGACGACGACGCGCCAGCGCGACAGCCCTTTGGCGCGCACCGTGCGGACGTAGTCCTCGCGCAGCACCTCGAGCATCGACGAACGCGTCATGCGTGCGATCACCGCTAGCGGAATGGTGCCGAGCGCGATCGCGGGCAGGATCAGGTGCGACACCGCCGAGCGGAACGCGCCGGGCTCGCCGCTACGGAGCGCGTCGACGAGCATGAAGCCGGTGACCGCCGGCACGTCGAACTGGACGGCGATCCGTCCCGACACGGGCGTCCAGCCGAGGTGCACCGAGAAGAACAGGATCAGCAGCAGCGCCCACCAGAAGATCGGCATCGAGTAGCCGGCGAGCGAGACGCCCATCACCGCGTAGTCGGCGACGGTGTTGCGCTTGAGCGCCGCGACGATGCCGGCCGGGAGCCCGACCACGACGGCAAACAGCAGCGCGAAGAACGCGAGCTCGACCGTGGCCGGAAAGAGCGTCAGGAATTCCTGCAGCACGGGCTCGTGGGTGGTGAGCGACGTGCCGAGGTCGCCGCGCAGCACCTGCCCCACGTACTCGGCGTACTGCACGGGCAGCGGGCGGTCGAGCCCGAACTCGTGCAGCAGGCGCTCGCGGCGCGCGGGGTCCATGCCCCGCTCGCCGGAGAGGTTCTCGACCGGATCGCCCGGAATGAGGCGGATGAGCGCGAAGGCGATCAGCGTCACCCCGACGAACGTCGGGATGATGAGCGCCAATCGCCTTGCTACGAACGCGAGCACCGAGAGCCGCGTTCGCGGGTCGCTACTTCGCGAGGTCCGTGTTGGTGAAGTAGTGGTGCGCGGTCGCGTCCATCTTGTAGCCCTGGACCTCCTTGCGCAGCGGGTCGAAGCGGATCGAGTGCGCGAGCGTGATCCACGGCGCCTCCTCCTTCACGATCACCTGCGCCTGCTCGTACAGCTTCGCGCGGTCCGCCTGCTTGGGCGTTTGCGCCGCCTTGATCACGAGGTCCTCGAACTGCTTGTTGCACCAGCGCGCGACGTTGCCGCCGCCCTTCACCGCCTCGCAGCCCAGCAGCGGCACGAAGAAGTTGTCCGGGTCGCCGTTGTCGCCCGACCAGCCGAACATCATCGCCGCCTGCTCGCCGGTCTTGCTGCGCTTGCGGTACTCGGCCCACTCGTACGTCAGGAGCTTCGCCTTGACGCCGACCTTCTCCCA
>Ga0207678_10003490_pt1 | contig 14140 bp, 9 predicted proteins | sample KBSC63metaG_FD_184319 | JGI IMG/M metagenome (GOLD analysis project Ga0207678, IMG submission 184319) | Corn rhizosphere microbial communities from Kellogg Biological Station, Michigan, USA - KBS C6-3 metaG (SPAdes) (version 2) | ecosystem: Host-associated > Plants > Roots > Rhizosphere > Soil ... | reverse complement strand
CACAAGCGAGGAGCAACGCCGCAGCGCGCCCGCCCTGCGCCCACAAAACGGGAAATTGTTTTGGGCCATGTCCTTAGCTTTCCAGGGAATTCCGGTAGTCGATTCGCTATCGTTCTCGTCAAAGATCCCGCGCGAATACCTCGACATCGACGGCCGTCGCCTTCAGGACCATCGATCTTATGAAGTTCGGCATAGCGTCGAAAACTGCACTGGCTCACGTCCCGCCAAACGCAGGAGTCTCATGCTACGCCCACGCACCGTCAGTGTGAAGTTTCGTTTGCAAGCCCGAGCCTGCGCATCGGCGGGCAACTACCAATTGCTTGCTTTGCTTGACGTAGACATCGGTCGATGGCACCTCACGACAGCATCGGTCGCGTTGCCTGCGCGGGATCCCCGACCCACACGCCAATGGCACTGAAGTTGTCCTGCCGCGGCACGGCGCGTGCTTCGATTCGCCGCTGCATCGACGCAAGCCAATCGTCCGCCTCTGATGCGTCAGCCAGCGTGTCGAGGATGCAGCTCTCATCGAGCGAACCCCACCAGCCGTCGCTGCACAACAGGAAGGCATCACCCTCCTCCAGCCGTACCGGATTCGGCGCGGTGTGCGGCTCCACGCCGTCGTCAATGCCGAGCGCGGCGATCAACTGGTTCTTCTGCGGATGCGTCTCGGCTTGCTGCGGTGTGAGCAAGCCGGCATCGACCATGCGTTGCACGACGCTGTCGTCGGCGGTGAGCAGACTGAGCGTGCCGCGACGCGCACGATACAGACGCGAGTCGCCGACGTGCGACCACAGCACGCGGTTTCGTGCGCCGTCTATCCATAGGGCGACGACGGTGGAATGCATGCGGTTGAATCCCTCGGCTTGGCATTGGTTCAACTGCACCTGGACGTGTGCCGACAGAACGGCTTTCGTCAGCGACTCGGCACTGAACCGCGGAACCGCATCATGCAACGACGTCTCGATCTGATCGACGGCCCGCCGCGCTGCCTCGGCACCACCACGATGACCGCCGGCTCCATCGGCCAGCACGGCTAGCCACAGCTCGCCGTCGCGGCCGACACGCACCTTGTCCTCGTTGCGTTCTCGCTGCCCCAATTCGCTGCGTGTGGCGATCGTGATCTCCAGCATGGACTACTTCGACGGCGTGGTGTCGTCGCGCCGCAAACGCTCGAGTTGCTGCTCGTAGGCCGCCAGAAAGGCCTTGCCGAACAGCGATTGAAAGTCGTCCTGGGCCTCGTCCCGAATGGCCCCGTGGTGCTGCAGGTAAAGATCCCACAGCCTGGCCTTGCGGTTCATCGGCAGCACGCTGTCGAGCATCGACTTGCCGGCCAGTTTTGCTTCGAGCTCGCCCGGCGCAAAGCGGCTGAGCACGCCTTCCAGCGCGGCGCGCGTGCCGGCCATGGTGCCTATGGCGTGGCTCACAAGGTCGTTCATCGCATCGGTCATCGCTGCCGGACCGGGCAGAAATCCACGCAAAGGCGGCTGCAACATTTGCTCGAGCGCAGATTGGGCGTCCGGCGAGAACTTCAGCGGGTTGTTGTTGCGTGGGCGAATGACCGTGACCTGGGCATGTAATTCACTCCGCGTGGCCGCACGCACTGCCATCAACTGCAAGGTGCCTTCTGCGGCAGAGCGCAAAAGCATGCCGGCGACGCGCATCAGCTCGGGATTGGGGCCGTCTGGCGGATTCAACTTGATGCCCGCACCTTCGCAGAAAGCCGCCCACATCGATGCGGCGTCACCATCCCATGCTTCGGCCTGAGCGGATCCCTCATCAAGCGGCGCAGTCGATTCCGACTCGGGATCAGGCTGTGCAGAGACCGCTGCCGGCTCTTGATCCGGCATCGACTCGACCGCTGGTTGACTCTGCACAGCCATGGGCTTTGGAGGAATGAACGCAGCCTTCAACTCAGGCGCGTGATCAGGCGTTGTCTGCGCAGCACACGGCGCAGGCGGCCTATTCTTCGCAGCGCCGAACAAAGCCAGCGGATCGGTGGACAAGGGCGCTACCCCACTGGCATCACGCCTGTTGTGTGCCGGCGTGGCATTGGCCATGAACTCGGCCAGAGGATCATGCGATCTGCCGGACTTCAAGTCGAAAATCTCGTCGATCGATGGCGGCTCGGCGCTCGGGATCAGATCATCGAAAAGGCCTGAGCCATTTCGTGGAGGTGATTGCAGAGGCGGTGACGATGCAGGAGCCGGCGCTGCAAAGGGATCGAAGTCATCCGGCAGCCGCGACGGGGCCACATCCACGCTCGCAACGCTCGTCAGCGATGGCTCCCTTTGCAGCTTGGCCGCTGGCGATGCAGCTTCCCCCAGCAGCTCTGCAAACGGATTACTGTGAGACAAGGGCGGGCCCAGATCGCCGAGCGGCATCGGTGCCACGGCGGCCAGGGCATGAATGTCATTCGTCACATGCTGTCGGCAATGCGCGATCGTTGTCGCTTCGCCCTCGCCCGCCGACTCATCGATCACTTCCAGCAGGTATCCGCCGATGCGCACCTGATCGCTGTGCATCAGTGGCGCCGACTCACCCTGCCCCAGTGGCTGGTTGCGCACGAGAATGGGGTTGGCACTGCCGACGTTCTTGATCACATAACCCCTGCGGCCGGCAATGATTTCGGCCTGCTTGCGTGAAATGTGCCGAACCGGGTCGGGCAGCGCCATGGTGTTGTCGTCTGCCCGGCCAATCGTGCCGCGGAAGTCGAATTGAGCAGTGATCGGCTGCGTCAGTGGCGAATCGTTGAGCGACACGGCGCGCAAGGTCAAGGTCATGGTGAGTTCGTCCCTCGTAACGTCGTGCTACCGATGAATGAGCGCATCGTCATCTTCGATGCGCATCCCATCAATGAACGAAAGTCACTCTTCCCGTTGAATGGTTTCACGCTGGCGCCACGATGGAGCGCATACCGGAAACAACGACGTGCCGGGAAGCTGCAGACACAGCTGCTGCGCGGCAACGAAGCGCTGGCGCTGAGTACCTTCTCGCAGTACCAGCTTGCAGTGCTCGGCAGTCGGCGCCCCACCCATGAAGCAGCGCGCATGCTCCGGCATCTGTGGCGCATGCACCTGCCACCAGGCTTGCACGCGGTCCCGGTCCGGCCATGGCAGGCTCTCGTCATCGTCGAGTGCCACGTTGTCGTCATTGGGATCGTCGTTGGGCCCCGTTTGTACGCCTTGCGGCGGCTTACGTTCCAGGTCGAGTGCGGCGAGATCGACACCCGTGATCAGTGAGAACGATTCGCCCGCGATGCGCGCCAGCAAATCGTCGCTCATGAGTTCGATCAGCCACGGAATGAACTGCGTGTCACCGAGCAGGCCGCAAGCGCGGATCACGCGCCGCTTGAGCGCCCCACCAGGCGTCGTGGACTGCGCGATGCGCCGCACGATTTCACGGCCGCGATGGAATTCGGTTGCGAGCAGCAACAGGCAGGTTGCCTGTTCGCGAAACGCACCTTCGCGCAGAGCAGCGGCCTCGAGCGCGATCACTGCTTCGCCGCGATCGCCGAGCAGACAGGCCGCTGCCGCGGCCCGGAAGGCGACCCCCTCCGCGGAATCGGCCAAGGCACGGAGTGCCTCCCCGATGACATCGACACGTCCGAGTTCGCCACTTGCACGCACGGCCTCCCCTCGCAAGGCGCTGGCATCGTCTCGCAGCGCCGACATGAGCGGCGTTCCGGGATCGACTCCATGCAGCCGGCAAGCGGCGATGCCAAGTTCTCGGCGAATCGCATCAGGCGACTCGAGCATCGGGCGCACGAGACCTTGCAGTTGCGGCGCCGAGACCCAGCCGAAGGCTGACAACAGGCCACGCTTCGCCTCGGGCAACGCGGCGCTGAGAGCCGTCAACCGATCCAGGACGGCGGCGTCGCGCTCCTCGATCGCACGCACGGCCAATGCAAACACTTCGCCGGCACCGGGTCGCTCGAGCGCCGCGGTACAAATGGCCTGGCCATAACGGCCTGCAACCGCCAAGCCGTCAAGATGTGCAGCGATGCGGTCGTCCAGGCGCTGCAAATGCCGCAGCCGCACATGCGGCGCCCGCACGAGTACGGATCGCACATGTCGAAGCATGGCGCTTTCTTCGGCGTGCTGTTGCACGACGACGGGGATCGGTGGCCGTTCAAGGGTATGTGTCATTGACCGAAGCCTGTCCGATCGAGCTGTGGTCCGGCAGATGCTGCATCGAGCAGTACACATATTTCAATGGCCGAAAGTCATCTGCGTTCCAGCCCCGCCTGCGAGACACTCGGAAATATCGACCGTGTGCATGGCGTGGGATTGCATGCCGGTCGCGAAGGGTTGTCTCAAGGGAATGTCCACACACTGTCATGACGAACCACCGAGTCGGTCTGTTGTTCGCCTCAGTCAGCATGCTGGCGGCATGCGGGCAGTTTCCAAATTCGCCCGGGACTCACAGCCAAGCCCCATCGTTTCAGACCACATCGAATGAGTCCGACCCGCTACGCCCGTCCGGCGCCGCAGCACCCGGATCAGTGGTCACGCAACAGCAGGCCACCAAGATCGCAATGGCTGCTGCGAACCTGCTCGAATTGGGTCATGAAGAACAAGCCAAGACCGAGTTGCAGCGCGCGCTGACGGCCGACCCGTCGAACAAGCTGGCGCTGAACTTGATGCGCCAGATCACCGTCGACCCTGTCGCCACCCTGGGCCGCGAATCGTTCAGCTACACAGTGCGGCCCAACGACAGCATGTCCAGCATTGCCCAGCGTTTTCTGGGCGACATTTACTCCTTCTACATTCTTGCGCGCTACAACGGCATTGCCGTGCCCAGGCAAGTGTCGGGCGGGCAGACTCTGCGCATTCCAGGCAAGGCGCCGCCGCCGTCAGTGGTGCGCGAGCCCGCCCGGGTCGAACCTTCGCCGCCACCAGTGGTGGCGGCGCTGCCTCCGTCCGCTCCACAGGAGCCATCGCCCGGAGAGCGGGCATTGCGAAACGCCGAAGCAGCAGAACGCAGCGGCAACATCGAGCGCGCGTATGACGAGTACCGGAAGGCCGCAGGTCTCGACCAGCCCGGCGCCGACGAGAAGGCCAATCAGCTGCGCAAGCAGCTCGTGTTCAGCTACACGATGAGTGCGCGCACTGCCTTTGCCAAGCAGGACCTCGATGGCTCCATTCGCTGGTGGGAACGCGTTCTGGTTGTCGACCCCAGCAACGACTTCGCCAGACTCGAGCGGCAACGCGCGCTGACCCTGAAAGAAAAGGTCAAGAAGTTGTAGCTGGTGTCGCGTCATGCCCTTACCCCTTTCCCAAAGGGAGGGGATCAATACAGATCGCAGATCGGTGCCTTGAGTCGGCATGCCCTGATCCCATCTTTTGGTGGCTGCGCCAAGACCGGGCTGGGCGCGGGAAGCCATGGACCTGGACTCCCTCTCTCTGGGAGAGGGTTGGGGTGAGGGCTGCGGCCGTTGATATCCAAGGGCCTGCTCTGTCCACCTCTGTCGCCCTCACCCCCACCCTCTCCCAGAGGGAGAGGGAGCAATACAGATCGGTGTGGCTCGAATCGGCATGCCCGGATGGCGCGCCGAAGACTAAAGCCGGTCCTGGTGAGCCATGGTCCTGGGCCCCCTCTCCCTTTGGGAGAGGGTTGGGGTGAGGGCTGCGGCCGTTGATATCCAAGAGCCTTGCTCTGCCCACCGCCGCCGCCCTCTCCCGGGATAGGGGTTAAGGCGGGCTTACTGCCGTTCTGCGAAATCGGCCCTGCGGCTGCCGCTTGGCTTCAACGAGCCGACTCGCAGCTCTCGCGCGCCAGCACCATGGCCACCGCAGCCTCACTGCCGTTCTTCAGCTCCTTCAGCCGCGTAGCGGCGCGAGTATTCGACGCATCCAGGCACAGGCTCTTTTCGAGCGCGCTGATGGCAGCCGGCTTATCGCGCGGCAATTGCTTTTCTGCCTTCTGGTAGTACATGTCGGCCAGCAGATGGCACGCCGCGGCGTCTTGTGTGTCAACGGCGAGGTATTGCTCGAGCAAGGCGATGGCATCGTCCAGCTCGCCTTGCATGCTCAGCATGGCAGCGTGTTCGAGTTCATTGCGATCCAGAGGGGTTGAAGTGCTGGAAGCCGCCATCTGCGACTCGTTGATGGCACGACGCGTCAGCGTGACGCGCGAAGGCTTGCCGAGAAAGTTGCGCTTGTTTCTATCGCGCTCGATATTGCGCAGTGCCTGCGCGGCCTCATCGTTGTCCGGCTGCAGCGCCAAGGCCGCAAGGTACTGCGCCGCGGCAGCATCCGACTCGCCGCGCTTGAGCGCCTGCGCGCCGCGCTGCAGTCGGTCCGCCACAGCAGTGTCGATCTGGCGCCGTGTTTCTTTCAGGCGCTCGCGGTACTCGTGCGTGTCGGGCCGCAGCACGGTGAGAACTTCCCAGGAGGTTGCCGCCTCTGCGAGTCGACCACGACGGCCCTGGCTCAGCGCCCGCTCGCGCAGCCTTTTCTCGAAGTTCGCGGCTGTGCCCGATCGTCGTGACACTGCCACTGACCCATCGTCATCGGCCCCTGTCATCGGCTCGGTGCCGCAAGCCGCCAACGCAAGCGCAAGCGCAAGCGCAAGCGCAAGCGAAGCAACCGCGAGACGACCAGCCGGCGCAATGTGGTCTTGCACTCGCACCGTCGGCATCATGGCGCCCTCATCGCGCGGCTGATCTGCAGCCTGGACTTGAAGGCTTCCAGATCGTGGTCGCCGAAGATCATCGTCCTGCGCAGCATCAAAGGCTGGGCGAAGAATGCATTTCCGCCCGGATTGACTGTCACTGCAAGTTGATACTGCTGACGGTTGAGCACGTCCAGCACCAGCTCGTTCGCATCGCCGAAAGGAAAGGCATAGTGCCGCACTTGTACTTGCAGGCGCCGCTCCATGATGTCGCGCGGAGCGCGTGCCTCAGCTTCGATGTCTTGTCGATACTGCGCATCACTTTCGCTTGCGGTGCGCTCGATCAGGTTGCGATGCGACTTGGAATGCGCCTGGATATCCACCACGCCGGAGGCGGCAAGCTCTTGCAGTTGCTGCCAGCTCAGTGCATCCCCCGCGCCGATAAAGTCGGTATAGACGAAGAGCGTCGCCGGAAAGCCGTGCTTGCGCAGCAACGGCAGCGCATACCGGTACACCGATTCGTACCCATCATCGATCGTGATGACCACCGAACGTCTGGGCAATGATTGCTTGCCTTCGAGGTAGCCGACGAGCTGCGCAAGAGGGATGACGTGGTAGTCGTTGCGTGCCAGCCAATCCAGCTGTTGTGCAAAGCGGGTCGGCGACACGACCATCTTTCCACCCGAGTTCCCGAACCGGTGATAGCAGAGGATAGGCACGGTCTGGTACTGGTCGGCATGGATACCCGTCGGATTCAAGGTCTTCAGCGGCACCACCACTGGCTGCCCCGCCTCGACACGGCTGATGCTGTTGAAGTCACCAATCACCCAATAGCGTTCTTCGCTGCCGAGAAATCTCGCGGCGATGGAGCGCAGTGTGTCCTCCGGATTGGGCTGGTAAATGGCGAAGCGATCGCTTTGCCCCAGCACCTGACCCGTCGCAGGAGGTGAGGACGACGACGCTGTTGATGGTGCAGGCGGCGGCATGATCCCCGGCGAGCTGCATCCTGCGACCACGGTCATCAGGCTTGCCAATACGATGCGTATCGCACGCCACGGCGCTTGCATTGTGCGGACCATAGGAGGCCCTCAGAGGCTGAGACTATTTCGAGCGTGTCCGAGCAGCACGCCAAAACGCACCTGACCTGTTGTCGCGTCAAGCCTATCGGAGCGCAGTGCAAGGCGCGCCGACGAGTCATAGCCGATGCTATGGCGACGAGGCGAAACGCCGCATCGCGCTTCGAGATCAAGCGAGCAGCAGACACTGGAGACTTGACGCGACACCAGGCGCAAAGCGCAGCCATAGGTCTTGCTATGGCGAGCATTTGCAACGACGAGCGGAGGTCTTTTGGCGTGATGAGCGGCCATGATCGAAATACTCTCAGCCTCTTAGGTAGACGTTTTGGGCGCAGCGAGACCGCTCGTCGGATCTGCTGAGTCGCTGCCCGTGGCTTTGGCCGACGTTGGCGTCGGCGACGCAGCCGCATCGTTGCTTGGCGTACTCGGGCGCAAGGGGGCCTGTGTCGGAGTCGGCATGGCCATTGACGCCCCACCGCTGGCCCGCGCATCGTGCAATGCCTGTGCCATGCGATCGAACGCCGCGAACAACAACCCGAACTCGTCCTTGCGCTTTTCATCGATGCGATGCTCAAAGCGACCCTTGGCGATCTCGCCCATCGCGTCACTCACAAGCTTGATCGGTCGGGCGAACCAGTTGGCAACGAAGTACATCGCAATGGCGACGGCGAGCACCGTCACGACCACGAGCACGGCCATGAGCCCCATCGACAAACGCGCCACGCGCACCAGTGGCCGCTCTGGCAATGCGAGAGCGACCCGTCCAACCGATTTGCCCTGAAACGTGATGGGTGCATCGAAGCCCAGCACCCGTTCACCCTGCGAGGTAGAACGCGACATGGTCACGCCGCCGTCGCGCGTGCCGAGCGATTCAGCCCGTTGCGGCTGGTACGGCTTGCCGATCAAGGCCTGGTCACCAGCGGCGCGCACGATGCCTTCACGATCGATCACCGTGACGCTGTGAAAGTCGCCGGTCTTCATCACCTCTTGCACGGCGACGTCGACCACCGGCCAGTCTTCGGACAGTGCTGCCACGGCGTTCTGCGCTGCGATGAAGCGCGCAAGCGAGGCGCCATAGTCAGTCACCTGTTTCACCATCGCCCCATACTGGCGTTGGGTGATCAAGGTGGCTGACAGCGCCATCACGACGGCGACGATCAATGCCATGGTCGCCGCCCACTTGACACGCAGCGGCACGATGCGGGACCGCTCTTTGTGGCGCGCGGCTTCGTCGAGTTCGGCCAGCACGCGCGTCAGCGCATCGGACAACTCGGCCCCCGTCTGAAAGCGCCGATCGGGCGCCTTGGCAAGACAGCGCTCGACGATGCGGCGCAAGGACGAAGGCAGATCGGGCCGCAGCTTCTCAAGCGGTGCAGGCTCTTCCTTCGCAATCTTCACAGCCAGCGCGACGAGGCTGTCGCCCTGGAACGGACGCTGGCCGGTGAGCATTTGATAAAACATGATGCCGGCGGAGAACAGGTCCGAGCGGCCGTCGAGCTTCTCACCCTGCGTTTGCTCGGGCGACATGTACTGAGGCGTGCCGAGCACATCGCCAACGCGTGTGCGCTGCTCCGCGCTGCCGGACGACTCCATGTGCGCGATGCCGAAGTCGGTCACCTTGATCGTGTTCGTGCCCTTGAGCCGCACAATGTTGCCCGGCTTGATGTCGCGATGCACGATTCGGTGGGAGTGCGCATAGTCGAGCGCACGCGCGAGCTGGATGCCCATGATCACCATGTCACGCAAAGGCAGTGGCTTGCCGGCCTGCATCATCTCGGAGAGCGGCTCGCCGTCAAGCAACTCCATGGCCATGTAGGGCCGCCTCTCGATCTCGCCGACATCGTGAACAGTGACGATGTTGGGATGCGACAGGCCGCCTGCGGCGCGCGCCTCACGCAGGAAGCGGCCGCGGTATTGCTCGTCTTCGCAGAGTGTGGCGTGGAGGAATTTGATGGCAAGGTCGCGGCCTATGCCGGGGTCGTAGGCTTTGAAGACGGTCGCCATGCCGCCGCGACCGAGGCGCTCGCGGATCAGGTAGCGGCCAACTTGGCGGGCTTCGGGGGCGCCGGATTCGACGTGGCCTGGGAGGGTTTCGGGGATGTGCTCTTGCTCGCCTGGAAGGCTGGCGTCGCCCTTTGTTGGCGACGCGGCATTGGAACGGTCGCGCGATGTAGCAACGGAATGAGCGGCCGGGCCGGAACCGCTTGTCGATCGCGACGAAGGCCGGCTCGTGAACGGATTGCCGGGCGCTATTTGCGTAGCGTCCTCGTCATGGGATGGCAGCGCCGGCGTCTCCACGGCTTCGCCGCCGCTGTCTGTGCGGCGGCCATTCGAGCCTTCTGGTTGTGACATCGGTACTGCCTTTTGACTTGCGAAATCCGCTCGCTTCAACGCTGTGCGGGATGCATCGTCGCTTGATGGGCGATCCGAAATCAATGGACCAAAGTCACCTCGCAGCCGACTCGCCACGCGCTAGATTCATCAGATGATGATCTGCATCGGTCGTCATCTGGAGTTCCTTCATGAAACTGAGTCCGTCACTGTGCTTGGGATGCTTGTTGATGAGCACCGCTACCGTTTCGATCGCACAGCCCCGCGAGCAAGTGCTGCGGGGTGCACAAGTGAACGAGCGCAAAGTGATCGAACTGCTCTCCGTCGAAGCTCCGCAAGCGCCGGCAGACGGCGCACTTCGCGGGTTCGGACCGGCAGTACGAGCACCGATGAACCGCGCTGGGCATGGGGGGCCGGGCAAGGCTTCGCTGCTGATCACCTTTCCGACCGATTCAGCCGAGTTGCCCGCCGAAAGCAAGATGGCCATTGATGTCGTGGGCCGTGCGCTGCAGTCGGACAAGCTGGCCGGCCTGTCCTTCAAGGTCGAGGGGCACGCCGATCCGAGAGGCTCGGCCGAGCGCAATTTTGCGCTGTCGCAAGCGCGCGCCGAAGCCGTCGTGAACTACCTCGTCACCCACCACGGCATCTTGTCCGAGCGACTGACCGCACTGGGCAAAGGCTCGGCCGAACTGCTCGACTCGAAGCATCCAGAAGCACCGGAGAATCGTCGCGTCACGATCGTCACTGGACGCAACTGAGGACAAGGGTGAGGGTGAGTCGGCAGGCAAACGTTTCCACTCTTCTGACCACCCCTCACCCCTGCCCTCTCCCCCGAGGGGGAGAGGGAGCATCCTCAGCACTTCTCGGCGGAAGACCTGATCGCCGACAGTGTCGTCCGACTCGTGATCACCGATGACAGCCTGTGGTGTCGCGTCAAGCCACAAATGTCGGCTTTCGCGCCGCTGTCGGAGCGCAGTGCAAGGGGCGAGGAGGAGCAGCGCTTTGGTGAAACGCAGTACCAGCCACTCCCTCTCCCGGCGAGGGGGAGGGTTGGGGTGAGGGTGAGATGGCGGGCAAACGATTTCACTTCTATGCCCCCCTCACTCCCGCCCTCTTCCCCGAGGCCCTTTGGGAGGGCGCCAACGGGCTGTTGTTAACTGCCCAAACCTACCTGCCTAAACATCTTCTATGAAGCACACAAGAGTTGTGGTAAGGGCGACGGCGGTCGAGAAAGCAAGGCTTTGGATAGCAACGGCCGCAGCCCTCACCCCAACCCTCTTCCAAAAGGAGAGGGAGCAATGCCTGCTCGAAAACAAGGATGTCACCGCACCCCGTCCAGCTGCCTTTGTTCGAATAGGTAGTCGCTGCCAGCTTGGTGCCCACCATTCGCCGAGGACCCATATTGCGGCCGCTGTGGCAACTCCTTGGCCACCGCAAAGCGCACGCGCTCAAACACGTTCCCGCCCATCTGCCAGTTCGACACCTGCTGCAGCGTGCGCATCAGATTCCAGGCGAACGGCGAGTGCCCTTCCTTGCCTGCATCGAATACCGGCTCGTTGCCACCCGATGACATCACCACAGCCGCCTTGCGGCGCAGCACTTCGCTGGGATTGACGGTCGTCGTACTTGCTCGAATCCTGGTTCCCGTAATCAGTGATCCGGAGTAGCAACTGTCGGAGATCAGTGCGACCTGCGAAGCGCTGATTTGGCTGAGCAGCTTTTCAATGTCTGAATTGGAAAGCCAGGTCTCTGGTCGCGATGCGTCCGCACTCGCGGGTTGCCAATAGCCGAGTCCCGTGGCGGCGACCAATTCCCCATGCCCCGCGTAATAGATGACCACCGAGTCGTTGACATCGGCCTCGACAGCCACCCTGTTCAGCGCTGCGACGATGGCTTGCTTGCTGCCGTTCTTGACCACGATCGTTTCGTAGCCCAGCGAAGCCTCCAGCAACTGGCCCACCGAGCGTGCGTCACTGACAGCGTTCTGCAAGCCTGGAATCCGCTTGTCGACAAAGCTGTCCACACCGATCAGCACCGCAATCTTGCGCTCAATCTGAGGCAATGCCGCCGACTTCACCCGGCGCTTGGTATGCAGGCTGAGCGCGACCGCGGCAGTTGGTTCGTGCTCGACGAGATCCGTCACTTCTTTGCCGTCGATTGGGCGTTCGGTGCCTGCAACAGTGGTGCCGGAACTCGATACCGTTGGCGGCGCCTGCTCACTGCTCTTGGCCTGAGCCTTCGTGCCCGCGTTGCGTGCCGCGACGATCTCCCGCTTCAGCGCCTCGGTGATCAGGCAATCGCCCGTCTCCAGTTGCTTTGCAGTCTGACAATTCGGAGCATCGGCGAGGCCGGGTTCATTCTCGAGTTTGCTGATGGCTTCGGCAAACAGCGCCTTCTTGTATTGGTCACGCGCGGCCAGCAAGGTCGCTAATTCCTCTTGCGACATGCGCCCCACCGGCACGCTTTGAAAACTGAATACTTCGCCGGAGCCGCTCAGTTGCAGCGCCCGCATCACGTCCAGCGCGCGCCCACGGGCCGGGCCGGACATGACGATCGGCAACGCGATCGCTTGTTGTGCGGCCTTCTGGTCCGCAATGGCCTGCTGGGGCGAATTGGTGAGCGGAGGAAGAATGGTCAGTGCTACCGCGTTTTCCGCAGCCTGGGTGAACACATAGTTGGATGCCGAGAGTCCCGAGCCTTGAATGGAATAGATCCCGGGCGGCGAATCGGCACGTCCCGTCGAGCTGAACACCATCGTTCCTCTGGTCGCACGAGCCTGGGTTTCATCGCCGACGAAGCCTCTGAGTGATCCCGACAGTGCCGTCGGCGAGGTACCGGCGACGACCATCGACGGGGTCGCGACATACGTGAGCGTGGCAGGTGTGATGTCGGCCGTCGTGGTGAGGGTCGGTGTGGACAAGACGTAGTTGCCGGCCAACCCACCGTTGCCACCATCACCGATGCCAAGCGCCACGGTGACGGTCTTGCCCTGGCCTGCGTCCTTTGTATCGAATTGAGCGATGGACGTCGTCGCCAGCGTCTCCTTGCCCACGAGGCCGCTGACGGTGCCGACATTGACTGCGGCGGTCCGGCTGGCGTCGTAGGTCTTGTTAGCTGCACTGACACTTGTGATCGAAACCGACTTCGGCATGATGTCGGCCGTCGTTGTTACGGTCGGGTTGGACAGCGTGTAATTGCTGGCAAGGCCACCGTTGCCGCCATCACCGATGCCGAGTGCAACCGTGACCGTCTTGCCCTGGCCTGCGTCCTTGGTGTCGAACTGAGCGTTGCTCGTCGTCGCCAGAGTCTCGTTGCCCACGAGGCCGCTGACGGTGCCGACATTGACTGTAGCGGTCCGGCTGGCGTCGTAGGTCTTGTTGGCTGCAGTGACACTTGTGATCGAGACCGGCTTCGGTGTGATGTCGGCCGTCGCAGTCACGGTCGGGTTCGACAGCGTGTAGTTGCTGGCAAGGCCACCATTGCCGCCATCGCCGATGCCGAGTGCAACGGTGACCGTCTTGCCTTGGCCTGCGTCCTTGGTGTCGAACTGAGCGCTGCTCGTCGTCGCCAGAGTCTCATTGCCCACCAGTCCGCTAACGCTGCCGACTCTGACTGTGGCAGTCCGGCTGGCGTCGTAGGTCTTGTCGGACGCACTGACGCCAGAGACCGCGACCGACTTCGGTGTGATGTTGGCCGTGGTGGTCACGGTCGGGTTGCTCAGCGTGTAGTTGCTGGCCATCCCCCCATTGCCTCCGTCGACTATGCCGAGCGCAACGGTGACCGCTTTGCGGGTAACAACATCCTTGGTGTCGAACTGGCCACTGCTCGTCGTTGCCAGGGTCTCGTTGCCGATGAGCCCGCCGAGCGGCCCCACGTTCACCGCAGCCAAGCGATTCGCGTCGTAGACCTTGTCGGCCGCCGTGACGCTCGTGACGGTCAGCGCTTTGGGCTTGATCGTGCCTGTGATCTGGCTCAGCGTGTAGCCGAAGACCGGTTTGTCGAGGCTATCGATGAAGCTGATCCCGTTGGCGTCGACGGTTAATACTTTGTTTGCCCCGGAGTTCTTGTCGTCGAACAGGCCCGATGCACCTTCGGACACCACGGCCCTGTCCTCTGCTTTA
>Ga0207678_10003489_pt1 | contig 14153 bp, 17 predicted proteins | sample KBSC63metaG_FD_184319 | JGI IMG/M metagenome (GOLD analysis project Ga0207678, IMG submission 184319) | Corn rhizosphere microbial communities from Kellogg Biological Station, Michigan, USA - KBS C6-3 metaG (SPAdes) (version 2) | ecosystem: Host-associated > Plants > Roots > Rhizosphere > Soil ... | reverse complement strand
CACCTATTTCGCGCAGCTGATTGATGCCCCGTCGTCTAAAGGTAAGACTACGGACTCTGACTCCGTCAATTGAGGTTCGAATCCTCACGGGGCATCCAGTCAAACGATAATTCTATTGTTTTATCAAGGCATTAGGGGATTAGCCAATTTATAGATCCCTCGTTGGTTCCCACACTGTCAGAAGTTGTGCCCCCTGGTGACGAGTTGGCATTAGCTGCTGCGCTCGATAATCGAGAGCTTGGCCGAGCTCGCCGTTGACAACCGCCGAGCTCCGCCTCTTCGCTTAGCCCAGCAGACATAACGCACGTGGCTTTTCAGATTCCTTCCCTAGCACAACGCGTCTCGTCGGAGGCGCCCGAGACGCAACCACCGAACGCCTCGGACCCTGCGTGTGTAGCCTGGTCGGGGCAGGCGGTTCAGCACCTCAGCCGGATTCCTATTTGCCCGGCAGCGGCGGCGCATTAGGCAACGGCTTGAGGAGATTTCAAAGGAGAGTGTTGAACCTACCCTTCGCTCTGATCTTAGGGAGCAGTAGACTATTCAGCTTAATGAGAAAGCGCCGACGAGCGTGACGGATTGACCGGCGCGGCGCGAGCCGAGTCGAGGCGAATTCCGAACAGCGAAGCCGCCAGAATATATGGGCGTTCCGATTGACGATGCTTGGTTCGAAGCTGTCGACGGCCGGGTAACGGGCGGGCCTCTGCGAAGGGCGAGGCAGCCTATGAGCGTTGGCGCGACGAGCTGATCAGCGAGCACGGTCATCCCTCATCTGTTATTGGCACCGATAACCCCGTGCTTGAGTGGGACGGACGAGGTAGGTGAGCTGATAAATATTGGCTTTCTCACAAAGGGCTTGCGCAAGAGGCGGCGCAACGACGATATCCTTGGCATGCCTTTGCCGAGCGCTGTTTGCGGAACCATCGATCGCCTTCGGGGGGCAAGAACGCTGCTGTGACTGAGAGCTTCGTTCCCCGCACCTTGACCTTCGACCACGACCGCCAGACCGTGTCCGTCGATGCTATAACGGCACTGTCCGACGTGCGCCTTATGGGACGGCCGTTGATCTTGCTCGGCGAGGCCGGGAGCGGCAAGAGCGAGCTTTTACGCTTTTGGGCCGGGGGGCAGGTCTCGACCGCGCGGCAAATAATCAACGGATGGCAAGCCACGCAAGGCCGGTCTTTCGTCGATGGTCTCGATGAAGCTGCCGGGCTCCACGATGGTGACGCGCTTGATCGGCTGCTCGGTGCGCTCGAAGCACAGTGCAACACCGATTTCGTCGTGGCCTGCCGCGTCGCCGATTGGCGAAGTGCCTCCGGGGCTGCGACGATCAAGCACTGGACAGGCGTCGATCCCGTCGAACTCAGGATTGAGAGCCTCGGACCGGGCCAGATCGTCCGTTTCCTGCGGGACCGCAACGGGCTTTCGCAAGGCCAGGCGGAAGCGCTCTTCGCGCATTATGAGGATCGCGGCCTCAGCGGTTGGCTAGGCAATCCGCAGACTCTCAAAATGCTTGCCGACGTCATGGGAGATGGGAGGCGTCCCGAGACGGCGGGGGATCTTTTTCAGCTTTATGTCGAGAAGACTTGGCGTGAGCCCCGTAAGCAAGATACGTCTCTGGCGAAAGCAAGTCGGCAGGAAGTTCTCGACGCACTAGGCGCCATTTTTGCAACACTCATTGTGGGGGGTTACGAGGCCCTGACGCTCGCCCCTGGTGCCGCACTCAGCGACAGCGATTTGCCGCTTGCCGAGTGCAAAGTGCTACCGGGTATTGTTGTGCTGACCGACAAACAGCTGGACGCGTTTCTCGGTAGTCGTCTGGTGGTGGGAGTGGGGAAAGACGGCTTCACCTATCAACACCGCCGGATTGGTGAGTATCTCGGCGCACGTTGGCTAGCAGCACAGGCGAGCACAAGTGAGTTGCGCGCGCGGCTGCTCGGTGCGCTTCGACACGGCGGACTGGTACCTTCGAACCTGCGCGGCCTGTGGGGCTGGCTGGGTCACGACCCGAAACTAGCAGCCGAAGTAATTGGCACCGATCCGCTGGCAGTAGTCGACTATGGTGATGCCGACTCCTTGGCCCCCTCCGTTGCGAAAGAGTTGCTGGCGGCGATAGAGCGAGCCGAAGACGAGCATCAGCGTTTCGAGTTCCGCACGTATCGCGCAGCGGCGCTGGTCCAACCCGCATTAAGCGCAGAGGTTAAGCGTATTCTCGCGGTATCGGGGAACAAGAGGTTCTGGACGCAGCTCATTCTACTGCAGCAGATGCGCAATGCGGAGGTCGTGGCACGGCATAAGAAGACGCTGATGGCGTTGATGCTCGACGAAACCAGGCACTACGCGACGCGCGACGCTGCCGCGGACGCGCTCGCCGACCATGGCGCTGTGAACGAGTGGCCTGAGCTAGTACGGCAGCTTGCCAACGGCAGTAACCGTGACTCGCTGCGCCTCGCGCTCGACATAATGCGCAATCCGAATGTCGGCGTGACCCTTAGCGACGCCGAGTTCGCGGAAACCGTTTATGCTTATTCCGGTTTGACGCCGCGGATCGTGGGCACGCGCGAAGTCGGCACCGTCGCTCTCTACTACATTGGCCAGAGCCATGTAATCGGCGACGAGCGCATCGACGGCATACTTGACGCACTGGCGGATTGCGGACGCCGCTATTTGACGAAGGATTGGAACATCGATGCCTGGGACGTGGAACATCTATTTTTCGCGCTGCTCCGGCGGCGGTTAAAACGCCAACATGTCGACCCCGAGCGCTTGTGGAATTGGCTGAGAGACTCAAACTACAGCCGTCATGGCAGCATACGCGAAGAGCAAGAATGGCTGAACAGCTGGCTGAAGGCGAATGGAGGCGTGCGCCGCCAACTGCAGCACAGAGTGCTCGATACCTGCTCGGCAAAGCCGCGGTCACTGCGTTGGCGGCTCCACGAAATTGCCCCTGGGTTGAGCCCCACGACCGAAGATGTCGTCGCCCTTCTCAATTGGCTGCCCGATGCGGATCCGCGCTGGCGCGAGCTAATTTGGTTCGCGCCTGTATCGGAGGAAGGGGAAGCCGTGCGGGCGGCTGCCGCTCGCCATGTGCAGACGGAAGAGGAGCGGCAGCTGCTTCGCGACAACGCCGATCCCCCGCCGCTGCCGGTCGACGAGGAGCATCGCGCTTGGCAGGCGCGCCATGAACTGGAACAGCAAGAACGAAAGCAGAGGCTTCGCGCCGATTACCTGGCCCATCGCGAGAATATCCGAAACGGATATTGGGGGGCTCTTGCTGGACCGGCGCAGGTCTACATGGGGCGTACCTACGAAGTTGATCAGAACCTGCCGCCTCACGAGCGCATTGCCGCGTGGATTGGTGAAGATCTGCAAGCTGATGCCTTTGGCGGGTTCGAGGCATTCCTCGCAGCAGACCCGCCGCAGCTGCCGAGCGCTTCACAGATTGCCGAAAGCCACGCACAAAGCCGCAACTGGAACGCGGCGTTGATTTTGTCTGCTGCACTTGCAGAGCGGCAACGCACGGGCCGCGATCTTACCGATCTAGCGACAGAGCGCATTCAGGCCGGGCTGTTCGCCGAGCGGGCAGCGTTCCTGGACGACAATAAATGGGAGCCATTGCGCGACGCTCTTATCGCGGAGCTTGAGCGACGTGGCGCGTGGTCTGACACGGCGAGATTGTTCATCGAGCCGCAGCTACGCAAGCGCAATACCTACGTCTCGTGGTTGTGGCGTGTGTTGGCGTCGGCCGCAGGCACCGCACTCGCAGCTGAATGGTTGCGAAAATTCCCGCGCATTGCGGCCGAACCCGAGCAAGCTTTGATCGACCATCTGCTGCGCGACGGCAACCACGATAGCCGGGCGACGTTGACCGAGGTAGCTAAGCGACGGCGACGGCAGCGGCTCGACGAGCGCCGGCGGCGCAACTGGAAGGCGGTCGAGTTCCTGTTGGGAACGCTGGCACCTGCCCGGCTACCTGTTGCTGTCGCCGGTGATCCAAGCTTTCTCTGGGTTTTGCGTGACCGGATGGGCGGACGACGTCATAACGGTTCTGCTATTGAGGCATCACCCGCATTATTAGCCGCAATGGTCGGCACCTTCGCCGCGCTGTGGCCCTGGACGGATCATCCGATCGGGGTGGTGACCGGCGATACCAACGCTTGGGACGCCACCGATTTTCTCGCGCGTTGTCTGAATATGCTCGCGGCCAACCCCAGCGCCGAGGCGACGGCAGCCCTAGCGACGCTGGTAGCGGTTAACCATGATTACGAGCAGCAAGTCGTCCGCAGTATAGCCGATCAACGTCGCGCTCGCGCCGATGCCGAATGGCAGCCGCGCAAGGTTGAAGCGCTCGCCAAGCTCATTACGGACGGCCCGCCAATTGATCATGCTGACTTGCAGCGTGTAGTGCTGGCAGAACTCGATGTAGTCCAGGCGAAGATCAGATCGAGCAGCGAAGACGTCTGGCGGTTCTTCTATGCCGATGCCGCGAAGCGGAAACCTTATAGGGAAGACCAATGCAGCGACGCCCTAGTGACGCTCCTGAAGCAATCAGATCGTCCCATCGCCTTTGACCGGGAGAAGCACCTCGGCGACGACCGCGAAGGCGACATCTGGTGCACGAGTGGTCGGCTAGAGTTGGCGATCGAATGCAAGCGACACTGGCACGCCGACCTCTGGACTGCCTTCGACAGGCAGCTGGCGCAACAGCAGGCGGTCGATTGGCGCGCGGAAGGTCACGGCATCTACATCGTGTACTGGTTCGGCGAGCATGATCATCTGCTCACTGGGCCGCCGCGTGGGAGCGGCATTGCAAAGCCCAACTCGCCGACGGAGCTTGAAGCCGCCTTGGGGCATTGTATTCGCGAAGCTGGCCTGTCGGGAATTGCCGCGAAGGTGCTCGACGTTTCGCGACACCGTCCATGACGGTCGCTTGGCGAGAGCCGCGCAGGATCGCGGCACATCGCCTGATGCGCAGAGAACTACTCCACGTTGTATCAACGAGGGCGACGCCACGCGATGCATTCCTCTCGCGCACAGTCGAACAAGTATTTTATGCTGGATTGCTAGCGGACGTTGTTCGTGGGTCACCAAATGAAATTAACACTCGGATCGACGCTTTCTTTGACAGCTTCCGGGATCTGCCGTTGCTCGCAAACCCTGTCGACTTACCGACTTGGGGCGTGTTTGGCGCCGAGGCCAACAATCGCAGATCGGTCGCCGAAGCGTTTCTCGGGCAGACTCTCCAAGCAGCCCGCGACTTCGTCCAGAGCGCGCCGGGGCGCTTCATCGTCCGCGCGCTACCTTTTGAAAACCGTGAACGCCGAAATGACACTCACGAGCTGTTATATTTCCGCGATAGTGGAATTCACCGGCGATTGATCGAGAGGACTGTAATCTTAGGTCGTGTCGAGGGTACCCGCTTGGACGCCGACATTGAGCGCCTGATAGCGCAGCGTGCCGCATCATATGTTCCGAAACGGTGGGAGGCGTTCGTCGTGACGACGATCATCGACCTCGTGGGTGAACGGTGCCGACCTTTTGCTTATCGGCATGAAGAGACAAGAGAAATCGACCTCGTACTGGAATGGGTCGATCGCACGCCTCCGGAGCGTTGGGCGATCGAGGTGGCCAGCAGAAAGTTCAATACCCATCCTCACTCGTACTTTGCCGAGGAGTGCCAGTACCTGGGCGTGCAGCCTGAGAACCGTTATCTGGTCAGACGCGCCGATGGCTGCGATGGCGGGGCGCGAGGCCGGGGTGGCGTTCCCGCGCTCTCGCTTCCGCGGATGGTTGACCACCTACGACAACGGATGAAGCGCTGACCCGTTAATAAGGTATGTGAAGGCCTCAAACGCTCCCTCGATTGTTGATTACGCTGCTTGATCGAGCGAGGTAGATGTGATGATCGTCCGGAACTCATCCAGCAAATCCGAATGGTGACGCGTTAGATAGGCCCCAATCTCAGAATTCGCGAGCAAGCGAGAGAGATACCGTGATGCCAGCACGAGATGGAGGACATCTTCACCAAAAGTTTCTTCGAGCGCTTTGAAATCGCGAGTAAGCGATTCCATTTCCTTCTCCATCCGCGCCATCTGCTCGGGAGACATACCAAGAATGCGCTTTGGCTGCTCAGGCTTTGCGAGATCATTTTGGCGTGTCACAGCCAGCAGTGCTTTGGCGCATCAGAGTCGTTTATTCCGGCACTCATTCCCATCAATCGCACCCACAGATAATGTGAGCGGGAGCCGGAATGTTGATTGAAGCCACCATCGACCGCAAGGACGGAGATTCACGGGTCGCGGGCGCCATCATTGGGAGTGTTGCGCAGAGTGTCGGCAAGCTGGCAATCCGGTGACCATTACCTGCGCCGTGGGCTGGGGTGCTACATTTGGTGCTAAGATCATCGAATTGACAGCATCAACGGTCCAATTGACCTCGCACCCGCGAACGCCTTAGCAACATGAGCGTCTTGGCCGTATCGGGATGATGCCTTCGCAAGGCTCTAGGCATCTGGTGGCAGGGAATTCGCTCTAACTCTTGCTTCTCCGGCCATTTCACCGTGCATCTTAGCAAGCTTTAAATGGGCGGCACGGGTCTGCGGATCTGTAGTCTCGGCTGCCAACATGCGCTCATGCGGTGCGCGGTTGAGGTGATAGTATTCGTCCGGAGAGGTCTTCACCGTATCGATCTTGCTTGAATTTTGATCCCTTGGCCCAGACATCCCGATCGCCGGGGGCGCTAGACATTTGGAACGTAGAGTTTCCAGCTCCTTCGGATCGACTGTGATAGCTCGCAACATACCGTTGCCGCGAATATAAAGGATCGTGGCGACCCGCTTGTAGACCGTCCGTTCGTTGCCTTCGATGATTTCTTCTTGGGTTTCAATTTCATAGGAGCCTGCCGGCAACGCTTCATCCTGCCCTTTGAGCCTGAAGGGCGTATCAATCGTGATGGAAGATTTTCTAGTACGGACAGCCATCACTTCGTGCTCCTCGATGCCCCACCGTCATCAGCCCATCTGAGAAGAGCGTTGCCCGTGCTAGGGCTGGAGGAGGGCGCGCCGCCCTTGCGTTGTAATCCCATCTGGGCTGAAAGCACCAGCTTGCGATAGCCGTCGATCATTCGTTTGTGCGCAAAACGCGCACAAGGGTCCTTGGCGGCATTCAGCATCGCAATCGATGCCTTTAGCCGGCTTTCGAAATATGTGAGGTCCATGGCGGGACTCCCGTTCTGCAAGCGGGAGCGCGATGTCTCTCTGTCACGGGATGCTTGCGGGCAAAACCGGGTGATCGCTCACTATACCACGAGCCGACCTGAATGACGAATCAATGCCGCTGAACGGCCTGGGCCTATGATAACAAAAGCTTATCTCCGACCTAGGGGTGGTTGGCTGTCGTTGCACGCCACGCTAACGAGGAAGTCCGCTTTCATCTAATTCAGCCGAGAGCCGCCGTTCCGGAATCGTGAAGAGTTCCGGAGGCCGATAGGCGAATAGAATTCCCCGACGCATGAACCCTTGGAATGCGCCGCGAGCTGTGGGAACCCATCGCGGTTGGCGCATATTGCTCAGAGGCATTCAACTAAGCTCGCGGCGGACCATTGATCGCCACTTTCGGAAAGGCGCTCTCCTTCAATCTCTCCCCATAGAAGCGCGCAAGACGCTCATAATCATTGCGAGCTTCGAGAGTTTTGGCGGCTTTGCCGAGGATAAGGGCGATCTGCTCGCGCTTGAGAAGAAAATTGATGTCCATGGCGTTACTCCGATGAGTAGCGAGACCGCTATGTCTCTCAGCTCAAGTTGGCCAGATCGTTTAGAGGATGGTATCAGTATGACATAGCTGCCAAAGTTCGGGTGTTAATTCGCTACAACGTTGCAAACTAATCTCGGACCCTTGCCACTCTCGTTCGATTTCAAAGGCTCTGACGCAGAACTGATACGCATATTCCAAATTTCATGGCGGTCCAGCAATCTCGGTTCCCCTGCGTCAACAGCCACGTCCCGAACGGTTCCGTCTCATCGACGACCGGCTAAAATCAGTCGTCATACTCATGCCTTCCTTGGCAATTGTTCGCTCGTATCCGGATGCCTGAAGCGAACTGCCGTGCGCGTCACCGGTCCCGTCATCACCTTATCGCCATAGGCCACGCCTAGAAGAGCCGCATCGGGAGCATTGTGCAGCACCACCCGCGTACCGCCTGATTGAAGCGTTTCAATCATGCTTATGGGGATGTTATGTGCGCTGCATTTCGCAATGATTTCAGCGCGCCCAGCATCAATACAGATTATGCGGGTCATCGAATTGCCACCGGAGATAATGTGCCGGCGTTAGGCTTTGTGATCGGCGCAGCGCTCTCGACGATTAAATCCACAATGAGCCCACCATATCCTCTAGCCAGACGGGCACCTACATTGCAGATGACTACCACCATTCTGAATGTAGCACTTAGTCGTTGTTCGAAATAGGGGATGCTCATCGACATAAACCTCCTAAGAAGCAGACGAGAGCATCTTGTCTCTCGGTCACGAGTAGTCTGCGATGCCAGTCGGATGATGACGCCTCATACCAAGGCACAGCGTTCCCGCCTGACGTTTGGGATCGTTCCGCCCCCCTTTTCGCACAAAGGGGAGGCGGGATAATCAATTGGCTTGCAAGCTGCTCAGCTTCTGGCCGACCAGCGTGAGCTCGACGCGGCGGTTCTGTTGGCGTCCTGCAGCTGTCCCGTTGTCGGCAACCGGCTCGGACTCACCATGGCCGATCGTTTCGATCCGTGCAGCATCGATCCCCGTGCCGGCAAGCATGGAGCCGACCGCCTTGGCCCGTCGTTCCGACAAGGCCTGGTTTGCTGCGGCTGTTCCTTGCCCGTCGGTATGGCCGTCTATCTGAACGCGGACGGCACTATTGGCCTTGAGATAGCCAGAGAGCGGGCGCAATCGTTCGATAGCGCCGGGCTTGAGGTCCGAGCCGCCGCTGGCAAAGACCACGTCGCTCAGCACCAGCGTCGCGCCAAGATCGGTCTGCTTCATCTTATAGTCGCTCAGCTGCGAGCGTAACTGGCTTGTTTCCAGCGCGGTTGCCTTGGCGGTTTCAACGCGCGTGGCTTCCTTCGAAGCAATCTCGGCGCGCAACGTGTTGGTTTCGCTTTGCGCCTGTGCCGTGGCGACCTCGGCAGTATTGATCCGGTTGGCGCGTGCCGCTTCTAGGCCAGCAATCTCGCTCTTGATTGCCGCCGATTTGGCACGGGCGCGCGCGGTCTCGATCAGGGCATCGACTTCACCGGTGATGCTCTCGACCTGCTTGATGTCATTGTCCTTGAGGTTTTCGAGCAGCGGCTTCAGCGTCGCCTCGGCGCGATCGAGGTCCGCCGATCCGTTCTCAGCGACACCCGGTTCGGCGCGAACTGCAACAATCCTGTCGTGAAGCTTGCTGACTGCAAGCTTGTCGCTCTTGTCGGCCATGGCGGGGGTGGTGATCGATATTAGTGCGGTGGCGCCAAGAAGGCACGTGATGTTGTTATATTTCATGATTATCTCCGATGTTGTCACACTCAGCGCGCAAGAAGTTGATCGCGCTGTGTGGTCAGCTTGGTGAGTTCAGCTGTTGCCATGGCGAGGCCGGCAAGGGCATCAGCTTGCTTGGCGCCATAGTAAGCACTGGCCTCGTGATGGCGCTTGAACTCGCTCTCGGCGGTGCCCAGCGCAACACGGGCGCGTTGCTGGGCGTCTGCCGCCTGCTCGGTGGTGCCGAGCCGGTCTCCGGTTTCGATCTTAGCCTTGGCGGCGGCAATCGCCACCTGTGCCCGGTCGGCATTGTCAGCGAACGCGGCCGACGAAAGCGTCAGCGATGCGATCGCAAGCCCTGCTAGCAGGTGGCGCTGGAATATATTGGTGTGGGTCATTGAATTATCCTCTGTTGATTGGAAGGTGACGCGGCGCCTGCTCAACGGCAGGTGACGTTCCCACCCTTGTCGATCGAACGTCCCAGTAATGCGCCGCCGCCGACGCCCAGCAATGTGCCAAGGGTCTTGGATCCGCCGGGAGCGATGGTGTTGCCCAGCGCGCCGCCGACAAGGCCGCCGATAATCAGGCCCGTCGTCCCGTCGTCGCGACGGCAGTAATAGCGATTGTCGCTGCCTCGATAGATGCGATCGTTTGCCGCAAGTCGACGCGGACGATAGCTCTCGTTTCGCGCATAATAGCGGTCGGCCTGATAATTACCGTAACGCGGATCCGGCCGATTATAGTCATAACGGCTATAGTCGCGCTGATGATCACGCCCGTGGCGCCAATTGCGCTTTTGATCATCACGGTTGTCGCGATTGGAAGCGCGATCCTTGTGATCGTTTTGCGCCCAGGATGGTGGGTCCGCTTGCACGCTCGCGAGCGGTGTCGCGAGCGACATCAGCGTCGCCGCGAGAATAAACTTACTCATGAGGGTATCTCCGTTGGCATTCCGATAGGAGCCAGACCACCCAAACGAGCTAAATAAAATAATGTTCCGATATCGAAATAAATAAATACAGAGGCAAGATTTCTACATCAAATTTAAATAATTAATAAACGTTAATATCCTGAACAACATAGATTCTACGATAGGATATTACGTAATATTTGTAATCAGGCTGCCTGCGGCATGCGTGACGTAAATGTCGCGCGCGTGACGGATACGGTCAGCCCCATCGGGCTGCTGACCAGATCCATCCGAGCTCCGAGCTGCTTCGACAACGCCTTGACGATGGTCGTTCCAAGACCGGCATCCGAAGCTGGTGCGTTCCCCGTTCCCCTACCCACGCCATTGTCGGAGACGGTAAGCTTCCAGTCCAACGCATCAATTTCATAGGTGACTAGGATCAGCGCATCGGCTTTCTGGTTCGGAAACGCGTATTTGAGCGCATTGATTACCAGCTCGGTGACAATAAGCCCGAGGCTGACGGCCTTGGCCGAGGGGATCATGCCCTCGTGAGACAACACGTTGATCGAAACGGGCTGGCCCTCGCTGATCATCGATTCCGAAAGCCCCACACATAGTTTTTTGAGATAGGAGCCAACCTCGATCTCATCCACGCCCTCGATCGCGTGCAAATGCTGTTGGACCGCAGCCACCGACATCACCCGCTGATGCGCGTCCTGGAGATGGCGACGGGTTTCTTCGGACGAGACTGCGCCGGCTTTCAGCAGCAGAATGCTGGCGATGATCTGCAGGCTGTTGGCGACGCGATGCCGCATTTCCTCAAGGAGGACCTGCTTTTGCTTGATGAGATCGTCCGACCGTAGCTGGATCGCTTCTTTTGCCTGCTCGATCATACGCCGCTCAGTGACATCCTGAAATGCCAGCAGGATCGTGATGTCGTCGCTGTCTTCGTAGATGACCTTGCGGGCGTTCAGCAACATGATCCGGCGCCCGATCGCGGGGAAGTCATGCTCCACTTCGAAGCTGTCCATCGTCACCTTGTCCGGAATGATTGTTTCAAGAAGCACACGCAGCGCGGAAATATCCCATTGCCCGTCGCCGAGAGAATAGAGCATGCGACCTTCGGTCTGTTCGGGAGTGACCTTGAATGTTTCATAGAAGGACCGGTTGGCCGTCATCACCCGAAACCGGGCGTCCAGTACCAGGAAAGGCTCGGGGATCGTGTTTACGATCGCCTGCGCGAGGATGTTCGCATCTTCAAGGTGACGCAGGGGATGGATCACAGGCAAAGCCAGATGTTATCCGCGTCGTCGACGACTTCGAGCATGGCGCTTTCAGCTTGATTACCGCTCAGATGTTTACGGAATATGTCGGGATCGCCATCCCTTGGAAATTTGTGGTCCGCCTTTGCAGTCTTGCCCAAATCGCCGGTCCACGTGTCACGTTGGAACTGGGTCAGCGGCCACGTTCCGAAAGGCTCCGTGGTAGCGATCGGCGCGATGTCATTGCCATACATCATCGTAACGGGGCCTCCCGCGCAATTTTCCACTCCGCGCCGGGTGGCTTGACCATCGGTCGGCCGCAAATCTGGCACGCGCTTACGAAGCGGCCATTGTCCCAATGATTTGCTTGTGGATCGGCAACATGGGCGCCCAGTAGGTTATGAAAGAACATCTTTCGATCTCCGCCGGCAGGCGAGAGCGCAATCGTCTCTCGGTCACGAGATGCCTGGAAGAAATCGGGTGATGGTGCTCTATATCAGAGTTGGATCAACAAACCTAATCCTTGCGAACGTTGGAGCAGCGCTGAGACCCGGAAACTAAGTCGGTCCGGCGGGATCTTCCTAGGAATGCCAATTCCTTGTTTTGCCGCGGTAGGATAGGTTTTGGGAGAGGCGTTTTCTTACGAAAAGATTGTAACGAGGCATATCGGCCTGACGGAGAGTGCGCTAAGGCGCATGATGACAAAATACCATATGGCTCGCCTCAAACATCAGTAATGGCGTCTTAATTTTTAGGCTTAGGCGAATTTGGTGGTAAATTGGCGGTCCCGTCCCTATATAAACGCCATCGCACTTCAATGCCCTGAGCTTGGTGCGGCTGAGAGATGTTCTTGCTCCCGCTCAAAGACGGGAGACTGATATGAATTCCTTTCCTGACAGTCCAGCCTATGCGGAAGTCCGCCGCATGGCTGACACCTTCTACGCGGATTTTGCAAATGGCCAGGTCGGAAGACGATTCAACAGCTTTGAGCATCGTTCACGGGTTTTGCGGCAACTGACTGCCAAAACATATGTTCTGGCACTGGCTTGATAACATGGCAGATATCTTGAGCGATACCGAAGCAACCGAACTTATGACGAAATACGGGATTACCCGGATTCCGGCAGATGAATTTCGCTACAAATTCTTCCGCTACTCATCATTGCGAGACGCCGTTGCGCAGGCAAGGCGCGATCAGGCTCGCTAATTATCGGCGATTTTGCCGGCTACGAAGTCCGAACATTTCTCCTTAACTTCCACCTGTTTTCAAGAGGATGCCCTAATGCGCCTTTCTTCTGGCCTATGTCGTGCTCAGCAAAGCTATCAACGCGACCGGGCGGCAAATGCCGACCTTCCCAATGCTCGCATGATTGCTGGCGCCGCCGCTATGGCATGGGAAAAGGAGGCGCTCACGGCGGAGGGTCGTGAGGAACGGCAAATTCGCGTGCACATGTTCAACGACAAGATCGCCGGAAACATGCTGCATTCCCCCCAAGAACTCGACCGGTTCTGCAGTGAGAACCCGGATCGAGCGTTTCCGAGCGATTGAATAGGAGTGACAGAGCTCACCGTCCGACATCGGACCAGCTTTCGTTACCAGAAGGCGGTTCAGCTCGGAGCACACCGGTTGATGCTTCGGCCGCGCGAGAGTCGCGACGTGAAACTGTTTTCGTTTGAACTTCACCTTTCTCCCAGCGCAACCGTTAGCTGGCAAAACGACGTCTTCGGTAACACCATCGCAACGGCAATATTCGCGGAAATGGCCGATACATTGGTCATCGAAAGTACCGCGGAGCTGATACTCGAGGCCGTCGCTTGGCCCGTGTTCGACATTGCCGCTTCCGCCATTTCCTACCCATTCCGCTATGGCGATGAGGAATGGACTGACCTTGGTGCGCTCACCGCTCCGCTTTATCCTGATCCGGCAACACAACTACGCGATTGGGCCCAAGCTTTCGTCGGCGGTAATCCGACAGACACGCTTTCTCTGCTCAAGGATTTATGTGCCGGGGTTCCCGCAAGCATATGTTATCAGGCTCGGGATGATCAGGGCACGCAGTCGCCTATCGAAACGCTCGATCGGGGGTGGGGTTCGTGCCGGGATATGGCGGTATTATTCGTTGAAGCGGCCCGCACCTTGGGGTTCGGAGTGCGGATCATCTCGGGCTATATGCATAATCCAGAGCAAAATTTGGTGGGAAGCCCGGATGCTGGCGCCACTCATGCCTGGGCGGAGGTCTATATTCCTGGCGCGGGCTGGATCACCTTCGATCCAACCAACAGCGGCGTGGGCGGCTTTAATCTGATCCCGGTAACGGTAGCAAGGGATATTCGGCAGGCGATGCCCGTGGCGGGCAGCTTTAGCGGGGCTTCAGACGCCTTTGAGGAGATGACCGTAACCGTGGCCGTGGCTGAACGCGGAAATTGATGCGAGAAAATGATCCGGACGTGCTACAGGCTCGATCGTAAGCGAAATGATCCCATT
>Ga0207678_10003488_pt1 | contig 14153 bp, 9 predicted proteins | sample KBSC63metaG_FD_184319 | JGI IMG/M metagenome (GOLD analysis project Ga0207678, IMG submission 184319) | Corn rhizosphere microbial communities from Kellogg Biological Station, Michigan, USA - KBS C6-3 metaG (SPAdes) (version 2) | ecosystem: Host-associated > Plants > Roots > Rhizosphere > Soil ... | reverse complement strand
CCCGGGTGTACAGCACCGGCACGGCCGCGGCCCGCGCGGCGGCAAGGACCCGGGCGGCGGAGGCGAGGCACGCGTCCGAGCCCATGTAGAACGCCGCGCCCGGCTCGAAGTAGGCGCGGATCAGGTCGACCATGACCAGCGCCGGTCGGCTGCCCCAGGCCAGGGACTGCCCGAAGCCCCCGCGCGCGTAGTTCGCTGCCAGCGCGTCGTCAGGCCCGGACGCGTCGCCAGGCCCGGGCCCGCTCACAGCGCTACCGGCCGGGCGGGTGCGGGCAGCCCGGTCTCGGCCAGGCAGCGTTCGAGGATCTCGGCCAGCGGCGGCCCCATGTTGAAGATCGGCAGCTCGGCCGGGCGTTCGGCGCCCATCTCCGCCCGCAGCGCCTCGGTCGCGGCCTGGTCCGTGACGCCGTCCTGGCCCACCACCACGCCGTAGCGGCGGGCGCCCGCCGCGGTGATCAGCCCGCGCCGTACCTCCCGGGCGACCAGCTCGGGGTCGCGGGCCAGCGGGTCGCCCCAGCCCCCGCCGCCCCAGGTGACGAAGTGCAGCACGTCGCCGGGCCTGACCGGGACGTCGTGGATCTTGCTGGGCAGCACCTCGGTCGTCCCGTCGGCCCGCTCGATCCACTTGCGGCCGCGCGCCCCCGGCTCGCCGCCGTTCACCCCCCACGGGTAGGTGAGCCAGCGGTCGTCGTGGATCGCGATCGTCCCCGGCTCGAGGAACCGGTAGGCCACGTCGACGCCGTTGCCGCCGCGGTGCAGGCCGGCGCCGCCGGTGTCGGCGATGGTCTCCCAGCGCTCGATCCGCATCGGGTAGTAGGACTCCAGGTACTCGCAAGGAATGTTGACGAACGACGGCCACAGCGAGTGGCCGTCGGGCCCGTCGCCGATCGGCCGGCCGGGGATGCCGCCGAAGCCGATCGAGTACAGCTGGAACCATTCGCCCTTGCGGTCGGGGCTGGTGTAGTTGCCCGAGTACATGAAGTGCGGCGAGGAGGAGAAGCCGGCCGCGTTCAGCAGGCTCGGGTTCTTCTGGCCGAGCAGCCCGCCGAACAGGTCGAAGATGCGCCCGACGCCGTGGTTGCGCGCGTTGAGCGCGGCCGGGTACTTCGGCTTCCAGTAGCTCGCGTCCGGGATCACCACGTCGATGAGCGGGTAGTAGCCGTCGTTCCACAGGATCTGCGGGTCGGCCACGGTGATCATGTAGATGCCGAAGAACATCCGGACCAGGTTCTCGTTGACGTAGTAGTTCACCGGCCCCTGCGCCTGCGGGGAGCTGCCGGTGAAGTCGAGCACCACCTTGTCGCCGGTCCTGGTCAGCGACAGCTTCAGCTCATAGGGGCCGTAGCCGACCCCGTCGTCGCAGATGTAGTCGGTGAACGAGATCGTCTCGCCGTCGGCGAAGATCGTGGTCAGCAGCGTCTTCATGGCCCGGTAGTTCCGGTCCAGCAGGGCGTTCAGCGCGGACAGGTAGGTCTCCACCCCGAACCGGTCGCACAGTTCCTGCACGCGCCGGCCGGCCGTGCGGCAGGCGGCCACGATCCCGTTCAGGTCCGCGCGGTTCCACTCCGGCATCCGGACCTGGTTGAGGATGATCTTCAGGGCCTCGTCGTTCAGCTCCCCCTTGCGGTAGAGCTTGAACGGCGGGATGACCACGCCCTCCTCGAAGATGGTCCGGGCGTCGGTCGGCATCGACGACGGCGTCTTGCCGCCCACGTCCGACATGTGGCCGAACATCGAGGCCCAGCCGACCACGCGGCCCGCGTGGTAGATCGGCATCACCACGAGCCAGTCGTTCGCGTGGCTGATCGCCGCGTCACAGGCGTACGGGTCCGAGGTGAGCAGGACGTCGCCCTCTTCGATGGTGCCCTCGTACCGGCCGAGCAGGGCCGGCACGGACAGGCCGAACTGGCCGGCCACCATCTTGCCCTCGGGGTCGCCGATCAGCGGGAACTCGTCGTGCTGCTCCCTGATGCCGGGGGACAGCGCGGTGCGGAACAGCACCTCGTCCATCTCGTAGCGCGCGTTGCGCAGCGCGTTCTCGATGATGTCCAGGGTGACGACGTCCACGTCGACGGCGGCGACGGCGCCGTTGGTGTGCTCGATGATCTGCGCCATGTGAGATCAGCCCTCCGTGGGACGGATGAGGAGGCTGCCGCCGGGATGCACGGTGGCGGCGTGCCCGGGCAGGACGAGGGTGGTGGAGTCCATCTCGGTGATGATGGCCGGTCCGGCGACCACGTTCCCGGCCCGCAGCGCGATCCGGTCGTAGACGGCCGTGTCGGTGTGGCTCCCGTCGACCCAGATCCTGGTCGTCCGGGCCAGCGCGGCCGAGGGATCGGGGCCGCCGTCGGGCAGCCGGACCGTGCCGACGCCGGGGCGCGGGCCGGTGACGGTGGCGCGCGCGCTGACCAGCTCGTGCTCGTTGCCCTCGAGCAGGAACGAGAAGAGGCGGTGGTGCTCGGCGTCGAACGCGGCCGCCAGCGCGGCCAGCCCGGCGCCGTTGCCGTCGAACGCCGCGACCTCGGCCGGCACGGTGATCTCGAAGCCCTGCCCGTGGTAGCGCAGGTCCACGTGGTAGGTGGTGGCCTGCTCGGAGCGGGGCACCCCCTGGGCCTCGACCGTGGCCGCGGCGGCCTCGGCCAGCTCGTGCAGCAGGCCGAGCAGCTCGCCGTCGCTGATCACGCCGAACGTCCGGATGTAGGTGCGGGCCGCATCGTCCCTGACCATCGTGGTGGCGTCGCCGTAGGCGCACAGCACGCCCGGCGACGGCGGGACGATCACCGGCCACGCACCGGTCAGCTTGCCCAATGCGTTGGCGTGCAGCGGGCCCGCGCCGCCGAAGGCGACCAGCGCGAAGTCGCGGGGGTCGAATCCCTGCTGCACGGACACCAGGCGCAGCGCGCCGAACATGTTCTCGTTGACGATGTCGACGATGCCGGCCGCGGCCGCCTCCACGCTGCCCAGCTCCATCGCGTCGGCGATGGTCTTGACCGCGGCGTGGGCGGCCTGCGCGTCGAGCGTGATCTCGCCGCCGGCCAGTTCGGTCGGCAGGTAGCCGAGCACCACGTTGGCGTCGGTCACGGTCGGCTCGGTACCGCCCATCCGGTACGCGGCCGGGCCGGGCACGGCCCCGGCCGACTGCGGGCCGACCCGCAGCGCCCGGGTCAGCGGCGGGACGTGCGCGATGGACCCGCCGCCCGCGCCCACGGTCCGCACGTCCACCGAGGTGGCCCGCACCTTGAGGTCGCCGACCGTGGTCTCCCGCCCGATCCGCGGCAGCAGGTCCTGGACCAGCGCCACGTCGGTGGAGGTGCCGCCCATGTCGAAGGTGAGGAAGTCCCGGTAGCCGGCCTGCTCGGCGGCCCAGGCCGCGCCGGCCACGCCGCCCGCCGGGCCGGACAGCAGCATCGAGACCGGGCTGTCGGCCGCGTTCGCGGCGCTGGCCAGGCCGCCGTCGCTGCGCAGGATGTACAGGCCGGCCGAGACGCCGCCGTCGTCCAGCTTGCCCGCCAGGCTGGCGATGTAGCGGGAGACCTGCGGGTGGACGTAGCTGTTCGCGACGGCGGTGATGGTGCGCTCGTACTCGCGCAGCTCCGGCAGGACCGCGCTGGACACCGAGAGCGGGACGTCCGGTAGTTCCTCCGCCGCGATCGCCGCGATCCGCTGCTCGTGCGTTGCGTTGGCGTAGGAGTTGATCAGCGAGATCGTGAGCGCCTCGACCCCGGCCGCGCGCAGGGCGCGCAGCTTGGCCCGGATGTCGTCGTCGTCCAGGGCGGTCACCACGCTGCCGTCGGAGGCGATCCGCTCGATCGCCTCCACCGTGTCCTCCAGCGAGGCGAGCGGCTCGGGCTTGGGCCAGATGATCCAGCCGGCCAGCCCGCCCGGCACGAACGACCTGGCGATCTGCAGCACCTGGCGGAAGCCCTGGGTGGTGACCAGCCCGACCCGGGCGCCCTTGCCCTCCAGGATCGCGTTGGTCGCGACCGTGGTCCCGTGCAGGACCTGGGTGATGTCGGCGAGGGTGATGCCCGCCGAGCCGCATACCTTCTCGATCCCGCGCAGCACGCCGACGGACTGGTCGTCCGGCGTGGAGGCGGTCTTGGCGCGGTAGGTACCGCCGGTCCGCTCATCGATCAGCAACACGTCGGTGAAGGTGCCGCCGACGTCGACACCGAGCCGGTAGGTCATCGAGCCTCCTGGAAACGTGGGGTCGCCGCGGTCAGATCACGCCGCCCGCGGTCAGTTCCTCCATCTCGCCGTCGCCGAGGCCGAGCAGGCCGCGGTAGACCTCGTCGTTGTGCTCCCCCAGCTCGGGGCCGGGGTGCCGGACCCGGCCGGGGGTACTGCTCAGCCGCGGGAACACGCCCTGCATCGGCAGCTCGCCCAGCTCCGGGTGGGCCAGCCTGATGATGGCCTCGCGCGCGGCGAAGTGCGGGTCGGAGAGCATGTCCCTGGCCCGGTAGATGCGGCCGGCCGGCACCCCGCCCGCGTGCAGCGCGTCCAGCAGGCCCTCCGCGGTCACGGTGGCGGTCCACGCGCTGATCAGGTCGTCGAGCTCGGCCATGTGGGCGCCGCGGGCGCCGTGGGTGGCGTACCGCTCGTCGTCGGCGAGCCCGGGACGGCCCATCACCCCGGCCAGCCGCCGGAACACCGAATTCTGGTTGGCGGCGATGAGGACCAGGTCGCCATCGCTGGTGGGGTAGACGTTGCTCGGCGCGATGTTCGGCAGCACGCTGCCCGTCCGCTCCCGCTGGTAGCCGGCCAGGGACCACTCGGGGATCAGCGATTCCATCAGGGCGAGCACGGCTTCGTAGATGGCCGAATCGACCACCTGGCCGCGGCCGGTGCGCTGGCGGGCGTGCAGCGCCACCATCGTGCCGAGGGCGGCGAACGTCGCGGCCAGCGCGTCGCCGAGCGAGATGCCGGCCCGGGACGGCGGCCGGTCGGCGTCGCCGGTGACGTACCTGATGCCGCCCATCGCCTCGCCGATGGAGCCGAAGCCGGCTCGGGGCGCGTACGGGCCGGTCTGGCCGAACCCGGTCACCCGGGTGATGACCAGGCCGGGGTTGATCTCCCAGAGCCGTTCCGGGGCCAGGCCCCAGCGCTCCAGCGTGCCCGGCCGGAAGTTCTCCAGCAGGACGTCGGACCGTTCGGCGAGGCGGCGGACCAGGTCCTGGCCGCGGGGGTCGCGCAGGTTAGCGGTGACCGACTTCTTGTTCCGCGCCACCACCGGCCACCACAGCGACATGCCGTGCGGCTTCTCCCGGCCCCACTGGCGCATCGGGTCGCCCTGCCCGGGGTCCTCGACCTTGATGACCTCCGCGCCGAAGTCGCCGAGCAACTGGCCGCAGAACGGGCCGGCGAGCAGCTGGCCGAGCTCGGTGACCCGCAGGTCCTGCAGCGGCGTTCCTCCGTCTGGCCGCGGGCTGGTCTGGTCGGTCATCGCCACCTCGTCAGGCTGTTCCGGCAGGGCGCGCCGTTGTTCGATTGCATGCAATCTATCGAGAGGTCGCATCTAGCGGCAAGACCTCCTGGGCAATGTCTGGTTGATTGCATGCAAGGCAGGGACCATGATGGAGGGCATGAGCGCGCTGGAGATCGTCGAGGTGGGCCCGCGGGACGGGCTGCAGAACGAGGACGCGGTGCTCGACGTGGCCGCCCGGGTGGCCTACATCGAGGCGCTGGCCGCCGCCGGGCTGCGGCGGATCGAGGCGGTCAGCTTCGTGCACCCGGCCCGGGTGCCGCAGATGGCCGGCGCCGAGGCGGTCATGGCGGCGGTGCCGCGGCCGGACGGCGTGCGCTACAGCGGCCTGGTGCTGAACCGCCGCGGGATGGAGCGGGCGGTGGCCGCCGGGGTCGACGAGATCAACATGGTGGTCGTCGCCACCGACACGTTCTCGGCGAAGAACCAGGGGATGACCACGGCCGAGGCGATCCGCGCCACGGCCGGCATCGCCGCCGCGGCCCGCGACGCCGGCCTGCGGGTGACGCTCACGGTGGGCGCGGCGTTCGGCTGCCCGTTCGAGGGCGAGGTCCGGCCGGAGCGGGTGACGGACATCGTCCGCCAGTGCACCGAGGCCGGGGTGAACGAGGTCGCGCTGGCCGACACGATCGGCGTGGCCGTTCCGCGTGACGTGCGCACGCTGGCCGGCGCGGTGCGCGGCGTGACCGACGCGCCGCTGCGCTGCCACTTCCACAACACGAGGAACACCGGCTACGCCAACGCCCTGGCCGCCATCGAGGCCGGCGTCACCGCGCTGGACGCGAGCAGCGGCGGGATCGGCGGCTGCCCGTTCGCGCCGGCCGCGACCGGCAACATCGCCACCGAGGACCTGCTCTACGCGCTCGACCGCAGCGGCATCGGCACCGGCATCGACATGGCCGCGCTGCTCGCCGCGTCCGCCTACGTCGAGCAGCGCCTCGGGCACGCCAACCCGGCGCTGCTCGGCCGGGCCGGGATGTTCCCCGCGTTACGCTCGTCCCCGGTGAGGGCGGCTGAGCCATGGAGGTGGAGTGGTACCGCGTAGCGGCAGTGCGGACCGGGTCTACGACACGCTGCGGCAGGGGATCCTGGACGGCACGTACGCCCAGGGCGCCCGGCTCGGCGAGGCGGACCTAGCCGACTCATTGGGGGTGAGCCGGACCCCGGTTCGCGAGGCGCTGCGCCGGCTCGGGTCCGAAGGCCTGCTCGCGACCCTGCCCAACAAGGGCGCCCGGGTCCGCACCTGGACCGCCGGCGAGCTGGGCGACATCTTCGACCTGCGCGCGCTGCTCGAGGGGCACGCGGCGGCGCGGGCCGCCACGCGGGTGACCGACGCCGACATCAGCGCCATGAACGACCTGGTGACCCGGATGGAGGCCGCCACCGGGGAGGGCGTCAGCCCCGATATCGACCTCATCACCGAGCTCAACGGGGCCTTCCACGGCGCCATCGTCACCGCCTCCGGCAACTCGCTGCTGCCCGAGCTGATGAACTCGCTCATCCACGTGCCGGTCGTCTCGCACACGTACCGGCTCTACTCTCCGGCGCGGATGCGGCAGAGCATGCGGCAGCACCGCGAGCTCCTCGACGCCGTGACGGCCGGCGACCCGGCCTGGGCCGAGGCGGTGATGCGGGTGCACGTCCTGTCGGCCCGCCCTGTGCTGGTGGGTGCGGCCTATGACACCGAACGGGCGGCCGGGGAGCTCTAGCGTCGCACGATGTGCGGCGGCGTCCCGGCGGCGGCCGGTGCGGCCGCGCGGTGACGCCAGACCCGGTACCCACCGTAGATTATGGCCGCGACCAGGAAGTTCACGTAGTACGCCACGTCCGCGCCGTGCCAGGCCCTGGCCACCGGCCCGACGATGATGCTCGTGTTCATGAACGGCACGGCGGCGCCGAAGGCGACCACGAAGGCGATGACGGCGACGAACGCGTCGGCCCGGACGGTGCTCTCCTGGGCCGGGTTGACCGAGTTACGCCCGCGGAGGCGGTAGAGCCAGTCGACGGTGACGATCGCGACGAAGGCCGGGATCCAGTAGCCGACGAACAGCAGCACGTCCTGGAACCGGGACGCCGTGTCCCCGCCGTGTATCCAGAGGATCAGGAAGAACGCGATGACGGTGACGACCAGCGCGGACACCGGGCGGCGCACCCGGACGCCCACGGTCTGCAGCGCGAGCGAGCCGCTGTAGTCGTTCATCGCGTTCGAGCCGACGGAGGCCAGGGCGATGACGACGAGCGCCAGCCCGCCGAGGAACCCGCCGCCCATCACGGTGCGGACGCCCTCGGCGGTCTCGGCGCCGAGCGCCCTGGCCCCGGCGATGCCGATGGCCTGGATGCAGATGTAGCCGAGCACGATGCCGCCGAGGCTGTACCAGAAGACCGGCTTGCGCGGCGTGGACGCGGGCAGGTAGCGGCTGTAGTCCGAGGCGTAGCTCGCCCACGAGATGGCCAGGCTCAGCGCGACCGTGACCTCGAGGACGAACGCGCCGGCCAGGTCGCCGTGGTGGACGGTGGGCGCCGTCACGACCTGGTGCCCGCTGAGCAGCTTGATGGTCAGCACGGCGAACGTGACGATGAGTACGACGGCCATCACGGCCTCGACCCGGTGGATGAGCTCGTAGCCGAAGATGCCCACGATTCCCTGCAGCGCCAGGACGATGAGCACCCCCACCCAGAACGGGGTGTGCAGCAGGGCCGCCAGCGCCTCGCCGCCGAACAGGCCGACCAGCCCGTCCCAGGCGATCGAGGAGAGCCACTGGACGATGGCCGGGAGGACCACCGTCCCGCCGAACGCCATCCGCGAGGCGGGCAGCTGGCCGGTGCCGGTGCGCGGTCCCCAGGTCGACAGGTAGGCGACCGGCAGCGACCCGAGCACCGTGCCGATGACCATGGCCAGCAGGCCGAGCCAGAAACCCAGGCCGAACACGATCGCCAGCGATCCGGTGAACACCCCGGTCATGGTCATCTGCGGGGCGAACCACACGGTGAACAGCCGCCGGGGCGACCCGTAGCGGTTGTCCTGCGGGATCGGCTTGATGCCGTGCGTCTCGATCGCCATGTCGCCGGAGCCGGCGGGCATGCGGCCGCCGAAGGTCGGCGCCTCCAGGGCGCTCGACCCGGCGTCTGGCTGGTTGACCATGCGGTGCCTCCGTTCGGCGGGTCAGGGGGTGAGGTGCGCGAGGGAGCCTGTTTCCAGGGCGACCCAGACCGACCCGCCGGGTCCGAGCGCGATGCCGTGCGGTTCCGATCCGGGCTGGAAGCTGATCTCCTCGGCCAGGCCGCCGTCGCGGTCGAGCCGGACCACCGAACTGGCGGCCCACAGCGTGGCCCAGCAGCCGCCGTCCGGGGTGGCGGCGACGGCGTGCGGGCGGCAGGACCGGTCGGGCAGCGGGTATTCCTCGATCCGCCCGTCAGCAGAGATGCGGCCGATCTGGCCGGCACCGATCTCGGCGAACCACACGGCCCCGCCCGCGGCGTGGATGCCGACCGGTGCCGCACCCGCCGTCGGGAGCGGGTAGGTCGTGATCTCGCCTGCGGGGGTGATCCTGCCGATGGAGCTGGCCTGGTTGAGGGTGCACCACAGCGCGCCGTCCGGCCCGGCCGTGATCAGCGAGGGCATGCTGCCCGCCGGGAGCGGGAACTCCTCGCTCCCGCCGTCCAGGCTGATCCGGCCGATCCGGTCCGCCGCCATCAGGGTGTACCAGAGCGTCCGGTCCGGGCCGGCGCACAACCCGTACGGCGAGCCGGCCGGCGTGAGCACCGGCACCGAGGAGACGGTGCCGTCCGGGTCGGTCCCGCCGATCCGCCCGTCGCCCCGGCTGAACCAGATCGCGTCGTCGGGGCCGCGGGCCAGCACCATGGGGCGGCTTTGCCCGGTATCCAGGGGGATCCGGCTGACCTGCCCGTCCGGGCCGACCCGGGCGAGTTCGCCGCGCCCGGTCAGGCTGGTCCACACCGCACCGTCGGCGGCCACGGCGACGCCGTAAGCGCCAGGTCCGACGTCGTATTCGGTCACGAGCATTGCGTCCTCCTCAACTCGGAGCCGCCCTAGTCGATCAGGCCGAGTTCCCGGCCGCGGGCGACCGCCTCGGTGCGGTTGGCCGCGCCGAGCTTGCCCATGAGGTGGCTGACGTGCTTCTTGACGGTGTCCAGCGAGATAACCAGATGACTGGCGATGCCCTGATTCGACCGGCCGGCGGCCAGCATCGCCAGAACCTCGAGTTCCCGGCTGGTCAGCTGCTCGATCAGGCGGGGGACACGCGGATCCGCGGTAGCTCTGCTGCCAACCGGGCCGCCGCCCGGGCGGCCGTCGCCGAACGAGCGCTGCAACCGGGCCAGGCAGGCCAGCGGAATCCTGGCCGCCCGCTGATCACTGCGCTGGGCCGCGATGAGCATGCCGAGCACGGCGGCCATGGCCGGCCCCTCGTCGGTGAAGACCCGGATGTATCCCTGCGGCCAGCCCAGCTCGAGCGCGGAGGTCAGGGCGGCGGTGGCGCCCGCCTCGTCACCCAGGGCGGCGAAGGCCATCGCGCGGATAGCGCGGATCTCGATGACGCTCCCGGTGCGCTGCTGGCCGGCCGCGGCCGCGTCCAGGCGGTCGAGCAGCGCACCGGCCGCGGCTGCGTCGCCCTGGGCGAGCAGCAACCGGGCCAGGACGAGATGACCCGGCTCGTTCGGATAATTCGGCTGGTCACCGGGGTCAAGCCCGCAGTCACCGACCCATTGCGCCACCCCGGCCACGTCCCCCTGGGCCAGCAGCAGCCGGGCCCGCTGGGCCGGGACCGGGTTGAGCAACCCCGACGGGCCCGCGGAGGCCGACTCCGCTTCCGCCATGGCGTCGCGTGCCCCGCGCCGGTCCCCGGCCGCCTGGCGGATCCAGGCCAGGGTCACCAGCCCGGCCGCCAGCGGCGGGGTGTGCACGAACTGACGGCACAGCGTGATCCCCTGGTTCACGTACTCCAGTGCCCGGTCGAGGTCGTCGCGCTGATAGGCGACCTCGCCCAGCCCGGCCAGCGCGGGCCCGGCGGCGGGCCGCAGCCGCGGCCCCGGCTGGCCGGCTGCTTCCAGGGCCCGCTCGCAGGTGGCGGCGGCGGCATCGAGACGGCCCTGGCCCCGGTGCAGGCGGGCCAGGCAGTAGTATCCCCACGCCGTGGTGGTGACCTGGCCTTCCCGGCGCCACCACCCGATGCTGGCCTCGAAGGCTTCCGCGGCGGCGGCCAGCCGCCCGTGCAGCCATTCGGCCATGGCCAGGAATCCCTGGACGGCCGAGCTGAGCATCAGCTCGTTCTCGCCGAGCTGGTCCATGGCCTCCCGGGTCAGGGCGGCGGTGGCCGTGGCGTCGCCACGCAACTGGGCCGCGTAGCTCCGCTGCAGGGCCAGCATGGCGCGGGCGTTCACCAGGAGGCTGCCCTCGGGTCCGGTGCTCGGCTGGAATGGTTCCTCGTCGGCGCGGTCGATCACGAGCTCGGCCGCTTCCAGCAGCGGCTCCATGGTCCGCAGGTCACCGCGCATGCTTGCCATCTGCGCCTGAGCCAGCAGCAGCCGGGGGCGGGAACGAACCAGGTCCTCGGGCAGCGCCGGCAGCCAGGCCTGGATGGTGGCCTGCTCGCCGCGCAGGTTGAAGACCGTGTCGAAGTGCTCTTCGACCAGCCGGGCGGCCCATTCCTTTTCGCCCGCCGCCAGGGCGTGCCGGATCGCCTCGTCGGGCAGCTCTTGCCGCTCGTACCACCCCGCGGCGTGCCGGTGCAGCCGCCGGGCATGCTCCGGGTCCTGCTCCAGCCGGGTCCGGAGGAGGTCGGCGAACAGGTGGTGGTAGCGCCACCAGCCCCGGACGTCGTCGAGCTGCACCACGAACAGACCGGACCGGTCCACCTCTTCGAGCAGGTCCTGGCTGTCGTCGCGGCCGGTGACCGCGTGGCACAGCGATCCGCTGAGTCGTTCCAGGACCGACGTCTCGAGGAGGAAGTTCCTGAGGTCGGGCCGCTGCCGGCTGAGAACCTCCTCGGTCAGGTAGTCCAGCACGTACCGGTGACTGCCGGTGAACGCGGCCACGAAACGAGCCACGTCGGGCTGGGTCCGCAGCGACAGCGCCGCCAGCTGCAGGCCCACGGCCCAGCCTTCGGTGCGTTCGGCCAGCGCGGCCGCGATCGAGAGATCGAGGTCGGCCGAGACCTGGCGGAGCAGCTCCGCCGCCTCGTCGAGGTTGAACCTGAGATCGGCGGCGCGCACCTCAGCCAGCTCGCCCCGCCCCCGGTACCTGGCCAGGCCAAGGGGCGGATCGGAGCGGCTGGCCAGCACCACGCGCAACTGGGGCGGCCGGTGAGCGAGCAAGAACCTGACCGACGCCTGCACGCTGTCCGAGCTGATCAGGTGGTAGTCGTCGAGCACCAGCAGCACACCGGGCTGGTCCGGCTCGGCCGCGACCTCGTTGATCAGCGCGCTGACCAGCGAGTCGTAGGCCGGCGGCGCCGGCGGGCCCGCCAGCGGGCTCACCCGCTCGGCGATGCCCGGGCGCACCATGTCGAGAGCGGCCAGCACATGCCGCCAGAACCGCACCGGGTCGTTGTCTCCCCCGTCGAGGGACAGCCAGGCGACCGGCTCGGTCATCCCGCGGACCCACTCCGACAGCAGGACCGACTTGCCGTAGCCCGCCGGGGCGGCCACCAGCACCAGACCGCGGTTCAGCCCCTCTTCGAGCCGGTCGGCCAGCCGACGGCGCGGCACCAGTCCTGGCCGCGAACGCGGCACCTGAAGCTTGGTAGCCAGCAGAACGTCCCGCTCGGGCGGCGATCCTTCCATACGACCGCCTCTACCATCAGCTCAGCCGTCGATGCGCTTTCGTGTTGTGCTCGTCGCAGGCCCCGGTGGCCACTTTAGTGCCGACCGCCAGCACCGGGAAGAGTCCACCCGGCCGGCGGCGGGCCGCCGCAGTATGACTGAATGCACGGTGTCCTCCACACGGTCAATCTGGGTCACTCAGGTTCAAGCCGGCGCACGGAAACGATGACCAGGCCGAGGTCGCACACCCGGTTCAGCAGGCCGTGCAGGGCGGCCTGGTCCGGCACCGGGCCGGAGATGACCGTCTGGCTGTGGTCGCTGGCGATCTCGAGGCCCTCGAACCAGGCCGTCCAGCGCTGATCGAGAACCCCCTCGACACGGATCTCGTAGCCCGCCGACGGCGTCCTGCCGCTCACGCCCGCACGCTCTCTGACCGCCGGTTTCGGCTCGCGCCGGCTGGTGAGCGTTCCAGGGTGAGTTCAGCCATCTGTTCCGTCCTTCCATCGGGTTCCGTGATCTGACGTTACGAAGCGGCACCTGGGCATGGCGTCACCCGAAGGTGCCAAACGGGTGGAATCTTCCGCGCCCGCCCGGCGGGCGGGCGGCCCTCGTGCGGCCGGCTTCGGGGGTATCGTGATTGTGCGTTCACTACGCGAGGCCGTGGCGGATGCTCAGCCACTGCTCGGGACGTCAGCGGGCACGCGAGGCCGTTCGAGCCAGCCTCCGGTGTCGCATGAAGATCTCGCCCGTCCCCGCCGCGCCGTTCCGCCACCTCCAGCGCCTGACCGATAACGTCGGCGTACTCGAGCGCGCCCACGGGATCGTGCCCCGGTACGAGCGCGGCTACCGCGTCGACGACGTCGCCTACGGCCTGGTGGTCGTGTGCCGCGAACCGTCGCCGTCCGCCGAGATCATCACCCTGGGCCGCCGCTACCTCTACTTTCTCGCGCGGGCTCAGGCGGCAGACGGCAAGTTCCGTAGCCGTCTTGGCGACGACCGTCGATGGCGCGGCACGCCGGAGGTGCAGGATGCCTGGGGCCGGTCGCTGTGGGCCCTGGGTACCGCCGCGGCGCACGGTCCCACCGAGGGGATCCGCGCGGAGGCCCGCGCCCTGTTCGACGCGAGCGCGCGAATCGGTTCTCCGTACCTGCACCCCATGGCGTTCGCCGCCCTGGGCGCCGCCGAGATGCTCGAGCGGTGGCCCGGCGATCCCGGTGCGCTGTCGCTGCTCGCCACCGCCGGTACCGTCATCGGCGAGCCGTCAGCCGACGCGGCGTGGCCGTGGCCGGCCCCCAGGCTCAGCTACGCGAACGCGTCCATCGCCGAGGCCGCCATCGCGACCGGCGAGAAACTCGGTCGCGACGACCTGCTGGGGAACGGCCTGCGCATGCTCGACTGGCTGCTGGCCGGTGAGACCAGGAACGGCCACCTGTCGGTGGTGCCGGACGAAGGCTGGAGCCGCGGTGACGACCGCCCCGCCTTCGACCAGCACCCGGGCCAGGTGGCGGCGCTCGCCGACGCCTGCATGCGCGCGGCGGCCGTCACCGGCGACGACTCCTGGCTGACTGGCGTGGACATGAGCGTGGCGTGGCTGCTTGGCGACAACGACGCCGGGATCGCGATGCTCGACCCGGCGACCGGCGGCTGCAGCGATGCCCTCAGCCGCACCAGTCGCAGCCGCAACCAGGGCGCCGAGTCGACGCTGGCGATGATATCCGTGCTCCAGCAGGGAGCCAGGCGGTTCCTCCCGGCGCGGCATGGTGTTAAATGAACCTGGTTGTAGTCGAAGTTCGTGTTCGTGTCACAGCGCCTGCGAATTCTGACCGCGGGTGCCGCCGATCCCCAGGCCATGCCTCGGACGGGCAGGCGGTCGCAGCAGCCCAGGATCCAC
>Ga0207678_10003485_pt1 | contig 14158 bp, 10 predicted proteins | sample KBSC63metaG_FD_184319 | JGI IMG/M metagenome (GOLD analysis project Ga0207678, IMG submission 184319) | Corn rhizosphere microbial communities from Kellogg Biological Station, Michigan, USA - KBS C6-3 metaG (SPAdes) (version 2) | ecosystem: Host-associated > Plants > Roots > Rhizosphere > Soil ... | reverse complement strand
CGCATTACCGCGACGCAGCTGCTGTACCGGACGTCCGACATGCACGGCAATCCGGATGCGGCCGCCACGACCGTAATCGTGCCCGCCGAACGCGGGCCTGAGGCCGTCACCCCGTTGGTCTCCTACCAGTGCGCAATCGACGCCGTTTCGTCACGCTGCTTCCCGTCCTATGCGCTGCGCCGGCGTGCCGTGGCGCCCGGTGCGGTCGCACAGGTCGAGTTCCTGCTGATCGCCGCCGCCGTGGCCGAGGGCTGGGCGGTCTCGGTGCCGGACCACGAAGGACGCAAGGGGATGTGGGGCGCGCCCTATGAACCCGGCTATCACGTCCTCGATGGGCTGCGCGCAGCACTGAACACCGAGCGCCTGGGCCTGTCGCCGTCGGCGCCGGTCGGCCTCTGGGGCTATTCCGGCGGCGGTCTGGCCAGCGCATGGGCTGCCGAGATGGCCGGCTCCTACGCGTCGGACCTGAACGTCGTCGGCGCCGTGCTGGGATCGCCCGTCGGCGACCTCGGCCACACCTTCCGCCGGCTGAACGGCACCTACATGTCCGGCCTGCCCGCGCTGGTCGTCGCGGCGCTCGCGGACATCTATCCCGACCTCAACAAGGTCATCGACGACCATGCGACCGACGAAGGCAAGGAACTGCTGCGGCGGCTGCACAACATGACCACCGCCGAAGCGGTCATCCGGTTGGCCAAGAAGGACATGGGCGACATGCTCGACCAGCCGTTGGACGAGATCCTCGAAACCCCCGCTGTGCGACACGTTTTCGACGACATCAAGCTGGGCGCGGCAGTGCCCACGCCCCCGGTGCTCATCGTGCAAGCGGTCCACGACCAACTGATCTCCGTCGAAGACATCGACGAACTCGCCGACACCTATCAGTCGGGCGGTGCCTCGGTGACCTACCACCGCGACCTGTTCAGCGAGCATCTCCTGCTGCACCCGCTGTCGGCGCCGATGACGCTGCGCTGGCTGACCGACCGCTTCAACGGCAAGCCAGTCAATGAGCACCTGGTCCGCACGAAGTGGCCGACGCTGCTGAACCCGATGACCTATGTCGGCATGGCTCGACTGGCGAAGATCGCCGCGAAGGTCGTCACTGGGCGGACGGTAGAGCGCTCTCCGCTGTAACGGGCGGCCCGAGCGGTTGTTCGACCGGCGGCCAGGCGCCGAGGTCGTCGCGTTGTGTCGACACCGCCATCAGCGCGTAGACAAGCGCGGCAACGGCGGCCGGAAACAGGATCGTCGCCGCGATCTGCAGCGGCCCGTGCCCGAAGAACACCGCGGGCGCCTCGACGACGTAGTGCACGCGGTGCTCCGGCGACACCGGCGCACTGGCGATGTCGATCGCGCCGTAGCGCCAGTGCACCAGCACCGCGCCCACGCCCGCCGAGGCACCCGCTGCTGCAGCCGAACCGATCGCCAGCGCGGCCACCATCGCAGGGCCCCGATGGGCACGCCATTTCCACACCAGCACCGCGGCGACGACCGACAGCACCGAGACCAGGCCCACGACCAGAAACGCCGCGATGAAGAAATGGTCCGCCTCGTTGCCCAGATACGCCTTGACCCGCTCGCCGCTCTTGGTCAGCGCGACGACGCCGTGGATCGGCGGTGCCAGCCACGCCCACAACGCCCCGATCAGCGCCCCGGCGATCGTCAGGCCTGCAGCCGTGCTCACCAAGGCCCTGCGACGCGAAACACGCGGCGGGGCAACCTCATTCATTATCTGTCCTCAAGGTCCTTCGAGTCCTGCTCACCGTGGCGGGAGCATTTCGCCGACCAGCCGTCGGGGCGCACCTGCACCACCATGCGGCGGCCGCACTCGGCGCAGAACCGGGGTGGCTCCAGGCCCAGTTGCGCGGCGGTCGGAACTGCTCCGCCCGCGGGCTCGCCAGTGTAGACGTTGAACTTGGCCATGGCCTTGCCGGCAACCACGCCTAGAGGCTGGCGTTGAGCGCCTTGATCGGCATCTGCAGATCGTCGAGCAGTTCGAGATCGGCCTCGGCGGGCCTGCCGAGCGTGGTCAGGTAGTTGCCGACGATGACGGCATTGATGCCGCCGAGGATGCCCTTCTTTGCGCCGAGGTCGCCCAGTGTGATCTCACGGCCGCCTGCGAAGCGCAGCATCGTGCGCGGCAGCGCGAGGCGGAACGCGGCGACGGCCTTCAGCGCTTCCGACGCCGGCAGCACGTCGAGCTCGCCGAACGGGGTGCCGGGCCGCGGGTTCAGGAAGTTCAGCGGCACCTCGTGCGGATCGAGCTCGGCGAGGTCCGCCGCGAATTCCGCACGCTGCTCCAGGGTTTCGCCCATGCCGAGGATGCCGCCGCAGCACACTTCCATGTCGGCCTCGCGGACCATTGACAGTGTGTCCCATCGCTCTTCCCACGTGTGGGTGGTGACGACGTTGGTGAAGAACGACCGCGCGGTTTCCAAATTGTGGTTGTAGCGGTGCACACCCATGGCGGAGAGCCGCTCAACCTGTTCTTGGGTCAGCATGCCCAACGAGCAGGCGATCTGGATGTCGACCTCGTTGCGGATTGCCTCGATGCCCGAGGCGACCTGGGCCAGCAGCCGCTCGTCGGGTCCGCGCACGGCGGCGACGATGCAGAACTCCGTGGCGCCGGTTTTGGCGGTCTGCTTGGCGGCTTCGACCAGGCTCGGAATGTCCAGCCATGCGCTGCGCACCGGCGACGCGAAAAGCCCCGACTGCGAACAGAAGTGGCAGTCCTCGGGGCAGCCGCCGGTCTTCAGGCTGATGATGCCCTCGACCTCGACGTCGGGTCCGCACCACGCCATCCGCACCTCGTGCGCCAGCGCCAGCAGCTCGTCGAGCCGGTCGTCGGGCAGCTGCAGCACCCGCACGGTCTGTTCCTGGTTCAGGCCCTCGCCGCGCTCCAGTACCTGCTCGCGAGCCGCCGCCAGAATGTCGCTCACCCGTCGCCCTCCTAGGTCTTGAACGGTGTTCAGGTTAGGCTACCGGCGTGCAGCTCCACAAACGCGCCGTGGTCGATGCGGCGACAACGCTGCTGGACTCCTACGGGATCGCCGACCTGACAATGCGGCGGCTGGCCCGCGAGTTAAGCGTCTCCCCCGGCGCGCTGTACTGGCATTTCGCCAACAAGCAGCAGCTACTAGGCGCCGTCGCCGACCGGCTCCTGGAATCGGTCGATGACGGGCCCGGCGGCTGGGGTGATCGCGTCGCGGCGATCTGCCGACAGCTGCGCGACGCACTGCTGTCGCACACCGACGGCGCTGAGCTGGTGTCGGCGAGCTTCGCGGCCGGACAGTCGGAGGCGATGGCGCGGATTCTTGCGCGGCTCACCGTCGCTGCCGCCGATGCGGGCGTCTACCCCACCCACGCCGAGCTGGCGGCCCGCACGGTCGTGTACTACGTATTGGGATTCACCGCCGACGAACAGTCACGGCTGCAATGGGACGCCGCAGGCGCCGACCTGCCCGACGCGCAGTCCGTCCTGTCAGAGGATCCGAGCGCGCGGTTCGCGTTCGGGCTGCGCCTTCTTGTCGACGGCATCGCCGCGCACAGTCCCGCCCAAACCAACGTTTCGGCGACAAAGTTCGAGTAGATCTCGCCATTTCGTCGATTTCGGCGGGGTTTCGGAGTCCATTTGTCGGTCCTCTCGACTAGCGTCTCGGACGTGATCACGGTCGACGATGTCCGCCGCATCACCGCGTCATTGCCTCGGTCCTACGAGGTGGTAGTGCGCGACCAGATCAAGTTCCGGGTGGGGCGCATTGTCTTCGTCGCGTTCTCGCGAGACGAGACGGTGATGGGCGTCGGCTTCCCCAAGGAGGAACGGGCCGCGATGGTGGCCGCCGAGCCCGACAAGTTCATCCTGCCCCGCAAATCGGACATGCGGTACAACTGGATTCACGTCCGGCTCGACGCGATCGACCTCGAGGAAGTGCGTGAGCTGGTCATCGACGCCTGGCGGATGTGCGTGCCGAAAAGTGTTGCGGCATCGGTCAACTGATCGGATATTCCAGCTTGGCATTTCCGTCCCAGCGTCGCAGTCCGGCCACATGCCCGACGATCTCCTGCGGCTTGCCCGCGATCCGCAGTGCGCGGCCCAGCTGGGCCGGCCCGATGCGACGGGCGACCGTGACGTGCGCGGTCCACTGCCCCGGCAGGGCATTCGCCATCGAACCGGGCGACACATGCGGTAGGCACAGCCGGTGCACCTCGGCGTGCACGTCGAGCAGCGCCGTCGTCGGCACCACAAGCCGCGCGAGCACCATCTTCGCCCTGCCGAACAACAGCGGTGCGCCGATCCGGCATTCGAACGGGAACCGCGCACTCAACGTCCTCAAGAGCGCATCCACCTCGGCGTCGATCCGCTCGGCGACCGTCAGTGTCGCGTGCGGCCTGCTCGCGGGCGCCTGGCTGGGGATCCCGGCCTCGCGCAGCCCGTCCCAGATGCGCCGGACCGCTTCTTCGGTGTCCGGGTCGAAAACCAGCTCGACGGAGTGGACCATCAGCCGGCCAGGCTCGTCACCCACTGCGCGTCGAACGCGGCCGCGCTCATCGACTCGAATTCCTCCGCGCTCAGCGAACCCGCACCCGCGGGCAGCACCGCCCGCACCTCACCCAACCGGCTCAGCGCGTCGCGATTGCCCGCCTCTGCCACACCCGGTTCGCGCGGCCAAGCGCCGATCACCAGTCCCGAACATGGAATCTCTTGGGCAGCAAGCGCTTCCAGCGTGAGAGCAGTGTGGTTCAGCGTGCCCAGCCCCGGCGAAACAACGACCAAAACCGGTGCGGCCAGCTCGCGCGCGAGGTCGCGCAGCGTGACCCCTCCCGCAGCGAGTTCGACCAACAGCCCACCCGCGCCCTCCACCAGGGTCAGCTTCGCGTCGATCGACGCGACCGACGCCACCAGCTCGTCGCGAGTCGGCAGCGCCAGACCTGCCCGCTGGGCGGCCGCGGCCGGTGCCAGCGGCTCCGGATACCGCCATGTGCCGTGCAGCGCTCCCACCCCGGACAACCGCGCCACATCGGCGAGGTCGTCGTCGCGGGGGCTGCCGGTCTGTACGGGCTTACACACCGCGACGTCGACACCGGCCAGCCGCGCGCTACAAGCGAGCGCCGCGGTCGCCACCGTCTTGCCGACGCCGGTATCGGTGCCCGTGACGACCAGAACGCTCACGGGCTGTGTTTGATGTCGGCCGCCCGATGCCTCCGGCGGGCCAGCACGTCGGTGAGAACCGCGCGGGCCAAGGCCATTTCGTCATCCGACAGGGACGCCCGCGCCGTCAGCCGCAGCCGGGACGTGCCGGCAGGAACGGTCGGCGGGCGGAAACAGCCGACTCGCACGCCGCGGTCCAGGCACGCCACCGCGGCGGCCAACGCCACCTCGGGCTCGCCAAGGATGACCGACACCACCGCGGACTCCGGGCGCTCGGAGATGTCGCACATCTCCGCAAGCGCCGATGCGTGATTTAGCACGGCCTGCGCCCGCCAGGGCTCGTCGACCAACACGCGCAGCGCGGCCCACGCGGCCCCGACCGCAGCGGGCGCCAGCCCGGTGTCGAAGATGAACGGTCGCGCTGCGTCGATCAAATGAGCACGCACCGCGGCCGGTCCGAGCACCACACCCCCTTGGCTGCCCAACGCCTTGGACAGCGTCGTCGTCATCACCACGTCGGGCGCACCGGCCAGGCCGACCTCGTGCAACAACCCGCGTCCGCCGCTCCCCCGCACGCCGAGGCCATGCGCCTCGTCGACGATCAGCAGTGCACCGTGGCGACGGCACAGGTCGTGCAACGCCCGCAGCGGGGCGAGCACCCCGTCGGCGGAGAACACCGAGTCGGTCACCACGACGGCGCGCTCTTCGTCGCGGGCCGACAGCGCGGCCTCGACGGCGGAGACATCGCGGTGCGGTGTCACGACGACTCGGGCGCGCGACAGCCGGCAAGCGTCCACCAGCGACGCATGCGTCAGCGCGTCCGACACCACAAGCGATCCAGCTCCGGACAACGACACCACCGCACCGAGGTTGGCGGTGTAGCCCGAGGAGAAGACCAGCGCCGACTCGGCGCCGACGAAATCCGCCAGGGCGGCCTCGAAGCCTTCGTGCAATTCGGTATTGCCGGTGACCAACCGCGATCCGGTCGAGCCTGCACCCCATGTGCGCAACGCCTCGACGCCGCCGTCGATCACGTCGGGGTGCTGCGACAGGCCGAGGTAGTCGTTGGAGGCCAGGTCGAGCTCGGCGCCGACCGGTGGACGGGTCCGCAGGGAGCGGCGCAGCCCGGCTGCGCGCCGCTGCTGCTCGACCTCGTCGAGCCAGGCCAGCGGGGAAAGACCGACGCGAGTCACCTGACCACCCCTGTCGAAGCAGTGCCACCACTTGAACGGTGTTCAGGTTAACGCACGCGCGACGCCGATCACCGCCGAGGTGATCTGCTCGATCTCCTCAGGCGTGCAGATGTACGGCGGCATGACGTAGACGAGGTTGCGGAAAGGGCGCAGCCAGACGCCACGCTGCAGCGCGGCCGGCGTCGCGACCCGCAGGTCGACGGGCTTGTCCATCTCGATCACGCCGATCGCGCCGAGCACCCGCACATCGGCCACGCCCGGCAGCGAGGCGGCGGGCGCCAGGCCCGTGCGCAGCCCCGCCTCGATCGAGGCAACCCGTGACCGCCAATTCTGTTCCAACAGCAGCTCGACCGCCGCAAAGCCAACTGCACAGGCCAGCGCATTGGCCATGAACGTCGGGCCGTGCATCAGCGCGCCGGGCTCGTGCGTGCTGATCGTGTGCGCGATGTTGCCGCTGCACAACGTCGCGGCCAGCGTGATGTAGCCGCCGGTGAGCGCCTTGCCAACACACATGATGTCGGGGCTGACGCCCGCGTGGTCGGCGGCGAACAGCTCCCCGGTGCGGCCGAAGCCGGTGGCGATCTCGTCGAAGATCAGCAGGACGTCGTGGCGGTCGCAGATCGCGCGCAGGTCAACGAGATATCGCGGGTCGTGGAACCGCATGCCGCCCGCGCCCTGCACGACGGGTTCGACGATCACGGCGGCCAGTTCGTGGGCGTGCTCGGACAGCTGCTTTGCGAACACCTCGCTGTAGGCGGGGTCGTATTCGGTCGGCACCTGGGGCGCGAACTCCTGGTGGGCCAAGACGTCGGTCCACAGCGAGTGCATGCCGCCCTCGGGGTCGCACACGCTCATCGGGGTGAAGGTGTCGCCGTGGTAGCCGCCGCGCCAGGTCATCAGCCGGTGCTTGTCGCGTCGGCCGATGCTGCGCCAGTACTGCAACGCCATCTTGACGGCCACCTCGACCGACACCGAGCCGGAGTCGCTGAAGAACACCGTATCGAGTCCGTCGGGCGTGATCTGTACCAGTAATTGGGCCAGCCGGGCGGCGGGTTCGTGCGTCAGCCCGCCGAACATGACGTGATTCATGGTCGCGAGCTGGCCCGTGATCGCCGCGTCCAGCACGGGGTGGCCGTGGCCGTGGATCGCGGTCCACCACGAAGCCATCGCATCGAGCACCTCGATCCGGCGCCCGTCGTCGATCAGCGTCAGCCAGGCGCCCTTGGCACCGACCGCCACCACCGGAGGCAGGACTTCGGCCCCAATGGTGCTGTAGGGATGCCAGACGTGGGCGGCGTCGACCGCACTGATCTCCGCGGGGGTCAACACGAGCCTGATCCTTTGCTCACGGGCTGTGACGCGTCGCCCGCGGCATGAGCCACCAGGCGATCTTAGGTAGATTAGCCGTCGACCATGATGACCCTCGCCCCTCCCCGGCCGGCGCCCGTCACCGCTACGGGTTCCACCCCCCGCGCCGACATGGGACCACGAAAGTCGTTCTACCGACACGATCTCGACGGCCTTCGCGGCATCGCGATCGCCCTCGTCGCGATGTTTCACGTGTGGTTTGGCCGGGTTTCCGGTGGCGTCGACGTCTTCCTGGCGTTGTCGGGTTTCTTCTTCGGTGGGCGGCTGCTGCGCACGGCCCTGACGCCGGGCACGTCGCTGTGGCCCGTTCCAGAAGTGACCCGACTCGTTCGCCGGCTGTTGCCTGCGCTCGTCGTGGTGCTCGCCGCCTCGGCGGTGCTGACCATCCTGATCCAGCCGGAGACGCGCTGGGAGACGTTCGCTGACCAGAGCCTGGCGAGCCTCGGCTACTTCCAGAACTGGGAGCTGGCGAACACCGCTTCGGATTACCTTCGCGCCGGTGAGGCGGTCAGCCCGCTGCAGCACATCTGGTCGATGTCGGTGCAGGGCCAGTTCTACATCGCGTTTCTGGCACTGATCTTCTCGTTCGCCCATCTGTTCCGCCGGCGTCTCGGCAACCACATGCGGATTTCTTTCGTGATGCTGCTGAGCTCACTGACCATCGCTTCCTTCGTCTACGCGATATTTGCTCACAACACCGACCAGGCAACCGCCTACTACAACAGCTTCGCCCGTGCCTGGGAGCTGCTGCTTGGTGCCCTGCTCGGCGCCCTGGTGCCCTACGTGCGCTGGCCGATGTGGCTGCGCACGACGGTCGCGGTGATCGCGCTGGCGGCGATCCTGTCGTGCGGCGCGCTGATCGACGGGGTCAAGGAGTTTCCCGGGCCATGGGCGCTGGTGCCGGTCGGCGCCACCATGTTGTTCATCCTCTCGGCCGCCAACCGGCAGGCCGATCCCGGCACCGCTGGCCGACTGCCCGCCCCCAACCGGTTGCTGGCCACCGCGCCGTTCGTGTCGCTCGGGGCGATGGCGTACTCGCTGTACCTGTGGCACTGGCCGCTGCTGATCTTCTGGCTGTCATACACCGGCCGGCCGCGCGTCAATTTCCTCGAGGGCGCGATCGTGCTGCTGCTCTCGGGCGTGCTGGCGTGGCTCACCCTCAACTACGTCGAGAACCCGCTGCGGTACCGCGGCACGGCGAAGGCGCCAAGAGTCACCCCCGCCGTCCCGCTGCGCGCGCGACTGCGTCGCCCGACGATCACCCTCGGCTCGATAGTCGGCCTGCTGGGTGTGGCGTTGACAGCAACGTCGTTCACCTGGCGCGAGCACGTCACCGTGCAGCGCGCGAACGGCAAAGACCTGGCAGCACTTTCGACAGTCGATTACCCCGGCGCCGGTGCGCTGATCAATGGCGCGAAGGTGCGCAAGCTGCCGATGCGCCCGACGGTGCTGGAGGCCAGGGACGATCTGCCGGTGACTACCACTGACGGCTGCATCAGCGACTTCGACAACAGCGACGTCGTTAACTGCTCCTTCGGCGACAAAGAGGCGACCCGCACCATCGCGCTGGCCGGCGGGTCGCACGCCGAGCACTGGATCACCGCGCTCGACGCGCTGGGCCAGCTGCACCATTTCAAAGTCGTGACCTACATGAAGATGGGTTGCCCGCTGACCACCGAGACATCGCCGCTGGTGATGGGCGACAATCGCCCGTACCCCGGATGCCGCGTGTGGAACAACCGCGTCATGCCCAAGCTCATCGCCGATCATCCGGACTTCGTGTTCACCACCTCCACCCGGCCGTGGAACATCAAGCCAGGCGATGTGATGCCGGCGACCTACATCGGTATCTGGCAGACGTTGTCGGACAACAACATTCCGATCCTTGCCATGCGTGACACGCCGTGGATGGTCCGCAACGGGAAGCCCTACTTCCCTTCCGACTGCCTGGCCAACGGCGGCGACGCGATCTCCTGCGGGATCAAGCGATCCGACGTACTGTCGGACCACAACCAAACACTGGATTTCGTCGCGCAGTTTCCGCTGTTGAAGCCGCTCGACATGAGTGATGCGGTGTGCCGCAAGGATATTTGCCGCGCCGTGGAGGGAAATGTGTTGCTGTATCGCGACGCCCACCACATCTCGACGACTTACATGCGCACGATGACCAACGAGCTGGGCCGTCAGATCGGCTTGGCCACCGGTTGGTGGAGGCCCTGATGTCCTCCGCCGAACCGGTGTCCGTACCCACGGTCTGGCCGGGTGACACCTACCCTCTCGGCGCCACATACGACGGCGCGGGAACTAACTTTTCGCTGTTCTCCGAGGCGGGCGAGCAAGTGGAGTTGTGCCTGATCGCCAAGGACGGTAGCGAGGAGCGGATCAACCTCGACGAAGTCGACGGTTACGTGTGGCACTGCTATCTGCCCACGGTCACGCCCGGCCAACGCTACGGCTTCCGGGTGCACGGGCCGTGGGATCCCGCGGCGGGTCATCGCTGCGATCCGAGCAAGCTGCTGCTCGACCCGTACGGCAAGTCCTTCCACGGCGAGTTCGACTTCACCCAGGCCTTGTTCTCCTATGACTTGAACGCCGAGGATCTCGCGGCGGGCGGAACGCCGCCGATGGCCGACTCGCTGGGCCACACCATGACCAGCGTGGTGATCAACCCGTTCTTCCAGTGGGCGTCCGACCGTGCGCCGCGCACGCCGTATCACGAGACCATCATCTACGAGGCCCACGTCAAGGGCATGACCCAGACCCATCCCGGCATCCCCGAGGAATTGCGCGGCACCTACGCCGGGCTCGGGCATCCGGTGATCATCGACCACCTCAAGTCGGTCAACGTGACCGCCATCGAACTGATGCCGGTGCACCAGTTCCTGCACGACCACCGGCTGATCGAACTGGGTCTGCGAAACTACTGGGGCTACAACACATTCGGCTTCTTCGCGCCGCACTACCAGTACGCCGCCAACCGGCACGCAGGTGGCGCGGTGGCCGAGTTCAAGACCATGGTCCGGTCATTTCACGAGGCAGGGATCGAGGTCATCCTCGACGTCGTCTACAACCACACGGCCGAAGGCAACCACCTCGGCCCCACGATCAACTTCCGTGGCATCGACAACGCCGCCTACTACCGCCTGCAGGACGGCGACCTGAAGTTCTACAAGGATTTCACCGGCACCGGCAACAGCCTCAACGTGCGGCACCCGCACACGCTGCAGCTGATCATGGACTCACTGCGGTACTGGGTGCTGGAGATGCACGTCGACGGCTTCCGCTTCGACCTGGCTGCCGCGCTGGCCCGCGAGTTCTACGACGTCGACCGGCTGTCGGCGTTCTTCGATCTGGTGCAGCAGGACCCGGTCGTCAGCCAGGTCAAGCTGATCGCCGAGCCGTGGGATATCGGCGAGGGCGGCTATCAGGTCGGCAACTTTCCAGGTTTGTGGACCGAATGGAACGGGAAGTATCGCGATACTGTGCGCGATTACTGGCGGGGTGAGCCCGCAACCCTCGGCGAGTTCGCCTCGCGGCTGACCGGATCGTCGGACCTCTACGAAGCCACTGGACGCAGGCCAGGCGCGAGCATCAACTTCGTCACTTGTCACGACGGCTTCCCGCTGGCCGACCTGGTGTCGTACAACGAGAAGCACAACGAGGCCAACGGCGAGGACAACCGCGACGGCGAAAGTCACAATCGGTCGTGGAACTGCGGGGTGGAGGGTCCGACCGACGACCCGGACATTCTTGCTCTGCGCGCCAAGCAGATGCGCAACATCATGGGCACCTTGATGGTCTCCCAGGGCACGGCGATGATCTCGCACGGCGACGAGATCGGGCGCACCCAGCGGGGCAACAACAACGTCTACTGCCAGGACTCCGACATCTCGTGGATGGACTGGTCACTGTGCCAGAAGAACGCCGACCTGCTCGAGTTCACGCGCCGGGTCACCAAGCTGCGGCGGGACCATCCGGTCTTCCGCAGGCGCCGGTTCTTCGAGGGCAAGCCGATCCGCACCGGCGAACAGGTCCGCGACATCGCCTGGCTAACGCCGTCCGGTAAGGAAATGAAGCAAGAGGATTGGGATTCCGGCTTCAAATGCGTGGCGGTGTTCCTCAACGGTGAGGCGATCCCGACTCGCAATACGCGCGGCGAAAGAGTAATCGACGATTCGTTCCTGCTCTGCTTCAACGCTAATGACAAGCCGCAGGATTTCGTCACCCCGAAGGGTGACTACGCAAAGGAGTGGACCGCCACGCTGGACACTGCCGACGCCACCGGGTCGACTGAGTTGGTCGTCACTGCAGGCAAAAAGATCTCGCTCGAGGCGCTGTCGCTGCTGGTGCTGCGTAAGACCGCCTGACACATGGCTTTTGGAGTGCTGTCGACGTATCGGCTGCAGATGCGCGGGGACTGCTTCACTTTCGACGACGCCCTGAAGGTGCTGGACTACCTTGCAGCTCTAGGGGTGTCACATCTGTACTTGTCGCCGATCCTCACCGCGGTCGAGGGTTCCACGCATGGCTACGACGTCGCCGATCCCACCGCCGTATCCGCGGCGCTCGGTGGCCCCGAGGGGCTGAAACGGCTGTCGGCTGCGGCACGCCAAAGGAAGATCGGCCTCATTGTTGACATCGTGCCCAATCACGTCGGCGTCGAGAAACCGGATCAGAACCGCTGGTGGCGCGATGTGCTCGAGCGCGGCCGGAATTCGCCGTATGCGTCTTACTTCGACGTCGACTGGCACCTCGATCCTGACGGCCGAATTGTGTTGCCGGTACTGGGGTCCGACGACGACACCGCGCCGCCGGGCTATCCCGCCGACGACACACACTATCGGGCGATCGGATGGCGCAACGGCATCTGCGGCTATCGGCGCTTCTTCTCGATCACGTCGCTGGCCGGGCTGCGCCAAGAGGACCGTGCGGTGTTCGATGCCACCCACGTGGAGGTCAAGCGGTGGTTCAACGAGGGTCTGGTCGACGGAATCCGCATCGACCATCCGGACGGGTTGTCCAATCCCGCAGGTTATCTGACGTGGCTGCGCGAGCTCGTCGGCCCGGACGCGTGGATTGTCATCGAGAAGATCCTGGCCGTCGACGAGCCGCTCGAGCCGACGCTGCCCGTCGCCGGCACGACCGGGTATGACGCGCTGCGCGAAATCGGCGGACTCTTCATCGATCCCGCAGGCGGGGGCCCGCTGACCGCATTGTTCGAATCGAGCGGTGTTCCCTACGACGAGATGCCGCAGCTGGCCCGTCGGCTCAAGGCCGACGCTGTCACCGGCACGCTGGGCAGCGAACTGGCCAGGCTGCACCGGACCATCGTCTCCGCCACGAGCGTTGATCACCCCGACCTGCCGCGGGCTCTGGCCGAGCTGATCAGCCGGTTACACGTGTACCGCTCCGACTACCTGTCGCTGTCCCTGATGCTGTCCGAGGCGATGGCCGAAACCGCGGCGGCGCTACCGGAATTGGCGCAGCCGATGGTGATCGTTTCAGCGGCGCTGGCGAACAGCGTCGAGTCGGCGGTGCGGCTGCAGCAGCTGTGCGGCGCCGCCACCGCCAAGTCGATGGAGGACTGCCTGTTCTACCGCGACGCCCGGCTGGTGTCGCTGAACGAAGTGGGCGGGGACCCCGACCGGTTCGGCGTCAGTGTCGCGGAGTTTCACCAGCGCGCCGCGACTCGGTCCCGGCTGTGGCCGCACGCGATGGTGGCGTTGACCACCCACGACACCAAACGCGGTGAAGACGTGCGCGCCCGCATCGGCGTGCTGTCGCAGGTGCCGTCGCTGTGGGCCGACCTCGTCGGCAAGTGGGTTCTGGAAGCGCCACCACCCGATCCTGCGACCGGACTCTTCCTGTTACAGAACATTTTCGGCGTATGGCCCGTCGACGGAGTGGTGACCGACGAACTGCGCGGCCGACTGCACGCATATGCCGAGAAAGCCATCAGGGAGGCCGCCGTCCATACGACGTGGAACGATCCCGATACCACGTTCGAAACCGCAGTGCATACGTGGCTGGACGCCGTCATGGACGGACCGGTCGCGACCGGGCTCAGCTCGCTGGTCACCCGATTGGACGAACACGCTCGGAACGATTGCCTCAGCCAGAAGCTGGTGGCGTTGACGGTGCCCGGCGTGCCCGATGTGTATCAGGGCACGGAATTCTGGGACGACAGCCTGGTCGACCCGGATAACCGCCGCCCGGTCGACTACCGCCTTCGTCGCGAGGCACTCAGTGAAAACATCCACCCGAAGATGCGAGTGGTGACCGCTGCCCTGCGACTGCGGCGTGACCGCGCGGACACCTTCACCGACGGCCACTACACACCCGTGCTGGCCGAGGGCGCGGCCGCCGAACATCTTCTTGCGTTCCTGCGTGCCGACGACGTGCTGACTGCTGTCACCCGTCATAGTGTTGTCCTCGCCGAAACCCAATG
>Ga0207678_10003483_pt1 | contig 14168 bp, 14 predicted proteins | sample KBSC63metaG_FD_184319 | JGI IMG/M metagenome (GOLD analysis project Ga0207678, IMG submission 184319) | Corn rhizosphere microbial communities from Kellogg Biological Station, Michigan, USA - KBS C6-3 metaG (SPAdes) (version 2) | ecosystem: Host-associated > Plants > Roots > Rhizosphere > Soil ... | reverse complement strand
GAGGAAACCGAGGCGGAGGAAGAAGTTCCACATGAAGGTGAGCTGGGGGACGATACGGATGTTCCAGAAGAAGGCTGGCCAGGAGCGGCTGATCGTTCCTTTTTCTACGAGGATTTGCGCTCCCAGAGTGCTGTAACGATCCATGTGTTCGATATAGCTCTCGATGGTGGGGTAGGCGTGGTGGATGAGGTCGTGGTTGAGCGTTTCGAGCTTGCCTTCGAAGGCGATGGTCTCGTGGACGGGGCGGTCGCCGAAGCGGGCGGCAGGCGCGAAGTTCGCGGAGTGGCGGCGGAAGAGACGGAGCTTGGGGTCGGGATAGTAGCCGCCGCGGCGAATCCAGCGGCCGAGGAAGAGGTTGCGGCGCTGCAGCATGTAGGCGTCGACGGAGGGGTTGGTGGGGAGCAGGGCGCGGATCTCGGTCTGAAGTTCGGGCGACAGCTCTTCGTCGGCGTCGAGCGAGAGAATCCACGTGCCGGTACATTTTTCGATGGCGGAGTTCTTTTGCGCGGCGAAGCCCTTCCATGGTTCGGAGATGAGCTTGACGTTGGGGAAGGAGCGGGCGATCTCGAGGGTGCGGTCGGTGGAGCCGGAGTCGACGACGATGACCTCATCGGCAAACTGCACGCTGCTGAGAGTTCGGGCGAGGTTGGCTTCTTCGTTGAGCGTGATGATGGCTACGGAGAGCAAGATCGGCATGAGCGGTGACCACCTCGGCCCTGGGTCAGGGGTAGTTTAGCAGCAGAGGAACTGAAAATGGGGAGGACATTGGTTCTAGTCTATGAGGCGAGGTGGGGGACCGAGCGGATTTGTTGATGTCGATCCGTGGGCTGTCCCGAATTGGGCTGGGTTGGGCTGGCTAGGGGAGGGCGATGGTGGGGTCGTCGAGATGCTCGCGCAGCAGGCGCTCGGTGAGGGGTTTGAGCGCTTCGCCGGTTTTGGGGAGCGTAAAGGCGTGGGTGGTTTCGTTCCATTCGAGCTTATAGCTGGTGGCCTGCGCGGAGATCCATATCTGACGGATGGGCGTGTTGGGCGTGATGACGAATTTGCTGGAGCCGTTTTCGAAGATGATGTTCATGACGCCGTTGTTGTCCTCGAACTCGAAGCTGCCGGAGTCGTCTTCGGCGGAGATGAGAGATTGCTTGAGCGCTTCAAGGGCCAGGTCGGATTCGCGGCGGAAGGTGGCTTCGTCGATCATGGGTTTAGTTTAGCCGGTTGGCGTTTGACTCTACGTGGAAGATTTCGGACTCCTCAAGACGAGGCCGCCCTGAGCGGGCGGCCGGTGAGACGGTGCGCCGACTCATCTTGTATTCCGTGATCGTGGATTAGCATGGTTCAGATGAGACGACCCGAGGACATCGCAGAGGAGCTTCAAAAAGCATGGAATCGTCACGAGATGCCGGCACTTGCTTCACTTTTTTGCGAGGACGCTACATTCGTTAATAGGTTCGGTCACTACGTGCGTGGTGTTCGAGAGATTGTCTCTCTGCATACACCGATTCACGAGACCATCTACAGCGATTCCACAATGAAAAATGAGGTCATCGAGACGATCTTTCTCGGCGATGGCGCCGCAGTTGTCCACTGCTGGAGCCGGCTTACCGTTGGAGCGGCACATCCCGCTGGTCCGCATGCGGTGGATACCGTGATCCTTGCCGTGTTAAGGCTCCAGCCCAAGGGGTGGCTCATCCAGGCGCTTGAGAATGTGACGCTGACGAACCCGCGTACTGGGGAGCCTGTACTTCGGGCGTGACGACGCGCCGTCGGCGGGCGCTTAAGAGTCGGCGGTGGATGCGGACGAGCTCGATCGCTAGTCGTTCACAAAAAGAGGCCGCCCTGGTGAGAGGAGCGGCCGGTGAGGTAGGACGTCGACTGATTGTGTCCGGCGGGGAGGGCACGTGCCCGGACATGCACAAGCGTAGTGGGTTCGCAGGGAAGAGTTGTCAGAGAGTTGTCTGCGAGTTGTCAGAGGCTTGTCTGCGTCTCGTCGTGAGCTGGTGCAAGGTGGGCGCTATGTGGCGTGGACGTAGTAGACGACGCCGTCCAGGTCGTCGGTGAGGAGAAAACTGTCCGGGGCGATGCGCAGAATGCCGCAGGGTCGGCCTTTGACTTTGCCGTTGACGAGGAAGCCTGTGATGAAGTTCTGCGGATGGCGGCTGCCCGGAGTGAAGCGGACGACTCGGTAGCCGGTGCCGATGTGCGGGTGGCTGGGACCGTGGAGCGCGACGAGGAACGTCTCGGCGAGCGCGGTGCTTTCTGAGCCGAAGTAGTCGAAGCCCAGCGGCGAACTGTGGGCCAGGAAGGTGGTGTAGACGGGGGGAATCTTTGCGCAGTCGAACTGCGGCGGCGGAGGCCCGGCGGGCGGCGCGGGGACGATGCGGTCGGTGAGCTTCGGCGCGGAGATGAGCGGGTCGGCGTGGGGTGTGCCGTGGTCGAAGTAGCAGGTGGGCCAGCCGTAGTTCGCTCCGGGCGCAACGGGGTGCGCGTTGCTGTCGAGCTCGAAGAAGGTGTCCTCGGGATCGTGATCGCCGAGGTGGTCGGCTCCCATGTTAGTGGCGAAGAGAGCGCCGTCGTCTATGCCCGGGATCGCCTTGATATCCACGGCGTTGCGCAGGCCGCTGGCGAGAATCTGCTGGTTCTTGCCGTCGGGGTCCATGACGGAGAGTGTGGCGCGGATCGGCTCTTTCTCCTGGCAGGCGTTGCAGGAGCTGCCGACAGTGACGTAGAGGCGCGTGTGGCCGTGAAGGTTTGCGAAGGCGATGGTGCGGGTCAGGTGCCAGCCGCCGTACTTGTAGTTGAGGCCGTAGTCGGGATAGGTGGCGAGGACTTCGGGAGGGCCGTTGGGGGCGTTGTCGCCGGGGCTGTACTTGTAGCGCAGAAGCTTGTCGGTGAGTGGAATGTAAATCCACGACTGCGCAGGGTGGCCGTCGTGGGCGGGTTCGGTGTAGAAGGCGAGGTTGTTGGGGTTGCGGAGATGTTCGAGGTAGGGCGTGACCTTCGCGAAAGTATGCGTCGCGGGATTCCAGTTGTCGAGGATGTAGATTTTGCCCCGGGTGTTGTCGGCGCGGTCGTACATGTCGGCAACGAAGATGCGGTGGTCGGGCGATTGCGCCATGAAGCGCACGCAGCGAAGACCCTGTGCTGCGATGTTGATGGTGAAGTTGGCGGGGAGGTTGAGCGTGAGGGTGCGGCCATTCGCGAGGTGGATCCGACGGGGAGTGAGTTGCTGGGCTGGCGTTGCGATGGCTAAGGAGAGGGCAGCGAAGGCTGCGGTGATGCGGAGAGACTTTACGAACGACATAGCTCTAGTTTGCGGTGAGCGGGTGGAGGAAGGCAAGACGCGCATGCCCGCCTCGTGCGCGATCAAGCGCGGGCGGGCATCTGGCGTGCGTGCGGAGGTCGACTAGAAGGGGATGTCGTCGTCGGTGATGCCGGCGTCGGCGTAGTCGGGTTGGCTGGTGCTGGCCGGGGTGCGCTGGTCGTAGCTGGCGGTGTTGGACTTGGAGTAGCCGCCGCCGCTGGAGCCACCGCCTTCGCCGGGCTTGCCGAGCAGGGTGAGCTCGTTGACCAAAATCTCCGTGCGGTACTTCTTCTGGCCGGATTCCTTATCGTCCCAGGAGCGCGTCTGAATCTTGCCCTCGATGTAGAGCTGGGTGCCCTTCTTTACATAGTCGCGGACGATCTCGGCGGTGCGGTTGAAGGCGACGAGGTTGTGCCATTCGGTCTTGTCCTGCCAGTTGCCCTGCTGATCTTTCTGCCGGTCAGCCGTGGCGAGAGAGAAGCTGGCGACAGTCGTGCCGCCCGTGGTGGAACGGATCTCGGGGTCTTTGCCGACGTTGCCGAGGAGAAGAACTTTGTTGACGCCTTTTGCCATGAGGATGCTCCGAAGTGGTGCGTGGTTTTGAAGGTTGAGGATAGCAGATAGGCGGTTCCGTCAGCGGCGGCGGTCGCCGAAGAACTTGGAGATGCCGAGCAGCAAGGTCAGGAAGCCGGTGGGCAGGCAGCCCATCGCAAGCATCAGGGCGAGCCAGCCGGAGTTGGTGTGCGGGCCCTGGCGGCCGATTCCGCCGAAGACGGTCATGGCGAGCAGGGCTGCGATGACGCCTGTGCCGAAGGTCAGGGTGCCGGTGCGGAGGATGGTTCGTGTGTCTGGGCGCATAAGAGGCAGTGGTCAGTCTTCAGGGATTAGTGGATGACGGCTTGCATGATGTAGACGATGACTCCGGTAAAGGAGACGTAGAGCCAGACAGGAAAGGTGTAGCGCGCCAGCTTCTTGTGGGTGGGGAAGCGGCCGGTGAGCGAGAGGAAGAACGTAATCAGGATCATCGGCAGCGCGAAGACGGAGAGGACAATGTGAGACGCCAGCAGCTTCCAGTAGAACGGCCACCAGGGGCTCAGGCGGTTGAAGTGTGTCTCGCCGTGAAGGGCGAAGTTAGTGAGATACGAGACGAGAAAGATCGTGGAGAAGAAAAAGGCGGTAAACATCGCCGCCCGGTGCTGCGGAATGCGCCGCGCGCGGATGAAGCGGTAGCCGAAGAGCAGCGCAATGGTGCAGAGGCTGTTCAGAATGGCGTTGAGCAGCGGGAGGGAACGAAGCTGCGTTCCGGCTACGTCGGTGGGAGCGTGGAAGTATACGAGCCAGCAGATGAAGGCGCTGGCCGCGACACTGAAGAGGATAATGGCCGCGATGATGGAGGGCGGCGTGCGCAGGGTGGTGGCTTGCGTGGAGGTCGTCATTTAGAAGAGGAGGCGTCCTTTGGCATCGAGCATCATGGCGGCCAGCAGGAGCGGAAGGTAGATCACGGAGGCGCGCAGCAGGTCGCGGGCGTAGAGGCGGGAGGCAGGGGCCAAGGGGTCGCGGGTGATGCGGGCGAAGCGAATGGTGTACCAGAGATAGCCGAGGCCGAGCAGAGCGGCGGCGGCTCCGTAGAAGTAGCCTGCGGTATGGAGGGCTACGGGCCACAGGCTGACGGGGATCATAAGAATGGCGTAGAAGAGCGACTGGATGACTGTGCTCTGCGCGGCGTACTGGGTGTTGGGCAGGTTGGGGGTGAGGCGGATGCCGGCGCGGGCGTAGTCCTCGCGATACATCCACCCGATGGCCATGAAGTGGGGGAACTGCCACACGAAAAGGATGGCGAAGAGGGCGACGCCGGGCCACTCGATGACGCCGCGCGCGGCGGTCCAGCCGATCAGCGGCGGCAGCGCTCCGGGAAAGGCACCGATGAAGGTGTTGATGGTGGTGAAGCGCTTGAGCGGCGTGTAGATGCCGACGTAACCGATGGCGGTCAGCAGGGTGAGCGTTCCGGTGAGCGGGTTCGTTGCCAGCGCCAGATAGAGCGAGCCCAGAAAGATGGTGGCGAATCCCATGAAGAGGCCGTGGGCGAGCGAGATGCGTCCGGCGGCCATGGGGCGGTTGGTGGTGCGGCGCATCAGCGCGTCGGTCTTGCGTTCGAGGGCCTGGTTCAGTGCGCTGGAGCCGAAGGTGACAATGGCGATCCCGGCGACGGCCTGGATGAAACCGAGGTGGAAGGGGCTGATCCCGCTGCGCAGGCTGCCGAGGTAGAAGCCGACTCCGCCCGTGATGATGACCATGGCGGAGACGCGAAATTTGAACAGGGTAGCGTAGTCGGCGAAAAGCGAATGCGTCTTCGCGGGTGCGAGGATGTGATCGGTTGTCACGGAGGTAGCCACCCATCTAGGATACCGCGTTTGGGCCAGATTTTCGTGGATCAGGGTTTAGGGCGGAACTGGGCCAGGAGGGCGTCGGCGGTGGGTTGGGTATTCAGGATGTCAGCGGGGGTGAGCCAGGCTCGGCGAAGCTGCGTAATGCCATAGCGCATCAGACCCAGTTCCTCCGTCGAGTGGGCGTCCGTGTTGACCACAATCTTGCAGCCATGCTGCCTGGCGAGGCGTAGATTCAGGTCGTTGAGGTCGGCGCGTGCGGGTGAGGCGTTGTGCTCGACGGCGACGCCAAGCTCAGCCGCCCGCTTCAGAACCTGGTCGACGTGCAGGGCAAACGGCTCGCGCTTCAGCACCAGGCGCCCGGTCGGATGGCCGAGGATGCGCGTATACGGATTCTCCAGCGCGCGCAGAACGCGGCCGGTCATCTCCTCCACGGGCTGGGCGAAGTGCGAGTGGACGCTGGCGATGACGATGTCCATCTGGGCGAGAGTTTCGTCGGCCAGATCGAGGGTGCCGTCGGCGAGGATGTCGACCTCAATGCCGGGGAGGATGCGGATGCGGCCTTCGTACTGGTCCACCAACTCGGCGCCGACCTCTCGGATGCGCTTCACATGGGCAAGCGCTCGCGCATCGTCGAGGCCGTTCGTCATGGCAAGATTTTTGCTGTGGTCGGTGATGGCGATGTAGGCGAGGCCCCGGGCGAGCGCAGCTTCAGCCATCTGGCGGATGGTGTCGCGTCCGTCCGTGGCGTCGGTGTGCATGTGCAAATCGCCGCGGATGTCGGCCAGCGTGATGAGCTGCGGGAGCGTGTGGCTGGCGGCCGCTTCAAGTTCGCCGGAGTTTTCGCGGAGTTCCGGCGGGATGTAGTCGAGTTCGAGGGCGTTGTAGATCTCGGCCTCAGTTGCCGCAGCGATGATGGTGTTGTCTTCGAGCCGGGCGAGAGCGTACTCGTTCAGTGTGAGGCCGCGTTTGATGGCGCGCTGGCGCAGGGCGACGTTGTGCATCTTCGAGCCGGTGAAGTACTGCAGCGCAGCCCCGTAGCTGGCGCGAGGCAGCAGCCGCACATCGACCTGGAGATTATTGCGCAGCGTGAAGCTGACCTTGTTCTGCCCCTTGGCGAGGAGCTTGTCGATCAGCGGCAGCGAGGCGACGTGCTCCACCGCGGCGCTGACGACGTCCGGTTCGCAGGCAGGTCCGGTGACGAGCAGGTCGAGGTCGCCTACCGTCTCGCGGCCCCGGCGGAGGCTGCCTGCGGGCGTGATCTCGTCGATGCCCGGAAATGCGCGAATCATCGCCGAGATCTTTTCAGCATGTTCCACAGCCTGATCGATGCGGAAGCGGCTGGAGTTGCGGCGGTAGTCTTCGATCCCCTTGATGAGCTTGTCGGTGAACTTCTGCCCCATGCGCGGAAGCTCCAGCAGCTTGCCTTCTTTGGCGGCGGCTTCGAGGGCATCGATATCGCAGACCTGGAGCGCCGACCAGATCATCGCCACAGTCTTCGGTCCCATGCCGGGGAGGCGGAGCAGCTCGAGCATCGTCGGCTTGTACTTGAGCAGAAGTTCTTCGCGCAGCGGCATGGTGCCAGTGGCGACCAGCTCGACGATATTCGCCGCCATGCCCTTGCCAATGCCGGGAATGGCGAGCAGTTGCTTCGGCTCGGCGACCAGCGTGTGGAGCTGCGTCGTCTGCTGTTCGACGGCCTCGGCGGCGCGCCGGTAGGAGCGAATGCGGAAGGGGTCGGCTGCGTCAATCTCCAGCAGGGCAGCGGTTTCGTCGAGCAGTCGGGCGATGGAGATGTTGTCCATGAGGGATCGGTCAGGGGCCAGCGATGGAGCGCGTGGTCACTGAGCCAGTATGCATCATGCGACGGCTTCAAAGCAGAAAGGGGTTACAAGTCCGGTACTACGCCGCGTCGGAGGCGCGCGACATGTCCGATGGAGCGGAGACGGGTTGTGGCGAGGTTTCGCTGATGACCTCTTTGAGGCGGGCGACCTGGTCGGCCTGGGGGCCTTTGGCGCCTTCGATGATGTCGAACTCCACTTCATCGCCTTCTTTGAGGCTCTTGTAGCCCTCACGCTGGATGGAACTGTAGTGAACGAAGACGTCTGCCCCGCCGTCGCGGCCGAGGAAGCCGTAGCCCTTTGCGTTGTTGAACCACTTCACGATGCCCTTGTATTGTGCCAATGGAACGAACTCCCTTTTCTTTCGAAGGTTGAGCCGCACCGGTGATGCTCTGGTCGGAAATGCTGCTCAAAACACTCAGACGCAAAAGAGCCGAACGGAGTTTTCTGGATTTTTGGATGCGTATCTTTTATCTGCGGCCGGCCGAGGCTTAGCAACGGGAAGAAGCAGTTGAGCGGGCGTGAATGCACATTCATACAATGCGACTGCATGCATGAACGCTCATTCTCGTTTTGCGGTAGATGGAGTCGGTTAGAGGCGTCCGGCGCGGCGTTCTGCGTCGTAGAAGAGGACGCCGATGAGGGTCTTGCCGTCGTGAATCTTGTCGGCAGCGATCAAGGCGAGCACTTCGGAGAGAGGAAGGCGGATCACCTCGATCTGTTCGTCTGCTTCGGGAGCGGCGGCGCCTTCGCGAATGTCGCGGGCCAGGTAGATGTTCATGGATTCGCCGAGGAAGCCGGGGCTGGCGAAGTATTTCGTCAGGTGGGTCCAGCGTTTGGCGCGGTAGCCGGTCTCTTCGATCATCTCGCGCTTCGCGGCGGCGAGCGGCGCTTCGTTCGGCTCGATGCGCCCAGCGGGGAGTTCGAGGAGGTACTGACCAGCGGCGTGGCGATACTGTCGCTCGAGGACGATGTCCGGATCGCCCGGATTCTTCGACTCGTCCACGGCGAGGATGACGATCGAGCCATTGTGCCGAATCACGTCGCGGATGTTGATACCCGCGCCAGGCTCCTCGACCTTGTCGGTATAAACGGAGAAGACCTTTCCTTTGTAGGCCAGCTTCGAGGAGATCAGCCTGGCTTTGACGGCGGCCTTTTTGCCGCTGGTGGTGGCTCGGGGCGTGGGTGCGCTGAGTTTCTTTGTCTGCTTCTTTATCTTGACGGGCATAAAGCTACGGTAACATCCCTGCATCGGGAAGGGCCCGTCGGGCATCCAACGGGATGCCGAACCATGTAAGGTTAACAACAGCCTGCGTTTCGTGTGTGGGGGACGCCGCGTTGTAGTCGTCGAGGATATAAGTTGCGATGAGCGTTGAGTGTTTCCCGATTACGATCTTGCCCCATGTGTCGCAGCTCTTCCGCGACTATGTGGCGGTGGGCGACAGACCCGCGGATGCGGCAGTACGGCGCTGGTATGGCGCCGAGCCGTTTGCGGGACGATGGATGCGCCAGCCGGTGGCAGGCGGCCGGGCGGATGCAGGCGCGCTGGCGGATCTGTTGGAACAGCAGAACCGAGAGTTCGGCGCAGGCGCGCAGGCGCTCGAAAATATTGAGAAGCTGAGGGCGGGGGCTCGAGCCGTCGTGACGGGGCAGCAGGTCGTCCTGTTTGGCGGACCGCTGTTGACGATCCTGAAGGCAGCGACAGCGGTGGCGCGGGCAAAGCAGGCGACGGCCGCCAGTGGTGTGGAGCATGTGCCGGTGTTCTGGATGGCGACCGAGGACCATGACCTGCCGGAGGTCGACCAGGCCTCCTTTTTGACGAAGAGTTCGGTGGAGACGTTGCGGGCGGGGTTGCGCGTGGCGCACGCCGTGCCGGTGGGTGGGGTGGTGCCTGGCTCTGAGCTTGAGGCGGTCCTCGAACGGGCGACCGAACTGCTGGAGTTCGCTCCGGTGAGCGAGTGGCTGCGGGAGTGTTATCTTCCTGCGGATGGCTCACGGCCCTCGCTGGGACTGGCGTTTGGGCGGCTGATCGCTCGAATCTTTGCCGAACAGGGATTGATTGTGATGGATGCCGCGTCGCGTGGATTCCACGCGCTGGGCGCGAGCACGCTGCGGGTTGCGATTGAACATGCGGAGGAGTTGCAGAGAGGGCTGATTGCGCGAAGCGAAGAGCTGGTGCGCGAGGGGTATCATGCGCAGGTGATGGTGGCGGAGGGGGCTTCACTGCTGTTTCTGATGGACGAGACGACGGGCGAGCGTGTGGCGCTGCGGCGGCCTGCGTCGGTCAACGGAGAAGCGCAGTGGCGGGCCGGCGGGCGGATCTACTCTTCAGCGGAGCTGCTTGCGATCCTTGAGGCGACGCCGGAGCGGCTCAGTCCCAACGCACTGCTGCGACCGGTGTTTCAGGATACGTTGCTGCCCACGGCGGCCTATGTGGGCGGCCCCGCGGAGGTTGCATACTTTGCGCAGAGTGCGGTCTTGTACGACGCGATTCTGGGAGGAGTGACGCCCGTGCTGCCGCGGCTCAGCGCGACGCTGCTGGAACCGGCCATTGCTACGGTGATGGATAAGGATGAGATTCAACTGCCGGACGCGATGACGACGGCGGAGGCGCTGGCGCAGCGGCTTGGCGCGCGCGCGATGCCGATCGAGGGCAAACGCAAGCTGGCTGCTGTGGGGAACGCTCTCGATAAAGAACTCACCGCACTCACGGACTATTTGAAATCGATGGATGCGACGCTGGGCCAATCGGCCGAGGTATCGGGGTCGAAGATGCTGTACCAGATGAACCGGCTGCGGCGCATGGCGGCTACGTTCGAGTTGCAGAAGGAGGCCAGCCTGCGGAAACATGCGGACGCGATTACGATGAACGTGTTTCCCGACGGGCATCCACAGGAGCGTGTGCTGGCGGGGGTCTGGTTCATGGCGCGGTATGGGGAGGGGCTGGTGGAGCGGCTGGTGGGGGTGGCAGCGAACCAATGTCCCGGCCACGTAGTGGTACGTCTCTAGCTCTGATTCAGCCTCGATTTCGGAAGGGCGTGCCTTCGGCCTTGGCGTCTCGGGCGACAGATTGAAGACGGGCTTTCGAGGGTGCTGAAAAAGCCCATTTTGCTTAAGGGCACGGGTTTACCCCGTGCGGCAACTGCCCCACTTGCAAGGCGGCTTTCGAGGGTGCTGAAAAAGTCCGTTTTGCTTAAGGGCACGGGTTTACCCGTGCCGCAACTGTCTCACTTGCAAGGCGGCTTTAGCCGCTGAGGTACGTCCTTTCGCCACCAGGCTACCTTTTTCCGCAGCCTCTTTAGCCCCTGGGGTATGCCTTCCTTTTCCTCGCCAGTCATTCTCCATTCGTCTGCAATCCATAACCTGCGGGAACAGTTTTAGAATGGATGGCAGGGGTGATGTATGGGATTGAGCGATCAGCCGTTTGAGGTGATGTGTCCGGACTGCGGTGCAATGCTGAAGATCGATCCGGTGACCCGGGCCATCATTGCGCATAAGTCTGCTCCGAAGAAGAAGATGTTCGAGGACTTCGGGGAGGCGGCAAAGGCGTTGCGCGAGGCGGATGCCCGGCGCGACTCGATCTTTGCCCAGAGTGTCGACGCACAGAAGAACAAGGACGACGTGCTGGCGAAGAAGTTCGCCGAGGCAGTGAAGAAGGCCAAGGAGACTCCGATGGGGGAACGGCCTCTGCGGGACTTCGATCTCGACTAGTCTGCGGAGGTAGGGAGTAGGAAAAGAAGACGGTCTGCTGACCGTCTTCACCACGCCAAATACCGCGACTTGACCACAAAAACACCACGTCTACGAGCCGTTTTTCTCAAAAACCCCAGCAAAAGCGGATCCCCACCACGAAGCAAAAAAAGACAAAAATGGCGCAGTTAAATTTGGCCCAGCCGATCACGGTAAACTGAAGAGATGCCACCAATCTTGAATGCGCAGGGGTTGACTAAAGCCTTTGGCGCCAACGCTTTATTTCACGAAATCTCCTTTACCGTCTCCGATGGCGACCGCATCGGCCTGATCGGCCCGAACGGCGCAGGGAAGAGCACACTGCTGAAAGTCCTTGCAGGAGATGAAGATGCAGACGCCGGGGACGTGGCGGTTCGCAAGCGCGCCCGCGTCGGATACGTCACGCAGGAGTCCAGCTTTGCGCCGGGAATGACGGTACGCGCCGTGCTGGAAGCCGCGCTGGTGCGGGCCAGAGTCTCGGAAGGCGAACACGAAGGCCGCCTGCGCGAAACCTCAGGAAAGACAGGCTTTCCCGACCTCGAAGCCGAAGCCGTAACCCTGTCTGGCGGCTGGCGAAAACGGCTGGCCATCGCCGAAGCGGTGGTGACGCATCCGGACGTGCTGCTGCTCGACGAACCCACAAATCACCTTGATCTAGCTGGAATCGTCTGGCTGGAGGAGTTACTCAATGAGGCTGATTTCGCTTGCGTTCTTGTCAGTCATGATCGTTATTTTCTTGAGAATGTTGCGACAGAAATAGTGGAACTCAACCGCGTCTACGCCGACGGATTGCTGCGGGTGAAGGGCAGTTATTCAAAGTTTATAGAGGGCAAGCAAGCGTACATGGAGGCGCAGTCGAAGCTGCAGGATGCGCTGAAAAACCGCGTAAAAATTGAAGTAGAGTGGCTACGCCGCGGCCCCAAGGCGAGAGCGACGAAGGCGAAGGCGCGCATTGATAACGCTCACGACCTGATTGGGCAGTTGAAGGATGTGAACCAGCGGGTGCAGACCGCAACCGCAGGAATTGATTTTTCCGCGACCGAACGACAAACCAAACGGCTGGTTGAATTAGAGAATGTATCGGTGGTTCTGGGCGATCGAAAGATCGTGGAGGGGCTGAATTTTTTAATTACCTCGGGCATGCGGGTAGGCCTGGTGGGACCGAATGGAAGTGGGAAGACGACGCTGTTGCGGCTGTTGACCGGAGAGTTGGAGGCTTCGACCGGTGTGGTGAAGAAGGCTCCGCTGTTGAAGATCGTCTACTTCAGCCAGATGCGTGAGTTGGAGGAAGGAGTGACGCTGCGGCGGGCGCTGGCGCCAGATTCGGACTCGGTGGTGTATCAGGGCAGGGTGGTGCATGTGGCGAGTTATGCTACGAAGTTCCTGTTCACGAGTGAGCAGCTCAATCAGCCTGTGGAGCGGTTGAGCGGCGGCGAGCGTGCTCGGGTGCTGATTGCGAAGCTGATGCTGGAGCCTGCGGATTTACTGCTGCTGGATGAACCGACGAACGATCTGGATATTGCCACTCTCGAAATTCTTGAAGAGAGTTTGCTGGAGTATTCGGGGGCGCTGGTGCTGGTGACGCACGACCGGTATATGTTGGACCGGGTGTCGACGATTGTTTTGGGGCTGGATGGGCGGGGTGGGGCGGAGACGTTCGCGGACTATACGCAGTGGGAGCAGTGGCGCGGGGTGAAGGTGGAGGAGGCGATCGCTCCGGGAGCGGCGGGGAAGGCGGTTGCTTCGGCTGTGCCTGCGGCTCCTGCGGTTGGGAAGAAGAAGCTGTCTTATCTGGAGGCTCGGGAGTTCGCTGGGATTGAGGCTCAGGTGGAGGCGGCGGAGGGGCGGTTGCAGGCGGCTCGGGAGGCGATGGAGCGGCAGGATGTGGTAACGGACGCTGCGAAGTTGACGGCTGCGTTGGCTGAGATGGAGGCCGCGCAGGAGCTGGCTGATGGGCTGTATGCGCGGTGGGCCGAGTTGACTGAGAAGGCTGGGTGAAGGCAGTTCGCGCTTTCGCGCGAATGCCCACCTTAGCCGCGATAAAACTGCGGCGAAGATGGGGCACCCGGTTCTGTGGCGGCGATAAGCTGTCGCAAGATGGGTGCCCTATCTTGCGGCTGGGTTAGAAGCCCATGGTGTCGTCGGCGGAGGGGCCGTAGAGCGGGGGGACGGGGAGGTTGTTGAGGCGGAGGTAGACGCCGAGTTGCGCGCGGTGGTGGACGAGGTGGTTGAAAAACATGGTGCGGTAGAGTGCGGTACGGGGTGAGTTGGCGATGGGCTTGTCTCCCCAGGATATCTTCCAGTTCTTCTGGAGGTCTTCGTCGGTGGACTTGGCGAGGGCGGCGCGGGCTTCGGCAGCACTGGTGTCGAAGTCGGCGAGGAGCTTCTCGCGGGAGACGAAGGTCATGTCGGGCCACGCGTGGGTGGCGAGGTCGAGCGAGTCTGTGGTGAGGATGTTGGTGGCGAGACGGGGCAGAGTAGCGACGTGGACGGCGAGGCGTCCCATGGGCATCGACTTGTCGTGACACTTGAAGTCGGGCTTGTCTTCCGGGATGCGCTCGAGAGTCGTACGTGTGCCGGCCATTTCGGAGTCGAAGTCCTGAAGGAGGATCTCTGCGATGGTCATTTTGGTTCCTTTCGACCGCGGATTCCCGCGGATGAACACGGATTTAAGACAAAGGCGCAACGGTGATTAGAAGGATAAGAGCGGATAAAGGATGGAAATAATATTTCCGCAGTTTGTCTCAGCGGCGAACTTCGATGTTGGCCGCCGGGTTAGAGAAGCTTACTTCCGCAGCCTGTGAAGCCGCATTGCAAATGCGCGACTTGCGGCATCCTTCGACTTCGCTCAGGACAGGCTCTGAAGCCGTGCCCTTAAGCAAAACGGACTTTTCAGCACCCCCTACTCTAGAGACC